>JFBN01012094.1_pt1 | contig 105532 bp, 105 predicted proteins | sample 768741 | NCBI WGS metagenome assembly JFBN01 (sample SAMN01983846, study PRJNA193217) | chicken gut metagenome | biome: terrestrial biome; isolation source: ceca of Broiler chicken | host: Gallus gallus | place: United Kingdom: England | collected 2010-09-07
CTCCAATTATTGTAAAAGCTTTAGCTAGAGAATAATTGTGAAGTTTCATTGCAATATAAATTCTTGCTTTAAGTTTATCTGCCAATGCGGTATAGATAGGATTTCTATCATAAAGGATTCTATGAATCATTTTCTCATTGAAAGTTTGAGGATTTTTAAAATCTGGAGTATAGCCAAAAATGCGTTTATGTTGTTGCTTAAAAAAACTCCTCATCTGATAACTTCGCATCTTTATACTTTCTATAATGCTTCAAAAAAAGATTATAATAAACTTTTCTATATAACCTTGCTTTCAAATGACTAAAAAATTCATCAAAAGACATCTTTATTTTTCTCCTTCATTCTAAATTGTGTTGCATTTTATCATAAACACTCTTTGCCAAGTCTTTAGATAAAACCTTCTCTAGCTCATCTAAACTTGCTTTTTTAATCCCTTCAAAACTTCCAAAATAAGCCAATAATCTTTTTTGTATCGCCTTACCTACGCCCTTAACCTCCAAAACTTTACTTTGCTGCATTGTTTTTTGCTTTTGTTTTTGATGGAATGTGATAGCAAACCGATGCGCTTCATCTCTCAATTTCTGCAAAAACTGCAATCGCTTATCACTGCTCTTTAAGCGATATTCCTGCCCTTTTTCATCACGCAAAATATCTAAGGCTGCCCCTTTTGCCCTATGGGCTTTAGAATCCAGCTTCTCTTTAGAGATTCCCACCACCTCCAAATTCACTCCCGCACTATTTAGCAAATCTTTTGCAAGATTAATTTGCCCAACTCCCCCATCAAGCACCCACAAATCTGGTGGAACTTCTTCTTTGAACTTCTCAATGCGTCTTTGCAGCATTTCCTTCATTTGTGAATATTCATCGCTCCCCTCTAGTAAATAATGCCGATAAGATTCTTTGATAAACCTCTCATCATAAACAACCATAGCCCCCACACACTGCTTACCTCTATGGTGTGAAGTATCAAAAATCTCGATTCTATAAGGCATATTTTGTAGCCCAAAAAGTTTTTGAATATCAAGCAGTATTTCCTCGCTAGCAGTAAGGTTTAGATTCAAGCTTTCTTTAGCATTTTTCAAAGCAAGGTTACAAAGCTGCTTTTTATCTCCGCTTTTTGGACAATGAATTGGAATCTTTTTGTGTAATTTCTGATACAAAAATTGCTCCAACTCATCTTTTCTTTCTTTTAAGTCATAAGGAATAAGAATTTGTTTTGGTTTAATTAAAATTTCACCACTATAATAATTAATCAAACTTTGCGTATAAATTTCCTCAATGTTTAATTCATATTGACTCTTAATCACATTGCTTGCACTAGAAACCACCCTACCCCCACGCACAAAAAACTTAACCAAAACGCCCTTATTTCCCTCAATCTCCAATGCAAAAATATCCAAGTCCTCCATTCTTGCAAAATCCACGCCCGATAAAGGACTAATTTGCTTGATTTTTGCAATTCTATCGCGTAGCACCATTGCTTCCTCAAACCGCAAATTTTCTGACAAAAATTGCATTTTTTTATCCAAAATGGCTAAAATTTTTTTGGGATTTTGGATACATTCTAGGGCTTGTTCTAAAATTTTCCTATAATCCTCTTTGCTTATTTTGCCCTCACAAGGAGCTAAACATCGTTTAATTTGATAAAAAAGACAAGCTTTTTTGCCTTTGAGACAACTTTCTTTTTGTGCTAAAGGAAAAGTTTCATAAAGCGAATCTAGCAAATCTCTTCCTCCACTTGAATAAGGTCCAAAATAATGAATACTCTGACTTTTAAAAACCTTCCTAGTCAATAAAATACGCGGGTAATCCTCTGAAATATCCACACACAAATAAGGATAAGTCTTATCATCACGCAAAAGAATATTGTATTTTGGCTTTAATTGCTTAATCAAAGAATTTTCCAAAATGAGTGCGTCATTTTCATTTTCTACCACAATATAACGCATAGAAGCAATTTGCGAAACCATTTGCGAGATTCTAGCACTCAAATTTGGAGCCACGCTAAGACTTGGAGTAAATCTAAAATAACTTTTTATGCGATTTTTGAGATTCTTAGCTTTGCCGATATAAAGCAATCTTCCTTCGCTATCAAAATAATGATACACACCACTTTTATTAGGAAGTTTTTTTAGTGTCGCCGCCAAAGATTCATTTAATGGCAAAGGTTTGGCTTCTGTCATTGTTGATTGCTTTTAATGAGCTTTTTAATTCTCTCAAAGATTCCATAAATCTCTTGATTCTTTGCTAGATTGATAAAATCTCCACTAGAAAGCTCCCCATACGAATACTGGGGAATCTCTTGTGAAATCTCTAAAGATTTTTCATAAACATTATGCCCCACAAAAGCCTTTAAATTTTGTATTTCTAAGAGTTTTTCTTTTTCTTTTTGGTATTGCTTTAATAACCGCTTTATAATTGTTAGTTTATAATCAAATTCTTGCTTAAAGCAGGGGTGTTTCAAAACAAAAAAAAGCGTGTGGTTTTTGAAATAAAAAAACTTAATCCCATTACGCACACTCAAAGGCAACATTGTGATAAAATGCTGAATTTGTTGATTTAAGTAAAATTTTTCATAACAAGGATCACTAAAGAGATGAGACAAAACTTCAGATACTTTTTTCATTTGGCAATTATAGCATATCTTGGATTTTTTGCACTAACTGGCTGCGGATTCAAAGATGACCCTTTCAATCCCAAAAGCGAGCAAACACAATAAGGATTCTTATGCAATATGATGTTATTATTGTGGGGGCTGGGGTTGCTGGTTTGTATGCAGCATTGAATCTCCCTAAAAATCTCAAAGTTCTTATTCTTTGCAAAGATCAACCTTGGGAATGCAATACCTTCTATGCACAAGGCGGAATCGCTGTTGCAAAAGACAAAGCAGATATCCCTCTGCACATCAAAGATACACTAAAAGCTGGTGCAGGAATGTGTGATGAAAATGCTGTAACGACACTCAGTCAAGAAAGTTTAGAGGTTTTGGAAGATTTGATTGCCAAAAATACGCCTTTTGATAGAGATGAAAGCGGAAATTTGCTCTTCACTAAAGAAGCCGCACATAGCACTTCAAGGATAATTCATGCTGGCGGAGATTGCACAGGAAGAGTAATCCATAGCCACCTCATCTCGCAAATCACTCATACTTTGTGGAAAAATGCAACCGTTACAGAATTGTTAATCGATGATGATCATTGTTGCGGTGTAAGTGTGCTAACCAAAAGAGGAAATTACAATCTTTATGCAAAAAATGTTATTTTAGCAAGTGGCGGAGTAGGAGCGCTTTTTGAATACCACACAAATGCTTATACCATCTCTAGTGAATTACATGGAATGATTTTAGAAAATGGGCTAAAACTCAAAGATATGGAAATGCTGCAATTTCACCCAACCGTATTTGTCAAAACTCCTCATGCTAGAAAAATGCTTCTTAGTGAGGCATTAAGGGGCGAAGGGGCTTATATTGTAGATTTTTGGGGGAAAAGATTTTTATTTGATTATGACGACAAAGGCGAGCTTGCACCTAGAGATAAGGTAGCGCGTTCTATTTTTGATTATAAACTCAAACTCCAAAAGCAATACCCTAATGCAAAATCTGAAGAATTAGAAGTTTATTTGGATTTAAGTAATTTTTCAAAAGATTTTTTCTACCAAAGATTCCCAAATATCGCTAGGAATCTCAATCTTGTAGGCTATGAAGTTCCAAACAACAAAATCCCCATTTCTCCCGCTTTTCATTATTGTATGGGGGGAATTGAAACCAACAAAGATGGCAAAGTTTTGGGCATGCAAAACCTCTATGCTGTTGGCGAATGTGCTTGCACTGGCGTCCATGGAGCCAATCGACTTGCTTCTAATTCACTTTTAGAAGGACTTGTATTCTCGCGTCGGGCTACACAAGATATTTTAAATAAAAACTTTGATTTTAAAGCAAGAGAATTTCCCCTCCACACACAACCTCTACACAAAGAACAAGATGAAAATCTCAAAGCACTTTTACGCAATCTTATGTGGAATAAAGTAGGCATTATCCGCAAAAAAAGTGGCTTAAATGAAGCTTTAGGCGGAGTAGAAGTAATGCTACAAAGTGGGATAGGCAGACTTTTGAAACTCCGCCTTTTAACCGCAAAAAACATCATACAATCTGCACTCAAAAGAGAAGAATCCATAGGGGCTCATTTCATCCAATGACCCCGCTTTTCAAACTTGCAATGATTTATTTCATTTTCACACTTTCACTTCAAAAATCAAAATAAAAACATCTAAATTTTTCAAAAACTCTAATTATTTTTTGTATTTTTGTTATAATCTTAGCTGCTTTTAAACAAAATCTTTACTTCAAAGGAATACAAAATGCCTCATTCTACTTTGCCACATGACTTCCCAAGAGCCAAAAGCTTCCTCTTTGTCTCTGCCTCTAAAATCGAAAATTTTGAATCAGCTTTTCAAAGTGGTGCTGAAGCAATCATTTTTGACTTAGAAGATTCTGTTACTCCAGAACAAAAACCCACAGGACGCAAAAACATACTTTCATTTAGCAAAGCAAATCCAGACAAAAAATTCTTTATCCGCATTAATGATGCACAAAGCGATTTTTTTACAGAAGATATGGCTTTTTTAAACCAAATGGGGCTAGCCAATCTTTATGGGATAATGCTCCCAAAAGCCGAGCAAAAGGCACATATTGAAGCTGTGCTAAATGCTGTTGGAGAAATCCCTTTGATACTTCTTATTGAAAGTGCTTGGGGAGTTCAAAATATCAACCTCACAGCTTCTATGCCTTGCGTAAAACAACTTGCATTTGGTGCATTTGATATGATTTTGGATTTGGGACTTCAAGATGGGGAAGGCAAAGATTTTGCGCTCAACTATGTTCGCGTTCAAATCGCTCTAGCAAGTAGAATCTACAATCTTTTGCCTCCAATCAACCGAGTTTTCCCCAACACACGCGATATTTCCAAGCTAAAAGCAAATATGGAATCTGCTTATTCTATGGGTTTTGGAGGCTCTTTGACCTTTTATCCCAATCAAATTGCCACCATCAATGCAATCTTTGCACAAGGGGAAGAAAAAATTGAATGGGCAAAAGAAATTTTGAGATTAGCCAAGATTCACAAGGGAGAGCCTTTTAATTTCGAAGGAAATGTAATTGATCTCTCTATGGTTAAAAAAGCACAAGGAATTTTAGGGAGAAAATACTAATTTGCAATAAAATTTATTTTGCTTTAGGCTAGATTTTCTTTATTTTTGTATTTTTCGCCCCACATAGCAAGAGATTCTAAAATCTCTTTCAAACTCTCCCCTAGTGGCGTTAGGGCATATTCCACCCTTGGTGGGACTTCTGCATAGACTTTACGCGTGAGGATCTTTGCTTCCTCTAGCTCTCGCAAGTTCTGTGTCAAAACCGCTTGTGAAATGGTTTGATTTTTGGTTGCTGAAATACTTTTCTTTAATTCTCCAAAGCGTTTTGTCCCGCTTAGTAAATCACGAATAATGAGGAATTTCCATTTATTGCTGATGAGATTAAGTGTAGTCTCAATCGGACAGGGAGAATGATATTTTGTCATAATGATTCCTTTATGAAATTATGCTTAGATTCTAGCAAATTTTCATAAAATCTCTACATAACACTCTAAAATTTCAAAAAATTTCTATCAATAAAACTCCATATTTACACAATAGTATTAAAAATACTACTACATTATAAAATTATTCCTACTTGAATTTTACAACTTACTCCATTATCATTCCAATGTGCTTTTTAAAAGCAAAATTTATTATAAAGGATGGACTATGAAAATAGCAGTTTTGTGTGCTAGTGGCAAAGCAGGGAAGTTAATCGTAGAGGAAGCCATAAATAAGAGCTTAGAGGTTAGTGCCTTTGTGCGAGATTCTAATAAAGCACGATTTGATAGCAAAGTGTGCGTGGTGCAAAAAGATATTTTTACCTTAGAATCTAGCGATTTGCAAGACTTTGATGTGATAATCGATGCCTTTGGTGAGTGGCAAAATCTTAGCTTACACAAAGCCCATATGGAGCATTTGGTGCAGATTCTATCAGGCAATAGTGCGAAATTCTTAGTAGTGGGCGGTGCGGGCAGTCTGTATATGGATACAAGTCATACCACAATGCTTATGGATACGCCAGATTTCCCAAAAGAATATATCCCCATAGCAAGAGCTGAAACAGAGGGTTTAGCAGTATTACGCAATACACAAGGGCTAAATTGGGTGTATGTCAGCCCACCAGCGGTATTTATCCCAGATGCACCAAAAAGTGGCAATACAAAATCATCGGCGAAGAATTTGAGCTAAATAGCAATGGCGAATCTAAGATAAGCTATGCAGATTATGCAATAGCGATGATAGAGATTGCCCTAGATTCTACATACTCTAAACAGAGGGTTGGCGTGATAGGGCTGTGATAGCCCTACTCAAAGCTATCAAGTGAGATTCTATGGCAAACTTACTCCCAATCTTAGAGATTTTCTAGCATTTTGTCATAGGCAGCTTTGGTGCCATCTCGCACTTTGCTTGCAAGACTAAAGATAATAATCGCCAAAGATGCCACTACAAATCCCGGAATAATCTCATACACACCTGTATCGGCAAAAAGCTGTTTCCAAGCCACCACAACAACCGCACCGCTAATCATTCCAGCAATCGCACCTATTCTTGTCATTCTACTCCAAAAGAGCGAGAAAAGCATTACTGAACCAAAACTTGCTCCAAACCCAGCCCACGCATAAGCCACAATGCTTAGCACACTAGAATTTTTGTCCGTGGAGATAACAAAGGCAATAAGTGCCACTACAAGCACTCCGACTTTGCCCAGCCTTAATACCATTGCTTCTGAGGCTTCTTGTTTGAAAATCTTTTTGTAAAAATCTTCTGCAATCGTTGAGCTAGAGACAAGCAACTGCGAACTAGCCGTGCTCATAATCGCCGCCAAAATCGCACTAAGCAAGATTCCAGCAATCCAAGGATTAAATAGCAGTTGGGACATCACGATAAAAATACGCTCGGGATCTTGCAAAGAAAGATTAAATTTATTGACATACGCCACGCCAAGCATACCAATAAAACAAGCAGCAATAAGACAAATCGCCATCCAAGCTATACCGATAAAAGTCGCTGCGGGAATATCTTTAGTTGAGCGGATTGACATAAATCGCACCAAAATATGAGGCTGCCCAAAATACCCAAGCCCCCACGCAAGTGCCGAGATAATCCCCACAAGTGAAACACCACTAAGCCAACTTAAGCGATCCTTTGCCACAAAAGGAATGTGTTGCCAAGCAGCAAGAAGATTTCCAAGCCCAACAAAGTCATTAGCCCCCAAAGCCTCACTAAGCCTTTTTGCAAAATCCCTTGAAAATATTGCTGCGCTTAAATCATTGTTAAAAAATGCTTGAATCTGCGAATCTGTTTTGAGCTTTTCATCAAGTTTAGCAGAGCTAATGCTTCTATCTTGCGTTTGATTAAGGCTTTCAATTAGCACTTGTATCTTTACTTGAGATTCTACACTTTTGATATTTTTTAAAATATTTGGAATATCATTTTGAATTTGAATGATTTTTTTGCTAGATTCATCCGAATGTGCAATATAAGAAGCCACCTCCTTAAAACTCCCAAGCTGCAAAAACATCACAATTGGCACCACCACAAGTGCCAATATCATCAACAAGCCTTGAATCATATCCGTCCAACAAACCGCCTTATATCCACCCAAAAAGGTGTAAGCCACAATGATAAAAGTCCCAGTAGTAAGGGCATAATCATACCTTATGCCAAAAACTTCCTCAAAAAGTTTCGCCCCACTCACAAGCCCAGATGAAACATAAAAGGTAAAGAAAATAAGAATAACTGCAGCACAAACCACACGCAAAATATGTTTATCATCACTAAATCGCGTCTCAAAATAATCTGGAATAGTTAGCGAATTTGACACCACGCTTGTGTAGATTCTAAGCCTCTTAGCAACAAAAATCCAATTCAAACTCGCCCCAATTGTCAATCCTATGGCAATATAGCTATCCACAAACCCACTCACATACAACGCCCCGGGCAAACCCATAAGTAGCCACCCACTCATATCCGAAGCTCCAGCACTTAGGGCAGAAACCACAGGACCCATAGAGCGACCACCAAGGAAATAATCCTCAGTGCTTTTATTTTGCCTATAAAAATAAAAACCAATAAATAGCATTAATGCAGAATAAGCAATAAACATCACAGCAATAGGTATATTTATACTCACAACTTCCATCTTTTACTCCTTTTAAGCCCTCTTGAATATATTTTTAGATTTCAATCTTTCTTGCAAATACACCAAGAAACTCAAACATTTTCCAAAGCAATTTCTTTCAACCTTCAAACCCCCTCTAAATTTCTTTTATCCTTTACTTCTTAAATCTTACACCGCAAAATCTTCCACATTTACAAAATCAATACAGACTTTCTTCATCAAAACTCAAGCTTTATATATCTTGCAATCCTACACAATGCCTTATTGCATAAATTTATCTTTTTATTTGCAAATTTTATCTCTAAAATAATACCCAAATATCTTAAAATTATTATTTTAAATTAACCCAAAGTCTGATTTTACTCGCCAAACATTTATAAATTCTCAAAAATTATGCAAAATGGTTTATCTTTTGATTTGCAGGGATTTAAGATTCACGCCTTCGTGTTGCAATAACTGTATTTTTTTCTCTATTCCTCCTGCATAACCCGTCATACTCCCATTTGTGCCTACAACCCTATGACAAGGGATAATAATAGAAATAGGATTATGCCCCACTGCCCCACCAACAGCTTGGGCTGACATTGTATCTTTGTGTGCTATTTGTGCTACTTTTTTTGCTATGTCTCCATATGTGATAACTTCTCCATAAGGAATTTGACGTAGTATATTCCACACATTTGCAGCAAACACACTTCCATTAGGTGCCAAGTCTAATTCAAAAGTATGAGGCTGTTCTCCATTAAAATACCTGTCTAACCATATTCTAGTTTGCAATAAGATAGGTTCATCGCCTTTTTCTTGTGTAGATTCCTTAAGATTTCCTAAATAATATTTCTGCCCTTCTATCCAAGAACCTATAAGCTTATTATCTTTGCTTGCTAAAAGTATTGTACCAATAGGACTTTTGTAAAAAGTAGTGTATACCATGATTTTTCCTTCAAATCTTAAAAAATATGTTTGAATCTTGTAGTGTGTTATCCTTGCTTTTCATAGTCCATAAATAAAAATTATATGAGATAATACAGCATAGTCTCCACTCTTTTGCAAGAAATCTTTTTGACATCTCTAGCCTACTTTTGCGTCTTGAAAGTCGCTTGCGAGTGCTTCTTGCCTCTCTACGCGGGAGGGCAAGGGAATCGCCAGTTTTGGGATTTTCTGCTTTGGTAAATATCCGCACCCCACAATCTCTCAATTCCCCATTTTCTACAAACGCCCAGCCAATTGAGGCAATCCCAATATCAAAGCCTAGAATCTTCATAATTTAAATAATCCTTTTTTATTTTTGATTTATTATACTTAAAAACACAAAGAATTTCGCCTAAATATCCAAAAAGTATCATAGAATCATTATTTTATAAATGATAATAAATTTTAATATTATTTCAAGCATACTAATCTTACAATACCAGATAAAATAATTCATAAAAGGATTTTTATGACCATTAATGACTTAAAAGATGGAGAATCTGCAATCATCAAGAGTTTAAAAGTGGATAAACAATTAAAAGATAGATTTTTTAGCTTTGGAATTGCAAAATCCAAGCCGATTAAAAAACTAGAAACTTCTTTGGGAGGCTCTACAATCCTCGTAGAATTAGATAGAAGTTGCATAATCTTAAGAACAGAAGAAGCAAAAGCAATTGAAGTGGAGAAACAATAATGGAAAAAATTATCAAAATTGCACTTGTGGGACAGCCAAATGTCGGCAAAAGTTTGCTTGTCAATGCACTTTGCCACTCCAATATGAAAGTAGGAAACTTCACAGGAGTGACCATAGAAAAGGCACAAGCAAAAACAATTTATAAAGGTTACGAATTTCAAATCATAGATCTTCCGGGGACTTATTCTTTGTATGGATATTCAGAAGAAGAAAAAATCACAAAAAACTTCATTGAAAGCGATGAATATGACATTATTATCAATGTAGCGGATTCTACTAATTTAGAACGCAATCTACTTCTTAGTGCGCAACTTTTGGAATTACCCAAAAAAATAATCTTAGCTCTCAATATGAGTGATGAAGCCAAAAATGAAGGGGTGCATATCAACCAAAAAGAACTCAAAAATCTCATTGGCATTCCTTGTATTCAAATTTCAGCAAAAACCAAACAAAACCTCAATGAATTACTTGATTTAGTTATACAAACACACAAACAAAATCTACTTCCAAACAAACGAATTTATAGCAATGAAATCGAAACAGAAATACTAAAACTTGAAGATTTCTTGAAATCCAAAAATGACAGAAATCTACAATCCCTCAACCTCCCTTACCGCAATATTGCTATTTTGCTACTCAAACAAGATGAAAAGCTATTTAGTTTCTTGCACGAAAAGCCCATTTGGATGGAACTCTCACCCATTTTACAAGAATCTCTAAACAACCTCTATATCATCTACAATACAAAATCTAGTGAAGATATTTTCTTAGAAGATTTAAATGCCTTTGTAAATGGTCTAACCACCGAAACATTGCGTTATGAAAACAAAAAAAGAAACCACACACAAACCATAGATAAAATCCTCATCAACAAATACGCAGGAATCCCTATCTTTTTATTCCTTATGTGGCTTCTCTTTCAGCTTACTTTTACGCTCGGCGATATTCCAATGGGGTATATTGAGGAATTTTTTGCTTTTATCGGAGATGGAATCAAAGCCAATGTCTCTAATGAGCTCATTGCCTCGCTCTTAGCAGATGGAATCATCGGGGGTGTAGGTGCAGTTATTTTGTTTTTGCCTAATATTATTATTTTGTTTTTTGGTATTGCACTTTTAGAAACTACCGGCTATATGTCTCGCGTGGCATTCTTGCTTGATGGCTTTTTTCACAAATTTGGCTTACATGGCAAAAGCTTTATTCCGCTTGTTACAGGATTTGGTTGCTCTGTGCCTGCATTTATGGCGACAAGAACCCTAAGAAGTCGCAAAGATAGATTATTAACACTTTTTATTATTAATTTTATGAGCTGTGGTGCTAGATTGCCTGTATATGTGCTTTTTGTTGGTGCGTTTTTTCCTGCAGAACAAGCAGGAAATTGGCTTTTTGGTATTTATATTTTGGGGGCTATTTTGGGACTTATTATGGCAAAAATTTTACGCATAAGCGTTTTTAGAGGTGCTGATGAACCCTTTGTAATGGAAATGCCAAAATATCGTATTCCAAATTGGAATCTTGTATGGTTTTCTATCTACACAAAAGCAAAAATGTATCTCAAAAAAGCAGGGACTTTTATCTTGGCTGCCACGATTCTCATTTGGTTTGCAAGCACTTTTCCACTCCAAAAAGATTTACAAGAATCTTATGCACAAAAAATAGAATCTGCCACCACACAAGAAGCCAAAGAAAGCTTAGAATTTGAACTTCAAGAGCAATTAATAGAAAATAGCTACCTTGGCAAAACCGGACAATTCATAGAGCCGCTTTTCGCTCCACTTGGTTTTGACTGGAAAATGAGTGTAGCATTAGTGAGCGGACTTGCTGCTAAGGAAGTCGTCATATCCACAATGGGAGTTTTATATTCACTTGGTGGTGAAGTCGATGAAACAAGCTCGGCATTAATGGAAACTATCAAAAACACCATTCCTTTAAAAGTAGCTATCGGCTATATTTTGTTTATTATGATTTACAATCCTTGTCTTGCTGCCACTGTCGTATTTGGCAAAGAAGCTGGAGGGTTTAAATATATCGTATATCTTTTCTTGATGACAACTTTTGTTGCCTACATTGTCGCTTATATCGGGACTTTAATTACTGGTATGCTTCTTTAATCCATAAAGAGTCTTTTGGGCTCTTTGTGGGATTTCTGTATTTTATAAACTCTTTTTTTGAGATTCTTATTTTAGGGTTGTTTTATTTAGCCAAAAATCTTAAATTAAATAGATTACAAGAAAAACTAAGCTTTATTATTGCAACTAAATACAATAAACATATTCAATAAGGCACGATAATCATCCTCGCTTTAACCACATTTATTGCCCTAAAATCCTAATATTTTTCTAATCATCTGCCTATGTTTTTTAATCTGCTCCCCTTCTAACAATAATTTATTAAATTTTTCTTGATACTCCAAAAAATTTTGGGGAAGCAAAAAATTAGCAATTTCTCTCTCCCCTATTCTTTCTTGATTGTCCTGATAAATCTTGCTCAATGCCAAAAATCCCTCTTTGGAGAGAAAATACACATACAAAGATTTTGCAATCTCTTTATTTTTGGGACGTAACACCAAAATCCCTGCATTAGGCAAAATATTTTTATCCCCTATCCCCTCCCCTATAATTGCAACTTTTGGAGAGATTCCACGCATGGAGAGCAAAATATCATAGGGCTTGATTTTTAATTGCTCAATTCGTTTTTGATTGGATTTTGGAGAAAATTCATCAAATTCTTCACTCAAACCATATTCCAAAAAATCTTTAATTCCCGCATTATAGCAATCAATCAAAACCTCATCTTTTTTCACCTCAACCCTCTGTCCTCTATAAACACATTCCACAAACTCCGTAAGATTCAATGTTTTTTTATCATTTTGCCCTTTGATATAATAAGAGGTTTTAAAGTTTTCTAAATGGATATTTTCATATGCCACAAGCCTAGAAATCTCTGTATTTTGCTTACTAAAATACAAATCACAAATCATTTCTATATCAATTAATTTATTATATTTGCCTTCTTTGACAAAAAGATTCTGCGCATTGATAAAAAGGACTTTTTTGTTTTCTTGTTTGGACAAAATAAGCAAAGAAAAATCTTCCATCTGATGAGGAAAAATATTTCTAGGAAATTCTATAATTGCCTCTAGCAATTTTTGTTTTATAAGATACTTTCGCAAACGCTCTCCACAAGCCTTATACAACAACAAAGAACGAACAATAAAAACAGCTTTTTGATGAAAGTGCTTTAGGGTATAAGCCAAAAAAGGTACTTCTGAAAAACTCTTGATAAAAGGTTCTAGTGCTTCATCTCTAAATCCCCAAAGATTCAAATTTGCCTCTATGGGAAAATAACAAAAAGCTTTATTTGCTTCTAATTTACCAAAAGCAGAATCTTTAAAAATATCAGCCACTTCTAAATGAACATTTTTAAACTCCATAAAAACAGCCAATATCCTAGCAGTATCAATTAATTTGCTATGGATATCCTCCCCATAATATTGAAAATTTTTACCCTTTAGACTAAAAAGCCAGCTCCCAAGACCACAACAAGGATTATACACACTCTCCCCATTTTTCAAATCCAAAAGCAAAGCAACAAGCCTATTAACCTCCATAGGCGTAGCATAATCATAAAGTTTCAAAATCGTTTTATGGAGTGTAATGGCTTGAATAAATCTCTCAACTTCTTCAATTGAAACTTCAATTTCCAATAAAGCTCTTAAAATCTTTTTTCGATTCATTTTGGTTTCAATTCTAGTCGCTTTTAGCCCATAGCTCAAAAGATGAGATTGTATTCTCTCATCTATTTGCTCTTTATCTTTAGCCAAAATCTCTTTGAGATGATTTTTGTTTCTACCTATTAGCAAAAACTCCAATGTAATTTTCAAAGCCTCAAAATTATCCTTATGGAATTTTTGAATATATTGAAAAATCTGTAATATTTCTTTTAGCATTATTGATACATCGGCAAAAGTTCAAATACAAATAAAATATGGCATATTCCCACTACACAACCAAAGACTAAAAGCCCATAAATTGTAAAATTACCTCCCCATACTCGATAATTTTGCACTTGTTTATCATTTCTTTGACGAGCAGCCCTAAGCAACAATGCAGGAATAATAACAGACCATATTGTAGCAGCAAGTCCAGCCCACCCAATAGCCAATAAAAATCCATCAGGGTAGATCATTCCCGCTACAATAGGTGGTGCAAAAGTTACAAGCATTGTTTTGGTGCGTCCAAGCCTGCTATCATCAAAACCGCATAAATCTGCCATATAATCAAACAATCCAAGTCCAGCTCCCAAAAACGAAGTAGCTACTGCCAAAAAAGCAAATGCGTCCAACATTCTTAATAAAAAAGAACCATTTAAATTGCTACTTGCTGCCTCTATCAAGTCGCTCACATTACCACCTGCTGCAATAACTGATTTAAAATCACTACGCATAATATTGCCATCACAAGCAACAATCCATATAATATACGCAAAAAGCGCAATCAATGTCCCATACACAAGGCATTTATTAATCGACAAGGGATCTTTACCAAAATATTTTACCAAACTTGGGACAGAAGCATGAAAACAAAAGGAAGTGAGATAAGTCGAAAGTGCCACAAACACAAAGATTCCATAACTACTCCCATCATTTTGCACATCAAGAATAAAAGCACTCTTTATCTCCCCTAGCATCCCACTCATAGCAAAAACAAAAGTTATGACCATTCCCCCAATCATAATCACTGAAAATCTATCTACCAAATAAGTGCTCCACCAAACACAACCACTCAAAAACAAAGCAAATAGCAATCCTGATAGAATCTTTGGCGGCTCATAGCCAAAAACAGCATTAAAGGTATGCACCACCATAGAACCACCGCCGCTAACATAGGCATAAAGCAAAATATACAGCACAAAAGCTACACTCAATCCATTCACAAGATTCCAAAATTTACCCAAATTATCACGCACAAGGGTATGGAAACTCGCACCGGGCTTATAATTAAGATTTACTTCCAAAATTGCTTGTGAAGAAAACAACATCATCAGCCAAGTAAGCACCATAAGTGTCAATGACCACCAAATCCACATACCAGCTGAAATTGTTGGCAAAGCAAGCATACCAGCTCCAATTGCTGTCCCTGCAATAATCATTGTACCACCTAAAACACTAGGCTTATTACCAATCCCAAACATATCTACCTACCTAAAATAATCTCTAAAAACTCTTAAGATTATAGCAAAATTTAATACCAAAAAAATATGAATATGCTATAATTCTAAGCAAAAATAAGGGCGAAAATCACACAAGATGAATAAAATTGAAAATTTTATACAAATCCTAAAAAGCAATGAAAAATGTTTCACATATGAATTTTCTGCACCACCTAGCTTTTCTTTAGATACCTTTTTTGATGCATTACAGCAAGAAAATCTTGTTTCAAAAATTCACGCTTTTATTTGCACCGATTCACCCCTTGCCAAACTCAAGCACAATGCAATTTTAGCAAGCCTTAAACTACAAAATGCTTTTAATCTCCCAAGTATCACTACAATCTCTATGCGTGATAGAAACACTCTTGCCATTCAAAGTGAGCTTATTGGCATGAATAGTCTTGATTTGCGACTTATTTTGGCACTCACAGGCGATCCAATAAGGCATGGCAATCAACCACAAGCAAAAGGAGTTTTTGAAGGAAATAGCCTTTTATTACTCAAAATTATTCAACAATTAAATCAAGCAAAAGATATCAACAATCACCCCATACAAGGCGATTTTAAACCTTTTTATGCTTTTAGTGTTTTAAATTCCTACTCTAATAAAAAAGAAAATCTTTATAAAAAAATGCAAGAAAAGATTCAAAATGGTGCTTCTGCGATTATCACGCAGCCCATTTATGATTTGGACATTGCACAAGAATTATTACAATGGTGCGATAAAATCAATCAAGAATCTTCTACAAACTGCACTTTGATTTTTGGCTTTTTTCCTATCACTTCTTACAAAACCGCTCTTTTTTTACACAATAAACTTCCGGGAGTTTTTATCCCGCAATCTTGGCTAGAAACTATGGAAAAAGCCTCCCACAACAACACTGAGTTAGAAATAGGATTGGAAAAGAGTCAAAGACTTTTTGAAAATCTATGCAAGATTCAAGCAAAAATTCACCTAATGAGTTCTAATAAAGTCGATATTATCGGAAAAATTCTCAATGGTCGATAAACCTTTATTTTTATTAAGTGCTAGCCTCATTACAATTAGCATTATCTTTTCTTATTCTCTTTCTTCTTTTGCTATTCTCTATTATGATTACAATGAATTTCATTTTATGTTAAGGCAGCTTATTGCTGGAATATTAGGCATTTTACTCATGTGGGGAATCTCAAGATGCAACCCTGATGATTTTATTTTGAAACTTGGATTTTTTCTATTTTTTGGTGGAATTGTGATTATGTTTATTATGCATTTCTTGCCAGAAAGTCTCGCAACAAGTGCTGGAGGTGCGAAACGCTGGATTCGATTGCCTTTTTTCTCATTAGCACCTGTGGAATTTTTCAAAATAGGCTTTATTGTATTTTTGGCTTGGAGTTTCTCTCGCAAATTCTCTCTAATTGAAACTAAATCCCTAAAAGAAGAATTCATTACCTTTTTGCCCTATGCTTTTGTATTTTTAATTGCAGTTTATTTAATTGCCATTTTACAAAACGATTTGGGACAAATTGTCTTACTTGGAGCCACTTTGGCATTAATGATGATTTTTGCTGGCTCTTCTTTTAAGCTCTTTGTGAATCTTTTAGCTATTGCTTTTGTTTTGTTTATTTCTGTTATTATCACAAGTGCGCACCGAATAACACGCATTAAAGCATGGTGGGCTGGAACACAAGATATGATACTTTCCTTTTTTCCACAATCTATTGCCAATTCTTTACGCATCGAAAATCTCCCTGAACCTTATCAAATCCAACATTCCCTTAATGCTATTTCAAATGGTGGAATCTTTGGGGAAGGTTTAGGGAATGGTTTAATCAAACTTGGATTTTTAAGCGAAGTGCATACAGATGTGATTCTAGCGGGAATTACCGAAGAAATAGGATTTATTGGTTTATTTTGCATAAGCCTTTTGTTTATGGCAATGATTTTTAGAATCCTAAAAATTGCCAACCGCTGCCAAAATACAATGTATTATCTTTTTTGTTCTGGAGCGGGAATTATTTTGGGCTTTTCATTTTTAATCAATGCCTTTGGGATTTCTGGCTTAATTCCTATTAAAGGAATTGCCGTCCCATTTCTAAGCTATGGAGGAAGCTCTATACTTGCCTCAAGCATTTTAGTGGGTATGGTATTATCCATTAGCAAAAGAGCAAAAATGTCCTAATTTAAGATTTTTTTTATTACAATTCCTAAAAATTTCTACCAAAAGTGAGTATTATGAAAAATATCTTAACACCCAATATTCCAACCCTTCAAGGAAACTTTGATAAAAATATCCTATTGCAGATAGCCAAAGAATACCAAACCCCTATTTTTGCTTACGATTTTGACAAAATTGAAGAATATTATCATCAATTCAAAAGCGCATTTAGTGGCAGAAAAACACTCATTTGTTACGCGCTAAAGGCTAATTCCAACTTAAGCGTTGTCAAAAAACTTGCTTCTTTAGAAAGCGGTGCAGATTGTGTCTCTTTGGGAGAAATTAAGCGTGCAATTTTAGCAGGAATCCCACCTTATAAAATCATTTATAGTGGCGTAGGCAAACAAGAAGAAGAAATCAAAGAAGCTATCAAACTTGGGATTCTCTTTATCAATATCGAAAGCAAAGCAGAGCTTTTTAAAGTCGAATCTATCGCAAAAAGCTTAAATACAAAGGCAAGAATCTCTATACGCGTCAATCCAGATATTGACCCACAAACACACCCTTACATTTCTACTGGCTTAAAAGAAAATAAGTTTGGTATTGAAATCCAAGAAGCAAAAAGCCTTTATTTACACGCCCATAAATCTGAATTTTTAGAACCAATAGGAATCCATTTTCACATTGGAAGTCAGCTTACCAAACTCCAACCCATTTATGAATCAGCACAAAAAATTGCCAAACTTGTGCATAGCCTTTTGGCTTTAAAAATTGATATTAAATTTTTTGATATTGGGGGAGGATTAGGCATTACTTATAGTGATGAAACTACTATTAATCCCTATGATTATGCACAAAGCATCTTAGAATGTCTTAGAGGCTTAGATTTGACTATTATCTGTGAGCCCGGTAGATTTATTATCGGAAATGCCGGTGTTTTTTTAGTCAAAGTCCTTTATGAAAAAATTTCTCAAAATAAGCGTTTTGTCATCGTTGATGGTGCCATGAATGACTTAATACGCCCTAGTCTTTATAATGCCTACCACCAAATTATTCCTCTAACCCAATCACAAGGTGAAAAAAGTCCTGCAGATATCGTAGGTCCAATTTGTGAGAGTGGAGATTACTTAGGCAAAAACATAGAGCTTCCTCCACTTAAAGAAGGTAATATTTTGGCTATCTTAAGCAGCGGTGCTTATGGATTTAGTATGTCAAGTAATTATAATACGCGTCCAAGATGTGCTGAAGTAGCTATCTCACAAGGCAAAATAAAACTCATTAGAAAAAGAGAAACTTTTGAAGATTTAATTGCATTAGAAAAAGATTTAATGGGAGATTTTTGATGAAACTGCAACAATTTCGCGAAGAAATCAACAAAATTGATGATAAAATTTTAGAACTTTTAGAAAAACGCATGGAAATTGTCAAACAAATAGGCAAAATCAAAATGCAGGGCAATACCCCAATTTACCGCCCAGAAAGAGAAAAAGAAATTATTGATAGACTAATAAGCAAAAAACCTCTACTTCTTACCAAAAATGCCATTGAATCTATTTATTTAGAAATTTTTGCGGTTAGTCGCAACCTTGAATTACCCGAACGCGTAGCCTATCTCGGTCCTATTGGAAGCTACACACACCAAGCAGCAGAAAGCCGTTTTGGGGCAATGTGTGAGTATTTTTCTCACAATACTATCACTTCTGCTATTAAAAGCGTAGAAGAATCTAGAGCGAGTTATGCTGTTATCCCTATTGAAAACAATCAAAATGGAGCCGTTGGTGAAACACTAGATTTATTGAAAGATACTAATCTAAAAATAGTAGCAGAAATTTATATGCCAATCCATCACTGTTTTGCAAGTATTTCCCAAAAACTTCAAGATATAAAAATCATCTATTCTAAAGATATTGCTTTTGGGCAATGTTATAATTTCTTAAACGAGCACAGCCTAGATCATATCCAAAGAATCCCCGTAGATTCTACTGCAAAAGCAGCACAACTTGCATCGCAAAACCCACAATGTGCGGCAATTTGTTCTCATATTGCAGCAAAACTTTATAATGTCCCTGTTTTATTTGAAAATATCGAAGATAGTGCTGGAAATAAAACGCGTTTTATCATCGTGAGCAATTTTAAAAACCAAAGTTGCGGAAAAGATAAAACTTCTATCTTTGCAAATCTCACCAACACAGGCAAACCCGGAGCGCTTTATAATTTACTTTATGATATTAGAGATTTAAATATCAATATGACTTCAATCCAATCTCGTCCAACTCACACCGATGATGATTTTAGATATTGTTTTTTTATTGACATTGATGGGCATATTGATGATAATAATGTAAGTGAATTATTCAAACGCTACCCCAATGAATTAAAATGGCTGGGTAGCTACTTGAAAAATTAATTCAATAAATAATATAATAAAACTTTAAAAACTAAGGAGTAAAAATGGCTGAAGAAGCACAAAAAGATTCTAAATTATCTAATCTCAAACAAAATAAAATGATTTTATTTATTATTATCGGCGTTGTTGCACTACTTCTGATTATTCTTATAATCGTTGGAATTTTAATCTTTAGTGGCGACAAAGAAGAATCTCAACCACAATCCAATCAACCACTTCAAAGTGCAGCTTCCAAAAGTAGCACAGCAAATCCAAATAGCTCGCTTTTAAGCGTTGGACCAATGTATCCACTTGAGCAATTCATTGTTAATTTAGTCTCAACAGGCGGAGGGAAACGCTATCTTAAAACTTCCATTGCTTTAGAAATGAGTATCGCAGAAATGCAACCTGAATTAGATAGCAAGGTAGATATTTTACGCGATACGATTATTACTATTTTAAGCGATAAAACTTTTGAAGAAATTCAAACCACTAGAGGCAAACAAAAACTAAAAGAAGAGATTCTAGCTCGCATTAATGAATTTTTAGTTGATGGTAGAATCGTTAATGTATTTTTCACTGACTTTGTGGTGCAATAGGCTTGATTGAAATTGGCATAGATTTAGTCGCGATTGCTCGCTTTGAATCTTTTATCCAAAAATTTGGAGAAAAAGGGCTTTTAAAATTTCTCAATCCTCAAGAAATCACATTCATCAAAACCGCTCAAAATGCCGCTGGCTTTTGGGCTGCCAAAGAAGCTTGCTCCAAAGCCCTCAAATGCGGTATTTCTAAAGAACTCGGCTTCCATGATATTCTTATTTCCAAAACCCCAAAAGGCGCCCCTCTTTTAACCCTCAAAGACGAAAAAATGCTTTATTTTAATGTTTCCTATTTAAGCCTCTCCATTTCCCATGATAGCGGATTTGCAATCGCAGCAGTGGTTGCAAATTTTAATAACTAATCAAAACTTATATTTTTATAATCTTTAAAATACTATAATTAAAAGTTTAATCAAAATTTTAAGGATTTTTGTGCTTAGGTTATGTTCCTCTTCTCTTAGCAGACAGCAGATTCTAAAAGAACATAAAATGCCTTTTATACAATGCGATAATAACTTTGATGAAGAGACTTTAACACACACTAATCCAAAAAATTTTGTTTATAATGCAACACTCAAAAAGTATAAAAACGCCCTCCATTCCTATGGACTTGAAATGCCACTTTTGGTTGCAGATACCGTCATTGATTGCATGGGAAACCTGCAAAGGAAAGCAAAAAATAAAGATGAAGCAAGACTTTTTTTGCACGCACAAAGTGGCAATTCCATCGAGATTCTTACCTGTATGATTCTCCACTCTAAGGATTTTTATTTTCTCAATCTTAGTCAAACTCACTATGATTTTGTAGCATTTGATGCTCAAGATGTAGAAAATTACCTCCAAAGCAATCAATGGCAAAATAAAGCCGGCGCTGTAATGGTAGAAGGATTCCATCAAAAATACATCAAAAAGCAAATCGGAAATACTTCTAATGCCATGGGATTGCATTTTGAAGCACTTAAGCCTTTTTTGGAGAATCTTTGATGAATATTACAATGGTTGGAGTTATGCTGGCTACTTCACTTGTTATAGGGCTTTTAGGACTTATTGCATTTCTTTGGGGTCTCAAAAATGGACAATTTGATGATGAAAAGAAAATGATGCAAGGCGTTTTGTTTGATAGTGAAGAAGATTTACGCCATGCTGCAAATAATAAACCAAACAAAAAGGATAAAAAATGAAAGAAATTTATGATATAGCAATTATTGGAGGTGGTCCCGGTGGTATCGCCTCTGCAGTAGAATCAGTGATTTTAGGAATCAATAATGTTGTATTGTTTGAAAAAGGAGAAAACCATTCAACAACTATTCGCAAATTTTATAAAGATAATAAACGCGTAGATAAAGATTATAAAGGACAAAAAGTTGAACTTAATGGCAATATTTATTTTTGCGACGGAACAAAAGAAAGTACATTAGATTTATTTAGCAAAATTATTCAAGAAAACGCCTTTGAAGCACATTTTCAGACAGAAGTAGAATCCATTAAGCAAGAAAAAGAATATTTTGTAATCCAAACCACACAAAATACTTCAATCAAGGCAAAATTTATCATTATCTCTATTGGAAAAATGGGACAACCAAACAAACCTTCCTACCCTATCCCAAGCTCTATTAGAAGCCTTGTAAATTTTAATGCTAATAGTTGTCAAGATGGTGAAAAAATCCTTGTTGTTGGTGGTGGAAACTCTGCTGTAGAATATGCCTGCATTTTAAGTGAAACTAATCCCACAACACTTAATTACAGACGCACAGAATTCTCACGTATCAATGAAGTCAATAAAGAAAACTTAGAATCTTGCATAAAAGCCAACAAAATCTCTCCAAAATTAGGTATAGATATCCAAAGCCTTGAAGATGATAATGGAAAGCCCAAAGTCAATTTTACTGATGGCACAAGTGAAACTTATGATAGAATCATCTATGCAATCGGCGGAATGGCTCCTGTTGATTTTCTCAAAAAATGCAATCTAAAGCTAGATGAAAATGGAATCCCACTCATCGATGAAAATCACCAAAGTTCAATTGACAAAATTTATATCGCAGGGGATATTTTATTTAAAAATGGAGGCTCGATTGCAGCTGCATTAAATCATGGTTTTCATATTGTGCAAGAAATTAAAAAAAGGCTTTAATTTTTAAATCTTAAAGTTTATTTTACATAGATTCTGCTAGAATTCATACTTTATTTTTTAATTTCCAAGGATTAAATATGGCAAAAAGATGCTTTTTTAGTGGCAAAGGTCCAATGGTCGGCAATAATGTAAGTCACGCAAACAATAAAACAAAAAAACGCTCACTACCAAATTTGAGAGTAGTTAGAATTAAACTAGAAGATGGAACTAGTGCAAAAGTAAGAATTGCTGCTTCCACTTTAAGAACTATGAAAAAACGCTCTTAATCCTAAATTTAGGATTAAGCAGTGGCATTTGAAAAACTCAAAAAACTTCTTCATTGGGAAGGAACGCAAAAGCCAGATATTGATTTATCTGGTTTATTATACGAACAACTCAAACCTTTTCGACTGCCTTTTATTTTACTTTTTTTAGGATTATTACTTAGCACACTTGGTTACATTGTTATCACTGATTACACACTTATTGAGGCTTTCTTTCAAAGTTCTTATACTTTTACTACAACAGGATTTGGGGCTTTAAAGGAAAGTGAATTTGATGCTTTAGATATTATTTACACTGCCATTGTAATGCTTGCAGGCTCTGCTGTTTTAAGTTTTTGCGTCATCGGTGTAATCGATATTTTAAATCGAGGAAAACTTATTTCTGTTATTAAGGAACGCAGTATGATTTACAAAATAGCGCGTCTAAAAAATCACTTCATCATTTGTTATCACAATGAATATACAATCCAACTCTCACAGCAATTTAGGGAAGCACATATTCCCTTTGTTGTCGTGGATAACAACAATTCTTTAGAGGATATTGCCCTAAAATACCGCTACCCCTTTTTTATCAATGAGGACCCCTTAGAAGAAATTGCGATGCTCAAATGCCATTTATCTAGTGCTAGAGGGGTTATTGCGCTTTCAAATAATATTGCAGATAATATAGCTCAAATTGTTTCTGTAAGATTATATGAAAAAGAGCTAGGAAGAAAACCTTACTTCATTATTGCTAATGCTAATAACAACGAAGAAGAAGAAAAGCTCAAAAAATTAGGTGCAGATTGCGTTGTTTCCCCTTCTAAGCTTTTTGCACAAAGAGTGAATGCTATGGCAACTCGCCCTGATATGGAGAATCTCTTAGAGCGTTTTGCATACCAAAAAGACACTCCACTTGACTTAGAAGAAATCGTTGTCCCTCGCTATTCTTGGTTAGTTCTAAAAAAACTCAAAGAATCTCACTTGAGAGAAATCACACAAACTTCTATTGTAGGCATTACCCAAAAAGATGGTAAATTTATCTCTATGCCCAATGGAGATACGCTTGTAACAAGTGAATGCAAATTGCTTGTCATTGGCACTTCACATGGAATACGCCTAACCAAACAACTTGTATCCAAAAAAGACAAACCAGAGGAGTTAAAATATGTTTAATCTTTTCCCTATTGACAATGGAGTTTGTGCTCCAGAAGGCTTTTATTGCGATGGTGTTAGCGCTGGATTAAAAGCAAATTCTCAATTAGATCTTGCTTTTATTTACGCTGATTCTTTATGTGATGTTGAGGCAATCTTCACTCAAAATAAGTTTTGTGCTGCGCCCATTATGCACTACAAAGAATATCAAGAGGGATTTAAAACGAATTTTATTTTGATAAATTCTAAAAATGCCAATGCACTAACCGGTAATGAAGGTATCAATAACATCAAAGAAGTTTTATCCACTCTCCAACAAATGTTCCCTAATGTTACAAATCCAATAATGAGTTCTACTGGCACCATTGGCGTCCAGCTCCCAAAAGAAAAAATCATCTCCGCTTTTCCTTCATTCAAACTTGATACAAAAAACAATCAAAATGCCGCTAACGCAATTATGACCACTGATAGATTTAATAAAACTATTGCTTTTGAAGTTTTTTTAGATGATGGTAAGAGCTTTAGAATCGGTGCTATATGCAAAGGTGCTGGTATGATTAATCCAAGTTTGGCTACTATGCTTTGTTTTATCACCACTGATGCTGCAATTCCAAAAGAAGATATGCGCCCACTTCTCTTAAAAGCCTCAAAAACCACTTTTAACGCCATTAGCGTAGATGGCGATACTTCAACAAATGATACTATTCTTTTGCTAACTAACCACAAAAGTGGAGTTTATCACAAAGAAGCATTTTTATTTGCATTAGAAAAACTAATGCACAAACTCGCCACAGATATAGTTCGCGATGGGGAAGGAGCAACCAAATTAGTTGCTTTTGAAATCAAAGGGGCTAAAACACAACAAGAAGCAGAAAAATGTGCCAAAGCCCTTAGTCAATCCCTTCTTGTAAAAACTGCACTTTTTGGTTGTGATCCAAATTGGGGAAGAATCGCATCTACAATTGGAGCAAGTGGAATTGAATGCAGTCCTGAAACCTTAGAAATTTATTTTGATGATATTTGTGTTTATTCCAAAGGAAAAATACTATTTGATGATATCAACGAAGAAAAAGCCACAAGAATCCTCAAACAAGATTCTTTTAAAATATTATGCGATATTGGTTTAGGCAAAGAATCTTTTATCGCTTATGGTTGTGATTTGGGGTATGATTATGTCAAAATTAATGCAGATTATCGCACCTAAAAGAATCTCAATGTATTCTTGAATTCTTAAGGCAATTTTGTTTATAATATAATTTTAAAACAAGGAGAACAAATGCTACACGAATATAGAGATGAGATTAGTGTCCTCAAACAAGAAAATGCACATTTTGCAAAGATTTTTGACGAACATAATGAATTAGACCAAAAAATTCAAGACATTAGCGAAGGTAGAGAGTATGCTACAGATACACAATTAGCAGAACTCAAAAAAAGAAAGCTTAGCTTGAAAGATGAAGCTTTAGCGATGATTATGGACTACAAAGAATCAAAGAAATAATTACAAGCCCTTTTTTTGGGCTTTTATCACCTTTTTATGCCATTTTTTATAACTTTTTGAAACATCCCTCAAAGAAATCCCTATAATCTCTGGAATCTCATAAATATGATTTTTTGCTATTAATGCCTTTAGATTCTTAAAATTTTTTCTATCTACTTTAAAACTAAGTAAAATTTCCTCTTCGCAATTAAGTTTTTCTTCCCAAAAATAATAACTTTCTATTGCCATTCTCTGCACACATGAGACAAATCCACTCTCCATTGCCCTAGATATTAAAATCTTAGCATTTTCACTTGTTGTTGTCGTTTGCAATAACATCAATCCCAAAATTTATTCCTTCGATCTTTTCTTATCTCTTTCTTCTTGTGCCTTTTTCTTTTCTTCTCTACGCAATTGCTCAATATTCATCTGTCTTTCTTTAGATTTTCTGAATTTATCTAAATATTCCTGCCTTTCAGTTGGGCTTTGATAGGAAATAGGACGGATGAAAAATATCACCAACATCAAAATAAAAAAGAATATTGCAGTTTCCTGATTTGAAGTTAGCTTGTACCAAACCATTGCAATAATAAGCGAGGTAATAACCTTAAATAATACAACCATCTTAAAGCATCTTTGGGGAAATATTATGTTTAAAAAACATCAAATCTTGAGCATTGCATTCTTTAAATAAAGCCAAAAAAACTTGAGGAATGTATAAAATTGGCACTTCCAAATCATCCCGACCTGCACTTTTTTTAATTTTCTTAGAATGCCCATCTAAAAGCTCGAAATTTCCAATATTAGGCGTCATAATAAAATCAACCCCACAATCAACCATTTCATAATAATCCTTCCCACCCATTTTGTAAGCCATATCCTTATTAATATGCAGCAAATAATCATAGCTATCTTTATAAAAAGGATAGATTTTTGCACCCAAAAGATTCTCGAATTTTTCTACAATATAAGTCTCTTTAACCATACTCTCTAATTCTCTATCTAGCAAAAAAGCACACTTAAATCCCTCCCAAGTTCTTTTTTGATTATCCCTCACAAAAGCCTGCAAAACAATCTCTGGTGCAAAGACAAAAGCATCTTCTAGATCCAAAATATCAACTTCCCCTATTTTTTTATTCAATTCTTCCTTAAAATTAGAATGCATAAAATATTTTTCAAAAACCTTTTTAATAGCCAACAAACTTTGACTATCACACACTAATAATTTCATTTTTTGCTTTTTTGCATTATTTAGTGCTTGCAGAATCTTTCCATAATACTCCACTTCATTTACAAGAGGTAACAAACGATTTTCACAGGCTATCTCCCATATCTCTGCGATTGGAATCTGCAATTTTTCAAAAAGCTTTTTCGCATTCTCCTTTAAAATAGAGGCGCTTTGATTATAAAAATGATTATGCCACAATATTAACTTATCCATTTTCTTCCCTTATGCAATGTGTTCCAAAAGTCGTTTTTTTATCGTTTGAATCTCTCTAGTTTGACATTTATTTAGCACAATCTTTTTTAATTCCCATAAATAATGATTGATTGTATCATATTTTGGAAATATATAAGTTTCAAGATTCAATGCCATCAAAACATTCTGATAATCTTTGGAGATAAATTCCAATATTTCCGCATTTTCCTCTTCTTGATAGAGAAAATAAGCCAATATAAAAAACACTTCACCACAATACTCTTCACACTCTACACTCAAAGGCGTTGCATAAGCAAATGGCAAGAAGGAAATCAAAAACTCTCTTTCACGCTTCAGCCCAAATTCCTCCAAAGCTTCCATTTTTTTCAAAAAAGGCTCTTCATTGATTACCAAATCATAAAGAGCCAACGAAGAATTTAATGGTTCAATTTTCCACTCCAACCCAAACTTCCTTACCAATTCTCCAATAGTTAATTTAAAATCAAACACAACAACGCCATTAATTTTAAATCCATAGGCTTTATAAGAATACTCCACAATATTCTTTTGGACAATCTCCAACAGACAAGCAAGAGAATCTTCTTCATCAATCTTGACTTGCATTTTTGCAAAATAAGGTAGATAATCTCTCTCTACATTAAAACGAAATAGCTTTAATTTTAATCTTTTCTCCATAAACCACCTCCAAATCTCGCCATACAACGCACTATTTTTTAAACTTATGATTTTTAGGGTTTGACAACAAAGCCCTCATTGAGCTATTTACCCCATCATCTTCCTTTTCTATTCTCTCTTTTGCTTCAATAAAAGTTGCCAAAAGATTAATATAAATGCAGAAATCTGAGCGGATATCTTCATCATTAGGCAATAAAATTTGCACAATGGATTCCAATGGAGTTGTTACAAAACTACCCAAATTTTCTTCTCCAAAACCGGCTTCAAAATAAAGATTCTTTTCATCCATCTCCAAACTTTCAAAAGTATAACCCGCCAAAATAAACACCGTCAAATCACTAAAAGCCTCCCGAATCTCACGTGGAAGTTCTGGTTCAAATTTCACACACGATACATTACACACTATCGAAAAATTCACCTTTTTTTGAATGAGATATTTCAATATTTCATAGCAATGCGTTTTTTGCATTCCCCTAAACTTCTTATCATACAATAAATTTTCTAACCCCATCATCCAACCTTTATAAAATCTCTTTTAAACCCTGCATTAATCTCTTAACCTCACAAATACCAATCTTCCAAAAATCATCATCTTCGATATCCAAGCCAAAGATTCCCACCAATTCTCTTGGTGATTGACTACCGCCAAGACTTAAAAATTTCTCATATTTATTTACAAAATCTTGCCCTTCTTTCCTATATACCCCAAAAAGAGCCATTACTAGAAGTTGCCCATAACTATACGCATAACAATAAAAAGGCGTGTGAATAAAATGTGGAATATAAGACCACCAACAACTATAATTTTGTGTCAAAACTACGCTTTTGCCAAACATTTTTTGATTTTCCTCTTGCCATATTTGACTAAATTCATCTACGCTTAATTCACCTTCTTTTTGATGCACTCTTCTTTCAAAATTAGTAAAAACATTCTGTCTAAAAAGTGTCGCAAAAATATCTTCCAACTTGCTTGCATAAAGGGCGATTTTTTCCTCCCTTGAAAGCATATTTTTCATTTTTTCAAACAAAAGCATCTCAGCAAAAACAGATGCAGTTTCGGCTGTTGTCAAAGGGGTATCTGCATTGAGATAACCTACCCCATAAGATAAATATTGATGGATTGTATGCCCAAGTTCATGTGCCATTGTAAAAACATCTCGACGCCTATTAGTGTGATTTAACATCAAATAGGGATGCACGCTTGGCACTGCACCATGGCTAAAAGCCCCTCCACGCTTATTTTCTCTAGGGTGAGAATCTATCCAGCCCTCATCAAAAGCACGTTTTGCAATCTCATAAAATCTAGGTGAAAACTCCAAAAAAGTTTCTAAGACAAGTTTTTTTGATTCTTCATAAGAAAACTCCGAATCTTCACTGCACAAAAGAGGTGCATAGCGGTCATAATCATACAAAGTCTCTAACCCCAAAAGTTGTGTTTTGAGCTTATAATATTCCTCTACCACCCCCACAGAATCATTGATGGTTTGCACCATAATATCTACACTTTTTTGTGTAATTTGGTTATCAATATGCCGAGATTCTTCTAAATTGCTATAACCTCTAAGCTCTGCTGAGATTTTCAAATCTTTACGCACCACATTATAAATATAAGCCAACAATTCGAGATTTTTACTCAAAGTTTCACTTAGAGATTGTGCGGCTTCTTTCCGCGTTTCTCTATTTTTATCATAAAGTAAGCTCAATACTTCTTCTTCACTCACTTCCTTATCTTGAAACTTAAATCTCAAAGCACTCAAATGCTCATCAAATAGCCTCTTAAAGCTATCTACACCCACAGGTTGCATTTTAAGCAAAACTTTTTCTTCGGGCAAAGTGAGTTGATGTTTTGCATTTTTAGCCAATAATTCCAAGAAATAACTATACTTTTTGCATTGCTTAATAAAACTACTTTGAATATTATTTGGCAAAGCATTAAATTCAATTTCAAAAAATAATAATTTTTCTTGAGCTTTATTGACTTCCATTTCGCATTTAGAGAGAAATGCCCCCTCTTTTGTATTAGCAGCAAAGCACAAATAAGCATAAGTCATAATACAAGAAAGATTCTCGCAAATCCCCTCATACTCTCTGAGCATTTTTTCAAATTCCAAAGGTTGCAAACTAGCCATTTGATTTTTATACTTATCTTCAAACTTTTGGGAATTTTTTATATTTTCTTGAATATTATTCTCCAAAATTTCTTTACTTTCAAAAAGTGGTTTTAAATTCCATTTATCCATACCAATAACCTTAAAAATCCATAATATTTTTTACATTTGTAATCTACACAAATACACTTTTATTGCTTAGTATTATACCTTAACTCTAGTAAAAAATATGATAAATTTTGATTTGGGGGAGTTTTACAAAAAGCAGCCTTGTGAAAGAATGAGCCAAAATCCATTTAGGATTTTAGCCAAGTGGAGGGGGGATTACATCATTCCACCCATACCTCCCATTCCACCCATACCGCTCATATCTGGCATTGCTGGTTTGTCTTCTTTGATTTCATGAACAGTTGCTTCTGTTGTAAGAAGTAAGCTTGAAACAGAAACAGCATTTTGCAATGCAATTCTTGCAACTTTCAATGGGTCAATGATTCCTGCCTCAAACATATCTACATATTTTCCGCTAGAAGCATCAAATCCATTATTTACATTAGAATCTTGCTCTACATTATTTACCACTACGCCATCATCAAATCCAGCATTAGTAGCGATTTGTTTGATTGGAGCAGAAATTGCACGCTTAATGATTTCATAACCGATTTTCTCATCACCTTCCAAACTTAAATTCACTTTTGCTGCTGCACGGATAAGAGCTGCACCACCACCGATGATAATACCTTCTTCTACCGCTGCTTTTGTCGCTGAAAGTGCATCATCTACTCTATCTTTTTTCTCTTTCATTTCTACTTCGCTTGCTGCACCTACTTTAATAACAGCAACCCCACCACTAAGTTTTGCTAATCTTTCTTGGAGTTTCTCTCTATCATAATCACTTGTAGTAGATTCAATTTGTGTCTTAATCTGTGCGATTCTAGCATTCACTCCATCTTTGCTTCCTGCACCATCTACAATTGTTGTATTATCTTTGTCAATTACGATTCTAGCAGCTTGTCCCAAATCTTCAATGCTTGCATTTTCCAAAGTCTTACCAAGCTCTTCACTGATTACTTCTCCGCCTGTTAAAGTCGCAATGTCTTTTAGCATTTCTTTTCTTCTATCACCAAATCCCGGTGCTTTGACTGCTGCTACATTTAAAACACCTCTTAGTTTATTCACAACCAAAGTCGTCAAAGCTTCTCCCTCAATATCTTCAGCGATAATCAATAGAGGCTTTCCACTTTTCATTGTGGATTCTAAAAGTGGTAAAATATCTTTCATTGAAGTGATTTTTTTATCTGTTAATAGAATATAAGGGTGCTCTAATTCAGCCTCCATTTTATCGCTATTAGTCACAAAATATGGGCTTAGATAACCTCTATCAAATTGCATACCTTCAACGACGCTCAATTCATCATTGATACCCTTTGCTTCTTCAACAGTAATAACACCATCTTTACCTACTTTTTCCATAGCTTCAGCGATTAATTCACCTACTTTAGCATCAGAATTTGCAGAAATTGTTGCAACTTGTGCAATTTCTTTTTTGCCAGCAACAGGCTTAGAGATTTTTTTCAATTCTTCTGTAATTGCCTCTGCTGCTTTATCCATACCTCTTTTTACTTCAATTGGATTTGCACCAGCAGTAATATTTCTCAAACCTTCTTTAAAAATACTATAAGCCAAAACAGTTGCTGTTGTAGTTCCATCACCTGCTGCATCTGCAGTTTTGCTTGCAACTTCTTTTACAAGTTGTGCTCCCATATTTGCAATAGGATCTGCAAGCTCAATTTCTTTTGCCACAGACACACCATCTTTTGTAATACTTGGGGCACCAAAGCTTTTTTGAATCAAAACATTTCTTCCTCTAGGTCCCATTGTTACTTTTACTGCATCACTTAATTGTTTTACACCTTCAAATAATCTATTTCTTGCACTATCTGAAAAATTAATTTCTTTACTTGCCATTTTATACTCCTTTATTTTATCTTATATTAAGCAATTACGCCCAAAACATCTTCTAATTTCAAAATCAAATACTCTGTACCTTCAAGCTTTACTTCTGTTCCAGAATATTTACCAAACACAACTTTATCATTAACTTTTACATCTTTCACTTCACTTCCAATAGCTTTTACTACACCCATTAAAGGCTTTTCTTTTGCATTATCAGGGATAATAATACCAGAAGCGGTTTTTGTATCTTCTTCAAGTCTTTCTACAAGAACTCTCTCTCCAAGTGGTTTGAAATTCATAGGATTACCTCCATATTTAAAAATTAATTTAAAACGACGAAATTATAATCACTTTTTCAATGCTTGTCAATATCTTTAGTAAAAAAACTCATTAATTCTTAGTCAATAAGACTAAATATTAATTAGTTTTAAATGCTTAAGATTTATAATATCTATCTCTTGCATTTTATTCTTTGTGTCCTCAAATTTCACTCATTAACAATGATAATTCCTTTTAAGATTTCAATAAACAAAACAAAGTTATAATCATAAAATTTTGATTTGTTTGGAGATAAACCATGTATGCAACAAGAGTTACAAATCTTTCAGAATCTATCACTATTGCTATTAGCACACTAGCAAGAGAGCTAAAAGCACAAGGCAAAGATATTCTTTCATTTTCGGCTGGAGAGCCTGATTTTGATACCCCACAAATCATCAAAGATGAAGCTATCAAAGCCCTCCAAAATGGTTTTACAAAATACACAGCAGTTGCTGGGATTCCAGAATTGTTACAAGCTATCAGCGATAAATTGCTAAGAGAAAATCATCTCAACTATACACCACAAGAAATCGTTGTCAATAGCGGTGCTAAACATTCTTTGTTTAATATTTTTCAAGCCCTTATTGATAAAGATGATGAAGTAATTATCCCTAGCCCTTATTGGGTAACCTACCCAGAGCTTGTAACTTATAGTGGTGGAAAAAATGTCTTTATAGAAACTACACAAGAAAACAACTTCAAAATCACACCCAAACAACTCAAAGCAGCAATCACACCCAAAACCAAAATGCTTGTCCTTACCACCCCTTCCAATCCCACTGGAATGGTATATTCTAAAAGCGAATTAGAATCCATAGGCGAGATTCTAAAAAATACTAACATTTGGGTAATTAGTGATGAAATTTATGAAAAACTTGTGTATGATGGCGATTTTACTTCTTGTGGCAGCATTAGTCAAGATATGCTAGAACGCACAATCACAATTAATGGTTTAAGCAAGGCTGTAGCAATGACAGGTTGGCGTATGGGCTATCTAGCCACCAAAGACAAAAAACTCCGCCAACTCATCATTAATCTCCAAAGTCAGTGCATTTCTAATATCAATTCTATCACACAAAAAGCCTCTATCCCTGCACTTGATGGCAGAGCAGAAACAGAGATTCTAAAAATGCAAAAAGCCTTCAAAGAAAGAAGAGATATAGCTTGCAAACTTTTTAATGAAATTGAAGGTTTAAATGTTAGCATTCCAGATGGTGCTTTCTATCTTTTTGTAAATTGCTCCACTATCAATCCAGATTCTATGGCTTTTTCCAAAGCACTACTAGAAAAAGAAGGAGTGGCAGTTGTACCGGGAATTGGCTTTGGTATGGATGGATATTTTAGATTCTCATTTGCCACAGATTTGCAAAGCATCAAAGCAGGCATCCAAAGAATCAAAAGTTTTTGTATTTCTCAAACAAAATAACAATGAATAAATAAAAAAAAGGAAAAATAATGCAAAATATTAAACCTAAATCTCTACCCGCTACAAATCATAAAGTAAGGCAACTCCTTACTCAAATTACCCCCCCCCCTCACTCACTCTAACTTTAAAATACTAGATTTGGGAGCTGGTGAAGGTTTCTTCACTAAAATGATTTATGAGATTTTAGAATCTAAAAATCTAAATCCCAAAGATCATATTGTTGCCATAGATATTAATAATGAAAAGTACAAATTTGACAATATTCCTTGCGAATTTGGCGATTTTAACCAAGGGTTAGAATATAACAACCAAAGCTTTTATTGTGTAATTTCTATGGAAGTTATTGAACATTTAGAAAACCCTTTTGCTTATATCAAAGAAATGTCTAGAATCTTAGAAAATCAAGGTATCTTGATTTTGACAACTCCAAACATTTCCAATCTTACTTCAAGAATTCAATATTTTTTCCATGGCACCTACCCACTCTTTAACTATCTCCCCATCAAAGATGAATTTCTAAAAGGTTGCAACCAGCATATCAATCCCCTTTCGCTCATTTATTTAGCATTTATTTTAAAATACAATGGTTTTAAACTTGAAGTTACCACTGACAAATTCAAAAAAGGTTCTATCTTTTGCTATTATCTACTCAAACCACTTTTTTATTTTCTAAAGAAATCTATGCAGAAGAAACTTCAAAAAAATGAAAATGTCATTTATTGGGACAATCTTGATATTATTCCTCTAATGTATTCCAAGGAAATTCTATGTGGCAGAACACTCATCATCAAAGCTACTAAGCAAAGTTGATAAAAGCAAGATAGAATCCAAGTTATTTTCTATCTTGCTAACTTAGTTTCTTTGAATTTTAACTTCCCCGATACTGCCTCTTAATTTTCTTAAATTAAGCAACATACTTTGTGTTATTTGTGATAAAATACAATTCAAAGCTTTAGTTATAAGTTATATCTTTAATTTGCCAAGAAAAAACTTTTTTATTTTTTTCCCAAACTTTTTTGTATGGAGATAAAATTCTCCAATGAATATTACCAAACCTTTTTTTAATAACTTAAATTCATTAAGAATGGTGCCTTAGTTAGCCATCTAAAGTTATGCAGTTTTCAAAACTATCACTGCGACAATAACCACAAAAATTCCAATCCAGCCGATAGGTTTTAACTTTTGCCCAAAAAAATACCAACCCCCCAAAGTTGTCCCAAGTATCCCAAGACTCCCCCAAAGCGTATAGGCAATCGCCAAACGCATTCCATTTTCCACGCTCAAAGCCAGCAAATAAAATGCCAACCAAACAAGTCCGATAGAAAACAATCCCCATTTTAAATTTCTAAAACCATTAGACTTATTTAACGCTAAATTTGCCACAATATCCAAAAATGCCGCTAAAACAACATAAAAAAAGTAAATATTAAACATTTCTTTCCTCCTTAGCATTTTGGCTAGAGTGCTCTTCTCCCAAATTTACAAGTATAATCCCTAGCAATGCCAATCCAAGCCCAATATATTCTTGCAAATTTAAATGATTTTCAAAAATAAACACTGAAATAATGGTAATTAGCGACAATCCCAAAATCTCCCAAATTGCATACGCCGTCCCCACACTAATACGCAAAATTGCCAAAGACATAAAATAATAAGAAATGCCAAGCATAAGAAACATTACACTATAAATTAATATCTTATTCTCTCCGTCGGCATAATTCATGACAGATACACCAAAAACTTCACAAAAAATCGCCAACAATAAAAATACCCTTGCTTTTAACATAATAATATCCTTTAAACAAAATGTTTTATGATGATTGATACTTACGAATCTATTCTACTAGTAGTTACAGCTAAAGAGGACAAGGAGGATCAATTGTTTGGCAAATTTTCCAAAATATTTTATAAACTTTCATGCAAGGCATTATAGCATAAAGATTACATAAAACAAAATAATGCTAAAATATAAAACTTGACTTTAATAAAGGTGAATTTGTGAAAATAACGCTACCTAATTATACTATCTCATTTGGAAAATTACCAAAAATCCAATGCGACAAAAAAATCCTTATTGTTACTAATCCCAAAATTGCAGGATTACACCTACAAACACTTCTAAAAAATATCCATGCCAAAGAAGTCTATTGTATTTGCATACAAGATGGAGAATCTTATAAAAATTTTCAAAGTATAGAGTTAATTTTGGAAGCTGCCTTTAACCATCGTTTAGATAGAAATTCACTCATGATTGCTTTTGGTGGCGGAGTAATTGGGGATATGGTTGGATTTGCAGCTGGTATTTTTATGCGAGGCATTGATTTCATTCAAATCCCAACAACTCTCTTAGCTCAAGTGGATTCTAGTGTTGGAGGCAAAACAGGCATTAATAATCACTTTGGCAAAAATCTCATTGGATTATTCCATCAGCCAAAAGCTGTTTATATTGACACAGATTTTTTACAAACACTTCCTTCAAGAGAATTTCACGCTGGAATTGCTGAAATCATTAAAATGGCTGTTTGCTTTGATAAAAATTTATTGAAAGAACTGCAAAACGCCAACACCCTTGATTATAATACACTACTTCAAATCATCTATCAAGCAGTATCTATTAAAGCAAAAGTGGTTGCAGAAGATGAAAAAGAAAAAGGGATTCGAGCGGCACTTAATTATGGGCATACTTTTGGACATATTATCGAAAGAGAAAGCGGCTATGGATATTATTTGCACGGAGAAGCTGTCAGTATAGGGATAGTGATGGCAAACACCTTGGCACTCAAATTAAAACTCATCACCAAACAAGAATTTGACTTGATTTTAAAGATTTTACATAAATTCAAACTCCCAACAACTTATACAATCCAAAATACAGAATCCTTTTATCAAGCATTTTTCTTGGACAAAAAAAGCCAAAATGATAAAATTACATTTATCTTACCCAATGGGATTGGAAATTTTATCTTCAAAAATGATATTCCAAAATCTACTTTAATGGAAGTTTTAGAGGAATTTAGACAATGAGATTTGTCCATCTTTTGCTATTTTTCATTCTATTTCAAAATATTTTATTAGCAGATATTACATCAGAAATCAAGCAAATCAAACAGCTTGAATCCCAGATTCAAAATATCAATAACTTTCTTAATAATCCCAACAATCTTTGGATTAAAAAGTATTCTAACTACAAATCTTACCAACAAATTAGCTTTAATATCTCAAAAGCGCAAGAAGAGATTCAAAAATTGCAAAATCTACCAAAAACCATTGAAAACCAAACGCAACTCAACAATCTACAACGCAACCTCATTGTGCTACAAAATCAAATCAATTTATTAGGAAACTACAAAGATACACCCTTTATAGAGCTTATAGAGCCCAAAAAACTAGAAGAAGCCCCTAATGTTACCAATGCGCTTTTAATCATCAATGCTCTATCCTATCTCAAAAAAAACAATGAAGAGCTCAAGATTCTCCAACGCAATTATGAAAATCTCCAAAACAACCTCGACAAACTCCAACAAAAAGAAAAATTCTTACAAGAACTTCTCAACCTCTATCAAAATTCCAATAATAAAAATAAATTATCACAAATTTGCAATACAGATTATTGCCTCTTTAATAGCACAGAAGCGATTTCCCAAGAACTCAAAAACAATTCTGAAATGCTAAGAGTATTAGAAAATACAAAAAATATTTTTACCACCACACTTGAAATTTTCTCCAAAGAAGTCGAAGAAATTAATACTCGCCTAACTACACAGATTAAAGCACAAATTATCAAAAGCGTTTATATTATTGTGGCTATTTTAATCCTTTTAGGAGTTGCTTTTTTTATCAAACTTGGGGTAAGAAAATATATCCACGACAATGAAAGAATCTATACAACCAACAAAATCATCAATTTCTTAAATATCACACTCATCATTCTTATTTTATTATTTGCCTATTTAGATAATGTTAGCTATCTAGTTACCGTGCTTGGTTTTGCTTCGGCTGGTTTGGCAATTGCTATGAAAGATTTATTTATGTCGATTCTAGGCTGGATTGTAATCGTCGTTGGCGGTGCTGTGCATGCTGGAGACAGAATCAAAGTCATCAAAGAAGGTGCTGTATATGTGGGTGATGTGCTAGATATTTCTATCTTGCGAATTACCCTCTATGAAGATATTACACTTACTACCTACACAGAAAATCGCCGAGCTGGAAGGGTGATATTTATCCCCAATAATTTTGTCTTTACCACTATGTTTTCAAACTACACACATGGGGGTATTAAAACCGTTTGGGATGGTATTGACTTCACTATCACTTTTGATTCTGACCATTCAAGAGCTTGCCATATTGCTAGAGAATGTGCCAAAAAATATGCCAAAGGCTACACAGAATCCACAAGAAAACAATTCAACAAACTAAGAGACCGCTATACTCTTAAAAATACCAATGTTGAACCGCGTGTTTTTAGTCTTTTGGAGCAAAATGGGATTCGCATTTCTGTATGGTATCTCACAAACGCCTATGCGACTTTAGCACTTAGAAGCACTATTAGTGCCGAAATTATCGATTTAATCCTCAAAGAGCCAAATATCAAAATTGCTTATCCAAGCACCACTGTTTATGAAGGAAGCAAACTTCCAAGCACAATGCCAAAAACTGATGGCTCAATTCCAATAACTTAGAGATTCCAAATGATGCAAAATAAACCTAGAGTATTTTTTAAAACTTTTGGCTGTAGAACTAATCTATTTGATACGCAAGTTATGATTAATTCTCTAATAGATTTTATTCAAACGCCCTATGAAGAAGATTCTGATATTATTGTAATTAATTCTTGCACCGTTACTAATGGTGCAGATAGCGGAGTTAGAAATTATGTTAATCGCCTCCAAAATGAAGGAAAAAAAATCTTTTTTACAGGTTGTGGAGTAAAAACTCAAGGGAAAGATTTATTGCAAAAAGGACTAATTTTTGGAGCTTTTGGACATTCCTACAAAGAAGATATTAACAAGATTCTCAAACAATCACAAAGCTTTTATTTAGAAGGGGATTTAGAAAGCCTAGATAAAAATATTATCACTGATTTTGTTGGCAAAAGTCGTGCTTTCATCAAAATTCAAGAAGGCTGTGATTTTGCTTGCTCCTATTGCATTATCCCAAGTGTCAGAGGCAAAGCAAGAAGTTTCCCCAAAGAAAAAATCATCAATCAAATCAAAAAACTTACACAAAATGGCTTTAGTGAATTTATTTTAACAGGCACAAATATGGGAAGCTGGGGAAAAGATTTGGGAGAAAATATCACCAAACTCTTAGAATCTATTTGCGCTATTCCACAAGTAAAACGCTTGCGATTAGGCAGCCTAGAACCATCGCAAATCACTCAAGATTTTTTAGATTTTTTAGACAACCCAAAAATCGAAAAACATTTACATATCGCCTTGCAACATACATCACCCTTTATGTTAAAGCTTATGAATCGCCAAAATACTTTCGAGAAAGACTTAGAGCTTTTTCATACAATCGCACAAAAGGGATTTGCACTAGGAAGCGATTTCATCGTAGGACACCCACAAGAAAGCCAAAAAATCTGGGAAGAGGCTTTTAAAAACTTTGAAATGTTGCCACTTACTCATTTGCATAGTTTTATTTATAGCCCTCGCTCTAACACCCTTTCTGCCACCCTCAAAGAAACTATCCCCGGCAATATAGCAAGGGAACGCAAAAAAAACATAGAAGAAAAAATAGCACAAAACAATTTTGCTTTTAGACAAAACCTAGCTCACACCAAAACTCCCCTCAACATTCTCATAGAGGATTGCAAATTTGAAAATAATACTTATACTAGCCTAGGCTTTGATGAATATTACAACAAAATTCAAATAAGCTCAAAAAATCCGATACAAAAAGATTCTTGGATTGAAATTAATAATTTTATCCCAAAAATGGACAAAAACTATGCAGAAATCTAAAACCCTTTATTTTGGAATCTTTGCCTTATTGCTTTGTGCGATTGTTTTTAGCGTTTTAATCTTTAAAGATTCTGCCACACTCATCAGCACTACTCATTTAGAAAAAATCACACAAAACTCTCTCCCAAACAATGCAAAAATCAAAGGAGAATACCTCTATTTTGACATCAATGGACAATCCTATAAAATCGCCAAAGACGCCATAGACTTGAAACAATTCGCCCAAAAAATACCTTTGGAAATCAAACAAGAGAGTGGATTTATAACCGACCTTATAATCAATATTTTTGCAATTTTTTTGGTTGTTATGTTATTGTTTTTGTTTTTAGTGCTTTTTAATCGAACAAAACTTCAACAATCTTTTACACAAGAAACCAAAAAAACACCAAATTACCAACAACAAGCCAAAATGATTGCTAATGAAGCTTTTATGCTGCACAATATAAAACCCATTCATTCTAACTTAACTTTTGATGATGTTGCTGGAATTGATGAAGCCAAAGAAGAATTAAAAGAAATCGTTGATTACCTAAAATTCCCAAAAAAATATCAAGATTTTGGAATCAAACTCCCTAGAGGAGTGCTTTTAGTCGGTCCTCCCGGTGTTGGAAAAACCCTTATTGCCAAAGCTCTTGCAGGGGAAGCCAAAGTTCCCTTTTTTTATCAAAGTGGAGCAAGTTTTGTGCAAATTTATGCGGGTATGGGAGCAAAAAGAGTGCATGATTTATTTACCAAAGCCAAACTTAATGTCCCTGCAATTATTTTTATTGATGAAATTGATGCTGTGGGAAAAGCACGAGGTGGAATGCGAAATGATGAGAGAGAAACTACACTCAATCAGCTTCTAACAGAAATGGATGGCTTTGAAGATAGCAATGGAATCATCGTTATTGGTGCCACAAATAATATTGAATCAATGGATAAAGCCCTTCTTAGAAGTGGGAGGTTTGATAGAAGAATCTTTGTTGAATTGCCAAACCTGCAAGAAAGAATCAAAATCTTAAAAGTGCATACAAAAAACAAAAAGTGCGATTTTGATTATGAAGAAGTAGCTAGGCTTTGTATAGGTTTTAGTGGTGCGGCAATTGCTTCTTTAATCAATGAAGCAGCCCTTTGTGCAATCAAGCGAGATTCTAACATCATTCAAAAAGAAGATATTTTAAATGTGCGTGATAAAGTGATGATTGGGATTAGAAAAAAACTAAGCTTTAGCGAAAAAGAAAAAGAGATTTTGGCTTATTATCAAGCCGCAAAAGCATTTAGTGCTTATTGGTTTGAAGTCCCTTTTGAAAAAATTACTTTAATGAGTGATGGCTTAAAGCAATTAGACAAAGAATTTCTAAGCAAGAATGAATTAGAAAATCAAATCAAAATTTATCTTTCTGGAATTGCTGCATTAGAGCTTCTTTATTCAGAGCATTATTCACATTCCAAAAACGATTTAAACGAAGCCAAAAATCTTGCATACAAAATGGTAGAAACTTATGGAATGGGAGAATTTTTATTGGGCAGGGAAGAAGATATTGTCAAAATATTAGAAAATTGCAAAAACGAGCGATTTAATTTCTTCAAAAACTACCGCAACCATTTAGAAAAAATCCAAAAACAACTTTTAATCAATGAGAGATTAGAATACAACGAAATAGGTAGTTTAATCCATGGGGAATTTTAAAGTTTTTGGAGAATGTGAAATCCCTTCATTTGTCCCAAAGTCCCTTTTGTGTGATTTTAGCGTTGTAGGTATGCAACAAGATTCCAAATACGCCATTAATTACACACTTTCTTTACTCAAACAGCACAAAAGAATCCAAAGATTAATTTTAATCTTCCCGCATTCTTTGCCAACATCTTGCCTTGCTGAAATACAAAAATTCCATTGCAAAATCTATTTTTTCTTGCAAAAAGATTCCAAATCTTTTTGTGATTGCAAATCACTAAGTCAATTTGGCTTAGTGATTGCATTATAATTAGTAAGCCTTTCTACCACATTGCCACTCTATTTCTTTTGCACCTAATATGCCTTGTGCTTGTGGAATCGCATCAATTTTCACAAACATTCCAACTTTAAGTGCTGTAAATTTCTCATGAGTATCCCAAGCACCAAAAACGCCACAATCATCGCCTTTTAATTCTGTATAAGGAAATACTTGAATCTCAACATTTCCGCTAGGTCCTGCTATTGTAATTGTTTTTTTAGCATCATTCACACTTACAATTTGCCCATTAATATCCATATCTGCTAGAGCTGGAACACTCAATAAACCTGCCATTATGACACCCATTAGACTTTTTCTTAATTTCATTTTTTATCCTTTGTATTGAATTGCAAACAAAATTCTAATGTATCTTTGTGTATTTTTTGTCAAGATTCTAACAAGTTTTATCACTTTAAACTTCCATACACTAATAATTACCATCCAAAATCCCAAAAAATATATGCTAGAATTCCAAAAATACTATATAAGAGGTTCTTTTGAAAAAAAATATTATCCAACCAAACACCTTAATGTTAGCCCCTCTTGCAGGATATAGCGATTTGCCCTTTAGGGAGGTTGTCAAAAAATTTGGTGCTGATATTACTGTTAGCGAGATGATAAGTGTCCATGCCCTCGCTTTTAAAAACAAAAAAACTATCAAAATGATAGAAAAATCACCACTTGAGAATCCTTTCGCACTCCAAATTGCAGGAAATGATTTTGGAATCATCCAAAAAGCTGTAGAATTCCTCAATGAATTCAAAAATGAAATCCAAATCCTAGATTTGAACTGCGGCTGCCCTGCCCCAAAAGTCTCTAGCCATGGGAGTGGTAGTTCTTTATTGAAAGATTTAAACAAACTTGTAAAGATTCTGCAACTTTTAAGAGAAACAAGCGTATTCCCTTATTTAAGCGTCAAAGTTCGTTTAGGTTTTGACAAAAAAATTCCATTAGAAATTGCAAATGCTCTTAATGATTCCCCTATTGATTATGTAGTTGTGCATGGACGGACAAAAAGCGATGGATACAAAAAGGATAAGATTGATTATGATTCTATTAGACTTATCAAACAAAATATCCAACACCCTTTAATTGCTAATGGAGAAATTACCTCCCCACAAATTGCCAAAAAAGTGCAAGAATTAACAGGGGCTGAAGGTGTTATGATAGGTAGAGCAGCCATTGAAAAACCTTGGATTTTTACTCAAATTAAAAACAATTTAGAAGAATCCATTGAGCTAAGAAAACAAGTTGCGTTAGAACATTTTGATAGGACTATTAGCTTTAGAGGGGATTATGGTGCTATTATGTTTAGAAAAAACCTCCACGCTTATTCTAAGGGATTAAAAGGGGCAAGTGATTTTAGAAACAAAGTCAATGCCATAACTAATCCCGCACTTATGCGAGAAGAGATTTTTAACTTCTTTACGCATAGCAGTTTTGAAAACTAACATTTAAAAGAATCTAATTGCTGATTTAAATTATTTGCTTTTTGTGAAATTTCATTAGTAATTTCATTGATAGAATCAACACTTTTGCTGTTTTCTTGTGTGAGATTCTCGACTTTGCCAACTTGTTCTAATATCTCATTAACTGCCGAGAAAAGCTCATTCATTTTTTGTAAAATCTCCAAAGAATCCTGCACAGAGATTTCTAACATTTTCACATTATTTTCAAGAATCTTAGTGCTCTCCATAGAAGAATCCGAAACTTTTGTAATATTTTGCACATTATCATTCATCGCACTATTAGAATCATTGATTGATTGTATCATCATATTGACGACTGCATTAATTTCACCCAAACTTTTTTGTGTCCTCTCTGCAAGCTTCCTCACCTCATCAGCCACCACAGCAAACCCTCTTCCAGCTTCCCCTGCCCTAGCAGCTTCAATATTTGCATTCAACGCCAAAAGGCTTGTTTGATCTGCAATTTCTGAAATAATCGTCAAAACACCCTTAATTTTATCTGTTTCTTGCGCACTCACAGAAAGTTTATCGGCTATTTCATGCTCAACACTCACATTTTCTTGGACATCATTTGCTACTTTAATAAGCAATTCTTTGGTTTGCAAAAGCTCCTTAGTGGTTACTTGGATATTTTTTGTACTTTTTTGAACAAGCTCCATTGATTCATTTAATAACGATTCGATATTTTTCCCTAATTTTGTGCTTTCTTCAATCACTTCAGCAGATTTTCCAACCCTTTCATTAATCTCTTTAGAAGCGATAAATAAACGATTTGCTTGTGCAATATTTTGATGGCTTAAATCTTTAGCGTTTAACACCATATTTGCAATCTTTTGAATAAAATCATTGATATAAGAATTAGCCTTAGAAATTTCATTTCTATTTCTTGTTGGCAACCTTTTTGTCAAATCTCCATCACCTTGGGATAAGTCATAAGCAATATTAGATAAACGAGAAATAGGATTAAAAACCCAGCGATTAATCAACAACAAAAGCAACGCTAATGCTATCACACCCACAACCGCCATCCAAATAACGATTTTTGCTTTGATTGTGTTGGCATTTTTTATTAAACTTTGGCTAGAAATTTGCATTTCAGCAACACCCAAAACATCTCCTAATTGAGAAGTTGCATGACACATCAAACAATTCTCTTCTGCAATGATAGGTTTTGCCATCAAATAGCCTCTATCTTTTTCATTATTATAAACACGAATATCCTCTTGCTTGGATTCAAAGACTTTTAAAATCTCATCTTTTTGGGTAAAAGTTTTATTAAGCCCCATAAGCTCTATCACTTCTTTTGAAGGAAAAACCTCCATATTGACAATCCCCGGAACTTTCTTAGCCCCTTCAATAAAACCACCAATTACCAAAGGATCACCCGTATTCATTGCCACTTTTAACCCTTCAAAAAGCATTGCATTAAGCTTATTTAACTCCCCAGTAGAGCTACTTTTTGCAATATCATCAAAGCCTTTTTCCAAATTAAAATACACCAACCCCAAAAGCATTGCTAAGAAAACTACAATTATGGCAATAATTCTTGAGCGTATAGTCCTAAACATTTTCCCCTCTCATCATCTTCACATTTCATTTTTAAGTTATCAATCATACATTACCAAAAATTACAAACATCTTATTTATATTTTAGTTATTTATTTATAGTTTGCAATCCTCACTTACCCACCATTATATTTACCCTCTATGCAATGGTATCTTTACTTCAAACTCTACTCCCTCTTTATGATTTGCAAAAGTAATATCGCCTCTCATTTTCTCTAAAATCATTTTGACCATAGATAGCCCAATTCCATTTCCATTTTCCTTAGTTGTGAAATAAGTTTCAAAAATCCTATTGGCGACTTCTGCACAAATTCCTCCTCCATTATCCCCTACTTTTATGATACACATTCCTTGTTTATTTTGACAAGTAATCTTGATATTTCCTTCTTTGATTTCTCCTTTTTGGATTCTAGCTTTGATAGCCTCAAGAGCATTATCAATCAACACAATAATAATTTGCCAAAATTCATTTTTGCTAGCAAAAATCTGCATTTTTTCATCTTTAGATGACAGCTCAATAGAAATTCCTTTATCCACAAGTCGATAAAACAACTCCAAAATATTTTTAATCTCTTGATACACACAAACTTCTTCTTTTGCTTTTGAAGGATTATAAAATTCTCTAAATTCCTCAATAGTTTTAGACATAAATTGAATCTGCCCCAACATTGTATTGATATATTTTTCAATATTTTCTGCATTGATTTCACCAAATTTATTCATTTCTTTGAAATTTTGACAAAGCAAATACAAAGCATTCAAAGGTTGCTTCCACTGATGGGCGATATTTCCCAACATTTTCCCCATCTCCTCCATTTTGCTCTTTTGTGCCAGCATAGCCCGCTTATCATTCAACTCTTTCTCAAGATTTACAATATCTGAAATATCCACAAAAGTAAAACACAAATCCACTTTTTGCATATAATAAAAAAGCGAAATACTCACAATAACCGACAAACTTTGATTGTTTTTCCCTATCAATTGCATTTTAAAACTTTGACGCTTTTTGCTTTCTCTAGCCTTGTAGATTCCCTCTAAAATACTTTCTTTATTCTTTTTATTGCTAAACAACTCTATGAAATCCAATCCCACAATCTCTTTGCCAAAAATCTCCAACGCACCTGAATTGCTTTTAATAACCTTAAAATCCTCATCGCGAATAATTACAATGGGATTCAAACTATTCTCAAATAAATAGTTAGAAAAATAATCACTAAACATTCTTTGTGCGATTTCATACTCAACTTGTTTTGCTAATTCCTGATTGAAACCTTGAATCCTTTCTTGATTATCAACCATCAATTCTTCATTTTTTATCTTTTTATTTCTTTGCATTGGACAACCTCCTTATCATCACAAAACAATAATCACAAAAACAATATCAAAAAATTAATATTCCATCTCCTTTTATTATAGTTTTCAAATTTCCTTATGTTATATTTTATCGTAATAATTTATCCAATTAAAGCTTTTTATTGTATTGGTTTTGCTAAAATTCTCAAATTTTATTTGTTAAGGCAATTGTAATGACAACTTCTTTTTTACTTGAAATAGGAACGCAAGAACTTCCTGCTATCCCACTTTTGGCAGAGATTCCAAACATCAAACAAAAATTAAGCAAAATTTTGCAAAATCATCGCTTATTGTGTGATTTTGATTTCTACTATACACCACGACGCTTAGTCATCATTGCAAATCAATTTCCAACTTCACAAAGCCCTCAAGTGCTTGAATTTTTTGGTCCGCCAACCACCATTGCTTATAAAGATGGCAATCCAACCCAAGCTGCCCTAAGCTTCTTCAAAAAATGCGGCATCACTCAAGAAGAAGCAAGCACAATCACAAAAGACAACAAAGAAATTCTTTATTTCAAAAAAGAATCCCCAAAAGCACCTGCACAAGACTTATTGCAAACTATCACAAAAGAATTTCTAGAATCACTCAATTTTGGCAAGACTATGCGTTGGGGAGACCAAAAAGAATCTTTTATCCGCCCTATCTCTTGGATTTTATGCCTGCTAAATAACACACCAATTAGCCTAAATCTCTATGGAGTAGTATCCCAAAACCAAACTTTCATTCATAGAAATATTAGCTTTGCACCACAAGAAGTTACAAGCATTGATAATTATTTTGAAATCTTAAAAAGGGGTATGGTTATCCTCAATCAAGAAGATAGACGCACTAAAATATTACAAGAAATTCAAGAGATTCAATCCCAAAAAAATATCAAAGTAGAAATTGATGAAAATCTTTTAGAAGAAATTGTTTGCATTACAGAATATCCAACCGCTCTATTTGGTGAATTTAGCGAGCGTTTCTTAGAACTACCAGCTCCTTGCATTATTACTTCTATGAAAGTTAATCAACGCTACTTTGCAACCTACAAAGGCGAGAATCTCTACAATGGTTTTATTGTAGTTTCAAATAGTCTAGCTCAAGATTCTAATGCCATTATCCAAGGCAATATCAAAGTTTTGCGTGCTAGATTAGAAGATGCACTCTTCTTTTATCACAATGATCTCAAAAATGGATTTATGCCAGAAAAACTCAAAAATGTAACCTTTGTAGAAGGCTTAGGCTCTATGTGGGATAAAACCCAAAGAGAAAGGCAAATCATCAAGCTAATTGCCCCACTTTTCACAAAAAACCTTGAAAAAGAAAATCAAGATATTGGGCTAACTTTGGAGATTCTTGACCAAGCTAGTATGTTTTCAAAAGCTGACTTAATGAGTGAAATGGTTTATGAATTCACCGAATTACAAGGAATTATGGGATATTATTATGCGAATGCTTTAGGCTATGATAGCAAAGTAGCCCTTGCTATCAAAGAGCAATATTTACCAAATTCCGAAGAAAGCCCTCTCCCTAGCAATCTTATTAGTGCATTTGTAGCACTTGCTTACAAACTTGATAATCTCTTTGCACTCTTTAGTATCCACAAAATCCCAAGTGGTTCTAGAGATCCATTTGCCTTAAGACGCGCTGCTATAGGAATAATCAAAATTATTTTGCATTTTAATTTATCTTTTGATTTACAAAAAATATCCTCGCTTTTAAGCCCTCTTTATAAGCCTTTTGATTTGCAACAATTAGAAAATTTTATCTTAGAAAGAATGGATTCTATGTTTGATTACAATCCTTCTTTATTGCGAGCAATTTTGGCAACCAATGAGAAAAATATATTGCAAATCTACCAAAAGCTTGATGCTTTAAATTCAGTCCTCAAAAATGCAGATAAAAATCTTTTAATGCAAACCTTCAAAAGAGTGGCTAATATCACAAAAGAAGTAAATCTCTCTTCTAGCTTAGCTATCAAACAAGATAAGCTACTAGCCACAGAAGAAATAGAGCTTCACAAAGCATTTTGCCTCTATGAAGAAAAATCCCCAACGCTTAATTATCAAGAGCAGCTACAAATGCTTTTAGACCTCAATCCTCTGCTTAGTAGATTCTTTGATAAAGTCCTAGTAAATGCCCCTGATGAAGATTTTAGGAATAATCGCAAGAATCTCATTGCAAGAATCTATCAAGCCTTTTTGAATATTGCTGATATTAGAGAAATTAGCTTTTAGAGTCTTCTCTTGGATTTAACGCAACTCAAAAAACAAATTGAACTCAAAAAACAAAATTACCCCCAAGAATGGCTTGGCAGAAGCCTTGCCTATACACCTTATCAACCGCGTCCCATTAAAGAAATTCTTACCAAAACAAAACAATATTACCCCAAAAATATCTACTCTATCCCAAATACAAAAGATTTTTTAGAATTCTCACAGAATAAAGAAAAGGAAGCCTCTTGCTTTTTGTTAGATACTCTTGAAAACCTTACATTTGTTAGACGCTATGTCAATGTGCCCCTTATTTTTAATTATCCCATCATCGATACTTATCAAATCCTAGAATCTTTAGTTTTTGGGGCAGATTGCATTATTCTAACTCCATCAATTTTATCTCAAAAAAACCTCAAAGAATTGAGCGATTTTGCTATCAAAATCGGATTAGAAAGAATCTTTACTATCAATTCCAAAGAAGACTTAAGCAAAGCCATTTTTGCAAAAGCTGATATCTTAAATCTCCAAAACAATTCAAATCTTATTCCCCTAATCCCACAAAACAAAATCATCTTAGCCCAAAAAAATCTACAAAAGATTCAAGGAATTGATACCTATATAGAGGACTTTTAGCAAAAGAAAATTAAATTATTACACTTTTTAAGTATTCTTTTAGTTTCTTTTGGTTAAAAACTTTGCTTATTTTTATTGAGGAGTTTTTATGTCATTAATGATTAATGAAGAATGTATTGCCTGTGATGCATGTAGGGAAGAATGCCCAAATGAAGCAATAGAAGAGGGAGATCCATATTATATTATTGACCCAGAGCGTTGCACAGAATGCTATGGTTTTTATGATGAGCCTGCTTGTTTATCTGTTTGCCCTGTTGATGCGATTGTTTCTGACCCAGATAATATTGAATCGCTTGAAGAATTGAAATTCAAATATTCTCAACTCCACAAAGAAGATTAATGGCAAAAATCACCGCAATTATTGATATTGGCTCTAATTCTGCTAGAATGGCGATTTTTGAAAAAACTAGCCATTTTGGATTTCATCTACTTTATGAAACAAAAAGCAAAGTAAGAATCTCAGAATCCACCTATGAAAACAATGGTTTTTTACAGCCAGAACCTATGCAAAGAGCCATCAATGCATTGCAAGATTTTTTGTGGATAGCCAAACTTCACAAAGCAAGAAAAATCATTTGTGTAGCAACTTCAGCCCTAAGAGATGCCCCTAACAAAAATATTTTTTTACAAGAAGCTAGGAAAATTGGCTTAAACATTAAGGTTATTAGTGGAGAAGAAGAAGCTTATTTTGGAGCATTAGCAGCTCTTAATCTCCTTCCTTACAAAGAAGGAATCACCATTGACATTGGCGGAGGTAGCACAGAATGTGCTTTGATACAAAACCACAAAATTATCGATAAAATCTCACTCAACCTTGGCACAATTCGCCTTAAAGAACTCTTTTTTGACAAAGGTGATTATCAAGGTGCACATGCTTTTGTCCTAGCAAATCTAAACACCCTCCCAAACCACTTCAAAAATCCAAAAATTTTTGGAATTGGTGGAACAGCTAGAGCCTTAAGCAAAGCCATACAAAAACAAATCAATTATCCCTTAAATACACTCCATGCTTTTGAATATCCTTTTAAAGATTATTGCAGTTTTTTCAAAACCATTTATACAAGCGAGCAAAAAGATTTATTAAAATTAAATATCAAAGAAGAGCGTTTAGATTCTATTCAAGGTGGGGCTCTAATTTTCCATTTAGCACTCAATCTTTTTGAAGCAAAAACAATCGTAACAAGCGGCGTTGGAGTAAGAGAAGGGGTATTTTTGCATGATCTTTTGCGTTATCACAACCAGCACTTTCCACCAAACTTTAACCCTAGTGTTAGAAATCTCAAAGATAGATTCATCAAATATCCTAGGCATTCTAAAATTATCAAAAAACTCGCTAACCAGCTCTTTGAAATTCAAGTTTCTTTGAATCTCTTAGACTTTTCTTACAAAAAACATCTCAATATTGCCGCAGAACTTTGCAACATCGGAATAGCACTTAACTTTTATGAAAAAAACCACCATGGAAATTATCTTTTATTTAATGCACTAAATTATGCCTTAACGCACAAAGATAGGCTAATTATCGCCACTCTTATCCGCTACAACAATAAAAAAATCCCAGAAGATTTGCCCTACAAACAACTTCTCCCTCCAATAGAAGTTTTGCAAATCCTGAGTTTTTTTGTTGCACTTGCAGAGATTCTAAGCTACAATCCACAACCAGAATCTTTTGTTTTTAATTTCCTAAAAGATGAAAATTACACATTAGAAATTCGCCACACAAATTTTTCTTACCTCACAAAAGAAAAACTAAAAAAACTCACTCTTCCAAAATTCTTTCGGTTGAAATTATGCTAAAACCCATAAAAGTCGCTTTTATTCGTCTTACCGCTATGGGCGATATTATTCATAGTGCAAGCATTTTGCCTCTTTTGCACCAACAACTTTCGCAAACCCACAATCCTACTTTTCATTGGTATGTTGATAGCTCTTTTAAAGAAATACTAGAATCTTCCCCCTTTGTCGATAAACTCATTGCCATTCCACTCAAGCAAAGCATCCAGCAAAAAAGCTTCAAAAATCTCTATTTGATTTACAAAACCCTAAAATCCGAATCTTATGATATTGTCATTGATTTACAAGGGCTTATTAAATCTGCTATTGTCGGGAAGATTCTCCACTCCAAAAAATATGTTGGCTTTGACTTTAAAAGCACAAAGGAATCTCTAGCCGCCATTTTTTATACCCAAAAAGTCCATATCCCCTATCATGAACACATTCTTTTACGCAATGCCACCCTAGCTTTTAATGCATTAAATCTACCCGCCCCAAATTTACAAACTCTTTTTAATCCCAAACCCTTTTTAAGCTTCAATCCCGCACTCACTCCACAACTACCCAAAAATTCTAAAAATATCCTTTTTGTGCTAGAAACCTCAAAATCAAATAAAACCTATCCAAAAGCCCTATTTTTGGAGCTAGTCAAACTCTTTAATGCCATTGGAATATCCCCTATTCTTCTTACCCATAAAACCACCATTAATGATTCTTCATTGCATTTTTATCATTTCACAAATCTAAGTCTCAACGCCATCAAAGCACTCTTAGCACAAATGGATTTAATTATTGGAGGGGATACAGGAATCACTCATTTAGCATGGGCATTACAAAAACCCTCTATCACGCTTTTTGGAGCAACCCCACCAAAAAGATTCCACCTGCAAACCTTAATCAATCTTTATCTTGTAGCTACTCCAGATAATACCAACAAAAAAAGCTATGATAAAAAAAACTTTAGCATCCAAACTATCCCTCCACAAGAAATTTTCAATCTTGCAAAATCCCTATTAGAGAGAAAAATATGAAAAAACTGCTACTTTTTTCTTTTTTAAACCTTTTGGGCTATTTCTTTTTGTATATGCCACATTTTTTGCGTTTAGGATTTGCAAAATTAATTGCTTTACTTTTGTTTCTTTTGGATAAAAGACGCAAATTTGATTTGCTTGCAAACCTAGATTTTGCTTATAACAATACACTTTCAAAAGAGCAAAAAAAAGAAATTTTGAAGACAAATTATTTGAATTTAGTTTATAACTCCATTAGTTTTTTTATGCTCGCTGTTAGCACAAAAGAAAGAATCCTAAAAACCATTCACATTGACAAACCAGAAATTATCCAAAATTTACTTGATAATCACACAAATATTGTTTTTGTAACTGCCCATTTTGGAAATTGGGAATACACAACTCCCGCATTTTCTTGTTATTTCAATCATCGCATTACAGCAGTTGCACGCATGACTCCCTATCCCCTTATTAACGAGTACCTCATTCAAGTGCGTTCCAAATTCAATATCCACATTCTTGATAAAAAAGGTGCTGCCATTCCCCTTGCTAAAGCACTCAAAAAAGATAGAGTAGTAGGGATTGTTACTGACCAAAATACAGCCAACAAAGAAGGGGAGCTTGTCAATTTCTTTGGCAAAAAAGTCCGCCACACACCCATTGCTTCTCTTTTGGCAAGAAAATTTGATGCCAAAATCATACATTTTATTGCGTATTATTCCAAAGATTACAAAAAGATTCTCATCAAGATTCTACCTCCCATAGAATTCCAAAAAACACAAAATGCACAAGAAGATATCCACAACCTCACACAAATTCAAAGCGATATTTTAGAGCAAATTATCAAAGAAAATCCAAAAGAATGGCTATGGTTCCATAAAAAATTCAAAAATCAATATGAAGAAATCTACAAAGGGCATTCTAATGAATAAAATTTCTGCTGTCATTCTTACCAAAAATTCCCAAAGACTTCTTTTTGAAGTTTTAAAATCTCTTAAAGAACTTGATGAAGTCATAATTTTGGATAATGGCTCTAATGATGATACTCTAAAAATTGCGCAAAGTTTTGCAAATGTAAAGATTCACAAACATGATTTTATAGGTTTTGGCAAACTCAAACAACTTGGTAGCAAACTTGCAAAAAATGATTGGATTCTTTCTATTGATAGTGATGAAATTGCCTCAAAAGACCTCATTGATGAAATTCTCCATTATCCACTAAAAAATGATTTTTGTTATAGCTATGATGTCAAAAACTACTTTAATGGGCGGCATATTAGAAGTTGTGGTTGGTATCCAGATAGGTTTTGTGGTATTTATAATAGAAAAAATGCTGATTTTGATGATAGCGAAGTCCATGAAAAAATTGTCGCTTTAAATTCTGAATTGAAAGTAATTCCACTAAAAGGGCATATTTCCCACTTTCCCTATGCCAACACAAATGATTTTCTCAATAAGATGCAAAAATACACAACCCTCTATGCCAAAGATTTCTGCAACAAAAAACAAAGCTCCCCCCTTAAAGCATTAGTGCATTCGCTATGGTGTTTTATTAAAAACTATTTCTTTCAAAAGGGATTTTTGGAGGGTTATGAAGGTTTTGTTATTGCTAGCTATAACGCACAAACTGCGTTTTGGAAATACATCAAACTCTATGAAGCCAACAAAAAGGTAAAATATGAAAATCCTAATCATTAAACTACGCAATATAGGCGATGTTTTACTTATTAGCCCACTCTTTTACAATCTCAAAAAATATTATGGCGATTCTTGTATTTTAGATGTTTTAGTCAATGCTGGCACAGAAAAGATTCTGCAAACACAATATCTCAACCAAATCCACACCCTAAAAAGAAATCCAAATAAACTTCAAAGAATCTATGATGAATTAGCATTGCTAAAAGCCATTAAAAAAGAAAAATACGATATGGTAATTGGACTTACAAGCGGCGAAAGAAGTGCTTTTTTGGCATTTTGGAGTGGTGCTAAAATACGCGTTGGTTTTCCGCCCAACTCTTTTTGGTCAAAAAATCTCTACACCCACAAACTCACACCAAAACACCAACACAATCTTGAAGATAATCTTGAAGCACTAAGAATCTTAAATATCCCCATTCTTTCAAAAAAAGTCCTTGCCCCCATACCGCAAAAAACCACAAATCTCAATAATCTGCCCCCACATTTCATTCATCTTCATCTCTTTAGTCGTTGGTTTTTTAAATGCCTTGATGACTCCTTTTGTGCTAAAATCATTGACACTATCACACAAACCTATCATATCCCTTGTGTATTGACTGCTGCAAAAGATTCTAGAGAATCTAAAAAACTACAAAACATTCTTAAACTTTGCCATAGCAAGCCTCTTTATTTTGATGGCACACTCACTCTCCCTGAAGTTTCTTTGCTCAATTCAAAAGCCCTCGCATTTGTTGGAGTAGATACTGCCATTATGCACTTATCGGCAGCCAACAATATCCCTACTTTTGCCTTTTTTGGTCCTAGCGGAGTGGCAAGTTGGGGTCCTTGGGATAATGACTTAGATTCTAGCACCTACAACAAACAAAATGGAATCCAACAAATGGGCAAACATTTTGTTTATCAAGAAGATTTTGATTGTATTCCCTGTGGAAGGGCTGGTTGCAATGATACTAAAATAAGCGATTGCTTACTCTCAAGACTTAATCAGCAAAAAGCCCTCTCATATCTTTTGGATTTTTTAAACAATATAATCCGCCACCATTGATTTATTTTGCTCTTTTTGTCCTCTTGTGATATTTTCATATTCTTGCAGCTAATTCAAAACGATTCTATCCATGCAACTTTGCAAAATTTCAAGCATTTTAAACATAGAAACCCTCATTATTTTATTCCTTTTTAGTTTTATTTGTGCCATAATTTCAAAATTCTTATAATAAGTGAGTTTTGTATGCTAATTAAAGGTGCGATGATTTGTGATGCAAATGGTGAATACAAAGGCGATATTCGTATAGAAAATGAGAAAATTACAGAAGTTGAACGCAATATTCTACCCCAAGAAAATGAGGAAATTTTCCAAGCAGAGGGAATGACAATCTTACCAAGCGCTATTGATTTAAACACGCGTATTCAAAATTTCAACAAAGAAAATCTACTTAAACTTTCCTCTAAAGCTGCCCTAGGAGGTATTGGATTAGCTACTTTGATACCAGAGAGTGAAGATTCTACCAATACAGAACTTGCCATAGAATTGCTTGATGCACTAAAAGATACTTTTCAAGCACAGATTCTAGGGCTTGTGCAAAATACAAATAAAAATATCTCAACACTTCACAAAAAAGGTGCAAAAGGGATTTATGCAAAATCCAATGAAAATGGCAATTCACTCCGTATGGCTTGTGAATTTGCATTAATGCTTGATGTGCCGATATTTTTTGATTGTGAAGATGAATCATTGAGTGCTAATGGTGTGATGAACGAAAGCGAGCTTAGTGGAAAATTAGGATTATTGGGCATCACAGAACTTAGCGAGACAAAAGAAGTCGCTATGATTAGCGAATTAGTGCATTTTATGAAAATAAAGGCTGTTTTTAATGCTATTGCCTCCACTAGAAGCATTGAAATTTTACAAACCACCAAAAAAACTCACCCCGATATTTTCATACAAACCTCTATTCACCATTTAATGCTTACAGAAAATTTATGCAATCACTACAACACCTTAGCCAAAATCAAGCCACCTTTAAAATCTGAAAAAACTCGCACAAAACTTCTTAACCACCTTAAAGCTATGGAAATTGATTTATTGACTTCTTTGCAATCTCCCTACTCTCTCTCTCAAAAAGATTTACCCTTTGATGAAGCAGCCTTTGGGATTGATATGATAGATTATTTCGTGCCAATGTGCTATACACTTTTGGTAAAAAACTCTCATATGTCTTTAACAGAACTAAGCAAAATACTCTCTTTAAATCCTGCACAAATTTTGGGATTAAAAGATTATGGTCTCATACAAAAAGGCTATTATGCAAATTTGATTGTATTAGATACCAAAGAAAACCAAGTCATTGACAACAAAGAATCCCCCTATTATGACTGGATTTTCACAGGGAAAATCAAAGGGCATTTTATTAAGGGCAAAAAAATCTTTTAAGGACTAATGATGAATGCAAAAATAGAAGAAAAACTTTTATTATTAATGGATAAATTTTTTGAATGGGCAATCAATTTTACCCCTCATCTAATCAGTGCTATCTTAATCCTACTTTTTGGATACTATCTTGCTAGAATCCTCTCTAAATACACCTCAAAAGCAATCATCAAAGCAACCAAAGATGAAACTTTGGGAGTTTTTTTAAAAAATGTTGTTTTTGCTGGAATCTTACTTCTAACCTTTATCACCGCCTTAAGCAATCTTGGTGTTAAAACAACCTCAATTATAGCTGTCTTAGGGACTGCTGGTTTGGCAATTGCTTTGTCACTAAAGGATTCTTTATCTAATCTTGCAAGCGGAATTATTTTGGTTGTTTTAAGAAGATTTAATCGCGGAGATGTCATTAGCGTAAATTCTATGGTAGGCAAAGTTGATTCTATCAACCTTTTTGAAACCAAACTCACAACACTAGACAATCAAGTCATCATTATGCCAAATTCCCTTCTTGTTTCTACACCCATTATCAATATCAATATCAATCCAACACGAAGAATGGATTTAATCTTTGGAATTGATTATGGTAGCGACATTGCCAAAGCAAAGGAAATTTTAGAAGAAATTTTCAACGAAGATTCTTTGGTGCTAAAAGATCCCGCACCTGTTATAGGTGTAAATGCACTAAATGCTAGCAGTGTGGATTTGCTTGTGAGGTTTTGGGTTAATACAGAAGATTATTTTCAAGCCAACATTACTCTTCCCCAAAAAGTTAAAGCAACCTTTGAACAAAAGGGCATTGAAATACCTTACAACAAGCTTGATATTAATATCAATCCCACCCAAACTCCATTGCTTAGGGGAGATAAATAATGTATCTTATTGGGGCTGATTATTTATTGCTTTGCAATGAGGATTTTTCTATCATTAAAAATGGTGGAATCTACTTCAATGAAAATGAAATTTTAGAAATTGATACCTATGAAAATCTCCAAAACAAACCTGCAAAATCCCAAAAATATTACCAAAACTGCGTGATTACCCCTGCACTGACAAACTTACATATTCATTTAGAATTTAGCCAAAATGAAGGAAGTTTGAAGTTTGGCAATTTTGGAAAATGGCTTGATAGTGTGATAGAAAATCGAGAATCCCTCATGGATTCTTCACTTCAATCACAAATGCAAAATACTATCCAAACTCTTTTGCAAAGTGGCGTAGGCTTTGTAGGGGCAATCTCTAGCTATGGGTATGATTTAGAAGCTCTAGCAAATAGCCCTTTGCGCGTTTTGTATTTCAATGAAGCCATCGGTTCTAAAGTAGAAGCTTTGGATATGCTCTACCAAAATCTACTTGCAAGATTGCAAGATTCACAGCGATTCTCTTCTCATCATTTCTTCCCCGCATTAGCCATTCACTCGCCCTATTCTGTGCATTCTAAAATGCTACAAAAAGTTTTAAATCTCGCCAAAACTCAATCTCTGCCCCTTAGCGTGCATTTTTTAGAATCCAAAGAAGAAAGAGAGTGGCTAGAAACCAAAAAGGGCTATTTTCAAGGCTTTTTTGAAAGATTTTTCCACACAAAAATGCAACCCTTTTATACCATTTCTGACTTTTTAAATTCTTTTAGAGGGCTAAAACCTTATTTTGTCCATTGTTTAGAAGCCACACACAAAGACTTAGAAATGATTGCAAAAATGCAAGGGAAAATTATCTCTTGCCCCAAATCAAATCGCTTATTAAACAACAAAATTTTAGATTTAAATCTCTGCAAACAATCTCAAATCCACCCTATTTTTGCAACCGATGGCAAAAGTTCTAATGATTCGCTCTCTTTGCTTGATGAATTACGCACTGCCTTGTATGCCTATATGGATTATGATCTTGAATCTTTGGCAAAAGATTTGTTGCTTGGAGTTACCTACTATGCCCACAAAGATAATCCCCTAGGCATCAAAGCAGGAAGCCTAAAAAAGGGATTTTTACCTGACTTTGCAGTTTTTAAAACTAAAGCTAAAGAGCAACTTGCACTCATGCTACTATTATACACCAAAAAAGCCGAAGCTCTTTATATTGGCGGAAAACAAATTATTTAAGGATTTTTATGGAAAAACTAGCAATTTTTAGAGAATATGATATACGCGGAATCTACAATCAAGATCTCACAGAAGAAAATGTAATCAAAATTGGTTTTCTAATCGGAGAAGAACTCAAAAAACGAGGGGGCAAAACGCTTGGGATTGGTTATGATGCAAGAGTACATTCAGAAATCATCTTCCAGTGGCTTTGTAGCGGAATTGAAGCAAGTGGAATCATCACTTACAATTTAGGACAGATTCCAACCCCTGTAGGGTATTTTGCTCTTTTTACAGATTTTGATGGATTAAAGCTTGATGGTAGCATTATGATTACAGGCTCACACAATCCACCACAATACAATGGTTTTAAAATTACACTTCTAAAAGAACCTTTTTTTGGCAAGGATATTTACCAGCTAGAGCAAAAATTTTATGCTTTAGATTCTATCAACACCAAACCTGCTAACCCCAAAAAACTCAATGCGCTAGAAAAATACATTGAATTTTTAACCAAAGAATTTCAAAGTTTAAAAGGCTTGAAAATTCCTATTAGCATTGATTGTGGCAATGGCATAGCAGGGGTTGGGATTGCAGAAATCCTAAAAAGACTAGAATTGCACTTTGAGGGCTTGTATCTTAATCCTGATGGGACTTTCCCAAACCATCATCCAGATCCAAGCGAAGAAAAAAATCTAAAAGATATTAAAGCTTTGGTAGCAAAAAATGGCGGTATTGGATTTGCCTTTGATGGAGATGGTGATAGATTAGCAGTTATCAAAGAAAATAAAGTCTATAAAGGCGATGAATTAGCCATTATTTTTGCACAAAAGATTCCAAATCCTATCATCATCGGCGAAGTAAAATGCTCTTTAAATATGTTTGAATCTATCAACAAAATCGGCAAAGCCATTATGTATAAAACAGGGCATAGCAATCTCAAAGTCAAACTCAAAGAGACCAACGCTCATCTTGCTTTTGAAGTGAGTGGGCATATTTTCTTTAATGATAGATATTTTGGTTTTGATGATGCTATTTATGCAGCTTTACGCGTTTTAGAACTCATCAAAGAAGATGGATTAGAATTTGATAGAATCCTACAAACTCTGCCCAAACTCTACTCCACAGATGAAATCAAGATTCCAACTACTGAAAATCAAAAGTTTGCAATTATCCAAGAATTACAACAAATCCTAAAAAATCCACCTGCAAACTTCCCCAAAATTGTAGAAATTATTGATATTGATGGTTTGAGAGTTATTTTTGAAGAGGGTTGGGGATTAATTAGAGCTAGCAACACTACCCCAATGCTTGTAACTCGCTTTGAAGCTAAAAGCGAATATGCCAAAGAAACTTACCAAAAAGCACTCTTAGATTTACTTAATTTTAAAGGATAGAGAATGGACCAAATCACCCTACAATCCCCTTTTGATATGCACTTGCATCTACGCGATGGAGAGATACTGCAAAATGTCGCACAACATACCGCCAAAAGCTTTTCTTATGCACTTATTATGCCAAATCTTAATCCACCTATCTTAGATACAAAATCTGCCTTAGCTTACCAACAAAGAATCCTACAAGCCACACAAGGAAACAATTTCACTCCAATAATGTCGTTATATCTCAATGAAAATTTAGGGCTTAATGACTTGCAAGAAGCCAAAGACAATGGAATCTTTATACTAAAACTCTACCCAAAAGGTGCAACCACAGGAAGCGAAAATGGTGTAAGCGAAATCTTAAGCGATAAAATTTTAGAAATTTTAGAAATTGCACAAAATTTGGGAATGATTCTAAGCATTCATGGAGAAACAAATGGCTTTGTTTTGGATAGAGAAGTAGAATTTCACTCCATTTTTGAATACCTTGCTAAAAATTTTCCTAAGTTAAAAATCATCTTTGAACACTTAAGCGATAGACGCTCTATTCCTTTGGTAGAAAAATATGATAACCTCTTTGCAACTTTGACTTTGCACCACATTTTATTAAGCTTAGATGATGTGATTGGAGGAATGCTAAATCCACATTATTTTTGCAAGCCTATTTTAAAAACCAAAAAGGACCAAGAATCTCTATTGCAAACTGCATTGCAAGCACATCAAAAATTCTCTTTTGGTAGTGATTCTGCTCCACATTTAAAAAGCAACAAAGAATCCCAAAAAGGCTCTGCTGGAATCTTTAGTGCCCCTATTTTGCTTCAAGCACTCACACAAACTTTTGAAGCCCATAACGCATTAGAAAATCTTGAATCTTTTATTAGCATTAATGCTAGCAAAATTTATGGTTTAACTCGCACAAGCAAACAAATCACGCTCACAAAAAAGCCTTTTCAAGTCCCACAAGAATATGCAGGCATTGTCCCGATGTTTGCTGGACAAACACTGCAATGGAGTTTAGCATAATGTCAAAAATCGCAATTTATCCCGGGACTTTTGACCCTATCACAAATGGGCATCTTGATATTGTCCAAAGAGCTTGTAAGCTTTTTGATGGGCTAATCATTGCTGTGGCAAAAAGTGAAAATAAAAAACCTCTTTTTAGTCAAGAACAACGCATAGAAATGGCAAAACTTGCTATCAAAGAACTTCAATTGAGTTTCCCATCCCTTTATGTCTATGGCTTTGACAATTTGGTAGCTGACTTCGCCAAAGAGCAAAATTCCAATATTCTTATAAGAGGACTTAGAGCGGTGAGTGATTTTGAATATGAATTGCAAATGGGCTATGCCAATGCCTCTTTAAATCCAAAGCTAGAAACCATTTATCTTATGCCTTCTTTGCAAAATGCGTTTATTAGCTCAAGTGTTGTTCGCTCTATCTTATCCCATGGAGGAGAAATCAAGCATTTAACCCCAAAAAGTGTAAGCAATTTCATAAAGGAAAGCAATGTATGTAGTCATTGAAGGAATTGATACTAGCGGCAAAAGCACACAGATTCAAGAACTTAAACTTGCCCTCCAAGAAGCAATCTTTACTTTTGAGCCGGGTGCTACCCCTCTTGGAAAAAAGCTCCGAAAAATCTTATTAGAAGATTCCATTGAGCTAGATTCAAGGGCAGAAATGTTGCTATTTTTGGCAGATAGAGCACAACACACCCATGAAATACTCAAAGCCAATCCCGATAAATTAATCATTTCTGATAGAAGTTTAATTTCTGGAATGGCTTATGCAAAAGACTTTGATTTTGAAACTCTTAAAGCCTTTAATCTCTTTGCTACACAGGGAATATTGCCGCAAAAAGTCATATTTTTGGAATTGCAAAAAAAAGATTTACAACAACGCCTCCAATCAAAAAATGAAGACAAGATAGAACAAAGAGGGCTAGAGTATCTTTTGGAACTCCAACAAAGAACAAAAGCCATTATAAAAAAGCTACAACTTCCTTACATTTCTATCAATGCCAATCTTCCAAAAACAACAATCACTCAACAAATTATCAACTTTATCAAAGAGTAAAATTTGCGGTGTTTGCTATGTGGAAACCTTACTTTTTTTACTCTTTGCAAAGTGTGCTTTGAAGATATTAAAATCCAGCCAAAGATTAGAAAAATAGATAATCTTAAAGTTTATAGCTTTTATGATTATCAAGATATCGAATATTTACTCCATGCCAAATACCATATTATCGGTAGCAAAATTTATAAAATTTTAACCTCCAAAATCAATCTTTATCTAAAAGAGATTCTAAACCAACCACTGCAAGCTTACGGGATTGGGATTGATGATAAAATCAGCCAAAAAGGTTATGCCCATAATGCTATTTTTCTTAAGAATCTAAAAAGTTTGGGTATTACGCCACTCTACCACACACTATTAGCCAAAAATCCGGTATCTTATGCGGGCAAAGATTTGAAATTTCGCCAAAACAATCCTCGAAATTTTTACCTCACTCAAAATGTAGAGAAAAAAGAAATTATTTTAATAGATGACATCATCACTACAGGCTCCACGCTCAAAGAGGCACAAAAATACCTCTATGCAAATGGCGCTAATGTTTTAATGGCATTTGTCTTAAGCGATGCGAAATATTAATCTTTCAAATAATATTCAATAGTAGAAACTACACGCACTTTTTTAATATGTGAAGTATTTCTATCTCGATTAGAAATGCTAAACTGCCCTTGAGAAGCCTTTTTGATTTTACCTAAACTGCTTTGAGAATCTTGTGCAAATTTCTTCGCCACTTCCCTTGCATTAAAAGTCGCTTCCTCTATCATTTGAGGCTTTATATCATTTAGCTTTGTATAAAGATATTCAATCTCATAATCCTCAACCTTGACAATCAAACCATCTTTGCCAAGTTCCGCGATTTTCTCTAATATTTTTCGCCCCAAATCCACTTCTTTTGTATAAACCAACACTTCACCTTGCCCATTATAGCGATAAGCAATATTTTGAACTTCGCTATAAGAATTTCCCACTTTGTCAGTAATCCTTGGAGCTTTTAATGTGATTTCCTCCTTTTTAATTCCCTCTTTTTCCAAAAACATCAAAATCTTTTTAGAATCTTCTGCTAAATCTTTATACAAAAGATTCAAATCATTATTGGCTCGCGTAAAACTTACTGGAAAAATCATCACATCAGCTTGCACTTCTCTTTCACTCAATCCTTTGACTACAACACTTCTATCCATTGATTTAAAAGCCATGATTCCTTGCATAAACCCATAACCCAAAACTATACTACATACCACAAAAAATATCCCCAAAATGGTTACACTTATTTTGCTCATCACTTTACCTCATATTTAAAATTTCTACATTTTTTGGAGTGGTGTCCACGATGCGATTCGAACGCATGGCCTCACGATTAGGAATCGTGTGCTCTATCCAGCTGAGCTACGAGGACAAAAAGTTATTGAATTTACACAAGAAGGCTCCCCAAAGGGAGCAAAGAAGTTATTTTTTTGCAGCTGCAACAGCGTCTTTAAGACCTTTACCTGCTTTAAATTTAGGAACAAATTTATCTTTTGTTTTATATTTTTTATTTGTTCCTGGAACTGTCCCTTCTTTTCCTTTTTGAAGTACAGTTTCAAATTTACCAAAACCTACAAGTTCAACACTACCATCTTTTTTGGAAAGAGCTTTTTCAATTGCAGCAACGAATGCACTAATTGCTTTTTCAGCTTCTTTTTTTGTTTCATACTCACCGACTTGTTTTACTAAGTCAACAAATTCTGATTTGTTCATCTTTGGAAACCTCCATATTTTTATTTTGAACAACATATTTTAGCATAAAATATTTACTTTTCAAGACTTTTAATGCAAAAAATAGGGAATTTCTGAAGTTTTATTGAATATTTTTGCTTCATCACTTAAATTCTCACCTCCCTTTAAACAATAAAACTAACATTTGCCCTTAATGCACCTCAAGCCTTTTATATTTGTTTTTTAAGGTTTTTTTTAATAATATAGCAACATTTCATACAAAATTAAAGAATAAAATTCACTCAAAAATATTAATCAATAATTTAAAAATTTTGGTATAGAAGGAGAGAATAAAATGTCCATAAAAGTAGCAATCAATGGAACAGGCAGAATTGGTTTATGTGTTTGCAAGATTCTTGGAGAAAGAGATGATTTGGAGCTAGTTGCTATCAACACCACAATGCCTATTGATACCTTAATCCATTTATTAAAATACGATTCTATTCACAAAAAAAGCGAAATTACCAAGATTAGCGAAAACCAAATCCGTATTGGAAAACAACAAAATATCCAAATCATCAGCACTAGAAACATTCAAGAAATCAATTTTGGAAATTATGGTGCAGAAATTGTAATAGAATGCACAGGAGCTTTTAATGATATTCACAAAGCCTCTGCACATCTTTATGGTGGAATCAAGCGTGTAGTTATCTCTGCACCAGCCACAGATACACCCACTTTTGTTTATGGCGTCAATCATTTAACCTATGATGGCGAATCTATTATTTCTAATGCGAGTTGCACCACTAATGCTTTAGCTCCCCTCACAAAAGTATTGCATGAAAATTTCAAAATCTTAAGCGGTTTGATGACTACTATCCACAGCTATACTAATGACCAAAATCTTTTAGATTCCAAACACAAAGATTTGCGTCGTGCAAGAGCAGCTGCACTCAATATGATACCCACATCAACGGGTGCTGCAAAAGCAATCGGACTGGTTATGCCAGAACTCAAAGGCAAACTCAATGGATTTGCAGTGCGTGTCCCAACACCAGATGTTAGCCTAGTAGATCTTACTTGTGTGGTAGAAAAAAATGTTACAAAAGAACTCATTAATGAAACCTTCAAAAAAGCTTCAGAAGAATCAATGAAAAATCTTATTTTCATTGATGAAGAAAAGCTTGTATCTAGCGATTTTATAGGCTCTTCGTATAGTTCAATTTTCATTCCTGATTGCACCAATGTAGTCAATAATAATCAAGTTAAAATTGTAGCTTGGTATGACAATGAATGGGGATACTCTACCCGTTTAGTTGATATGACAGCATTTATAGGTAGAAGTCTTATATGATACACCTCAGCAATACTTATGAAAAATTTATTCCAAAAGATTCTCATCTTTTCTCCAAAGAAAATATAGAATCTTGCTTTCAAAAAATTCTAACCGAAAAAGCAAATGGCACAAGCGGTTATTACAATTTACCCTATGAAGATAACCGAGATATATTTGATTATATTCACACCAATCAAACTTTTCTGCAAAGCATTAAAACCTTAGTTATTGTCGGAATTGGTGGAAGCTCCCTTGGGACAAAAGCTATTGATGCCCTCCTCTCTCACCAAAACAATCGCAAAAATATTAAAATACGCTTTTTAGAGCACACAGATCCTATTATGATACACAAAGATTTACAACGCGTAAAATGTGAGGAATCGCTTTTTATTGTCATTTCAAAATCTGGATTAACCATCGAAACCACTTCACTTTTTAAATATGTCCTCAAACGCTTTTGTTTATTAGAAACAAAAAACAAAAAACGCCTCATCACAATTACCGATGAAGACTCTCCACTCTTCCAATGGAGCAAGTCAGAAAACATTCAATCTTTTACCATTAAACCAAATATCGGCGGCAGATTCTCTGTCTTGAGTGCAGTTGGACTACTACCCCTTGCAATTTTAGGCTATGATATTTGCAATATTCTAAAGGGCGCGCAAAACATCGCTACTCAGTTTTTCATAGAAAAGAAAAGTGAAATTCTCAAAAAAGCAATTTTCCTAGCCAAAAATGAAACAACCTACCCCATTAATGTGCTTTTTTCTTATAGCAGCGTTTTTAGGCATTTTAATTCTTGGTATGTGCAGCTTTGGGGAGAATCTCTTGGAAAACTTGATTATCAACAAAACAAAAGAGGCTTAACACCCATTGCCTTAATTGGCAGCATTGACCAACATTCTTTTTTGCAGCTCATTATGCAAGGTCCTCAAAATAAAAGTGTAACTTTTTTGAGCGTTGAAAAACTTTCACAAAAATCACTTTACATACCAAATATTAGTCTAAAAGGACTTGAAGCTACCGATTTTGTCAATAACACTTCGTTTAATAATCTTCTTAAATTGCAATGTGTGGCTACCAAAGAAAGCATTATTGCTCAAAATGTGCCTGTGGATTCCTTGGTTTTAGCTTCCTTGTGCGAAGAAAGTGTTGGAGAATTGATTTTTTATTATGAACTACTCACTTCTTGTGTGGGGGTTTTGTTACAAATAGATACATATAATCAACCCGGGGTTGAATTTGGCAAAAAAATCTTGAGAGAAAAATTTACACATATTTAAATTTTTTTTCACTTTTTTTTCTATTTTATACTTTTATATTTCAAAAAGTCTTATAATATTTCTAAAAAGCAAGGAGTATCTATGAGTCTTATTGAAAACATCAAAGAAAAAGCAAAGTCTTTTTTGCAAACTATTGTTTTGCCTGAAACCAATGATATGCGAACTCTAGAAGCCGCACACACTATCCTAAAAGAAGGCATTGCGAATCTTATTTTAATCGGAGATGAGCTAAGTATCCAAAAACAAGCCAAAAAAGCCAATCTTGACCTTCAAAAAGCAACTTTTATCAATCCTGCATCATGTGATGAATTAGAAGATTATGTAGAACTTTTTGTTAAGCTTAGAGCACACAAAGGCTTGAGTGAAAAATCCGCTAGAACTTTACTTTTGGAAAATCCTCTTTATTTTGGAGTAGCCCTAGTAAAATCCAAAAAAGCCGATGGAATGGTGGCAGGCGCTATCAACTCTACGGCTGATGTCTTAAGAGCTTCTTTGCAAATTTTGGGTACAAAGCAAGATTCTAAACTCGTATCTGCATTTTTCTTAATGGTAGTCCCTAATTGCGAATATGGAGAAAATGGAACTTTTATCTTTGCAGATAGTGGCTTAGTGCAAAACCCAAATGCACAAGAGCTTGCTTCCATAGCTATTGATTCTGCTAAAAGCTTCCAAACTCTAGTGGGCAAAGAACCCATTGTCGCTATGCTTTCACATTCTACCAAAGGAAGTGCTAAACACCCTGATGTAGATAAAGTTATAGAAGCTACCAAAATCGCACAAAGTCTAGCACCGCAAATAGCCATAGATGGAGAATTTCAATTAGATGCCGCTATTGTCCCAAGTGTAGGAAAGTCCAAAGCCCCAGATAGCAAAATAGCAGGGTATGCTAATGTGCTTGTTTTTCCTGATTTAGATTCTGGAAATATCGGATACAAGCTCACTCAAAGACTTGCAAAAGCTGAAGCTTATGGACCCATTACTCAAGGCATTGCTGCACCTATTAATGATTTATCAAGAGGTTGTAGCAGTGAAGATATTGTCGGTGTTGTTGCCATTACAGCCCTCCAAGCACAACAACAAAAAGAAACAAAAGGAGCATAAATGGACATTTTAGTTATTAATTGCGGAAGTTCATCTCTCAAATATCAACTTATCAATACCGATACCGAGGAGGTTTTAGCTTCTGGGATTTGCGATAGAATAGGTATTGATGGAGGACAATTTAGTTACAAACCAAAAGATGGAGAAAAATCCACACAAAATATTGAAATCAAAGATCATGAAGTTGCAATCAAACTTGTTTTAGGCGCACTCACAAACCCTTTTAATGGTGCAGTGAAATCCCTTGAAACCATCAAAGCCATCGGGCACAGAATCGTTCATGGTGGAGAGCATTTTACCCATTCAGCAATTATCACAGAAGAAGTAATTTATAATATTGAGGAATGTGCGGATTTAGCCCCTCTACACAATCCTGCGCATTTACTTGGAATCCGAGCCTGTCAGCATTTAATGCCAAATACCCCAATGGTAGCTGTTTTTGATACTGCATTTCACCAAACAATGCCGCCAAAGGCTTTCATCTATGGCTTACCCTATGAATATTACACAAAATATAAAATTCGTCGGTATGGATTCCATGGCACAAGTCATAGCTATGTTTCTAAACGCACAGCGGAGTTTTTGGGCATTCCACTAGAAAATTCAAAAATTATCACTTGTCATTTGGGGAATGGTTCTAGTATTTGTGCTGTTGAAAATGGCAAAAGCATTGATACAAGTATGGGATTAACTCCACTTGAAGGCTTGGTAATGGGGACAAGAAGCGGAGATATTGATCCTGCTGTAATTGATTATATAGCCCAAAAAGAAAATTTAAGCACCAAAGAAATTATGAATATTTTAAATAAAAAATCTGGAGTCTTAGGAATCTCTGGTTTATCAAGTGATTTTAGGGATTTATTAGCAGCTGATGAGAAGGGAGACTTAAAGGCGCGTTTTGCAAGAGAAGTTTTTGCTTATCGTGTGGCAAAATACATCGGCTCTTATACAGCTGCATTAACCGGGGTTGATGCAATTTCATTCTGTGCTGGAGTAGGCGAAAATGCGAAATTTATCCGCGGCAAAATTGTCTCTCACTTACAATTTCTAGGTATCACACTTGATGAAAAAGCAAACTTAGAAACCATAGGAAGAGAAGGTATTATTTCCACTTCTGATTCCAAAGTCAAAGTGTGTGTAATCCCAACTAATGAAGAATTAATGATAGCAAGGGATACAAAAGCTCTTGTAAGCAAAGCCTATAATCTTTAGATATAGGCTACTTATCCAAATACCTTTTGTCAAAAAGGCTGTTTAAATGCACATTTCCAAGTGCCACTTTCAAAGAGGTAAAAAAATCAGGATTATTCATCTCCATTTCCTTTAGCATTTGCTTTGTTTTTTCTCTAGCAAAAGGCCGCTTATCATCGCTTTGCCACATAATTGGACAATTACAATCTGGTGCGATATAAATATTGTTTTTTGCAATAAAATCAATAATTTGCCTCTCCCGCACAAAAATCAATGGACGAATCACATACAAACCATTTTCTGCTTTATAAATTGGAGGCATAGAACGCAAAGCACCATTATAAGTGAGATTCATCATAAAGCTTTCAGCTGCATCATCCAAATGATGTGCTAATGCAATTTTATTAAATCCACCCTCTAAAGCCTTAGAATACAAAGCCCCTCTTCTCATACGCGAACAAAAACTACAATACACCGTCCCTTCTCTACGATTTTCTTCTAAAATCTTATAAATGTCTGTGCGATAAAGTTCATAAGGTATCCCTAATTTTTCACAATACTCAAAAATATACTCATATTCACCACCTCTCCCATAATCCACCGTCAAAGCTTTAAATTCAAAATCAAAAGGTGCGTATTTTTTCAATCTTGCCAATAAAGTCGCTAGCAAAATAGAATCTTTCCCTCCGCTCAATCCCAAAAGTATTTTATCGCCCTCTTTGATTAGCCCAAACTCTGCATTTGTGCTTCCTGTGATTCTTAGAATCTTTTTGCTAATTTCTATTTTCTCTTCCATTTTTCTCACTTTAATTCTTCAAATTTATCTGCCAAATTTTCTTTCAAAAATTCCTTCACTTCTTGTTCTAATACCAAGTGTTTATCATATTTAATAACCACAACTCTTTCATTCTCATTAATAAACCACTCCAAAATTCCTCTAAGTTCCACTAATTTTTCCAAATCCTCATTTACAATGTTTTCTCTAAGTGGCAAATAAAGATTCTTTTGAAAAGTTGGATTTGCCAAAAACCCTAAAGCCAAAATCCACAAAAATGAAACAACCACAACAAAAAGGCTAATAGAAAGCATTCCAAAATATTCATACAAATGCCCACCTACAAGTGCTCCCACAAATGAACCAAAATATCCAAAAGCGGTAAAAACACCTAAAGCACTTCCTTTTTGATGTGCCTTGCAATAACGACTAGCAAGACTTTGCATAATAGGCTCATGCACAGAAAAACCGACAAAAAACACCAAAATTCCAGCGACAAACACCCACAAATTTTGACTAAGCATCAAAAGATATGCCACAACAAAAAACAATATTCCCACCACCAATACACTTTTAAACTTGCCCTTTTTCTCTGCAAAAATCGCCGCAGGTGCTATTGCAATAAGCCCAAGCAAACTTGCAGGAATATACACTTGATACAAATTCTCTTTAGGCATCCCAAAACCCTTTACAAGTGCAATAGGAATAATCAAAAATGCCAAAGTCATAAAACCTTTTTGCAAAAAATTTGTAAGATTCATAATTTGAAGATTTTTATTTTTTAGAATAAAACTATATTTATCAGAACTAGAAATAAAACTATACTGTATCTTTGGTGCTTCAGGGACAAATAAAAGCAAAATCCCTAAGCTAAGCACCCCCAAAAAACAGGTAATCCAAAATAAACTTGCTACCCCAAAATAAGCACTCAAAATAGGTCCCAAAATCAAAGCAGTTGTAAAACTAAGAGAAATGGTAGCCCCCATTAATGCCATTGCTTTTGTGCGTTTCTCTTCTTTTACCAAATCAGCTATCATTGCACTAACCACTCCCCCAATAGCTCCTGCCCCTTGCAAAAATCTACCCAAAATTAGCATATAAATATCATCACTCATCGCACACACAGCCGAACCAATAATAAAAATAATAAGTCCAAGGGCAATAATGCTTTTGCGTCCAAATTTATCACTTAAAAAACCAAAAGGAATTTGAAACAATACTTGAGTGAGTGCATATCCCCCTATGGCAATCCCAACCAGAATCGGACTCATACCCTCCAAAGATAAGGCATATAAGGATAAAACAGGCATAACAACAAACAAACCAAAAAATCGCCCAGCCAAAATAAGGCTTAGTGGAATAGTTTGTTTGATTAAGGATTCTTTTTTTATCATAGATTCTCCAATTTTTGCTAAAATTCCAAACAAGAAGTTAATTTTATCCAAAATACATTCAACAAGGCAATAATAATGCGTCTAATTTTAGCAACTTCAAACCAAGATAAAATCATAGAAATCCAAGAAATCTACAAACCATTTGAACAAAATGCTTTAGAAATACTAGCATGGAGCGATTTGTGCGATCCTTTTGAAATCGATGAAAATGGCAAAACATTTCAAGAAAATGCACTAATTAAATCTAAAGCTGTTTTTAATACCCTCCATGCAAAAAATCTACTCTCACAAAATGATATTATACTTTCTGATGATAGTGGAATATGCGTTGATGCACTCGATGGAAAACCCGGAATCCATAGCGCTAGGTATAGCGGTGGAGATTCTAAGGCAAATTTAGAAAAGCTTTTATGTGAAGTAGCCAAACTTCCAAGCCAAACTTCCAAAGCACATTATTGTGCAAGTATAGGGATTAGTAGTTTTTATGGAGATTTTAGCACACATGGATTTATGTATGGCAAGGTAATTGCCAATCAACGCGGCAAAAATGGCTTTGGCTATGATCCAATGTTCATTCCACAAGGTTTCACACAAACACTTGCAGAGCTTACCAAAGAAGAGAAAAATGCCATTTCTCATAGATATATTGCACTCAATAGAGCCAAATATATTTTAAGGGCTTTATTTAAGGCTTTTAAATAATCCTATCCTTTATTGCTCTACTAAAATCTGCATTTTGCCATTTTTTAATTCTACATAAAGCTCTTTGTTTCCATTAGAATAATAGTTTAATGTACCTTTCAAAAAGGCTTTATAATCTTGATGATAACTAATTTTAAATAATTTCTTATTTTCTTCATTAGGATAAGGGGAGACATTGATTTTTGTAAATTTAATCTCTTTCTCTTCGCCTTTTTGGAAAATTCTGCGTTTGGTATCCTCAAATGCCTCAAACTTTTGCCCATCATAGCGTATAAAATCCTTATCATAAAACGCTAAATAAGCCTCAATATCATTTTTTGCCCAAGCTTCTTTCCATTGAAATAAATCTGCCAAAATCGTTGCTAAATCTTCCTTTTTGGTTTGCTCCACATCATCAGCAAAAGTAATTAAAAGCGTATTGCGATAATCAATTATCCTATCCACCGAAGTTAAAAGATTATTTTCAATTGCAATACAGCCACGCGTATTTAACTCTTCTCTATTTCCATTAAGCGGCATACCATGAATCCAAATTCCATAGCCTGTTCTTTTTTGCAATTTATCATAAAGATTAGGATAAGAAGTGCTAAAAGCCAAAGGTCCATAATATTGATCTAGATTGCTCAATCTCGCTTGAAGAGAATAAACACCAATAGGGGTTGCCAAATCACCCTCTTTTTGTTTATGACCCCCTTTAGACCCCACTAAACTTTTTGTATTTAGCTTTTCTACCCACTGATTATTTTCTAGGGCATAAAGTTTAAGATTTGGGGATTCCAAAGTAGGCGCATCTTTTGTCGCCACAAAGAGGTATTTAAGATTCTCATAATACCCAAAACGCGTATCTTGATTTTTTAAAACCTCTTGCCAATAATTTTTTGTTTGCAAAACTTCATTGATTTTTTGCTCTAATGCCTGCACTCCACCGCTACGATAGATTCCAATCCATTCATATTCATTAGCATAACTAAAAATCGCAATTAACAATAACCAAATAATTTTCATCTTTTCTCCATTTTTTAATCTTCGAAATTATAACCGATTTTCTTTAAGCTTTCTTTGTCTTTACTCCAGCTAGAAACCACTTTCACCAAAATTTCCAAATATACTTTTTTTCTCACAAACTGCTCGATTCTCTCTCTTGCATTCTTGCCAATTCGCTTCAATGTTTTGCCCTCTTTGCCAATCACCATAGCCTTTTGACTTTCTTTTTGCACAATAATAGATGCCTTAATATAATCAAGCGTAGCCTTTTCTTTATAAACATTAATCACCACATCACTTTCATAAGGCAACTCATCGCTTAAATTCTCAAAACAAGATTCCCTTATCATTTCTTTTACAATCTCTTTGGTACTATTTGGGCTTAAAATCTCTGGATCATAATAGTAAGGATTCTTAGGCATTATTTTTGCAAGCTCTTTTGCTACATATTCCAAACTCTTAATATCTTTGCAAGAAATCGGAATGAGTGCTTGATAAGAATCTTGAAATTTTTCATATTCTTTGATTTTTTGGAATAATTTTTCTTTGCTCACACAATCTATTTTAGTAAGCAATAAAAAATGAGGCTTTCCCTTAGCGCTCTCCAAAAAATCTATATAAAAATCTATTTTATCGCTTGCTGGTGCTAAAAAGAGCAAAAAATCGCAATCTTGCATTGCCTTCATTGCTTCTTTTAGCATATACTGGTTTAAAAGCTTTTCTTGCTTGTGAATGCCAGGCGTATCTACAAAAACAATTTGCGTTTCCTCAACCATCACAACGAGATTCATACGCTTCCTAGTAGCATTAGCTTTATGCGAAATAAGTGCCAACCTCTCGCCCAAAAGCGTATTTAAAAATGTGCTCTTTCCTGCATTTGGTCTGCCTAAAACCGCTACAAATCCTGCTTTACTTTCCAAAAAACTACCTACAAAATATATCGTGCGACATCGCTATCAGCTACCAAAGTTTCCAGCTTTTCTTTTACTAGAGATTCTGTAATCTCTACTTCTTGTCCCTTATAGTTTTCTGCCTCAAAGCTAATCTCTTCAATCACCTGCTCCACAACCGTATGCAATCGCCTCGCACCAATATCCTCTGTTTTTTCATTAGCTAATTGCGAGTAATGTGCCAAAGCCCTAATTGCCTCATCGCTAAACTTCAAAGAAACTTCTTCTACTGCCATTAATGCTTCATATTGCTTTAAAATCGAATTTTTAGTTTGTGTTAATATCTTATAAAGCACTTCTTCATCAAGGCTATTAAGCTCTACACGCAAAGGGAATCTACCCTGCAATTCCGCAATCAAATCACTAGGCTTGCTCAAGCTAAATGCCCCTGCTGCGATAAATAAAATATGATCTGTCTTAATGCTTCCATATTTTGTATTAACAATACTTCCCTCTACAATAGGCAATAAATCCCTCTGCACTCCTTCTTTGCTAGGATCTTGCCTACCTTGTGAGTTTGAACTAACAGCGACCTTATCTATCTCATCAATAAAGATAATCCCACTATTCTCTGCCCTCTTTAAACCTTCTTGCTTGATGCTTTCCAAATCCAATAAAGCCTCGCTTGCCTCCACTTTTAAAATTTCTTTTGCTTCCTTAATTGTTACTTCTTTTTTGGGATTATCTTTTGGAGATGCAATAAACACTCTTGCAATTGTCTCTTGCACCTTAGCAAATTCTGCTGGCATATTGCCATCTTCTATTTCAAAAGTGCGTTTTGGAATTTCAATCTCGATTTTAAGATGATCCATTTCTCCATTTTTGACTTTTTGACGCATTTTTTCTGCTGCGTTTTCATATTCTTCTATTTTCTGCTCACTTGCACCTTTAGGGAGTGGAGGGATTAGCTTTTCTACAATTTTATCCAACACATATTTTTCAATCCCTGCTCTATTTTTTTGTCTATGTTCTTCTTTGACTAGATTAATTGAAGCTATCACCAAATCACGTACCATAGATTCTACATCTCTTCCTACAAAACCCACTTCTGTATATTTACTTGCTTCTACTTTGACAAAAGGCAATCCCATCATCTTTGCCATACGCCTTGCAATTTCGGTTTTCCCAACTCCGGTAGAACCAATCATTAAAATATTTTTTGGCATTACCTCTTCTTGAATCTCTTTTGGCAACTGCAAACGACGATAGCGATTCCTAAGTGCAATAGCAACAATCTTTTTTGCATCATTTTGCCCAATAATATATTCATCTAAGTAAGCAACAATTTCTTTTGGTGTCATCGCAATATAATTTTCCATTGTCTTCCTATTTTTTAAAGTTCTAAAATTTTGATATTTTGATTAGTATAAATACAAAGCTCGCCAGCAATTTTAAGGGATTCTAGCACCAAATCTCGCGGTTCCATATCTCCCTTGCCAAATCTATCCAAAGCCCTTGCAGCAGATAACGCATAATTCCCACCGCTACCAATAGCAGCAATTTTGCCATCTTCAGGCTCTACCACATCTCCTGTTCCACTTAAAATAAAAATTTTTTCTTTATCCAAAACAATCATCATTGCTTCTAAACGCCTCAAATACTTATCTTTACGCCATTCTTTAGAAAACTCCATAACCGACTTTAACAAATCGCCCTTTTTGTTCTCTAAAATCCCCTCAAACATATCAAAAAGCGTAAAAGCATCAGCTGTGCTTCCTGCAAATCCACTTAGAATCTTGCCATGATAAAGCGTCCGAATCTTAGTTGCATTACCCTTTAATACGCAATTTCCAAAGGTTACCTGCCCATCTCCGCCAATCACCGCTCCCTTTTGTGTCTTATAAGCCAAAATTGTAGTTGCCTCAAACATCACAATGCCTCCACATCAATCTTCAAAATAGCATGGATTCCATGTCCAAGCTTCACTTCTACTTCATACATTCCTGTTGATTTAATAGGGTTTTTTAGCTCAATAGTTTTTTTATCAATTTCCAAACGATGCTTCTGTGCCAACTCTTTTGCAATATCCTCTTTTGTGATTGCACCATAAAGTGAGCCATTTGCACCAACCTTTTGTTGAATCTTTAGAGTAATTGCTTCTATTTTTTTAGCTGCCATTTCCATCAATGCTTGATTTTCAGCGGCTTGTTCAGCTGCTCTTTTTTGTTCGGCTTTATAACGATTGATAACTTCATTAGTAGCAAAATCTGCCATTTTCTTTGCAATTAAAAAATTTTTTCCATATCCATCTTTTACTTCGCAGATTTCACCCTTTTTGCCTAGTCCTTTTACATCTTGTAGCAATAATACTTTCATTAAAATACTCCTATTAATTTTTGGAATTTTAGCATTTTTTGGCAAACATTAAAATAACAACCTTTAATCAAAAATATAATTTTACAAATTTTTGAAAATCAACTTTAAAAATAAAAAAATTTATTAACTTTTAAAGTTTCTAAGAATAAGATAATTTTATAAAAGCTCTAAATCCAAAATCAAAGATAATTTTATAATGCAGCAAAAATACAATTTAACAACTATTATGTTTAGTGCGATTGTTATCATCTCTACACTTTATATAACCCAGCCCATACAGCCTTTATTGATTAATGAATTCCAAATCTCAACCACACAAGTTACGCTTTTTACTTCCGTGATTCTTTTTGCATTAGCCATTGCCCCTATTTTTTATGGATATTTATTAGAAAAATTTGATACAAAGCTTATCTTAATTGCCTCTTTGATGCTACTTGGCGTATTTCAATGCCTTTTAAGTTTTACCCAACAATACAGCACCTTTTTAATCCTTAGAATCTGCGAAGCTTTGATGATTCCAGCAGCCCTTACAGCCACAATGACTTCACTAACACGCATTGATAGCAAAAACAAATACATAGGGCTTTATGTTGCCTCTACCGTTTTTGGAGGGGTTTTATCACGCGTTGGCGGTGGATTTCTCACGACTCTTTTTTCTTGGCGTTTTACTTTCATAGCACTTGGAATCTCAACACTTCTTATCGCCTTTCTTGCATTCAAACTCCCTCACACCAACACCAAAATCCAAAGCAGCAAAATCACTTTTGCCATCATTTTGGATTTCTTAAAAGATAAACGCTTTTTATTGCTTTATAGTGGTGCTTTTTTGATACTCTTTTGTTTTCAAGGCATACTAAACTTTATGCCCCACTACATTACCTCGCTCAACCCCCAAATTACACCTGCACAAATTGGTTTTATGTATTTTGGCTATATTGTGGGAATTATCACTGCAATCCTATCTAAAAAAATCACAAGATTCTTCAAAGGCGAAATCAAAACGATTGCCTTAGGATTCTTTATCTTTGGCGCATCTTGTTGGATGATGCTTTTTGGGGACTTTTGGCAGCTTTTCTTTGCGATTTTCACACTCTGTTTTGGAATGTTTATTATCAACTCTGTGCTTTCCTCTTTTATCAACACTATCTCAAAAAACAAAAAAGGAATCACTAATGGTTTGTATTTAGCTTTTTATTACGCTGGAGGCACACTAGGAACGACATTGCCCACTTATATTTACCATCCATTTGGCTGGAACACTCTTTGCCTACTTTTGGGCGGAATCTTATTTATAAGTGCGTTGGTTTTTTATCAATCACAAAAACTTTTTTGGCAAGGATAACTAATGGAATGGTTTAAAGAGACTTTCAAAAATATTTTACCTTTAGAGAGCTTTCATATTACAGATTTGCCAAAAGATTCTTGCAATGAAATTTTAGCCATCCTTCTAAGTCTTACACCCAAAACTTTCAATCTCTTTTGGCAATCCCAAACACTCAAAAATATCTGCAAAGAATACCTCTATAATGCCACCTATTTTAAAACTATCCAACAAGCACAATACCAAATCCTCTTAACCCTACAAAACCAAAAAGATTCTCAAAAATTACAAGAAATTTTACAAAATCTTGATTTTATGCGTCATCATAATTTATTAGAAGAATCCCACTACAATAACCTCAAATCATTTCTAACCTCGCACTTTCAAAGCCACCCAAACCACCAAACAACCCACCTAGAAAAAACCCCTCAATTACCCAAAAATCTTTTAGAAAATTTTTTTGATGAAAGCCTCAAGATTCTTACCAAAGAATTAAATTCCCTCTCTTCTATTACCCCAAAAAACATCTTTGAAAATCTCCAAAATCTCATTACCAAAGCACAATCTCAACATTTCTCTATCGGAATCACAGGCATTTTAAGCTCGGGCAAAAGCACACTTTTAAATGCACTCTTAGGACAAGAGATCTTAGGTAGCTCAACTATACCAGAAACAGCAAGCCTAACAATCCTCAAATACAGCCCCAAATCTTATGCAAAAATTATTTTTTGGAATCAAGAACAATGGCAAGAATTAAAAAGCACTCTAGATTCAAAATTGCTTGAAAATCTATTAGAAAATCAAGAATTTTCAGATTTTCTTAAAAACTATATCCAAAAGTCAGAACAAAGCCTAGAAATACCGCTACAAGACTTACCAAAATTCACTTCAGCAAACCACCCAAGCAAACTTTGCAATCTTGTCCAAAAAACCATTCTTTTTACTCCCTTAAATTTCCTCAAAAACAAAGTAGAAATCGTCGATACTCCCGGGCTTGATGACCCAATCATCCAAAGAGAAGAAATCACTAAAAACTATCTTACAAAATGTGATTTACTAATCCATGCAATGAATGCTTCCCAAAGTGCCACACAAATTGACTTAGAATTTTTATTAGAAGCACTGCAAACTTCCAATATTTCAAGGCTTCTTATTATCCTTACCCATGCAGATTTACTCACCCAAGAAGAACTCCACCAAGCCCTAAATTACACAAAAGAAAGCATACAAGCCAAGTTCCAACAAAACCTGCCTCCAAGCCAAGCAAAACTTTTCTTAGAGCGTTTAGATTTTATCCACATTGCTAGCTACCCAGCACTTTTGTGCCAAAATAATCCCAAGCAGGCAAAAGAATTAGGCTATACCCTAGAATCTTCTAATTTCAACACCTTTTTAGAATATTTACAAAAAACTTTATTAGGAAATAATAGCACCAAGGCAAAAGACATCATCTACCTTACTGCTCAAGGATTTCATAAAAATATCGAGATTCTCAAAGAATATTTGGATTTGGAGCTGAAATTACTCTTTAGCACACAAGAAGAAATTGCAATGCTTATCCAAAAAAACAAACAAGAAATCAATGAAGCAAACAAAGAATTTGAAACCCTAAAATTCAACCTCCAAAACACCCAAACACATTTCCAAGAATACCTAAAAAGCACAAAAAATACATTAACACAAAAACTCAATGAAGCTCAAAATATCCTTATCCAAAGAATCTTTGAAGATATTCTCTATGATTACCAAAAACACTCTTCCCCAAGCAAAGAGAGGATAGAAAGGATTCTCACTCAAGGATTAGAGGATTTTCTAATCGATATTTTAAGGACATATCGTCAAAATCTTGCCCAAAAAATCTCCCAACTCCAAAATACCCTTTTACCCACATTAAAAATGCCACAAATGCAACTCCACAAAAGCACTATTACAAAAACCAAAATACAAATTCTAAATCACCTAAACTCGCTTTCTTTGCATTCTTATAAAAATCAAGAAAACAAACTCAAAGAAGATTTGCAACAAGCTTTTCAAAATGGTTTTGCTAATTTTGAAAATACCATTTATCACCAAAGCCAAGAAATAGCTTCTGCATTTCTCAATGATCTTAAAACCAGCTTTGAAGAAATAATGCAACAATCTAGTCAAAACCTAGAAACCAAAAAACAAATCCTCCAAAAAAGCCTAGATAAATCCAATTCCACACAAAAACAACAAAAAGAATCGCAAATTATGCACTCTATCTCCTCCCTAAAAGAAATTCAAATCTTATTGCAAGAACTCCAAGAATACGCTACAAGGAACAACAATGCTTAAACAATATCTCCAAGAATGCTTAGAAATTTTGGATAAAAATTCCCAAAAAACAGAGCTACAAAAATTCATTATAGACTGCCAAAACAATCTCAATCCCAATGATTATTCCCAAGATTTTTTTGAATCTCTCCAAAACAAAACCAAAGAGCCCATGCAAATTGCAATTATCGGACAATTCTCTAGCGGGAAAAGCACCTTTTTAAACGCTCTTTTGGGGCAAGATATCCTTCCAACAGGTATCACGCCCATCACTTCTAAAGTATGTAAAATTTGCTATGGAGAAGATTTTATCTTAGAAGTCCTCTACAAAGATGGGAACAAAGTTTTGCAAAATATTCATTTTTTAAAACAGCTCACCCGTCAAAACTCAAAAAACATCGATTCTTTATGCCTATATGCCCCCATTTTAATGCTAAAAGAAATCAATTTTTTAGACACGCCGGGCTTTAATTCTCAAAATCACGATGATACCAAAACCACTCTTGATATCCTTAAAAATGTTGATGGCATTATTTGGCTTACACTCATTGATAATGCAGGAAAAAACAGCGAAAAAAAACTATTGCAAGATTTCATCAAACATTACTCCCAAAAAACACTTTGTATCCTCAATCAAAAAGACCGCCTCAAAAATGAAGAAGAAATCCAAACTAGCCTCCAATATGCCAATGAATCTTTTAAAGAAATCTTTAGTCAAATTATCCCTATCTCTGCAAAAATGGCACTCCAAGCACAACTTAATACCCCACAAAAAATGATTGAAACTTTGTTTTCAAATTTCTCTTTTGAAGTCCAAAACTTCATTCACCAAACCTCCACCACCAAAACTAATGAAAATAGTTTTTTGCAAACCCTTGAATCTTCTTACCAAAGCTTTAAAAACACCCTAAACACTCAGCTAAACAATTCTCAAAATAGCCACTATAATGATTTAATGCAAAAATCAGGTATGCCTTTGATATTTGATTTTCTCAATCATTCTATCAAACCAAAGGCTAAACTCTCCAAAGAATATTCCGCCCTCAAAAAGCTCAAAGAAATGCACATTTTGCTCCATTATCAATACCACAAAATTTATCAATGCTACACACAGCTTATTCAAATTTTCAAAAACCACCTCACAGACATTACCCTACAACACCACAAACACCAAGAAAATGAACAAAAAAAATTCAATGAACTTTATACCAACCTTGACTTGCTTTTGGATTCATTAGCACAATTTATTTTTAATTCCCTAGAACAAACCCCCACAAATTTCCCCACACAACAAAAAAGGCTCTTTATACCAAAAACAACCACGCACACAAAAAATATCACCACCCTTCCTTTAGAGAAAATCAAAATTTCTCTACAAAACCCAGATTCACCTATTATTAAAGACTTCAAATCCCTTAGTGCTCAAATCAAAAATTTCTGCAACTTATTTGCAAATACCATGGAAGAATTTTCTACTCTATTACATTTGCAAATCAAGCAATGGCAAAATACCCAAATAGAAAAACAAGAATTTTATAAATACGCACCCAACAATCAAAGCCTAAAAGAACTGCAAAATTTTTCCCAGCAATATTATGAAAACCTCTTTGTTGATTTCAATACCACCAATCAAAAAATCATCTCAAACTTGCAAAGCGAATTAATTTTCCTTAGTAATTTTATTGTCTTTTATTATGACAACGCCATTGAATCCACTCTCAATAAAATTGATTTAAAAATCAAAAATTCCCTAGCAAAACACAGAGAAAATCCAGATTTTCCAATTTTCATTCCAAGCTTAGAAAATATACGCGATTCTTTAAATGAAACTTTTTGTTTTGAACATTTCCAAACCAAACTCTTTGGACCTATGAATCTTCTCAAAAAATCCTATTCGCAGTTTCTCACTCAACTAGAAAAAACCACTCAAGCAAAAATTTCATTAATTAATTCCAAAATTGCAACTCTTAAGATAGAAATAGATAAAATTACAAAAAATTTACACAATATCAAACAATTCAAAAAATGGAACTAAAGTTGCTTTAATATTTAAAATTCAAATATTTAAGCAATCAAAACACCATTAAACAAGGAAGTTTAAAAGATGAAAGTTGAGCTCTTAGAGCCATACATTCAAATTAGCATTGAAAAAGAATCTCGCTTTTTAAAGCGTGCTGTTGATTTTGCCTATAAGCATTTTTCCAAAGCTTATCGCCTTTCAAGCTCTGTTTTAATTTTAGATGATGGAGAACGCTACAAAAAAGACTATTTTCTAAACTGGGCTTATCATGTTGCAATGCAAGAAGAAAACAAAAAACACAGTCCAAACTTCCAAACCATCATTGATAGCAGCCACCTTCCAATCCGCATCAAAATGGTAGAAAATAAGGCGGTTTTGGAGCATATTATCGTTTCTTTGCAAATCCTTCATACTAGTAGCTTAAACACCCAAGTTTGTTTGCGTCTCAATCGTCCAAATCGACTTGCAAAACGCTATTTGCAATCCCTTTTTCAAAATTTTCTTATTAGCTACACCAAACAAGAAATTTTTCTTGATTCTAGTAGCCCATATTTTTGGGAAAAACTCGTCTCTATGCTATCCCAAAAAATCATCTACAACATCGTTTTAGATTTTGATTATGAAACATTTAAAACCAATAATACCTTTGAATGTTTTGGGGAATATACAACCAAAGAAGAAAGATTGCTTAAAAAAAGCTATAAGATTCTCGGTTGCAATGATGATGATGACTTTGAAAATGTCAAAAATCGCTATATCGAACTTGCTAAAATTTACCACCCAGATAATGTCTATGGACAAGATCAAAAAATCATTGAAGGCTATGCTGAAAAATTTCGCATTATTAAAGAAGCCTATGAAAATATCAAATCCAACTTTAAATGTTACATAAGGAGTTAAAAATGGAAGAAAACAACAAAAACACGCAATCCCCAGAAGAACCTATTATCCAACTCAATTTTGATGAGGAAACAAAAAAAAGTCATTTTTGGCTCTTTTTAAGCATTCTTATCACCCTTATCATCGTTATCTTTGGGGTAGGATACTATTTTTTAAACCACAAAAATAGCCAATCTACAATCCAAAGCTTACAAAACACCTTAGGAATTACCCAAGAAACCACCAACACAGAATACGCCAAAGAAGAAGAAATTAGACGCTTGCAAGAAGCATTAATGCAAAAAGAAAAAGAACTTCTAAACCTTGCACAATCTGTGGAAGGATTAAATATATCTGTGCAAGAAATACAACAAACCAACACCACTAATTTACGCTACACCATAAAACCCAAAAAACAAATTATTGCTGAATGCTTTTCAATGCAAATAGGCAAATGGGATATTCCTCAAGGCTGCCTACTTTCTCTTGCTACCAAAATCGGAAATGAATTAGAAAAAGACAAAAAAGTCGTCGCATTTGAAATACAAGGAATCGTGGATAATAATCCCTACAAAGGGCTCTCTCCAGAACTCAAGCAAGAAGGATTAGCGAGTTTTAGAGCATGGAATGCTATTAGAGAAATTAACAAAAAAATTCCTAATGCCACTGCCTTTGAAGGTCCAAGCCTCCAACTCAAAGATAAACGCGGTTATAGAATTAAGGCATATTTTGTAGAGTGAGATATGAAAAATCCAACCATTAACACCCTAGGCGTTATTTTACGCCCCTCTACCCCAGCACTAAAAGAGTATTTTTTAGATTTCCAAAGTCTTGCACATTCTTTGGGCTTTGAAGTGATTTTAGATTCTATTAGTGCGGGCATGATTAATATGAATGGGCTAAACTTCGAAGAACTCTGCAAACAATGTGATGCACTTGTATCAATAGGCGGTGATGGCACACTTATCTCCACAGCTAGACGCTCTTTTTCGCACCAAAAGCCCATTTTAGGAATCAACATGGGGCATTTAGGTTTTTTAACTGATTTGCAAAAAGATGAAGTAAGCTCTTTTCTCCCCAATCTCAAAAATGGAGATTATAATATTACCAATCATATGATGCTAGAAGGCAAAATTGACAACCAAACAAGCTTTTTTGCCCTCAATGACATCATCTTAACTCGTCCTCATAATACTTCTATGATACACCTTAAGGCTTATATTGATGAAAATTATTTTAATTCATATTATGGAGATGGGCTGATTATTGCCACACCAACAGGCTCTACTGCTTACAATATTAGTGCAGGCGGTGCTGTTGTTTATCCTTTCTCCCACAATTTACTTCTAACACCAATTTGTGCGCATTCACTCACACAAAGACCCTTGATTTTGCCTTCTACTTTTACTATCAAAGTCGAACTCGGAGAACAAGGGCTTTGCAATATCATCATAGATGGACAAGAAAACAAAACCCTTAAATTCAAACAACAAATCTCTATCGTTGCTCAAAAAAATGGTGCAAAACTAATTCACAATCCTCATTGGGATTATTTCAAAATCCTCAAACAAAAATTCCACTGGGGGGATTACGAATAATGCAAAAAATCCTACTCCAAAAAGTCGTTATCAAAAACTCTCCTGCCTTCAAAGAAGCTTCCTTTGAACCTACTCCTAATTTCAATGTTTTTAGCGGTGCAAGTGGTGCAGGAAAATCCGTTTTGATGGAATCCATTCTTGCACTTTTTGGATTAAAAGAAAGCAATGCAGAGATTTTAGAAGCCACTTTAGAATTATATGGGATTCCAGAAGAATTAAAAGGATTAATAGATGAAGGCGAGGTAACTTTAACCCTTACCAAAAAGGATAAAATCCGCTATTTTCTCAACGCACAAAATATTCCAAAAAAGAAAATTACAGAAATTTTCGCCCCCTTTTTAAAATACCTAGGCACCAAAACCTATGCTTCTTTCAAAGAAGAAAATCTTTTTTTTGCACTTGATAATTTTTGTATTACGCAAAATTCTCAGCATCAAAATCTCTTAACTTCCTACCAAAAGGCTTTCAATGCCTATCAAAATGCCAAATCCAACCTCAACAAACTCCAAGAAGAATCCCTAAAAGTCAATGAGCTAAAAGAATTCTTGCAATTTGAAATCCAAAAATTAGAAACTCTCAACCCAAAAAAAGGCGAATATGAAGAGCTTTTGGCGCTCAAAAAAGAAATCTCCAAAAAAGAAAAAATCTCCCAAAGCCTCCAAGAAGTCCAAGAGATTCTTAATCACTCTCATAAAATTTCCAATTTTTTAAACCTTATCAATTACGAAAATGATTCCATACTCAATGCTTTTAGTGAATTAGAATCACTATGCCAACAAGAAAGCGAGCACTTAAACGAGATAGACAACCTAAATCCCGAAGAAATCTTAAATCGTATCGAGGCTTTAAGCAGTCTAAAACATAGATATGGAGGAATCGATGAAGCCATAGAGGCTTTAAAAAACAAAAAAGAAGAGTTACAAAAATACGAAAATCTTGAAACATTCCTAAAAGAAGCCAAAAACGCTTTTAATCAAAGCCAAAATTCCCTCCAACAAAATGCCAAAGCCCTTTTGGATTCTCGAAATTCACATTTGCAAGCCTTCCAGCAATCCCTCAACGCCACTTTAAAAAAACTCAAAATGCCTCCAGCTACTATTACACTCCAAGAATTACCTTTGGATTCTTATAATATTTTAGGCAATGCAAATTTTATTATCACCCTAAATACCGAATTAAAAAATCTTAGTGCTGGTGAATTTAATCGCTTTTTACTAGCCCTACTTCTCACCCAAAGCACGCAAGAAAAAAACCAAGCTATTATTATTTTAGATGAAATTGATGCTAATTTAAGCGGTGAAGAATCTCAAGGGGTAGCAGAAATTCTAAACCAACTCTCTACCAACTATCAAATTTTTGCCATTTCACACCAACCCCATATGCCAAGCCTCTCAAGCTCTCATTTTCTAGTCCAAAAACACCTTGAAGGCTCACAAATCATACCGCTTGATAAAAATGGCAGGATTCAAGAAATTGCACGCATGATAAGCGGAAACAAAATCACAAAAGAGGCATTAGACTTTGCCGCTAAATGTATAGAAAATTTACAATGAATCTTAGCACACTCAAACAATTCTCCACATTTTTAAATGCCACACCCAAGAAACTTCGCTCTATCAAACGCATAGGGGACAATCTCTTTAGGCTTGACATCAATGCAGAGATTTTTTATTTTGATTTAACCAAATCCAAAAGCACCATTTACATTACCGATGAATTGCTCATTTCTCCCAAAATTTACAATGCCCCTTTTGATAAAAGTTTGCAAAAGCTTTGTTATAACGCACAAATCAAAGATTCAAAAATTGATGGCGATAACCGAATCTTACAGCTTTTTTTGGAAACACAAAATAGTTACAAAACCAATCAAGTTATCTTACAAGCTGAATTTACAGGTTGTTATACCAATCTTATTTTACTTACCACAAATTTTATTGTTCTTGATGCACTAAGGCATATTACCCAAGAACAATCTTTCCGCGAAGTAAAAATCGGAAAACCACTACTTCCCCTACCCCAACCATCAAAAAAACCTCTTTTGAAAGAACAAGGGGATTTATTTGAGATTCTCAAAACAAACTTCTTGGACCTCAAAACAAAGACGCTCCAACAAAAAATCATCAAATCAAGCACGCAAATTAACCACAAAATCAAACAATTACAACATTTCTTAGAATCACTAGAAGACAAAAAGGTATTAGAAACCAACGCCAAACAAGAATCCTTATTTGGCAAACTCATTTTACAAAATCTCTATCTTCACCCAAACTTCAAAGGCAAAGAAATTACACTAGAAAATACCACAATCACTCTGCCTAGCAAAGCAACTTCTCTAAGCCACGCCGCACAAATCTTTTTTGAAAATTCCAAAAAACTTAGCAAAAAAGCACAAAATATTCACCTCCAAGAAGAAAACTTGCAAGAAAGAATTGCATTTTATACTAGCCTCTTAAAAATGGTTCAAAATGTAACAAATCTAAACGATTTGCAAATTTTAGATTCACACTCCCAAAAAGAAAACAAAAACAAAACCTCTAAAAGCTTTGAAAACTTCTTTATTGAGGGCTTCAAAGTTTCTATTGGGAAAAACCAAAGAGAAAATATCGCTTTACTCAAAGAAGCAAAAGCCGATGATATATGGATGCATATCCGCAATATTCCAAGCTCACATTTAATCATTCATTGTGGAAAAAATAAAATTCCAGAAATAATTTTACAAAAAGCTGCTAAGATTCTTGTAGGCTTTCTTAAAAGCTTTAATGGAAATTATGAAGTGGATTATACAAAAAGGAAATTTGTAAAAATCACACAAGGTGCTAATGTTACTTATGCTAAGGAACAAACGCTACAAATAGCAAAAAATTAAGGGGATAAAATGGCAGTTTCTCCAATTAGCAATGTTAATTACATCAATCAAAACTCGCAAGTTAGCTCTGTCCAACAAGCTAATGCGCAAGTTAAGCTCGACTTTCAAACTATGGTTAATCTCCAAGAAATGCAAGACAGACAAGAAGAGATTCAAGAAGTGCGACCAACAGAAGAAACACTCAAAACAGATGAGGATAAAGAAGGCAATGGCAAACGCGACCAAGAAGGAAATCAAAACCAAAATCAAAAAAAATCCCAAAAAGATTCACAAGATGAAATACAACTAGGGGAAGATGGGACAATCCAACATTTAAATATTTCTGTTTAATCCATTTTTTTATTTTTATAATGTAAAATTGTCGCGTGACTTTTTAAGTCCAAAATATCAAAAAAGGAAAAATATGTTTAAACTACGAGAATTACCATTTAATGAAATCCAAGACTTTATTAGCAAAGAAACCTGTGAATTCCATTATGGAAAACATCATCAAACTTATGTTAATAACCTAAACAATCTCATTAAAGGCACAGAATTTGAAAATTCATCTTTATTTGAAATTGTGACTAAATCTCAAGGCGGAATCTTCAATAACGCTGCTCAAGTTTATAATCACGATTTTTATTGGGATTGCATTGCACCAAAAGAAACTCCATTAAGTGCTGAATTGCAAGAAGCCATCAATGATAGCTTTGGAAGTTTTGAAAAATTCAAAGAATCTTATTTGCAAGCCGCTACTACACTTTTTGGCTCTGGTTGGTGCTGGGTTGTTTATAATCCAAACTCCAAAAAACTAGAAATCACTCAAACAAGCAACGCACAAACTCCGATTACTCAAGGATTAATTCCTGTATTAGTTGTTGATGTTTGGGAGCATGCTTATTATGTGGATTACAGAAATGCTAGACCTAGCTATTTAGAAAAATTCTTTAATCATATCCATTGGGATTTTGTTTCAAAATCTCTTGAATGGGCAAAAAAAGAAGGTTTAAATTCTGTTAATTTTTATATGAATTCCCTTCATTCATAGAACAAGCAGCCTTTTTGGCTGTTTTCTACCACTTTAAAATAATTTTCAACTTCTTTTCATTATAATTTTGATTTTATGAGGGAGTAGTAAGCAAGGCAACTTGTGGCAAACCAACATACTGATGAATTTTCATCTGGTTTTGTCTTAAATTATGAGACTCATATATAACTAAATATAGCTATATATGAATCTCTTTTTGTCTTAAATTTAGCTTCATGTATAGCACAAAGGAGCTAAATTGTTTCACAATACACCCTTAGAAGAACTTATTTCAAAATATCATAGCAATCAAGAGCTAGGATTAACCTCCCAACAAGTTTTAGAAAATCAAGCCAACTTTGGTGCGAATGTTTTTGAAAAATCCCCTCCTCCACCTTTTTTAAAACAACTCATTGAAGCACTCAAAGAACCTATGGTTTTACTTTTGATTTTTGCAGCCTTTTTAGCTTTGGGTATCAATACCTACGAATACCTCTATCACCAAAAAGCTAATTTTTTGGAATGCGTTGGTATATTTATTGCAATTTTTCTCTCTGTGGCTATCACTCTTATAATGGAAAATCGTAGCCAAAAGGCTTTTGAAGCCCTCAATGCCATCACGCAAGATAATAAAATAAAGGTCTTAAGAAATGGAGAGATTCAACTCATTGCGCAAGAAAATATCGTTGCAGGCGATATTGTATTTTTAGAAACAGGCAATAAAATCCCCTGTGATTGTAGGATTCTAAACTCTCAAAGTCTAATGTGCAATGAATCAAGCTTAACTGGCGAAAGTATGCCAAATACCAAAAGTGCTATTTTATCCCATCAAGATTCTAGCAACACTTATGAAAATATGCTTTATAGCGGCTGTTTTATCACACAAGGCAATGCAAAGGCACTTTGTGTCGCTACTGGCAACAATACAGAGTTTGGAAAAATCGCCAAAGCCCTTGATAGCTCCATAAAAACCACAACCCCACTACAAGAAAAACTCCAAAAATTAAGCAGTAAAATTACTATTTTTGGAGCAAGTGCTGCCTTTTTGGCTTTTATTATTCAAGTGTGTTTTTTTATTTTTAGAGATAATGCAGGCTTTGAAAACATTGCTCAAGCCTTTATTTCTAGCATTGTATTAATTGTAGCTTCCGTACCAGAAGGTTTGCCAACTATTGTAGCAATTTCTCTAGCACTCAATATCATCAAAATGTCCAAACAAAATGCGTTAGTCAAAAAACTTATCGCTTGTGAAACCATTGGTTGTGTTAATATTATCTGTTCGGATAAAACCGGGACACTCACACAAAATCAAATGAGTGTGGAATATTCTTTTATTCAAGATAGGATTATTGAGGTTAAAGAATCCTACACAGCCCTTCAATCTAGCCCTATCAAAGTTTCATCATTCTTTTTACTCCACAATGCCGCATTAAATTCCACAGCAGATATTACAAAAAAGGACAATTCTTACAATTTCATTGGGAATCCAACAGAATGTGCGCTTCTAGTATGGGGCGATAAAATAGGATTTGACTACCACAAAATAAGAAAAAATTTCCAGATTCTCCATTCTTTTCCCTTTTCATCACAAACCAAAAATATGACAAGTATCGCACAAATCCAAGATAAGATGATTTGCTTTAGCAAAGGCTCTCCTGAAAAAATCCTTGATATTTGCTCTATGATGCCCTGCCAAGATGTGCAAAAAATCCACAAACAAATTCTCTATTATCAAAGTTTAGCTTATCGCGTGATTGCATTTGCGCACAAAGAATTGCCTAGCAATACAAACCTGCAAGATAGAGATTTCTTAGAAAACCAAATGATTTTTGATGGTTTTGTGGCTATTGCTGACCCATTAAGAGAAGAAGTCTATGAGGCGATTCAAGATTGCAAAAATGCAGGCATTGATATTAAAATCTTAACTGGCGACAATCTAACAACCGCCAAAGCTATTGGCAATCAACTCCATTTATTAGATGATCATTCAATCATACTTGAAGCAAGCCAACTAGAAAATTTAAGCCAACAAGAGCTATTAAAAATACTACCAAAAGTCAAAATCATTGCTCGCTCTACTCCGCATACCAAAATGCAAATCGTCAATGCCCTAAAATCTCAAGGGAATGTTGTAGCTCTAACAGGAGATGGTATCAATGATGCTCCAGCACTCAAAAATGCAGATGTTGGAATAGCTATGGGAATTAGCGGGACAGAAGTCTCCAAAGAAGCTAGTGATATTGTGCTATTAAATGATAGTTTTGCAACCATTGTCAAAGCCATTGAATGGGGGCGAGGAATCTACCAAAATTTCCAAAGATTCATACAATTCCAACTCACCGTCAATCTCTCCTCTGTTATTATCGTCTTAAGTGCTGTCATTATGGGATTTACTGCTCCATTTAGTGCCTTACAACTTTTATGGGTAAATCTCATTATGGATGGACCACCTGCCCTAACTTTAGGTTTAGAGCCAATTTCTAAAAATCTTTTGAAGCAAAAGCCTATCCAAAGAAATGCAAATATCATTACCAAAAATATGCTAAGCCTTATCATTATCAATGGTATTTTTATAGCCTTTATGTGCCTTTTGCAATATTTTACGAACTTTTTGGGTGCAAAAGAAGAAGAAAAAACTTCTGTGCTTTTCACTCTATTTGTTGTTTTGCAGCTTTTCAATGCCTTTAATGCAAGAGAGTTAAACAACCAAAGTATTTTCAAAAATTTTGCAAGCAATCATCTTATGCTTGGAGTTTTTATCATCACTTTTGCCTTGCAAGTTTTAATTGTAGAATTTGGGGGCGAAGCATTCCAAACAACACCACTAAGCCTTGAAATGTGGGGAAAAATATTGTTTGTTGGCTTTAGTGTTATTATTATCGGGGAGCTAATGCGTTTTATTTTAAATAAGATAAAATGACGCTTTAAATACAAAATCCCTCAAGCAACTTCCAAAGAAAATCAATCAAATTTCTTTGGAACTGCTCTTAAATCCCTAAAAACAGAATCTCTCAAAATAACTTCATCAGATATTTTTAAATCACTCACTTTCACAATAGCTTTGCTGATAGATTCTTTTGCTAGGCCATTCTAATGCAGTCAAAACCGCACTTTTAGAATCATCATTGATATACACACAACCTGTATCAATTGCTGCAAAATTATCCATAATCATAGGCACCAGCCGCACATCATGCCCAAAAACATTAAAAACCCCATATTTTTTCTTCGTTTCTTTTTCCCAGTTATGCGATTTTAGCCTACTCCAAGTAATCATCTCCGCCTTTTTTTCTTTCTCTTTGTAATAAGGCAATCCAAAACCATGTGTTACAAAAAGCCTCTGTCCTTTCTCGTCATAAATAGGTATTTCCAAAAATCTAGGCAATCCCAAAAACCATTCTAAATGCTCGTGTATCTTTTCAAATCCACCATTTTTTTGGTAACTCTCCATTGCCTCATAACCACCATTGTTAATCCACACTTTATTATAGCCTCTTGGAGGAATTGCATGGTAATATTCAAGCATTAACTCCTCATGATTCCCCAAAACACAAGCATAATTATGCTCCTTTACCAAATCCACCACTTCACAAGATTTGCTACCCCTATCTATCAAATCCCCAGTAAAAATAATCTGTGAATCCCATTTTTGTGGCAACTTTTCAATCAACGCACACAAGGTATCCAAACACCCATGCACATCACCGATAATATAAAGAGGTTTTGAATAATCCACTTAAATTCCCAACCATTTCAAAATAAAAAAACTCAATGCCCCCAATGCCGCAGAGAAAGGCACAGTTATCAACCATGCTGCCACAATCTTATTGATAGCCGAGCGTTTTACTAGCTCCTCTTGATAAACTTTTTTAAGCTGCTTTTGCCCTTTTTTCTTAAGCTCTGGAATCCCTTCTTGTTTTTTTGCTTTTTTTCTATCAATGCTTTTTAAAATCGCAGCTTTTTTCTTGATAGAGGCTTTTCTAAAATATTCCAAAAACTTTTTAATCTGCTCACTATCTCTATCTTTATGAGTTTCTAAAATCTTTAACTCCATTTCTTTGTATCGTTTTTTAAGATACTCTCGCAAAAATCCTACCCCAAAAACCGCTCCCACTGCAATATGCGTAGAACTAACAGGCATTCCAAGCTCACTAGCGACAAGCACAGTCAAAGCCGCACTCATTGCAATACAAAATGCACGAATCTGATCAAGCTCTGTAATCTCACTTCCCACCGTTTTAATCAATTTTGGTCCAAACAACGCCAAACCAATAGAGATTCCAAGCCCACCTAGCAACATAATCCAAAAAGGCACAGCTGCTTCAGCCCCTCCGCTAAATCCACTCTTAAGCGCATCATAAATTGCCGCTAATGGACCAATAGCATTCGCCACATCATTTGCCCCATGTGCGAAACTCAAAAGTGCTGCTGAAAAAATAAGGGGGATTGTAAAAAGCTTATTGATTTCTTCTTTTTTGTTCTCCATATTTTCCAAAGCTTCAGCAATGATCGGTTTAACAGCCAAAAACACCACCACTGCAATCACCAGGCTAATTCCAAAAACTACCATATTATCCAATACAATAATCTTCTTAAGTCCTTTATTAATAAGATACAAACTAAAAGCCCAAGTCATAAAGGCAATCAAATAAGGCACCACTCGTCTAGCGGCTTGTTTTTTATTTTGCTTATAAGTAATAGCATTTTTAATAAAATACAACAAAAGTGCGGCTATCACTCCTCCAGCCAATGGGGAAATAACCCAGCTCATAGCAATATTTCCAAGCTCTCTCCAATTTGCAACCCCAAAGCCACCTGCTGCTATCCCAGCTCCCAAGATTCCACCCACAATAGCATGAGTTGTTGAAACAGGTGCTCCAATAGCAGTTGCAAAATGCAACCAAATAGCACCAGATAATAATGCTGCCAACATTAAAGTAATAAAAGCCCTAGAATCCCCAATAGCCTCCATTGAAATAATCCCAGAACGCACTGTATCGACTACTTCCCCTCCAGCAATCAAAGCTCCAGAAATCTCACAGACTGCTGCAATGCTAATTGCTCCAAACATACTAAGCGCCTTAGAGCCAACAGCAGGACCAACATTGTTTGCCACATCATTTGCCCCGATATTTAGCGCCATATATCCACCAACAATAGCTGCAAACCCAAGCAATAATGAGTTTTCAATCCCATCATTATTCCACACAACCATCGCAATAATCAACAACACAAATAAAGTAATTACACCTACTTTTTGCACATCCCCATAATTAAGACGCAACGCATTCTCATATCGTAAAAAATCCTTAATATTCACCAGCAATCCCTTATTTTAATTTCTAAAATAAAGTATTCTACAAAAATTTTTTATAAGCCTTCCTTTAACTTCATAGAGTTTGATTAAAAAATATGGAATGAAGTTTGCTTCATCACAATCAAAATCAGTGCAAAGGATATGCAGATGAAAAAACTTAGAGTTTTTACAAAAATAGCAATATTAGGAAGCTTTATGAGTGGTGGATTTTTATTCAATGGTTGTGCAAATACTGACCCACAAATCTCTTTTAAACCACCAGCTTATGTAGAAGAATTACCCCCAAAAGAAGAAGAAGATAACTTTGGGAATCCCGGCAGTATCTTTGGTAGAGGTGATAACCTGCTCTTTTCTGATAGACGCGCTATGCAACTCAATGATCTTGTTACAGTAATTATCAACCAAACAGCCCAAGCAAGCTCTAGTGCCAACAAAAATCTTAATGAAAATTCTAGCGGAACTTTTGGAGGACCAAGCCTAACTTACGCAGGCTCCAGCTCTAGCATAAATAGCATCGTAAATGGTATCAATAATGCCACAGGTTTTGGAATTAATTTAGGTAATAATACTTCCACTTACGCAGGTACAGGAACACAAAACCGCCAAGAAACTTTCACAACTACTATTGCAGCTAGAATCATCAAAGTTTTGCAAAATGGCAATTATTTCATTGAAGGTAGTCGCGAAGTGCTTATCAATGGCGAAAAGCAAATTATTCATCTAAGCGGAGTTGTGCGTCCAACAGATATTGCAAGAAACAATACCATAGAATCTCAATACATTGCAGATGCAAAAATCATGTATGATACACAAGGGGAGCTCAAAAAGAATACAGAAAAAGGCTGGGGAACAAAACTTATTGAATCAATTTGGCCATTTTAAAGACTACTTTATGAAACTCTAAGGTAAAATACACAAATTTCTTTACAAAGGATTTGTGTGCAAAAACAATATTTTATAGGGACAAGGGGTGGAGATTCCGCTTCTATCGCTTTTAAAGATGCGGTTTTAAATCCTAATGCTGCTTATGGTGGGCTTTATACTTTAGAAAATATACCCCATTTTTCTAAAGAACAAATAGAATCTCTTAGCCATTTTGATTATGCGACTTTAACTAAAACTATTTTTGATGCTTTGGGATTAGGGATTGAAGAATCTACTTTGCAAAAAGCTTTAAATCTTTATCAAGATTTTGATGATTCTACAACCCCAGCACCGCTTGTAAAAATCAATCAAAATCTTTTTCTCCAAAAGCTTTATTGCGGTCCTACTCGCGCTTTCAAAGATATGGCATTGCAGCCTTTTGGAGTGATTTTCAGTAAATTTGTAGAAGATTCTTCTAAAGAGTATCTTATTTTAACCGCAACAAGCGGAGATACAGGACCTGCCACACTCCAAAGTTTTGCTAATAAACCCAATATCAAAGTTGTTTGCATTTATCCAAAAGGTGGCACAAGTGATGTCCAACGCCTCCAAATGACCACTCTAAATGCCAAAAATCTCAAAGTTATAGGGATTAATGGGGATTTTGATGATGCACAAAGCCTTTTAAAACAGCTCCTCAAAGATAAAACCTTCAGCCAAAAATTACAAGAAAAAAACATCTCCCTAAGTGCTGCTAACTCTGTAAATTTTGGAAGAATAGCCTTTCAAATTATTTATCATATTTATTCTAGTTTGCAAATTTATCAGACAACCAAAGAGCCTATCAATATCATCGTCCCAAGTGGAAACTTTGGTAATGCACTAGGGGCATTTTATGCCAAACTTATGGGATTCCCTATCCAAAAAATTTGGATTGCCTCCAATCAAAACAATATCCTAACAGAATTTATCCAAACTGGAATCTATGATATCTCCCAAAAGAGATTACAAAAAACTTATTCTCCAGCAATGGATATTCTAAAAAGCTCCAATGTCGAACGCGTACTTTTTGCACTTTTTGGCAGCAACCGCACTAAAGAATTAATGGAAAACTTAGAAAAAGACAAAAAATATTCTCTCACCCAAATGGAACTTCAAAAGATTCAAGAATATTTTAATGCAACTTTTTGTGATGATTCATACTGCCTAGAAACTATCAATCAAAACGCATTAAATGGGCTAATCATAGACCCACATACCGCTTGTGGTTTCAAAGCCTATGAAGAAATCCAACAAGAAACGCCAAATACCCCTTGTGTATTATGCTCCACCGCAGAATGGACAAAATTTGCTCCCACATTAGCCAAAGCCCTAAAGCTAGGCAACTTAAGTGATGAACAAGCCTTGCAAACCTTAGCCAAAAATTTCTCACTCAAAATCCCAGAACAAATCTTGAATTTATTCACACAAAAGGAAATCCATACACAAACAATGGATAAAGACAAAATTTATCAAGCCATTTTAGAATGGTTATAAAGGAAGTTTAATGCTATATTTTTCAGAACTTTTATTGAAACTCCAACAATTTTGGAAAGAGCAAGGTTGCTTAATTATTCAGCCTTATGATATTCCAGCAGGTGCAGGGACATTCCACCCCGCAACATTGCTTAGAAGCCTAGATTCTAAACCTTGGAGTGTCGCTTATGTCGCACCCTCTCGCCGTCCAACTGATGGAAGATATGGAGAAAATCCAAATCGCTTGGGAAGCTACTATCAATTTCAAGTTTTAATCAAACCAAACCCTAATAATATTCAAGAACTCTATCTTAAAAGCTTGGAATTTCTAGGGCTTGATTTGAAAAATCATGATGTAAGATTCATTGAAGACAACTGGGAATCTCCAACACTTGGAGCGTGGGGACTTGGCTGGGAAGTTTGGCTAGATGGAATGGAAGTTACACAATTTACCTATTTTCAACAAGTAGGCGGGATCCCTTGTGATCCTGTGGCAGTAGAAATCACCTATGGCACAGAAAGATTAGCAATGTATTTACAAGGTGTAGAGAATGTTTTTGATATTGCTTGGAATGAAAACTACACCTATGCAGATGTGCATTTAGAAGGTGAGTATGAATTCTCAAAATATCACTTTGAAATTGCCGATACCAAAATGCTTTTTGATTTTTTTACAAAAATGCAAGAAGAAGGTTATCGTGCTTTAGAAGCTGGGTTGCCACTCCCTGCTTATGATTGTGCAATGCTCTCTAGCCATCTTTTTAATATCCTTGATGCAAGGAAGGCAATTTCAGCAACTGAGAGACAAAACTATATTTTAAAGATTCGAGAACTTTCAAAAGCTTGTGCAACACTCTACAAAGAACAAGAATCTACACGCATTCAAAGATTAGAAAATGTCAAATCCAAAAAATAATATTGCTGAAATCTTAGAAAAATTAGACACTCTAAGCCCTTTTGCCTTGCAAGAATCATGGGATAACTCTGGATTAATTTTAGGCAGCAAATCAAGAAATTTTCAAAAAATCTACCTTGCTTTAGAAGTTACTCAAAGTATTTTAGAGCAAATGGAAGAAAATTCACTTCTAATTACTCACCACCCTTTGATTTTCTCTCCACTTAAAACCCTTATTGATGAGACCTATCCAACTGCCCTATTAAATCTTGCTATTTGTAAAAATATCCAACTTATTGCTATGCACACAAATTTTGATAAGACACATTTTGGGAAATATCTTGTAGAAAAAATTTTAGGAATCAAAACTTACATTCAAGAAGATTTTGCCATTAAATTCCAATGGGATAGCGATTTTGCCTCCCTTTGTGAATTAATAAAAACCAAAATGAATCTCCAAAATCTAAAAATCACTCACTCTCCCAACCCAAAATGCAAAAATATCGCACTTATAACCGGCAGCGGGGGAGACTTTATCCGCACACTTCAAGACATTGATTGTTTAATTACTGGGGATATTAAATACCACCAAGCAATGGAATCTTTGCAAAAAAATATACATTTAATTGATTGTGGGCATTATGAATTAGAACGCTATTTTGGGGAAATCCTCTCACCTCTTTTGACAAATCTCGGCTATAAAGCTATAATTTTGGATTCACAAAATCCCTTTTGTTTTGTTTGAGAATATTAAACTTTTGGAGAAAAATATGAATAAACACTTAACCCAACTTATAGAAATTGCAAATCTTGACAAAGAAATCGATTCTTTTGAACCAAGAATCAAAGAAGCAAACAAAGAATTAGACGCAATCTTATCACAAGAAAAAACCCTACAAAGCGAAGTTGAAGAAATCAAAGGCGTTGCAAAGGATATTTCACTCTCAATTCAAAAAAATGAAAATCACCTAGAAGATTTATCCTTAAAGCTAGAAGAAATTGCCAAAAAAACCAAACTCATAAAAACCGAAAAAGAAAGCAAAGCTTTAAGTTTGGAAGAAGAATTAGCCAAAGAGCAAATTACTTTTGCCAATGAAGAAATTGCTAGATTAAACACGCTTTTAGAGGCAAAAAATGCAAATATTAAAGAATTAGAAGACAAGATTAATTCCTTAAAAGAATCACAAAAAGAAATTAGCCAAGAAACCGAAATAGAAGTCCAAAAAATCAAAAAAGAACAACAAGAAATTTTTACCAAAAAAGAATCTTTGGTAGCAAAAATGGACCAAAAGATTATTTCTTTTTATGAAAAGATTCGAAAATGGGCTAAAAACACTAGCGTTGTGCCAGTTACAAGACAGGCTTGTGGTGGTTGCTTTATCCGCATTAATGACAAAATCTATTCTGATGTTATTCGCTCTGATGATATTATTACTTGCCCACATTGTGGTAGAATCCTTTATAATCAAGAAGAAAATGCTTAAGATTCTATGACTTTTTTTATAAGCTTTTATTATTTGCTTATTTGCATTGCACATCTTTGTGCGATGCCTTTTTTATTAGCCTTAAGCTTCAAACAAAAATACAAAACCTCAATCAAAAAACGTTTCTTTTTCCCAACCTTTTTTCAAGAATCTGCCACTTTATATTGGTTTCATGCCTGCTCTTATGGGGAGATAAAATCTTTGCAAAACATTCTTTTATCTCTTCAAGAGCAACTTACAAATGATGAAAAAATCCTCATTACAACTACCACTCAAACGGGATACAATCTCGCAAAAACAAGCTTTCCAAATGCGATTGTTTGTTTTTTGCCTTTTGAAAGTTTTATTCCTTTTTGGATAAAATCTCTCAAACTCAAAAACTTCACACTCACAGAAGCAGAACTTTGGTTAATGCCCCTAGTATGTGCCAAGAAAAAGGGTGCGACCACTCTTTTAATCAATGCACGAATCTCATCAAATTCCTATCCAAAATATCTAAAATTTGCTTTTTTTTACAAAAGGCTTTTTAGCTTTATTGACAAAATCTTTTGCCAACGAAAAATTGACAAAAAACACCTCAAAACTTTGGGAGCAAAAAATATCAAAGTCTTTGGAAATCTCAAGCTCAATGAGATTCCACAAATCACAAAACATTACCAAAAACCAAACCAAGAGTTATGGCTAGTTGCCAGCACCCACCAAAAAAATTCTCAACATGAAGAAATTTTAATTTTAGAACAAATTTTAAAAATCCTTCCAAAAGATTTATCAAAATCCCCTAGAATATTATTTGCTCCACGACATCCAGAGAGATTCCATTCCATTGCAATATTGCTTAATCAAACTTTAAAAACACACAAACTGCCACCACTAGCCATTGCGTCTAAAAGCAGTATCCAAGAAACCATCAATGCACCATTTGGACTAATTGATACTCTAGGGGAACTGAATAATCTTTATTCAATTTCTTCTTTGGTGATTTTAGGGGGAAGTTTCTTGCCTAATATAGGCGGACACAACCCAATAGAACCAGCGTTTTTTGGAGCAAAACTTATTAGCGGACCTTATATTTTTAATCAAAAATCGCTTTTTATGGCGTTACAAAATTATACAATCAGTGATTTAAAGAATCTTGCAGAGATTCTTGCCAAAAGCGACCTTTTAGAACCTACCAAAATTACAAAAAAACTTGATATTTCAAAAATTATTAACACCATTAAAGGAACCAAATGAAAACAAAACCTCAAAATCCCTCAAACAAAATCCCACCTAACGCTCAAAAAGCCTATAAACTCTTAGCACTGCAAGAAAATATTTCCAACAATGAAGCAAAAAGCCTTATTGATAGGGGCTTAGTTAGCATACAGGGCAAAAAGCTCAAAATCGCGCGCGCATTGCTTAGTCCGCACACAAAATTCAACATTCAAAAAATACCAGAGATTAAAATTTTATTTCAAGATGATAATATTCTAGCGCTCTCCAAACCCGCTTTTCTTACTTCAGAAGAAATAGCAAAACTCTATCCCAACTGGGCTTTATTGCATCGCCTTGATAAAGAAACAAGTGGGATTTTGCTACTCATTAAAGAAAATAGCCCTTTCCACCTAAAAGCAAAAGAAGCATTCAAAAAAGAACAAGTTTTTAAACAATACATTGCCATTGTTGAGGGCATCATAGAAGAAGAGCAAGAAATCACAGCGCCATTGATTATTCAAAAAGGGAATTTTGCCAAAGTATTAGTTAGCAAAAAAGAAGGCATTAGAGCCTATACGAAAATTACTCCCATAGAGATTATTGGCAAAAAAACCAAATTAGAAATCATCATTAAAACCGGAAAAACTCATCAAATAAGAGCTCATCTAGCCCACATCAAACACCCTATTATCGGAGATACTTTCTATGGAGGAAAACCCGCTAATCGCATTTTGCTTCACGCACAAAAAATCTCTCTTTTAGGCTATGAATTTCAAGATTCTCCCCCAAAAGATTTTATTTTTCAATAAAATACAAAAAATTTTAAGTAACATTTTGGTATATTCTAGCCTCAATATTTTAATTGGAGTTTATTAAAATGAATGAAGCAAAATCAATTTGGATGGATGGGAAACTAGTCCCTTGGCATGAAGCAAATGTCCATATCCTAACACATACTCTACACTATGGAAATGGAGTTTTTGAAGGAACAAGAGCCTATAAAACCGACAAAGGTATGGCTATTTTTAGACTTAAAGAACACACCAAAAGACTTCTTAATTCCGCAAAAATCGTCGCCATAGAATGCCCTTTCTCTCAAGAGGAACTAGAAAAAGCACAAATTGAAGTGATTAAAGACAATAATTTCTCTAGCAATGCTTACCTTCGCCCTCTTATTTACCTTGGTTATGGAGCAATGGGCGTTTATCACAAAAACTCTCCTGTGAAAGTTGCTATTGCTGCTTGGGAATGGGGAGCTTATTTGGGTGATGAAGGCTTGGAAAAAGGAATTAGAGTCAAAACTTCCTCTTTTGTTAGAAATTCTACCAAATCACTCTTTGGCAAAGCAAAGGCAGCTGCAAATTATCTCAACTCCCAAATGGCAAAATACGAAGCAATCGAATGTGGATACGAGGAAGCTTTACTTTTGGATGATTGTGGAATGGTTGCTGAAGGGAGCGGAGAATGCTTTTTTATTGTAAGAAATGGCAAACTCATCACCCCTCCTAATGATAGCTCATTAGAATCTATTACTCAAGATTCTGTCATCACTCTTGCAAATGATCTAGGAATTGAGGTAATAAGACGCAATATTACACGTGATGAAGTTTATATTGCCGATGAAGCCTTTTTTACAGGGACTGCAGCTGAAATTACCCCTATTTATGATTTAGATGCAAGAATTATCGGAAATGGCAAGAGAGGGGAGCTTACCCATAAACTCCAAAATGCGTTTTTTGATATTGTCTATGGACGCAATCCAAAATACAGCCACTGGCTAACTTATATCCAATAAAGGTGATTTATGCCCATTGATTTAAATGAACATTTAAGACAAAAGAATAAAAACTATAAACCACAAAATGAAAACAACAATGATGGTGGTGGTGGGAATAATGGAAATAACCGCAATAAAGGTTTTCAAAATTATCCCAAAATGCCTTCTTTAAATATGCCAAGTGGCAAAAAAATGGCTGCAATTTATATTTTAATTATCCTCATTGCACTTTTATTTTTACTCAAACCTTTTACCATTATCAATAGCGGTGAAGTTGGAGTAAAAATCACAACCGGGGAATTTGACCCAACTCCACTTCAACCGGGTATCCATTTCTTTATCCCCGGAATCCAAAAGATTATCCCCGTCAATACTAAAGTTAGAATTGCTGAATTCACGAGTGCGGATAATCAAAACTATCGCAATAGAGATGAAGGAAGTATCCGCGATAAAGCTATTAGTGTTTTAGATTCTAGAGGTTTATCTGTTTCTGTGGAATTAGCAGTTCAATACCGCCTTGACCCACTAGGTGTTCCCCAAACTATTGCCACTTGGGGACAAAACTGGGAAGAGAGAATCATCATCCCTGTTATAAGAGAAATTGTCCGCAATGTCGTTGGGAGTTTCCCTGCTGAAGAATTGCCCACAAAACGCAATGAAATTGCCACACTTATTGACCAAAGATTCCGCGAAAACATCAATAGTTTAGAAAATCGTCCCGTACAGCTAGAATCCATTCAGCTTACAGAAATTGTTTTACCTATTGCCATTAAAGAACAAATTGAACGCGTACAAGTTGCAAGACAAGAGGCAGAAAGAGCAAGATACGAGGTAGAAAGAGCCAAGCAAGAAGCAGAAAAACAAGCTGCACTCGCAAAAGGAACAGCAGATGCCACTATCATTCAAGCCGATGCACAAGCTAAAGCCAATCGCATTATTAGCCAAAGCTTAAGCAGTCATCTCTTGCAACTCCGCCAAATAGAAGTGCAAGGTAAATTTAATGAAGCACTCCAAAACAACAAAGATGCAAAGATATTCCTAACACCCGGTGGCTCTACACCAAATATTTGGCTTGATTCTAAAGATTTACAAAGATCCACTTCAGCGAGCAATTAATGCAAATTTTAGAACAAATTGCTTGGGATAAACTCCAAAACGGACTTATCCCAGCTATTGCACAAGATTATCAAACAAACGAAGTTTTAATGCTTGCTTTTATGAACAAAGAAGCTTTAAAAGTTAGTTTGCAAACTGGCTATGCACATTATTTTTCACGCACCAAAAATCGCCTATGGAAGAAAGGCGAACAAAGTGGGCATACTCAAGAAATTATCGAATTTCTTTTGGATTGCGACAAAGATACTTTGCTTCTAAAAGTCAAACAAAAAGGGGTAGCCTGCCACACGGGCAATCAAACTTGTTTTTTTAATAAACTCACAAAAGATTCCCTTAATACAGATTCATCAAATACATTAGATACTTCTGCAATTTATGGAGTAATAGATACACTCTACCATACATTGCTAGAACGCAAAAATGCCAATCCAGATACTTCTTATACAGCTTCTTTATACCACAAAGGCGAAAATACCATTGCCAAAAAAATCGTAGAAGAAGCAGCAGAATTAGGTTTTGCTATCAAAGATAAAAACCCCAAAGAAATCATCTATGAAGCAGCAGATTTGCTCTATCACAGCCTTGTTGGTCTTGCCTTTAGCAATATTAATCCAGATTTAATCAAACAAGAAATTGCTAGACGCTTTGGTTTAAGCGGAATTGATGAAAAAAACTCCAGAAAAAAAGCCAAATAATGGACATCACCTCATTTCAAAATTATTTTCTTTTTCTCAATAAAATCACCCAATATTTTTCACTTCCAGATTATCTTATCCTTATTTCAATTTTTCTAGTTATTTTACTCTTTTTTCTCTTGAGTATCATATTGCGTTTTAACCTTATTCTAGGCTTTTTAATGCTTTTTATTAGTGGGGCTTTCTTTGTGGCTTCCCCCTTTATTTACCAATATATTATGGAATCTCATCTCAAAAAAATCGAGCTTATTCTCTCTAATAACGACAAACTTCAATATGATGATACTTATTACATTAAAGGCACCATTAAAAACATCGGCTATTTTGATTTAAAAGGCTGTATTATTTCTACCAATTTTATCCCACAAAATACAGATAAATTCAAGCTTATTAAATACAAAATTAAGCCTATTTTTACCCATAGAGAAACCTATAAACAACCTCTCAAAAAACAAGAAACTCTTGATTTTGAAATTTTATTCCAAGCACCAAGCACCATTAATACCAACACAAAATACATACTTGAAACTAAAGGTTCTTGTTATTAATGAAAATTGCCATTAGCGTTGGAGACATCAATGGGGTAGGATTAGAAATCTTGCTAAAAAATCACAAAAAAATTTCTAAGCTTTGCACCCCCATTTATTGCATTGACAAACCCTTGCTCCAAAAAGCCGCTAAACTTCTTTGCTTAAAAATGCCAAAAGATATTCTTTGCATTTCCCCAAATGTTGAGATTCCAAAAATCACTCCCGCACAGATTACCCCACAAAGCGGTGCTTACTCTTATGCAAGCTTTCTTTTAGCCATCAAACTCACCCAAGAAAAAAATTCAAAAGCACTTGTTACCCTCCCTATCCACAAAAAAGCATGGCAGCTTGCAAATATCCCTTATGCTGGGCATACTGAAGCCTTTAGGGATATTTTCAAAAAAGAAGCCATTATGATGCTAGGCTCACCCAAACTCTATGTAGCACTTTTTACAGATCATATACCGCTCAAAAAAGTTCCCCCAAAAATCTCCCAAGAATCTCTAGCCTCTTTTCTTTTGGATCTTGCTCCACATATTCACAAAACACCTTGTGGAGTTTTAGGGCTTAATCCACATGCTGGAGATTTTGGAGTTTTAGGCAATGAAGAAAAAATGATAAAAAATGCCATAGATTATGCCAATTCTAATTTCAAAAAACAAATTTTTATAGGACCACTTGTCCCTGATACTGCCTTTATAGGAAAACACTTAAAATACTATGTCGCAATGTATCATGACCAAGGATTAATCCCACTCAAAACACTTTATTTCAAAGAAAGCATTAACCTAACTCTAAACCTCCCAATTATACGCACCTCTGTGGATCATGGAACCGCCTTTGATATTGCTTATCAAAACAAAGCCAATTCCAAAAGTTATATTAATGCCATTAAAGAAGCGATTTTTCGCGCCAAAGAAAAATAATAATCACTCCCCATATCCATATTTTTCTACCACAAAATCAATATCTTTATCGCCTCTACCGCTAAGATTGACAAGGATTTTTTTGCCCTTTAGCTCTGGGGCAATTTTGAGTGCATAGGCAAGAGCGTGGCTAGATTCAATAGCTGGGATTATGCCCTCTTTTTTACTAAGTTCAAAAAACGCATTAATCGCCTCTTTGTCATTTATGGCTACGACTTTGGTGCGTCCGATACTATGCAAATACGCATGCTCTGGTCCTACACTCGGATAGTCAAGCCCACTTGCCACGCTATGCACCGCTGCAGGCTCTCCACTAGAATCTTTTAGCATAATGCTATTAAACCCATGCATTACACCTTCACTCCCATAGCTAAGGCTTGCAGCATGCTCTCCTAAGCTACTTCCACGCCCCAAAGGCTCCACTCCCACAAGCTCCACCGCATCATCGATAAATCCGCTAAAAATCCCCATCGCATTGCTTCCACCGCCTACACACGCGGCGACAATATCGGGCAGCTCTCCTGTCATTTCCAAAAACTGCTCTTTAGATTCAAAGCCCACAACAGCCTGAAAATCCCGAACCATCTTAGGAAAGGGGTGAGGTCCCACCACCGAACCAATGGCATAAATGCTATTAACCGGGTCACTCAAATACGCCTCAAATGCCGAATCCACCGCTTCTTTTAGCGTCTTTGCTCCCGCACTCACACTCACGACTTTTGCACCCAAAATCTTCATTCTCACGACATTTGGACGCTCTTTGGCAATATCTACTTCCCCCATATGAATCTCGCATTCCAATCCAAAATACGCTGCTGCAGTCGCCAAAGCCACTCCATGCTGTCCCGCACCCGTCTCGGCAATTAGCTTCTTTTTGCCCATAAATTTTGCTAGTAGTGCCTCACCCATACAATGATTAAGCTTGTGTGCTCCCGTGTGGTTTAAATCCTCGCGTTTGAGATAGATTCCCGCACCGCCGTATTCTCTCGTGAGATTATGTGCGAAATAAATAGGCGTGGGGCGACCTTGGAAATGCTTGCGAATTTTTCGCAACTCGGCGATAAAATCACTATTTTGTGCGATTAAATTATATGCTTGCTCAATCTCTTTCATAGCCTTTGCTATCGGCTCTGGGACAAAGCTCCCGCCAAACTTGCCAAAATATCCATTGCTATCTGGGAATTGCTTAAGATAGGGTTTTTGCATACTATATCCTTTGTGGCTAAATTTTATATTAGATTATACCCTAGCCTTGCTAAAATATCCATGCAAATCAAAAACAAACCCATCACAAAACTGCCACCTTATAACTTAAACTCTAAATCCTTAATCTGTTTGGGCAAATCATTTTGCACACAATTCCCATAACTCTTAGCTTCTAAGACTTGTTGAGTATTATAAGGATTAATAAGAATTTTTTCACTACAAAAAGCATTTAAAACGCTTGTTGTTTCACTAAGGAAGGCATTGTACTGATTTTGTTCATAAGTTTTTTGCAGGGTATTATTCGTAATGAAAAATCCATATTGCCCTAATAAATTCTGAAGCTTATAGGATATTTGCATGGGTTTTGTGGGGCTTATTTCAAAAATCAATCTACTAAATATTTGGGGAAATATTACTCCAAAGTTTATGTGATCGCATAAGATTATAAACATTGTCTCTTTATATTCAATTCTAAATCTTAAATTTAAATTATAAAAAAGCAAAACCATTACATTTGCAATTTGTTGTTTTACTTCAAAAGTATTGAGAAAATGCCACACTTGACCTTTATTTTTCAATTTCTGAAAGGAAATATTTTGCAGATTTATCGTATCTTTTCCACCATATTTCTTAATCCAAATTTTGTGATTCAACTCCCATTCACCAAAAACATGCAAACTAGCAGGATTACTCCAAAATTTCGTATTTTCGCATGTATGGACAAGTTTAAGCGGTATTGCATCACATGTATCATGCCAAGGGATAACATTATAGCCCAAATCCCTAGCGTCCCTAAAAGAAAACTCATAAAATGTAGCTATCATACCAATGACTGCTTCATCAATTGATAATTTCCCTCCTTTTGCACAAAAGTCAATCAGCATTTCAAAACATTCTTGAGTGAGATTTGCTGGGGCTTTGTCAAAGATTCTTTTAAAAACACAATAAAGTCCTCCATTATGCCCTTGTACTCCATCAACCTTTTTGCCTCTATATTTTTCCAAATAATCCTTAGTGAAAGCTCTCTCAAACAAATAAGCCCCCAAATAATCCACATCATCTTGCTTAATTAGCTCTTGCAAAGAATCCAAACAAAGCATATCAACATCAAGGAAAACAGCACTATTAGTTCTAGCCCTTCTTAAAATATCAAAAATATAGTATTTACAATAAATAAGTTTGGAATATCTTTTTGTAAAAGCAGAATTCTTAATTACTTCATCATCTTGAATATCCCTCAAAAAATCCTCATCACTATATCTTTCAAAGATGATTTTATCTTGCCAAATGCTTTGTATTTTTCCTCTAGTTTCCTCATCAATCCCATCATACATTACATAGATTTTATCAATTAAATCCTCATTGTATCGCTTAAGCCCAATAATCATATTTGCCAAAGCAAAATCATATTTCTCATCGCAAACCATAAAAATAGTAGTTTTATTGGGAATGGTTACTTCTGTAATGCTTGTATTATCTAGTGGGTTACTTGCCCCCCCCCCCCCTAATTTGTCT
>JFBN01012143.1_pt1 | contig 105101 bp, 101 predicted proteins | sample 768741 | NCBI WGS metagenome assembly JFBN01 (sample SAMN01983846, study PRJNA193217) | chicken gut metagenome | biome: terrestrial biome; isolation source: ceca of Broiler chicken | host: Gallus gallus | place: United Kingdom: England | collected 2010-09-07
GGACGCAAATGCGTCCGCGCGGTTTTTATGTTGTTCGGTTTATTTTATTCTGTAAAGCAAAACAGCTTTGCACCGTGCGGCTCGATAGTTGTGCGCAGGCGGTTCTTTACGTCCTTTTCGACCGCGCCGCTCCAAATTTCCGTGACCGTATACGGTGTGCCGGGCATCAAAACGGTGCGCAGATCGACCGTGACCGTGCTCTCTGCGTCCTTGGTGTTGAATACGGCAAGATATTTGCAGCTTTTTCCGCAGCTTTCCCAAAGGATCGTGCCCTTGCCGTTTTTCTCGTCGCAAAGGATCTCGCGCGCCCCGTAGGCATTTTGGTGCATATCGAGGTAGGCGCGGTTCGTCAAAAGCGCGCGCGTCCAATCGTCGTTTTCGGGCAGGTTGCCGCCGATCATCAACGGGCTTTTGAAAACGCCCCACAGGGTGAGCATCGTGACCTGCTCGGGCTTTGTGAAGTTGGTGTATCGGTTCGCCTCACCGTGGCAGGGCGCGTTTTTGGAAAGCCGCCCTAAGGGAAGCATATCGCAGTCGGGCCAGCTCCCGCGCCCCGGCTTCCCTTGCCAGCGGCGGCAAACCTCGAACATACCGTGCAGATATTTCCAATCATCCCAAAAGTCCCCGGTCAGCCGCCACATATCCGCATGCGCACGCAGATGCGGCTCGTCTTCGAGCCTTGCGGGGCCGGGTGAAAGCGACAACACCATCTCCCGCCCGCAGCGGTCTATGGCGCGGCGGATCATCTCGATTTCGTGCGCCGCAGAATAGGGCGCGTCGAACTGCCGGAACTCTGTCACGCAAATGTCATCGCATTTGATGAAGTCCACGCCCCACGACGCATACAATTCAAACAGGGAATCGTAGTAGCTTTGCGCGGCGGGGGTGTCTCGAAGACCGTACATGTCCGTGTTCCACGAGCAGATCGAGTACGGGTGCGCAATGTCGCGGCATGTAAAGTCTGTCCCCTTTACGGGCAATGCCTTATGCACCGCCTCGCGCGGGACGCCGCGCAAAATGTGGATACCGAATTTGAGCCCCAGACGGTGGCAGTATTCGGCGATCGGCGCAAAGCCCCGGCCTCCCGCCGCACTCGGAAAACGGTTCTCTGCGGGCAGAAGCCGCCCGTAACCGTCGAGCACCAGCGGCGCGAAGGGGTGGTAGTCGTTGCTGCCTGCGGTCGGTTCATACCATTGGATGTCGCAGACGATATATTCCCAGCCGTAGGGCTTCAGGTATTTCGCCATATAGTCGGCGTTGGCTTTGAGCTGTTCCTCTGTGACCGCTGCGCCGAAGCAGTCCCAGCTGTTCCAGCCGAGCGGCGGCGTTTTGGCAGGTTTTTTATACATGGCGAATATCCTCCCGAAGACGTTCCCTATTTCAAAAACAGCTTGCGCAGCAGCTCGCGGGCTTTGACCGTATCATAGCCGCCGGGAGAGTTTTTGAAGTTTTTAAGGTTCTGCCAGCGCGCGCAGTAGGCTTCGATCTGCTCTTCCGTCATCGAAATGCCGCTAAGATCCGTAAGAGAAAGGATGATGCGCTCGAATTCCGGGAAATTCGTGTGGAGCATCGAAAAGAAATCCCGTGCGCGCGCATCCTGAAATTCCATGCCGCGCGCGACATAAGCGGGTAAAAATGCCGTGCACGCCCTGCCGTGCGGCAGCGCGAAATCCTCAGTCAATGCGTAGCCCATCCCGTGCGGGAACCCCGCGCCGCAGATGTTCAGTTCCATCCCGGCATACAGCGAGGCATAATACAGCTCGTCGCGCTGCTCCGGACGCGGGGACTCGGCGCTGTCGTAAAAGGCTTTCAAATACTTCCAAAGTACGGGGATCGCCTTTTCGCCGAACAGCCGCGCCATGTCGTCAAAACGATTGGAGAACCACCCCTCCGCCGCGTGGGCAAAGGCGTCGAGCGCAGTGCTCACCGTAACGGGGTAGGGGACGGAATAGGTGTATTTGGGGTCTGCAAGCGCGTACCTCGCATAGAAGTCCCGGCCGCTGACGCTCTGCTTGCGCCCGTTTTCGCGCGTGAGCACGGAAACACCCGTGACCTCGCTGCCCGTTCCCGCCGTTGTGCCGATGAGCACGGTCGGCAGCGGCTCGAACATATAACCGCCGTCATAAATGCCCTCGGCTGTGAGGGTCTTGTTCGCGGCGTATACGGCGATCGCCTTCGCCGCGTCTAATGCGGAGCCGCCCCCGATGCCGACGATATATTCGACCCCGTAATCGCGTGCAAGCTGTCCCGCACGGTGGCAGCTTTCGGCGGTGGGATTGGGCTTGACTTCGGAAAAATGCACATGCGTAACGCCTTGTGCGGTGAGCGCGTCCGTTACATCCTGCAAGGCGCCGCTTTTATGTGCCGCCGTGCCGCTGGTCACGAGCATGCAGGTCTTGCCGAGGCGGGAAAAAATTTCCGCATTGTGCTCGACCGCCGCATACCCGCCGAGCACCTGCGCGGGCATAAAAAATTGAAAGTCCATATATTTCACCCATCCATATGAATTTTAAGCACCCGAAAGCTGTTTCGCGAGCTTCATAGAGTTATTTTACCACGATTTTACATCGGAAAGCAAGGTTGGATATGCCGGAGTCTTTTTTTCGACAAAATATAAGCGGATATATTGATATTTTCTAAACAATTCTTGAAGTAATCCCGAAAATATAGTATATTGATGCTGTATATCAAAGCAGGATCGGAAAGGGCGAAGCGTGTGCGTTTGACGGTAAAAATACGGGCGTTGGGCGCCGCGGTGCTCGTACTTGCGAGCGCTCTTTGCGCCTGCTCGCGCGGCGGCACGCAAACGCCGTCCGGTCAAGCCCAGGACATCGCAATGGGCTCTGCGATCAGTGTGAGCGCTTACGGCGGTTCAAAAGAAGCGGCGCATTCACTTTGCGTCGCGGCGTGCGATGCCGTGCAGGCGCTGGATACCCGCGTGCTGTCGAAAACCGCTTCCTCGTCCGAATTGTACCGCTTGAATCACACCGACCCTGCGGCGTTTCCCGTTGCCGTGAGCAGCGAACTGTTCGACGCACTTGCCGAAACCAAAGCGATCTATGCGCATTCCGGCGGCAAGGCGGCACTGGGCTGCGGGGCGCTCACTTCGCTTTGGGGCATGGATACGGACGAGTTCCGTGTACCGGCACAAGAAGAGATCGACGCCGCCCGCGCCCTTTGCAGCGATGATACCGTGCAGCTGGATGCGGAAAATAACACTGTTTTCTTTGCACCCGGGCAGGAATTGAATCTCGGCTCGACGGGCAAGGGGCTCGGCTGTGACCGCGCGGCACAAGTCCTGCGCGAAGCGGTGGACGCCGGCACGATTACGGGCGGCATTGTTTCCGTCGGCGGCAGCATTGCCGCAGTCGGGTCTTCAGACGGCGAGGGCACGTCTTGGCGTGTCGGCATCCGTGACCCGTTCGGTACGGCGAACGAATATTTTGCCACGCTCACGGTCGGGGAAAGCTTCCTTTCCACCTCCGGCAGCTATGAAAAGCAATTCACCGAAAACGGAAAAACCTATCACCATATTTTAGATTTGACAACGGGCTATCCCGCCGAAACACAGCTCGTTTCCGTAACGATCGTCGCACAAACGGGTTTGCAAAGCGACGCGCTCTCCACGCTCTGCTTTCTGCTCGGTGAGGAGGACAGCCGTGAAGTTCTGGAGCTTTACAACGCGCAGGCGGTGTTCGTCTATGCCGATCGAACCGTGTCGGCGACCGCATCGCTGCGCGGCAGCGTAGAACTCGTAAACGATGCATATACATGGCGGTAAATGTATGAAAGAACGCAAATGGATCTCGAAAACCGATGGCATCGTGCTCGGCGTTCTGGTGCTTTTCGCGGCGGGCTTCCTCCTTTGGCGCGCGGTTGCCGCGCAGCCGGGCATGCGCGCCGTGGTGACCGTAGACGGCGAAGCGGTTTTGCAGATCGACCTGCAAAGCGCGGAGGACGCGCAAAGCTACACGCTCCAAAACGGCGTGCGGCTCATTGCCGAAAACCATACCGTCCGCTTTGCCGCGTCAGACTGTCCCGACGGGATCTGTGTGGAAACGGGCGCTTTGCAAAAGGTCGGGGAATCCGCCGCCTGCGTGCCGAACCGTACCGTCGTCACCGTCGTCGGCGGCGAACCGCGCGACGTGGATGTGATCGCCTATTAGGAGAGCCATGAAAGCAAAGACCTATCGAATCGCCCTGACGGGGCTTTTGGGCGCGTGTGCCGTGGCGCTTTCGTACTTTGAAAGCCTGCTGCCGACCGCCGCCTTTCTGCCGCCGGGCGCGAAGCCCGGATTTTCCAATCTTGCCAATATGTTTGCCGCAAGCATGCTCGGGCCATTGCCTGCCTTCGGGATTGCTTTGCTCAAAGCCGGCTTTGCCGCGCTCACGCGCGGCGGCACGGCAGGGCTCATGAGCCTATGCGGCGGGATCTTCAGCACGGCGGTCATGCTGCTGCTGTTCAAAAAAGACCGCAGGCTGGGGTTTGTAGGCATCGGTGTCATAAGCGCCGTCTGCCACAATCTCGGGCAGCTTTGCGTGGCGGCGGCGCTGGTCGGCAACCTCTCCGTGCTCGCGTATTTGCCGGCGCTTTTGCTGTTCGGCGCGGTGGCGGGAACGCTTACGGGGCTTGTCTGCCGTGCGGTGCTGCCCGCGCTTCGCAGGGCGACTGCATCGTTTCGCAATAATAGATGATTTTTCACATAGATGTGTAAAGGAATAAGGGAGGAACAGCGCATGCATCCTGAAAGAATGAAGCCGAAAAAAAAGCTGCGCGGCGGGGTACACGTTTCGGACGAAAAGCATACGAGGGATATGCCCGCAAAGCGTATCCCCGCGCCTGAGGCCGTGACGCTGCCCATGCGCCAGCACATCGGCGCGCCGTGTTTGCCGACAGTCAAGGTCGGCGATACGGTGAAGATCGGTCAGATCGTGGGCGATACGGATGCGCCGGTCAGCGCGCCGGTGCACGCTTCCGTTTCGGGTAAGGTCACCGCCGTTAAGGAGGTCAAGCTCGCTTCGGGGCTGGTGTCGCAGGCGGTCGTGATCGAAAACGACGGCGAGAACACTTGTGCAGAGTTCACCCCGCCGAAAATCGATTCGACGGAGGACTTTTTGCAGGCAGTTCGCGCTTCGGGGCTGGTGGGGCTTGGCGGCGCCGGTTTCCCGACACATGCGAAGCTGCGTATCCCCGACGGCAAACACGTCGATACGCTGATCATCAACGCCGCCGAATGCGAGCCGTACATCACGGTGGACTACCGCGAGTGTCTCGACAATTCCTGGGACGTTTTGGGCGGCGTGCACCTGCTTTTAGAACAGCTTAAGCCCGAACGCGTCGTGATCGCCGTGGAGGACAACAAGCCCGAGGCGATCAAGATCCTCGAGCGCATTGCGGAAAAGGACGATGAAAAAAACCGTATCCGCATCATGCCGCTGCGCGCACGGTACCCGCAGGGTGCGGAGAAAATGATGGTGCTTTCCGCCACGGGCCGAAAGGTGCCGCCGGGGGGGCTGCCCCTTGACGTCGGGTGCGTAGTGATGAATGTTGCCTCCGCCGCCTTTTTAGCGCGCTACTGCAAGACCGGCAAGCCGCTCGTCAGCCGTTCGCTCACGGTGGACGGCTCCGCTGTGGTCGCGCCGCAGAATGTGCGCGTGCCCATCGGTACCGAGATCGACTACATATTCAAAGCCTGCGGGGGTTTTCGCGAAGAACCCGTCAAGATCGTCGGCGGTGGACCGATGATGGGGCAGGCGATCGTCGATACGCACCACCCCATTCTCAAAAGCAACAACGCGCTGCTCGCCTTTACGGCGGATGATTTGAGCGTAAAGCAAGAAACCGACTGTATCCATTGCGGCCGCTGTGCGCGTGCGTGCCCACTCTCTTTAATGCCGACGCTCGTACACCGTTATGCGGTGCAGCGGGATGCCGCGCAGCTTGAGCGCGCGGGTGCTATGGTTTGTATGGAATGTGGTTCATGCGCGTATTCGTGCCCGGCGGGCAAACCGCTGGTGCAGTATATGCGTCATGCAAAGGCTGTTTTAAGAGAGGAGGCAAAAGGATGAGCGATACATCTATGCAAGGAATGCTGACTGTCAGCGCGTCCCCGCACAAACGCACTGCCGACACGACGCGCGGCATCATGCTCGACGTCATTTTGGCGCTTGTGCCTGCGTTGATCCTCTCCGTTGTGCTGTTCGGCCCGCGTGCGCTGCTTGTGACGGTTGTGAGCGTGGCGGCGTGCGTGCTGTTTGAGTTCCTTGCACGAAAAGTGATGAAGCGCAATACTACGATCGGGGATTTGAGCGCCGTCGTCACAGGTGTTTTGCTGGCGTTCAACCTGCCCTCGACCATCCCGCTTTGGATGGTCGTCATCGGCGACGCGGTCGCGATCATCGTCGTTAAGCAGTTTTTCGGCGGCATCGGGCAGAACTTCGTCAACCCCGCGCTTGTCGGCCGCATCGTGCTTATGGCTTCATTCCCCGTGCAAATGTCCGATTACCCCGCGCCGTTTGCCTGGCGCATGCCGGAGGTGGCAGCTGTGACTTCCGCTACGCCGCTCGCGCAGTTTTCGGATATCTATGGTGCGGAGAATTTGCAAAGCGCTATGGACACGGCGGGGCTGCCCTCGCTTTTGGATATGCTCTTCGGCGTGCGCGGCGGGTGCCTGGGCGAAACATGCGCCATCGCGCTTCTGCTTGGCTTTGTGTATCTGCTCATTCGCCGCGTGATCTCACCGACCATCCCGCTTATGTACGTCGGCACGGTCGCCGTCATCATGCTCATCGCAGGCAAGGGCAATTTTGAATTTGTCGCTTACCAGCTGCTTTCCGGCGGGCTTTTGCTCGGTGCGATCTTCATGGCAACGGACTACACCACTTCACCCGTTAATTTTAAGGGCAAGCTGCTGTATGCGTTTGGCTGCGGGCTTATTACCGCGCTCATCCGCATCTTCGCCTCCCTGCCCGAAGGCGTTTCGTTCTCGATTTTGCTGATGAATATCCTTGTGCCGCACTTGGATCGTCTTACGACACCCAAGCCGTTCGGCACGCGCAAAGAGAAAAAGCGCAAAAAGGAGGCGGCATCATGAAACAGAGCAAGATCAAAGAGATCGTGATCCCCGCGCTGTCGCTGTTCATCATCTGCATCGTCGTTACGGCGCTTTTGGGACTTACAAACGCTGTGACCGCCCCGAAAATCGAAGAACTGGCTGTGGAAACGCAGGAGGCTGCCAAAAAAGAGGTGCTTGCCGACGCGGCTTCGTTCGGGGACGCCGAACAGACACAGCTGAGCGGTACGACTTATACGTATTATAAAGGGCTTGCTGCCGACGGCAGCGCTATGGGCTATGTCGTGGAGACCGTGTCCAAAGGCTACGGCGGTGACATCTCCTTAATGGTCGGCGTCGGTGTGGACGGTACGGTGCAGGGCGTGAGCATCCTTTCCATCAATGAGACGGCGGGCCTTGGCATGAACGCCGAAAACCCGGAGTTCCTTGAACAGTTCCTCGGAAAAAGCGGAACGATCGGCGTGCAGAAAAACGGTTCGTCCGATACGGAGATCCAGGCGCTGACAGGCGCAACGATCACTTCGGAAGCCATGGCGGACGGGGTCAATCAGGCGCTTTTAGTTTGCGAACAGCTGGGAGGTGGCGTGAATGGCTGACAAAAAATCCCTCAGGCATGAGTTTACCAAAGGCATTTTGAAGGAAAACCCCGTGCTGCGGTTGGTTTTGGGCACCTGCCCGACGCTTGCGACCACCACATCGCTGGAAAGCGCTATCGGTATGGGAATCTCGGCGGCGATCGTGCTTGTGTGCTCGAATATTGTCATTTCCGCACTGCGCAAGGTCATCCCGCAGAAAGTGCGTATCCCCTGCTATATCGTCGTGATCGCGGGCTTCGTTACGATCGTCCAGATGCTCGTGCAGGCGTTCCTGCCTGCGCTCGACGAGCAGCTCGGCGTGTATCTGCCGCTGATCGTCGTCAACTGCATCATTTTAGGGCGCGCCGAAGCATTCGCGGGCAAAAATCCCGTGCTTGCCTCCGCGCTCGACGGCCTCGGCATGGGCGTCGGCTTTACGGCGGCGCTCACAGTCATGGGCGGTGTCCGCGAGCTTTTGGGTTCCGGGACGCTCCTCGGCTTCCAGATTCTGCCTGAAAGCATCCCCCCGATGACGATCTTTATCCTCGCGCCCGGCGGCTTCTTCGTGTTCGGGCTGCTGATGGCGTGCGCCAACCGCCTTGCCGAGCGTAAGGGCAAACCGAAAGCGGAATTGGGCTGCGCGGGCTGCCCGATGGCAAAGCAGTGCACTGCCGCGCAGAAAAAGGCATGTGACAAACCGAACGGGGAGGGGGATAAACAGTGAAAGTCTATGTTGCGATCCTCCTGACCGCGATCTTAACGAACAACTATATCCTTTCCAAATTCCTCGGCATCTGCCCGTTCCTCGGTGTTTCCAAAAAGCTCAATACGGCGGTGGGCATGAGCCTTGCGGTGATTTTCGTCATGGTGCTCTCAAGCGCTGTGACTTATCCGCTCAACACATTCTTAGACAACCACGGGCTCGGTTATTTGCAGACGATCGTGTTCATTCTCGTGATCGCCGCGCTGGTGCAGCTTGTGGAGATCGTGCTGCGCAAATACATTCCGGCGCTGTATAATTCGCTGGGTATTTATTTGCCGCTCATCACCACGAACTGCGCGGTGCTCGGCGTGACGATCCTGAATATCGACAGCGGTTACACCTTTGCCGAGTCCATGGTCAACTCCTTCGGTTCCGGTGTGGGCTTCTTAGTCGCCATGGTGATGTTTGCGGGTGTGCGCTCGCGCATGGAGTCCTGCGACATCCCGAAGTTTTTGCAGGGCCTTCCCATCACGCTGGTCGCCGCGAGTCTCGTATCCCTTTCATTCTTGGGCTTTACGGGGCTTGTGGAAAATATGTTTGCATAAGGGGGTAGCGCTGTGAATTCGATTTTATTGGCTGTGCTCCTGGTTGCGGGCATCGGTTTGATTGCGGGCATCGGGCTTTCCGTCGCTTCCGTTGTGATGGCAGTGCCGACCGATGAAACGGCGGACGCCATTCGCGAGTGCTTGCCCGGTGCGAACTGCGGCGCGTGCGGCTTTTCGGGCTGTGACGGCTATGCGGCGGCGCTCTCGAGCGGGGAGACGAAAGAAACGAACCTTTGCGCGCCCGGCGGCAATGAAACGGCAAAAGCCGTGGCGGCAGTGCTGGGCGTGGAAGCAGGCAGCATCAAACCCATGGCGGCGGTCGTCCACTGCAACGGTACGACGGAAAATTCCGCAAAAAAGCTTCAATATCAGGGCGTGCAAAGCTGTGTGATGGCTGCGCAGCTCTTCGGCGGGCAGAAAGCGTGCGTGTACGGCTGTCTTGGCTACGGTGACTGTGTGAACGCCTGCGAATACGATGCGATCTCGATCTGCGACGGCGTGGCGCGGGTCAACCCGCTTGCCTGCCGCGCGTGCAAAAAGTGCATTTCCGCGTGCCCGAAGGGGCTTATTGAGCTTTTGCCGCTGCATGAGACAAAAGCCGCCGTGCTTTGCAAGAACCACAACAAGGGCGCGTTCACGCGCAAGGAATGTAAAGTGGGCTGCATCGGCTGCATGAAATGCACAAAGGTCTGCGAAAGCGACGCGATCCGTGTCGAGAACAACACGGCGCACGTTGATTACGATAAGTGCATTGCCTGCGGCAAGTGCGTCTCGGAATGCCCTGTGGGGGCGATCCACCTGCTCACGCTTGCAGACGGCGTGACTGCTGCGGCGGCAGGATAAAAAACAGATATATACAGACCGAAGCCGGAGGGAATTTTCCCTCCGGCTTCTTTTGGCTTTCAAACGTTCAGCCGTATGCGCCGCGCCCGCGCAGGACCGCGGCAAAGCCTGCCTTGTCAGCAGCCGCAGCCACAGCCGCAGTTGTTGTCGTTCGAGAAGGTGCTGCCGCAGCCGCAACCGTTGCCCGAGAACAGGATGATGAGGATTACAAGGATCAGAAGACCGTTGTTGCCACACCCGCAGAAGTTCATCGATGCTCCTCCTTTCTTAGGGGGCTAAAAGCGCGCGTTGCCCTGCGCTTTCAATACATCCTATGCCACACTGTGGAATGTGTGCTTCCGGGATCGATTAGCGGTTTCACATGTCGGCGTGGGATAAGGAGAAGTACGAAAACCTTAACAAAAAGATTCTTTTATAAAATCAAAATCATTAGAAAAAATAAGATTTCAACGGGTTTTCATGGAAAATCAGGGGATTTTCAATAAATTTGACCTTATTTGACCTTTGACTTTCCAATGAAAACCCGTATAATCCTACTTGAAAGTCAAAGATAGTCAAAGTCAAAAACGGAAGAAACAAAACGAAACAGGAAAGAAGGTGACGGATTTCGATGAACTTAAGTAAAGAGATCGCCGATCTGCTATTGCAGATGCTGGGTGAGAACGGCACGGTGGAGATCCGGCGCAACGATTTGGCAGAACAGCTCGGCTGTGTGCCCAGCCAGATCAACTATGTGCTGTCCTCGCGCTTTACGCCCGAGCACGGCTACATCGTCGAAAGCCGCCGCGGCGGCGGGGGATACATTAAAATCACCCGCGCCTCATACAATTACGAGACGCTGAAGATGCACCTCGTCAATTCCATCGGCGACGAGATCGACGAAAAAACCTGCCGCGCAAATCTCGAGAATCTCTGCAGCAGCGGGGTGCTCACGCGAAAGGAGGCGCGTCTGATCTTTTCCGCGCTGCGCGACCACGTCTACCGCGACGTCCCCAAAGAGCTGCGCGGGAAGCTGCGCGCGGCCATATTCAAGCAAATGCTTTTGGTGACTATGCAATAGCTTTTGGTTACCGTGTTACAAAGGAGTGTTTTATTATGCTGTGTCAAAATTGCGGAAAACATGAAGCGACTACCCATATTAAGCGCATCGTCAACGGTGCTGCAACCGAAGCGCACCTGTGCGCCGATTGTGCCAAGAGTCTCGGCTATCAAAACGCCTTTTCCGACTTCGGGTTCGGCTTTTCCGATATGCTCAGCTCGTTCTTTGAGCCGGTCGGCATCGGGGCGCTGAGCAACAGCGTGCTGCGCTGCGAAAAATGCGGCTGCTCGTTCAACGACATCGTAAAAAGCGGCAAGATCGGCTGCGCCGACTGTTATGAAACGTTTTACGACAAGCTGATGCCCTCAATCGAGCGCATCCACGGGCGCACCCGCCACGAGGGCAAGATCGCAAACGGCTCGCCCGTGCAGAAAAAAAACACCAAGCTTGAGGAACTGAAAGAACAGCTGCAAGCGGCTGTCAACTTGCAGGATTACGAAACCGCCGCAAAACTGCGGGACGAGATCAAGGCACTCGAAGAGGAGGACAAGAAGAATGGCTAAATGGTATCTCGGCGAAGGCGAACAAAGCGATGTGGTCATCAGCACGCGCATCCGCCTGGCAAGAAACCTCAAACAGTACCCGTTCCCCGCACGGCTGGATACCAAAAGTCGGCTCGCGGTCAACGAGGTGATCCGAAAGGCGATACCCGCTGCGGCAAAGCTGCAATATATCGAAATGAAAACGCTTACCCAAGCGCAAATCGTCTCGCTTGCGGAAAAGCACATCATCAGCCCCGAATTCGCCTCCTCTGCGGACGGCCGCGCGCTGCTGCTGTCCGAGGATGAAGAGATCAGCATCATGCTCAACGAAGAGGATCATATCCGCTTGCAGGTCATGCTGCCGGGGCTCGCGCTGGAAAACGCCTATGATACTGCCGACAAGCTGGATACCGCGATCAATGAGCAGGTTGAATTTGCCTTTGATGAACGGCTCGGCTACCTGACGCAGTGCCCGACCAATATCGGTACAGGGCTGCGCGCGTCGGTGATGCTGCATCTGCCCGCGCTCACAGCTGCAAACCGCATCGGTGCGCTCGGCTCGACCATCTCGAAGCTGGGGCTCACCATCCGCGGCGCATACGGCGAGGGCTCGGCGCCCATGGGCGACTTGTATCAGGTCAGCAACCAGGTGACGCTGGGCATCTCCGAAAAGGCGGCGATCACGAACCTCAAGACCATCGTGCTGCAAATCGCCGCGCAGGAACGTGCCGTGCGCGAGGAGATGCTGAAAACGCCCGAAGCACAGGATTCGGTCTTTCGGGCATACGGCATCCTCAAATCGGCAAGAATACTCAATACGAAAGAATTTATGGAGCTTATCTCCCGCGTGCGGCTTGGCGCAGTCGGCGGACTTCTGCCCATCGATGCGAAGGTCGCGAACGAGCTGATGATCGCCATGCAGCCCGCGAACCTCAATGCACGCGCGGGCAAAAATCTCGATGCGCGTGAACGCGATGAGCAGCGCGCAAAACTGGTGCGGGAAAGTCTGTAAAACGGCTTTCCCGATCACGGGAAAGGACGGATGACATATGTTTAAATTCACGGGCTTTACGGAAAAAGCCAACCGCGCTTTAAACAAGGCGGTGCAGGCGGCAGAAAGCATGGGCCACACCTACATCGGCAGCGAGCATCTGCTTTTGGGGCTGCTGTCTGACAAGACCACGGTGGCAGGCGCCGTGCTTGCCGCACGCCATATCCAATATGACAATATCGAAAATTATATCAAGCAGGCGGTCGGCGTGGGCGTGCCCACCGAGCTTGTCCCCGACGATTTCACCCCGCGCAGCAAGCGCATCATCGAAACGGCGGTGCAGCTCGCGCGCGGCATGGGGCAGGCGCTTGTCGGTACCGAACACGTGCTGCTCGCCATCGTGCGCGAACCGGACTGCATGGCGGCACAGATGCTCGCACAGTCGGGCGTGTCTTTGCAGGAGATCGTGAACGACGTTTCCAAAAGCGTTATGGGCGGCGCGACAGCACCTGCCAAAAACGGCGAGGAAGCGTCGGACGGCACGACACTGTCGCAGTTCGGCAGAGATCTGACGAAGCTTGCCAAAGAGGGGAAGATCGACCCCGTTATCGGCAGACAGAAGGAGATCGAGCGGGTTATTCAAATTTTGAGCCGCCGCACGAAAAACAATCCCTGCCTGATTGGCGAACCCGGTGTCGGCAAGACCGCCATTGCTGAGGGCTTAGCGCTCAAGATCGTGTCGGGCGAAGTGCCCGAGATGCTCAAAAACAAGCGGATCATCTCGCTTGATCTGACGGGCATGGTCGCGGGTACAAAGTACCGCGGCGACTTTGAAGAACGCATCAAGAAGGTCATCGATGAAGTCAAAGCGGCAGATGACATCATCCTGTTTATCGACGAGGTGCACACGCTCGTCGGCGCGGGCAGTGCAGAGGGCGCGGTGGATGCCGCCAATATCTTAAAGCCTTCGCTTGCACGCGGTGAGCTGCAGGTCATCGGTGCCACGACGCTCGAAGAATACCGCAAGAATATTGAAAAGGATGCCGCGCTGGAACGCCGGTTCCAGCCCATCATCGTCGGCGAACCGAGCGAAGAAGAGGCAATCGAGATCCTCAAAGGGCTTCGCGATAAATACGAGGCGCACCACAAGGTGAAGATCACGGACGAGGCCATCAACGCCGCGGTGAAACTCTCTTCGCGCTACATCGGCGACCGTTATCTGCCGGATAAGGCGATCGACCTGATCGACGAAGCGGCGTCGCGTGTAAAATTGCAAACCTTTACAGCCCCGCCTGAGTTGAAAACGCTCGAAGAACAGAAAAAAGAGATCGAAGCGGAAAAGCAGTCCGCCGTCAATGCGCAGGAATTCGAGCGCGCCGCAGAGCTTCGCGACCGTGAGAAGCAGATCTCCGCAGAATTGGAAGAAAAACAGGCAGCCTGGAAGAAGCAGACGGGCAAGAGCCGCGACGAGGTCGGTGAGGCCGAGGTCGCGCAGATCGTGGCGTCCTGGACGGGTATCCCCATTACCCAGCTGACCACCGAGGAAAGCGAACGCCTTTTGCATTTGGAGGATGAACTGCACCGCCGCATCGTCGGGCAGGAGGAAGCCGTCAAGGCGGTCTCCCGTGCCATCCGCCGCGGCAGGGTGGGCTTAAAAGACCCGAAGAAGCCGATTGGCTCATTCATCTTCTTAGGACCTACGGGTGTCGGTAAGACCGAGCTTTGCAAGGCGCTTGCCGCTGCGATGTTCGGCGACGAAAACGCCATGATCCGGCTGGATATGTCCGAATACATGGAGAAGCACACCGTCTCGCGTTTGGTCGGTTCGCCGCCCGGCTATGTCGGGTACGAAGAAGGCGGCCAGCTGACGGAAAAAGTGCGCAGAAAGCCGTATTCGGTCGTCCTGTTCGACGAGATCGAAAAAGCGCACCCCGACGTGTTCAACATGCTGCTGCAAATTCTGGACGACGGCATTTTGACCGACTCCCAAGGCCGGCGCGTGGACTTCAAAAACTGCATTATCATCATGACCTCCAACGTCGGTGCACGGCTTATTACAGATAAACAAACCGCGTTCGGCTTTGCCGACAGCTCTGAAGAAGGCGAGCGCAACGATGCAAAGATCAAAGAAGCGGTCATGGGAGAGCTTCGCAACACGTTCCGTCCGGAATTCCTCAACCGTGTGGACGACATCATTGTGTTCCATCGTTTGACAAAGCCGCAGATCAAGGAGATCGCCTCGCGCCTGCTCGGCAACCTGCAAAAACGCATCGAATCCATGGATATCCATGTATCCTTCACTGACGATGCGGTCGAAAAGATCGCGGACGCGGGTTTCGACGAAGTCTACGGGGCGCGTCCTCTGAAACGTGCGATCCAAAGCCGGATCGAAGATGAGCTTTCCGAAGCAATGCTGCGCGGTGAAGTGAAAGCACAGCACAGCTATACCTGCCGCGTCGCAGGCGATGGCTTTGTGTTCACGGAGGACGGCGCATTGCCCGAAACAACGGGATCGACTAAGGCCGCCGAGCCGCCCGAAAAAAATGAGGGATGACCTCTTGACAAACGGGGAATTCTCCTTATAATAGAATATGCAAAGCGAACAAATGTTCGAAACAGAAAACAGCACCTTGCGCTTTATGCGTATAGGTGTTGTTTTCGTTTCGGCCAAGGTAAGGATCTGATGGCCTTGCCTTTAAGAAAGGAGAATCCAATGACCATTTCCTACGAGACTGAACCCATCGTGCTCACCGAGGGCGAATATCTGTATTTGACAGAAGCGCTTGAGCCGCTGACCGGCGAGCAGGTACAGGACGGCGCTGTGGCACGCTTTGTGGTGCGCAGCCGGCAGGAGGTGCTGCGCCAGGTCGTACAGTGCGTGCTGGAGGGGGAACTGACCGACGAAGAGCGCGCCGTAGCAAAGCTGCTGTTTATGGAGGGCGAGAGCATCACCGGTGCGGCGCGCCGCTGTGCGCTGACACGCGGGCGTGTGTATACGCTCGCACAATCCGCAGGGAAAAAGCTCGAAATGTATCTGAAGTATCCGTTTTTACTGGACTTCAGCCTTGCCCATCCCGCTAAACCCATTGCGGAGCTTGTCAAACAATACGGAGGTGCCGTATGCAGCAGAATATCGTGACCGTAGAAGTCCCTGCGGCACTGCCCGAACCTGCGCAGGATCTGCTTGCAGGCAATATGTATGAGCACAACGCAACTGTGCTGGAATTCGTGCTCGATGAAGCGCTCGTTTCGGCAAACTATAGGTATTATTTGGAATTTGTGACCGTTTCGGGCGTGTCGCGCACCAAATACTTTACGCCGGACGAAGAACGCAAGATCCGCTTCTCCGTCCCGCAGGAGATCTCTGCACAAATGACTGCCCTGTGCGTGCTCAATATCGTGCAGGTGTCCGGCGACGGTGTGACCGAACAGCTCATCAAAGCGCAGACCGTTCGGCTGTATTTTTCGCCGCTGGAGAACACGGAAAAACGCCTGTGCGCCGATTATGCATTTACGATCAACAGCCTGCTTGCCGCGATCGAAAACGGCACGTTCAAAGGCGATAAGGGCGATAAAGGAGATGCCTATATCCTGACGGACACGGATAAAACCGAAATCGCTTCGCACGTGGACGAGGCGTTTTACGGTCTGCCCATGCAAAAGCGCATGACGGTGCGGGAGCTTGCAAGCCTGCCGCTGTCCGCAGACAGCGGCGCGGTGCAGAGCCTTTGCGTTTCGCCGGCAGCGGATACACTGCCGGGCTTGACGGACGTTCTGGTCGCGGCGGGGGAAAATCAGATCGCCTGGCTTTTAGACAGCAAGCAGTATACGGCGTTTATGCTGGATGAGGCCTACTATGCCTATGCTTGCTTAACCTTAACGCCCGGTAAGGAATATGTATGTGTCAAGGCAAATGCGCATTTGTCGGAATATACGCATACCTATTTGCGCATAGACGAAAAAAACTACTGGCTTTGTCACAAAACCGATGTGCGGTTTACGCAGAATTGTTTCACGTTTACCGCGCCGGAGAACGGGGTGTGCTACCTTTACAGCACCTATGTCTATGGCTCCGAGGAAAATTACCGGGAAGTGCTCGCGACGGATTGGCTGGGACTCGGGATCTATGAAGCGGATCAGGTTCTGCTGCTGCAAAAGAATTTTGCGGAACCGCTGCGTGCCGTCGGCGGCTTTGCAGACAGCTTTGATTTTACGACAGGTGCGCTGACGCGCCGCACACAGCCTGTTACACTGACCGCCGATATGCTTTCCGGCGATGTGCCCGACGCTTTGCAGAGCGGCGAGCACACGGCGTATCGCTACCGGCTCACGCTGCCCGAATCGCTTCCCGCACGGCATATGAACGGCACGGCGGTGCTCTGTTCATGCCTGCCCGCAATGCAAAGCGACGTCGCGACGGCGGAGGAATACACGGACTATTTGGAAGCGACAGGCAATACCGAAGGCGTGTTTCTGGATGCGTCGAACGTGCTTTCGCTTTTGTCGGAACAGCCTGCCGATCAGATCGAGAGCTGGCTGGCTTCTGCCGCCCCCGTGCTTTTGTATGCAACGTCGGACCGTGTGACGGCGGGGGAACCGCAGCAGCTTTCTCTGCCGCAGACGGTGCGGCAGATCCGGGTCTCGCCGCCTGCGCTTTGTGCCGATGTCGCCTATGCTGCCGACCTCTCGGCGGTCGCGTCAGATTTTGAGTCAAGGATCGCAGCGCTTGAGAATATGCTGTAACAGGGGATTTTGTGTGGAAAATCATGCGGATCCCAATCGTTTATCCGCCATATTGTTTTGCAATAACATTTTGAGATGGCAAAATGCATATCACGCCTTGTCCGGCTACAACAGGGATCACGTGATATTTTATTTTTGTAGCCGGAAAGGTTATGGAATGCACATGGATATTTTATACAAAGGCATCGACGTGTCGAAATGGCAGGGCACGATCGATTGGAAAAAAGTCAAAAACGCAGGCGTGCAGTTTGCCATGCTGCGCGCGGGCTACGGCCGGTACGAAGGGCAGAAGGACGAATACTTCGAGGAAAATTACAAGAACGCAAAAGCAGCGGGATTGCCGGTCGGCGCGTACCACTTCAGCTACGCCAAAACCGCGGAGCAGGCAAAGGCAGAGGCGGCATACTGCAAAAAGCTGCTGGCGGGCAAAAGCTTTGAATTCCCCATCGCCTATGATGTGGAGGACGACGGACAGGCATCGCTGTCGAAGGAAGAGGTCAGCGCCATTGTAGACGCATTCTGCTCCGAAATGGAGGCGGCGGGTTATTATGTCTGCGTGTATATGAATCTGTCGTGGCTCAATTCCAAGCTCACCGATGAGATCTTCCAAAAGTACGACATCTGGCTCGCACATTGGACAAAGGCAACGAGCTTTGCACGCAGCTACGGATTGTGGCAGTATACGTCCGACGGCGCGGTGGACGGTATATCGGGCAGGGTCGATCTCGACTACGCCTACAAAAACTACCCGAACATCATGCGCGTCAACGGGCTTAACGGCTTTAAGCGCGAGGGCGCATCGGGCGGCAGCAGCGGATTTACCGCACGCACGATGGTCGCGCTCGACAATACGCCGCTGTATGCGTCCGCAACGGCAAAAACGCCTGCGGCGTATAAATCCGGCACCTTTTACCTGTATGACGGCAAGGAGATCAGCGGCCGTTACCGCATCACGAACACGCCTGAACGTGCGGGTAAGACCCCGATCGGCGAAAACGTTACGGGCTATGTCAACAAAAGCGACTTGAGGTGACCGCTTTGGCGGAACAGGATTTGTATGCCCACAGGATCGCAAAACTGGAAGAGGACGTCAAGCATCTGTATTCCAAAACAAACGGATTCGCCATCACCAGCGCCGAAATGAACGCCAAGCTCGACAACGTGCTCGTCACGCTCGGGGAGCTCAAAGAGAGTATCAAAGCGGTGCGCGAGCGTCCGGTGCGGCTTTGGGATAAGCTGATTTTCGCCATACTCGCGGCGGTGGGTACGGGCATCGGCACGGCAATTTTGTATGCAGTCCGTTGAAAGGAGAGAAAAATGGAATTTCTGGATTTTATTCTGGAGCACGCGCTGGTGCTTATCCCCGTGCTCAATGTACTCGGTCTGATTTTTAAAAAGACCGAAAAAATACCCGATAAATGGATCCCGCTCATTTTGCTTGGGTTTGGACTGGCGGGTGCGTTTGCCATCCTTGGCTTTTCCGCAGACGCAGCGGTGCAGGGCGTTTTGGTCACAGGCGTCGCCGTTTACGGCAACCAGGTCGTCAAGCAACTCAAGGCAAAATAGAGGCTGTAAGCAAGCGCCCGGAAGACCTTTGTGTTTTCCGGGCGCTTTTTGCGATTTTTATGCATTTTGTGCAAAAATTACAGACCAGTTTCAGAGCAGAGCGCCTTTGATTTTATTGACATTTCCATAGAAAAACGGTATTATCTATATGTATATACGCTTAAGGGGGATACAGGTTTGTATAAGCGTTTTAAACGTATAATGGATGTGCTGGCGGCTTTGTCGGCTTTGGTGCTGCTGTCTCCGCTTTTGCTGGCAGCGGCTCTTTGTGTGCGCCTGTCCTCTAAGGGCCCCGTGATCTTCAAGCAGGAGCGCATCGGCAAGGACGGCAAGGTGTTCCGCATTTATAAATTCCGTTCTATGTGCGTCGGCGCCGAGCAGACGGGCAGCGGGGTGTATTCCGGAAAGGGGGACCCCCGCGTTACAAAGGTCGGCAGATTTCTCCGTGCGACCAGCCTTGACGAGCTCCCGCAGCTTGTCAATATCCTAAAAGGCGAAATGAGCTTCATCGGGCCTCGGCCGCCGCTTACCTATCACCCCTGGCCGTATGGAGAATACACGGCTGAACAGCGCCGGATGTTTGAAGTGCGCCCGGGCATGACCGGTTGGGCGCAGGTCAACGGGCGCAAGGGCGTGGAGTGGAACCATCGAATCGAACTGAACGTTTGGTATGTGGATCATCTGTCCCTGCGGTTGGATCTGAAGATATTGTTCCTGACGTTTTACCGGGTCTTCAAGAACGAAGATAATGTGAACACCGAAGCAACGGTGCAGAAAGAACCTGCAGTTCAAAAGGAAAAAGAAAGCGTGTAATTTTCCAATGGCTTTGAAATTGATGTATTTAACCGGTGATCCGCATGTCGCCGCCATGGCGGAGCAAAACGGCGTGGATCGTATTTTTTTGGATCTGGAGCTGCGCGGCAAGCAGGCGCGGCAAAAGAATATGGACACCGTTATTTCACACAACAGCATTTCCGATGTCAAAAAACTGCGCGAAGCGCTGCACACATCGGAACTGCTGGTGCGTGTCAATTCGATGTATGACGGCTCTGCCGAGGAGATCGAGCGCGTGGTGCGCGACGGCGCCGACATCGTTATGCTGCCGTATTTCAAAACGGTGCGCGAAGTAGAGGATTTTATCCGCATGGTGGACGGCCGCGCAAAGGTCTGCCTGCTTTGTGAAACGCCGGAAGCGGCGGAAAATATAGATGCGATTTTATCAGTGCCGGGAATTGACGAGGTGCACATCGGGATCAACGATCTGCATCTGGGCTATCATCGGCACTTTATGTTTGAGCTGGTCGCGGACGGGACGGTAGACCGCCTGTGCGCGGCATTTCGCAAAGCGGGCGTTGTGTACGGTTTCGGCGGCATCGCGCGCGTGGGCGAGGGGATGCTGCCCGCCGAATATGTGCTCGGCGAGCATTACCGCCTTGGCTCGCAAATGGTGATTTTGTCGCGCACGTTCTGCGATACCGCAAAGATCACCGACCCGGAAGAACAGCGTGCGCGGTTTGCAGACGGCGTGCGCGCCATCCGCGCCTGCGAAGCCCGGCTTGCCGCGGAGGATGCAGCTTTCTTTGCGGAAAACCATCGGATCGTGCAGGAAAAGGTGCAGGCGATCGTGAAAAAAATCAAGGCGTCTAAGGGGTTGTGCTGATATGCGGATTCTGTTGACGGGCGCATTTGCCTATACCCCGGCGCAGCTTGCGCAGTTGAAAAATATGGGGCTGGAGATCACGTTCGTGCAGGACGAGCGCGAGCCGCTGGAGATGGATGTTTCCGCATTCGAAGCGGTCGTCTGTAATGGGCTTTTCCTTTACAATGACATCCGCCGCTTTTCATCGCTGCGCTTTATCCAGGTGACAAGCGCGGGGCTGGATCGGCTTCCGCTTGACTACATCCGGGCACAGGGGATCCGCCTGTGCAACGCGCGCGGCGTATACAGCGTACCGATGGCGGAATGGGCGGTCGGCGGTGTTTTGTCGTTATATAAGCACCTGAACCGCTTTTCCGAGCAGCAGAAAAACCGTCTTTGGGAAAAGGACAGGACTGTCCGCGAGCTTGCAGGGCAGACCGTCTGCATCGTCGGCGCGGGCAGTGTCGGCACGGCGTGCGCGCAGCGGTTCAAGGCGTTTGACACAACAGTCCTTGCCGCAGACATCCGCAAGCCGCCGGGCGGCTTCGATGCGTATTATCCGATGGACAAGCTGCAAGACGCGCTTGCGCGGGCCGACGTCGTGGTGCTTACCCTGCCGCTGACGGACAGTACCCGTGGGCTGTTCGATGCGGAAATGCTTGCCGGCTGCAAACACGGCGCGGTGCTTGTCAATATCGCACGCGGCGCGGTGGTGTGCGAGGCGGCGTTGGTCGCAGCGCTCGAAAGCGGGCGGCTTAGCGGCGCGGTTTTGGATGTGTTTGAAACGGAGCCGCTGACGGAAAGCAGCCCGCTGTGGCAAATGGAGCAGGTGCTCGTGACACCGCACAATTCCTTTGTGTCCGGGCGAAACGGCGAAAGGCTGTTTCACCTGATCGAAGAAAACCTGCGCGCGTATCTAAATCAAGGGGGAAAAGAATGAAATTTATTTTGGTATCTCCGAAAAATCGGACGGCGTATAATTTCCGCGGTGATCTGATCCGTGAAATTATCGCCTGCGGCTACGAGGTCATCGTGACGGGTCCCAACCGCGACAACGTTGACAAAATCGAAGCGTTGGGTGCAAGGTTCGTGGAGATCCCCATGGACAAAAACGGTGTGAATCCCTTTGCAGACCTACAATATATGCGCGCGCTGTACAAGCTGTTTTGTGCGGAAAAGCCGGATGCCGTGCTCGGATACACAAGCAAGCCCGTCATTTACGGCTCTTTGGCGGCGAAGCGCGCGGGCGTCCCGAACGTTACAGCCATGATCACGGGCCTTGGGTATGCATTTACGCAAAAGACCGCAAAAGCGCGTGCGATCCGCGCGGTGATGTCTCTGCTGTATAAGCCGGCTTTGAAAAAGGCGGATACCGTCATTTTCCAAAATCCGGACGATCGGGATGAGACGATCCGCTTAAAGCTTGTGGATGCGGAAAAATGCCGTGTGGTCAACGGTTCCGGCGTCAATATGGAGCGCTTCAAGCCGCTGCCGTATCCCGAAAAAGTCACGTTCTTTATGCTGGCGCGGGTCATGTATGCCAAGGGGATCCGCGAATACCTGCGCGCGGCAGAGCTGGTCCACGAAAAGTACCCCGATACAAAGTTTATGCTGCTGGGTGCGTGCGAGGGCATTCAGGACTCCATCAGCCGCGAGGCGCTGCAGCGCTATATTGACGATGGCACGATCGTCTATTACGGCGAAACGGATAACGTCGCCCCGTATTACGGCGAGTGTTCCGTATTTGTCCTGCCGTCGTACCGCGAGGGTACGGGCCGCGTTATTTTGGAAGCGATGGCGACCGAGCGGCCCATCATCGCCACGGACGTTGCCGGCTGCCGGGAAACGGTGCGCGATGGAATTACGGGCTTCTTAGTCCCTGCTAAAGACAGCGAAGCGCTTGCGGAAAAGATGATCTGGTTTATTGAACATCCGGAAAAGATCCCCGAAATGGGAAAAGCAAGCTTGGAATACTGCAAAGAAAAATATGACGTCCGCAAGGTCAATGCGAATATGTTGAAATTCTGCCGGATCCAGCCCGCGCAGTAGAATCTTCCGGAAGGGGAATCGGAATATGAACTTGTATGAAAAGATCGTAAACGGAGAAGAAAAAATCTCCCTTGTGGGGCTCGGGTATGTCGGCATGCCGATCGCGGTCGCCTTTTCAAAGAAAGCCAGGGTGATCGGGTACGACCTGAACGCCGCCAAGATCGAGCTGTATAAAAGCGGCGTAGATCCGACCAACGAGGTCGGCGGCGACGTGGTCAAAGCGTGCAGCGTGGAATTTACCGCGGATGAGACAAAGCTGCGCGAAGCGAAATTCCATATTGTTGCCGTGCCCACGCCTGTAAACGATGACCACACACCGGATTTGACGCCCGTGGAAAGTGCGTCCGAGACCGTGGGGCGCAACCTGACGAAAGGCTCCGTCGTGGTGTATGAATCTACGGTATACCCCGGTGTGACCGAAGAAATCTGTGTGCCGATTTTGGAGCGGGAATCGGGTTTAAAGTGCGGCGTGGATTTTAAGATCGGGTACAGCCCCGAGCGCATCAACCCCGGCGACAAGGTCCACCGCCTCGAAACGATTACCAAGATCGTCAGCGGTATGGACGAAGAAACGCTCGACACCGTCGCGAAGGTCTATGAGCTGGTGGTCGAAGCGGGCGTGCACCGTGCCGAGAGCATCAAGGTCGCGGAGGCTGCCAAGGTCATTGAAAACAGCCAGCGTGACATCAACGTGGCGTTTATGAACGAGCTCTCCATCATCTTTAACAAAATGGGCATCGACACGCTTTCCGTGCTCAAAGCCGCGGGGACAAAGTGGAATTTCCTCAAATTCTATCCCGGCCTTGTGGGCGGGCACTGCATCGGCGTCGACCCGTATTACCTGACCTATAAGGCGGAGCAGCTCGGCTATCACAGCCAGATCATCCTCTCCGGCCGCCGCATTAACGACGACATGGGCAAATACGTTGCCGAAAACGTCGTCAAAAAGCTGATCGCAGCGGATGTTTCCATTAAGAATGCCAAGGTCGCGGTTTTAGGCTTTACGTTTAAGGAGAATTGCCCGGACACGCGCAACACCAAGGTCATCGATATTGTGCGGGAACTGGGTGAATACGGTATTACGCCCGTGATCGCCGACCCGACAGCGGATGCGGATGAAGCAAAACGCTTGTACGGTGTGGAGTTTGTCGATATGAACGTGATACAGGATTGCGACGCCGTAGTACTTGCCGTGGCGCATGATGCGCTCAAGGGGCTTTCGCAGGCGGACTTTGACAAAATGTTCAAACCCGGTGAAAACGGCAAAAAGGTGCTTGTAGACATCAAGGGCTTGCTGGATCGCAAGCAATACGAATCGGCCGGCTATCGGTACTGGAGATTGTAAGCGGTCTGCTGTAGAAGCTCAAGTCTGAAAGAAGCAGGTGTTTTTATGGCATTGCAGGCGGTTTACGACCGTTCCCCGATCTTTTTCCAAAATATCATGACGACCGTTAAAGGGTATAAAAACGCACAGACCCGTTACGGGAAGGCATATTATGCCTATCGGGCGTTTTTAAAAGACTTTGACACCTGGCCGCTGGAAAAGAAATTGGAATACCAGCGGGCGGAACTGGTAAGATTTGTTCGATACGCCAATGAAAACAGCGCGTTTTACAGGGAACTGTATGCGGGGATCGACTTAGACAGCATCCGATCGGCAGAAGATCTGCAAAAACTGCCGGTCGTCGATAAGGAAATGCTGCGTGCCAATATCGATTCGTGCATCGTGCGCGGTACGCCTTATGTAGAATCCCATACCGGCGGGACAACGGGCAAGTCGCTGACGGTCCATTTTACGGTTGACGATTATATGAAGCGCATGGCCTCCTTAGACCACTTTAAGGCGAAGGTTGGGTTCGAGCATCTGAAAATGCGCCGCGCGACCTTCAACGGGAAACATATCGTACCGCCCGGGCAGACCAAAAAGGTGTTTTGGCGGTATAACCGCGCGTGCAAGCAGATGATTTTTTCTTCGTTCCACATTACGGAAGAAAATATGGGGTATTATGTAGAGGAACTCAATCGGTTCAAGCCGCAGGCGCTCGACGGCTTCTTTTCCTCAATCTGCGACATCGCCGGGTATATCGAGCGGCATAATTTGAAGCTTGATTTTACGCCCGTTGCGATCTTCCCCACCAGTGAAACACTGACACAAGAGGGCCGCGCGCTGCTTGAGCGCGTATTCGGCTGCAAAGTTTTTGACCAGTACGGCTCCAGCGAGGGCGCACCGTTTGTAATGGAATGCCCGGATCAGGTGCTGCATGTCTGGCTGGACAGCGGTGTCTTTGAACCTTTCGGCGAGGAGGGCGAGGTGCTTGTGACCAGCTTCACAACGCACGGCACGCCGCTGATCCGCTACCGCATCGGGGATCGGATGACATTTGATCCGAATGCATCCTGCACCTGCGGTGACAACCAGCCGATCGTGCGCTCGATCGAGGGACGCAGACTCGATTTTCTGTATACGGCGAAGGGAGCAAAGATCAACGGCGGCAACGTTTCCAATATTTTGAAAAATCTGCCAAACGCCGTGGTGCGTTCCCAATTTCTGCAGAGCAAAAAAGAAGAAGTCACCTTGCTTTTGGAAGTCGATCCGGCGCTGTATAAGCCGGAATACAACGATCAGATCCAAGAGGAATTCCGCCATAAGTTCGGGGAAGATACCAAATTGACGATCCGCTGTGTGGAAGAGATCCCGCGCGAAAAAAGCGGGAAATTCCGCATGATCAAAAACACGGTCGATGAAACGGCGGACCGGCAGCAAAGCTGAACAGAAAACTGCAAAGAAAGCGGGGCAGGGCGTGAACATCCTGTTTATTTCCATGTCGCCGATCCACAGGGGTGTGAACATCGGAAACACTTTCCTGAATGTTTTGGACGGCATATCCGGCATAACGTTTTCCGGTGTGTATACCAAAAACGGCGCACCGGGAAAAGAGCTCCAAAACGCCTTTCGGCTCAATGAAAAAATGATCCTGAAAAAGGCGCTGCACAAATCAAACACCGTCGGTGAGGTCGTCGAAGCGCGTAGCGATGGGGCTGTTGCGGAGACAGACAAGCTTGTCGCTTTTGCAAAAAAGAAGCGGTTCACCGCGTTCTTCTGGGCGCAGGCGATGGTATGGGCGCTGCCGTACTGGAAGTCGGGCGCCCTGAACGATTTTCTGGATGCTGTGCAACCGGATGTCCTGTTTACGCTGCTTTCGGATTCGGTCGTACTCAATAAGCTGATCGCCTATATTCAGGATTACACGAAAAAACCTCTGGTGGTCTATGCGTGGGACAATAACTACACGCTGAAAATGGGCGCGGTCTCGCCGCTGCGCCGGTTGAACCGGCACATTAACCGCATCTATATGCGCAAAACCGTGCGGCGGGCAAAGCAGCTTTATGTGATCTCCGACGTGCAAAAGCGCGATTACGAAAAGGAATTCGGCGTGCCCTGCAAGGTGCTCACCAAATCGGCGGATTTTTCGGGCGAACCGCCGTTGAAAACGCAGTATGATTCGCCCCTCCAACTTGTTTTTACGGGCAATATCGGCACAAACCGTTGGAAGAGCCTTGCTATGATCTCTGAAGCCTTGGAAAGCATCAACCAAAACGGCGTGCGCGCCCAGCTGCGCATTTATACCGCCACGCCGCTGACGCAAAAAATGGAAAATGCGTTGCGAAAAAAAGACGCTTCCTTTATAATGGGTAGCGTCCCTGCAAGCGAGATCCCGCGTATCCAGTCGGAGGCGGATATGCTCGTGCATGTGGAATCGTTCGATCGCAAAGCCCGCCTTCAGGTGCGGCAGTCCTTTTCCACAAAACTTGTGGACTACTTCAGGGTGGCGCGTCCGATCCTGGCGGTGGGGCCACGGAATGTGGCGTCCATAGAGCATCTGATTCGTAACGATTGCGCGCTGACGGCATCTTCGGCCGAAGAGGTGCGGCAGGCACTTTTGTCGGTGCTCGGCGGTCCGGACAAGCTCAACGACTTGTCAAAAAAGGCATACGCCTGCGGCAGGCGCAATCATGACGCTGCTGCAATGCACGGGATGCTGCAAGCAGATTTGGAAAAACTCGTAAAGGAACCGTAATTCCAAGCCCGGAAGAGATCTTTTTGAAAAGGAGGGACCGCCCCGTGATTTATTTTGCAACCGTTTTGCGCTGCCTTGCGGCGTGCATCATCACCAATTCGCATTACACGGGCGTTTACCCGACCGATCTCATTGCCAACGGCGGGCTGCTCGGCGACGTTATCTTTTTTGCGGTCTCCGGCTTCTGCCTGGTCAACGTAAAAGGGAATTTTTTTCAGTGGTACGGGAAACGGCTTTTGCGGCTGTATCCCGCGGTTCTCCTGATTACACTGGCTTATCTTCTGGCAGGGCTTTTTACTGCGCCGGAAAACGCCGCCGGCTGGCTGCGGCTTTTTATCTATCCGACCAATTATCACTTCGTCGCGTCGATCCTTTTTTTGTATATCCCGTTTTATTTCGTGATGCGTATTCAGAAGCTTCGCGAAAACATCCCGCTGCTGTCCGCGGGGTTGTGCGTCGTTTGGCTTCTTGTGTATATTCTTATTTACGACAGATCGTATTATCATATTGATACGGTTCGCGAACCGATGATCCGGTTCCTGTTTTTCTTCTCCATGCTGCTGGGGGCGTATTTCCGGATCAGCAAAGACCGCTTTCTCAACCGCAAATGCGTTTGGGCGTGGATTTTGCTTCCCTGCTTGCTCGCGGGGTATTTTGCAAGCAAGCTGCTGTTTGTAAGAATAGAGCGGCTTGCCGATTTTCAGCTTGTCAACCAAATCGTTCTGTTTGCACTGCTGGCGGTTTTGTTCCGCTGCTTTGCGTCCGTGGACGGGAAGCTGGAAAGATTGCCGCGTGTTCTCAAGCGGGTCATCGAGTTTGTGGCAAGCGTAACGCTGGAGATCTATCTTGTGCAGATCTCGCTGATCCCAAAGCTAAACATTTTTCCGTTCCCGCTGAACTGGCTGTTCATTACGGGCACGATCCTGCTGCTTGCGTGGATTTTGCACAAGGTGACCGGCTGGATACAGGCAGGGCTGCAAAGGCTCTTTTCGCGGCGGCGCAAAAACGCCGCGTCAGCATAATTTACCGATCGGTATAGCGAGCACACGAAGGGGTGAACGGCTTTGAGGGTATTGCAGATCAATGCGGTCAATAAAATACGGAGCACCGGGCGAAATGTCTCGGAACTCAATGACTTTCTTCGGAAAGCCGGGCATACCTGCGCGGTCGCTTATTCGGCAGGACCTTCCGACCTGCCGGAATATGAATATCACATCGGCTCAAAGACGGATGTAAAGCTCCACGGGCTTTTGTCCCGTGTTTCCGGGAAACAGGGCTATTTTTCTAAAAACGCAACACGAAAGCTTCTAAACTTTACAGGCAGCTTCGCGCCGGATATCGTCGTGCTGAACAATCTGCACGCAAATTATATCCATTTGCCGCTGCTGCTGCGGTACCTTGCCGAAAAGGACATCGCCACCGTCGCAGTATTGCATGATTGCTGGTTTTATACGGGGCATTGCTGCCACTACACCGCGGCGGGCTGCTGCAAGTGGCAGGAACACTGCGGCGGCTGCCCGGCAAGAAAGCAATATAACCGAAGCTGGTTTTTTGACCGCAGCGCCGACATGCTCGCGGATAAAAAGGAATTGTTCGGCGCAATCCCGCGGCTGGGCGTAGTCGGGGTATCCGACTGGCTGACCGGGGAAGCAAAAAAAGCCCCCGTGTTCCAAAATGCAAAAAGCATTCAAAGGATCTATAACTGGGTGGATACTGATCTATTCGTCCCGCAGGACACCGCGGCGCTTCGAGAAAAGCTTGGGCTGAAAGACCAAAAGATCCTGCTGTGCGTGGCAAGCGCCTGGTCTCGGGAAAAGGGATTGGACACCGTTTTGCAGCTTGCAAACGGTCTGCCGCAAGGGCAGCGGTTGCTGCTTGTAGGCAACGCGCCGGAAGAGACCCTTGCGGGGACAAATATCCAGCATATCCCTGCGACCGATGATGTGAAGGCACTTGCCGCGCTGTATGCCATGGCGGATGTGTTTGTGCAGCCGTCCTTGGAAGAAACCTTCGGCAAAGTTACGGCGGAGGCGCTTTCCTGCGGGACACCCGTGGTGTGCTTCGATTCCACAGCGAACCCCGAGCTTGTAGGTGAGGGCTGCGGGACGGTCGTGCCGGCGGGCGATACAGACGCACTCGCGGCGGCGGCGCAGACCATTCTTTCTGACGGGAAAGATGCATTCTGCAAAACCTGCCGGGCGTTCGCTTTGCAGAATTTCCGGGCAGAGACGAGTCTGCAGGCGTATCTGCAATTTTTTGAAACATTATGTTCCATGAAATGAGGTGAGAAGCGCGTATGCTGTTTTATCTTTTGGCATTTTTGATGGTCGCTTTTTTGATCGCGGCCAATTTGCGGCCGCAGCAGCGCACGCTTCCGCACAAAAGGCCGTTTTTGACGGCAGACCGGCTCAGTGTTATGCTGGTCTGCCTGATCCTGTTTTTGATCCTGGCGTTGCAGGACGCCTACGCCAACGCCGACTTGATGAGCTATTATACGCGGTATAGGAGCCTGCAAAATTACAGCTTCCAAAGTTTTCTGCGCCAGCTTGCGGACATGAAGGACCCGGTCTATTATTTGGCAGGGTATCTGTTCGGAAAGCTCGGTTTGAATTTTTATGTGTGGAAAGCCTTCATTTCGTTTGTTTTTGTGCTCGGGCTCTACAAGCTGGTCTTGTACCATTCCGCCAATATATACGTCAGCTTCATCGCGCTGTTGTCCTTGGGGCTTTACGGCTTTGCGTTCAGCGGCCTGCGCCAGACGATGGCGTTCGGGATCCTTTTCTTTGCATATCCTTATCTTAAAAACCGCAAATTGCTGCGGTTCATTCTGGTCGTGGTGTTGGCCGCCCTGTTCCACAGTACGGCGCTGATCTTCCTTGCGGCGTACCCGATCTATCGCTTGAATTTGCGGCTTCGCAACATCCTGATCCTCTTGGCGATCGGCGGCGTGGTGCTGCTCAACGCCAATCCGATTGCAAATTTGTATTTGCAGCTGACGGGCACGGATGAAATATACGCCGAGTATCTGGAAAGCGGCAATGTCCTGAGTGTGTCGGGCATTATCATTTCCGGCAGCATTTGGCTGTTCTGCACGGTCTTTTTAAGCCGAAGAAACGCGAGCAAGTTTGATGAGCATCTATGCAATCTTTCCCTGTTAGCGTTGTTCGGCCGCATCCTTTCCACGGTTTGGTTCGCGGAGTTTTTCCGCGTCTCCATGTATTTTTCCATTTTCGAATTTCTGATGATTGCCGACGCGTGCGCGAGCAAAGAAAAAAGCAGCTTTGTGGTCCGCGTGAAGACCGCGGGCGTCTCGCTGGTGTTGGTCGCGTATTATCTGATGTCGCCTTCGCTCAACATTATGAGCTATGTTTTGCGGTAACCGCGATTGGTTAGGAGATGGGCATTTGCAACAGGATAAGGTCAAGATCGGGATCCTCTCGCATTATTATCACAGCGTGAATTACGGCGGCAACCTGCAGGCATACGCGCTTTGCAGATTCCTGCAAACGCATTTCTCCGGGGTGCAGGCCGAACAGGTTTCGTACGACATCCGGAAAAATGCGAAAAAGCCGCGGCGGCAGGCGCAGCTTTCCGTCGGCAGGGTGCTTCGAAAGCTCCGTACGGTTCTGCAAAATAAGCTGTACGCCAAAACGAAGGCGGAGGAAAACCGAGCGATCCGGCTTCGCGAAAAGGCGATCTTAGAGTTTAACACCAAAAGCATCCCGCACAGCGCGGAAGTCTATGACGCTGCGAATATCGCGCAGTGCGTGCCGCAGTACGACGTCTTTATCACCGGCAGCGACCAGGTCTGGCACCCGAATGCGGTTTGCCCCGCCTACCTTTTGTCCTTCGTCGACGGTGCAAAGAAGCCCAAGCTCTCTTATGCCGCGAGTATTTCCAAACCGGATTTGAATGAAGCACAGCTGCAAATGTTCCGCGAGGCGTTGCGGGATTATCAAGCGGTCTCCGTGCGCGAAGCGGACGCCGTTCGGCTGCTTTCCGGCGTGGCGCCGACCACCCCGGTACAGGTCCTCGACCCGACCATGCTGTTGACCGCCGCCGAATGGAAAACGGTGGCTGCGCCGCGAAAAATCGAAGACCCGTACCTGTTCTGCTATTTCCTCGGGGACGACACCCGGCAGCGCAAGCTGGCAGCAGACTTTGCAAAAGAAAAGGGCCTGCAGATCGTAACGCTGCCGTACCTTTTGGGAAAATACCGCAAATGCGATGCCAAATTCGGCGATACACGGCTGTTTGATGTTTCCGTATCGGACTTTTTGTCTTTGATCGAATTCGCGGATTTCGTGTGTACGGACAGCTTCCACGCTGTGGTTTTTTCCCTGCTTTTTGAAAAAGACTTTTTTGTATTTGAACGTGCCGGGGCAAAGGGCGCCGGCACCCGTGTGCACAGCCTTCTGTCGCTTTTTGATCTGGAAGAGCGCTTCTGCAGTTCCCTCAAGACCATGCAGACGTCATACCTTGCGGGGCTTTCTCCGGTCGATTATGCCAAACCGTTTGAGAAATTTAAAGACCGCAAGGCATTTTCCGTAAGGTTCTTAGAGACGGCCCTGCGCGGGGCGAGGGAAAGCGGCAGACCCGACCTTGCTTCGGATGCCGCGAACAAGGATTGAAAGAAGAAATGCGTATGAAATTGAAGATCCATCAGCTGAAATCCGGTGTGTTTTTGACCTATTGCACCCAGGGCGTGCATATTTTGACCGGCCTTTTGTATACGCCGATCATGCTGCGCTTACTTGGGCAGAGCGAATATGGTCTTTACCAGCTGGTATCTTCTGTCGTTTCGTATTTAAGCCTTCTGAGCTTAGGCTTTTCGACCGGGTATATTCGCTTTTATTCCCGTTATAAAATTCAGGATGATGAAAAAGGCATTGCGAAACTCAACGGGATGTATGCGGTGATCTTTACCGTTATTACGATCGTCTGTCTGTTGTGCGGCGGCGTTATGGTCTGGCGGGCGGATCTGGTTTTCGGCACGGGGTTGAGCGCGGCAGAGCTGGAAAAAGCGAAGATCCTGATGGCGATGATGGTCTTTAATTTGGCGATCACTTTCCTGAACAGCGTCTTTTCCAGCCACATTTCCGCGCAGGAAAAATTCTTCTTCCTGAAGCTGGTTGAATTCTTCCGCGCGCTTTTGAACCCCTTTATGGCGCTGCCGCTTTTGATCCTCGGCTACGGTTCCGTGGGCATGGTGGCAGTCACATCATTTTTGACGGTGTTCTCGTTCGCATTGAACATTTTCTATGCCCGGAAAAAGCTGCAAATGCAATTTGACTTTTCGAAGTTCGATTTTAAGCTGTTCCGGGAAATGGGCGCTTTCACGTTCTTTATTTTCATCAACATGGTCACAGATCAGATCAACTGGAGTGTCGACAAGTTCCTGCTCGGGCGCATGATGGGTACAGTCGCGGTGGCGGTCTACGGTGTCGCGAGCCAGCTGAACACCATGTACTTAAACCTGTCCACGGCGGTTTCATCCGTGTTTGTGCCGCGGGTCAACCGTCTGGCGATCCAAGAGTCGAAAGAGGACGAATTGATCCGGCTGTTTTCACGCGTCGGCAGGATCCAGTTCTTGATCCTGGCGTTGGTTTTGTCCGGCTATGCCGTTTTCGGGCGGGAGTTTGTCCGCCTGTGGGCGGGCGACGGGTATGAGGAGGCTTACAGGATCGGTCTGATTCTGATGACGCCTGTCACCGTGCCGCTGATCCAGAATATCGGGATCGAGATCCAGCGCGCCCGCAATCTCCACAAGGCAAGATCGGTCGTGTATCTGCTGATCGCAGTTGGGAACGTTTTTGTGAGTATTCCGTTGATCCGTATCTGCGGGGGCACCGGCGCGGCGCTCGGTACGGCGATCTGTCTGATCCTTGGGAATGTCCTGTTCATGAATTTCTATTATCGCTATAAGATGAAACTGGACATGGGCTTTTTCTGGAAGGAGATCGGCAAGCTGATCCCACCGATCGCGATCGCTGCCGCGCTGGGCTTTACAGTCACGCATTTCGTGCCGTGCAGCGGATGGGTGGAGCTGTTCGTGTATATCGCTGTGTACGTGCTGGTCTATGCCGCTCTTGTCTGGCTTTTCGGCATGGATACATCTGAAAAAGATCTTGTGCGCGTGCCGCTTGGAAAAATACGGAGGCTGTTATGCAGGAAATAACGGAACGGACCAAATGCACCGGCTGTCACGCTTGTTTAAGCGCCTGCCCGAGCCGCTGCATCACGATGCAGCCGGATGAAGCCGGATTTCTGTATCCGTCGATCGACGCGCTGCGGTGTACGGATTGCGGTTTGTGTAAAAAGGCGTGCCCCGTCGAGCAGGAATATGTTGGGGAAAAAGCGCTTGCGGCATATGCCTGTATCGCAAATGACGAAGCAGTTCGGGCAAAAAGCTCATCAGGCGGCATGTTTACGCTGCTTGCTTCCGAAGTGCTGCACCGGGGCGGCGTGGTTATCGGCGCCGCCTGGGACGACGAAGGGCAGCTTATCCATATGGTTGTGCAAAAGGAAGCGGATCTCCCAAAGCTGCAAGGCTCCAAATACCTGCAAAGCCGCATCGGCAATGTATTGAAAGAGACAAAAGCGTTCCTCGAAGCAGGTCGGACGGTCTATTTCTCAGGTACGCCCTGCCAGATCGGGGGCTTGAAGGCCTATCTTCGCAAACCGTATCCCAACCTGATCTGTCAGGACATCATCTGCCACGGCGTCCCTTCCCCCAAGACATGGTCGAAATATCTGGCATATGTCTGTGAAACGAGCGGGAAAATCCCGGCGGAACTCTGTGCGCCGGAATTTCGCAACAAAGACCACGGTTGGCTGGGCTACCGGCTGAAGATTGGTTTTTCGGACGGCACTTCTGTGAGCAGAGCCAAAGGGGAAGACCTGTATATGCAGGCGTTTTTAAACAACTACGGCCTGCGGCCGTCCTGTTATAATTGTCATTTTAAATCCGCGGAACGCGAAAGCGACATCATGCTTGCCGATTTCTGGGGCGTGGATAAAATTTTGCCGCAGATGTTCGACGACAAGGGCACTTCACTCGTTCTTGTGTATTCCGAAAAGGGAAAAGCTCTGTTTGACAGCGTAAAGGCACACATGGCGTGTGCGGCGGTCGACCCGAGCGCAGCGCTCGCCTATAATGCATCCGCCTGCCAATCGGCGGCAAAGCCGAAGCAAAATGAACTGTTTTTGCGCGCGGTGGAGTCGTCGCGCTTTGATACGGCTGTACACACGGTTTTGAAAAAAAGCGCAGCCGCGCGTCTGCAAAAGAAGGCGCGGAGCCTTTTGCGGCGCGCGAAAACCAAGCTTTGCCGATAAATGCGGCGCATTTATACACCGATCGCAGACCGCGGCGCTGCGCCAAGTTGATTTTTTATCTAAAATTTGGTAAACTATATATATTCGGCATTTTCCGCGCACAGGATACAGCGCAATTTTGTGAGATGAAGCACGAGGAACCGGAATGAGAAGGTTAAACAATTCCAATGAACTGAAGATCGGCGCGTTCCTGTCTTATGTCCAGACCGGTGCACAGATTTTGGTGGCGCTGTTGTATACACCCGTGATGCTTCGTATCCTCGGGCAGAACGAATACGGGCTGTACAACACGATCTCGTCCACCATCAGCATGTTGAGCGTTCTGAGCCTTGGGTTCTCCAATGCGTACATTCGTTTCTATGCCCGGTATAAGGTCAATGAGGAAAAGGAAAAGATCGAGCGCTTAAACGGGCTTTTCCTTCTGGTGTATTTCATCATCGGCATCATTGCCTTTTTGTGTGGGCTGTATCTTTCGTTCAATCTGAAACTGGTTTTTGACGAGGGCCTGACCGCCGAAGAGCTCGAAAAAGCGAAAATCATGATGATCCTTTTGGCATTGAACCTCGGGATCTCTTTCCCCATGAGCACCTTTACGTCTTATATCAACGCGCATGAGCGGTTTTCCTTTATCTATGCCATCAATATCGTCAAGATCGTTTGCAGCCCGTTTGTGCAGATCCCGCTTTTGCTGATGGGCTTCGGCGCCGTGGGTATGACGGCGGTGATCTTCGCTTTCAATATGTTTGTGAATTTGGCGGAGGTCATCTATTCCATCAAAAAGCTGAATTTCCGCATGAAGCTTGGGCACTGGGAAAAGGGGCTTTTCAAAAGCCTGTTCCTGTTCTCAAGCCTTATCGCGATCAATGTGATCGTCGATCAGGTCAACAACAGCTTGGACAGCGTCCTGCTCGGGCGCTTCTGCGGCACGGCGGAGGTGGCGGTGTATTCCATCGGCGCGACCTTCTGCGGCTATTACACGATTTTTTCCACTTCGATCTCCACCGTTTTTATCCCGCGCATCCATAAAATCGTCAATTCTGTGCAGGATAAATTGGAGCAGAACCGCCAGCTCACCGAGATTTTTATCAAGGTCGGGCGTATCCAGTATTTGGTCCTTGCGCTGGTGTGTTCGGGCTTTATCGTGTTTGGCCGGGCCTTTATTGCCCTGTGGGCGGGCGAAGGCTACGAAGCGTCTTACTGGGTCGCGCTGTGCCGGATGGTACCTGCAACGGTGGCGTTGATCCAAAACGCCGGCATCGAGATCCAGCGGGCGAAAAATGTCCACCAATATCGTGCGTATTCCATGATCGTCATGGCGTTAGTCAATTTGGTGCTGACGATCTTTTTGTGCCAGCGCTGGGGTGCTGTCGGCGCATCCGCTGCAACGGGCATTGCGGCGATCTTGTGTGACCTGTTCTTGCTCAACTGGTTTTATTATAAGAAAACGGGGATCAATGTTTTCCGCTTTTGGAAAAATATTTTGCGCCAAAGTGCCGGGCTGATCGTGCCGTGCATCTGTGGGTTTTTCATTGCGCGGTATGCCTCCATGCAGTCTTACATCACGCTGGCGCTTTGGATCGTAGTTTACGCTGCCGTATATGTTCTGAACATTTGGTTCCTTTCCATGAATCGCAGTGAAAAGGATCTGGTGCTCGGCGTCGTGAACCGTTTCACCTCCAAGCTCAAAAAGAAGGGGAATACGCAATGAGTTCTGCCAAAGAAGCGGTGCGGGGGATACTGCAAAAGCTGCCGCTGCCGACCAAAAGGATCATTCTGTTTGAAAGCACCCCAACCCTTACCGACAACACCAAAGCTGTGTTTGACGAGCTGGTTCGCCGCGGCTGGAATGAGACCTACGAGTTTGTGTGGATCACCTCCGAACCTGCGGAACGCTTTGCGGACGTCCGTATTCCAAACGTTCGCTTTGTACCGCGATCGGACGACGCGCAGTTCAAAACACTCACGTTCCAGGCGCGCGTGCAGTTGATGTGCAACGAGGTGCTCGCCAAACGCACCGGCCGCCAGTTTACTTTGTATCTTGCGCACGGCTGTGCGCTCAAGGACGTGCGCGGGACATACGAACTTCCCGAAAGCATTGACTATGCGTTGTCCGTTTCCCCGTATATGGCGCAGTATGACGCTCAGAACCTCGGCTATCCGGCGGAAAAAATGCTGCCCCTCGGGTACCCGCGCAACGACGAGCTGTTCGGTGAGCGGCTGCCTTTGCGGGCGCTGTTCCCGGATTCGGATTTTGAAAAGGCGATCTACTGGATGCCGACCTATCGTCAGCACAAAAACGGTTTGGTGCATTCCGACATCTCCATGCCCATCTTGTATACCGAGGAGATCGCCCGCGAGATCAATGCCTGCGCGGCGAAAAACGGTGTGCTGCTGATCGTCAAGCCGCATTTTGCGCAGGATGTATCCAAGCTTAAAACGATGGACCTCAGCCACCTGCGGTTCATCGACAATGCGTTTTTAGAGCAAAACGGGATTTCCAACTATGCGCTGCTGCGCAGTGTGGATGCGCTGTTGTCGGATTACTCGTCGGTCTATTATGACTATCTTTTGACCGACCGGCCCATCGGGCTTTGCTGGGATGATTTTGCCGAATACAGCGCGCGCGAAGGCTTCCTGTTGGATCCGCAGGACATCCTTGCGGGCGGCGTCAAGATCTATACGTCGAAAGATCTGTGCGCGTTTGTGGAAAGCGTAGCAAAGGGTGAGGATCTGCTGCAGGCGGAGCGCCGCGCGATCCGTGACCGTGTGCATACCTATACGGACTCGAACGCCACGGCCCGCGTTGCGGACTATATCGAGCAATACCTGCGTTAAAATAAACGGACTGTAAAGGGAATAGGGGAGTCGCATGAATATCGCCATGATCATGAGCGGCGGCGTCGGAAAACGGTTCGGCACGCTGCTGCCCAAGCAATACACTCTGATCCACGGCCGGCCGGTCATTGATTATGTGATCGACGCCTGCCGCGAGGCAAAAGCCGTGGATAAAATCGTGGTCGTCTGTGACCCGCAGTGCGTGCAGTTCAGCGCTGAGCTGTCCGCCGGCGATATTGAGATCGCGCCGAACGGCAGCGAGCGGTGCTATTCCCTGCAAAACGGGCTGGAATTTATTCAAGAGCACTACAACTGCGACAACGTCTGTATCCTCGACGCGGTCGCGCCGTTCGTCTATCCGGAACTGATCGACGAATACTTTGCCCGCCTGACGGAATATGACTGCGTGATCACCTGCCAAAAGATCACGGGGGAGCTTGGCAATTACGACTATGCGATCTTGGATCGCAACAACTACTATATCAGCCAGTCGCCCGAGGCATTCCGCTTCAGCCTGCTGATGCGGTATTTCGATCCGGAATTCCCGTCGTCCGAGCTTGCAAACCAGCTTCCCGCGGACACCAAGCGCTATCTCAATTTTGAATTCAAGAACAATCTCAAGATCACCTATGATTTTGAGTTGAAGTATGCCGAGCACATGATCGCCTATTTTCGCGAGCGCTACCGGCGCAGCGTGAAGGTGTATGAAAAAGAGGTGTTCATCACCGAGGGCCTGCAAGCCTACCTTTTGCGCACACAGCCTAAAGAGACGAACGAATGGCTCATGCACGTGGCCGAAAACTACCCCCGGCTTGCCGAAAAGTGGGAGATCACCTCCTTTATTGCCAACCAAACCAGCCGCTACGGGCTGGTATTGCTTGCACAAAGCGCACGCTTCGGCGACGTGATCGTTAAGCTGATCCCGCCGTTCGTCGAGCGGTATGCCAATGAAAAAAGCTGCTATCTTGCCTTGTCAAACACGTTCATGTGCAGGCTTTGCGACTGCGACGACGCCGCGAACGCACTGCTGCTTGAGCGCGTAAAGCCGGGCGATTATGCGCGCTTTGAAGACAATTTGCTGCTTACACGCTTTTGGGACAACGTTTTCGCCGGCGTCGCGCCTGCGCAGGCGGATCAGGGTGAGGATTACCGCGCGGGGCTGTATGCGCGCCTGCAAAGCGCCGAGAAACTGCCGTATTGCAGTGCGCCGATCGCAAAGCATCTGCAACTTGCCGCCGCGCTTTATGAACGCTGTTTTGCAAAGGAAACGATGTATCTCATCCACGGCGATCTTCATGAATACAACATCCTCAAAGGGGCAAACGGCTATGTGGCGGTCGATCCGATCGGCTTCTGCGCACCGCTGGCATTTGAAACGTCGCGCTTCATTCGCAACGATGTGCTGCGCAACGCAAAATTCGGCACGACCGCGCGGCTTTCCCTGCTGTTCGACTACTTCGGCAGATGGCTCCCCGTCGAACAGGTGCAGGCGGCGCTGTATATTGATTTGAGTGTTACCACATACAATTCGGTGTATGAAAACGAGACCCCGCGCGAGACCGAGCGTATGCTCGCACTTTTGGATACGGTGCGTGCGGGGCTTGCTCACAACGAATAAATCATCGGACAAGGAGAGAAATGCGATGTCTGTTTTTGCAAATAAGACCCTGCTCATCACGGGTGGTACGGGTTCCTTCGGCAATGCGGTGCTCAATCGCTTCATCACGTCGGACATCGGGGAGATCCGTATTTTCTCGCGGGATGAAAAAAAGCAGGATGACATGCGCCACGTCTTTCAGGCGCGTTATCCCGAAGCGAGCGGAAAGCTGAAATTCTATATCGGCGACGTACGCGACATTGATTCCGTGCGCAATGCGATGCACGGGGTGGATTACATTTTCCATGCCGCGGCGCTCAAGCAGGTGCCCTCCTGTGAATTCTTCCCCATTGAGGCGGTGAAAACCAACGTGCTCGGGACGGAAAACGTCCTCAACGCCGCGATTGACGCGGGCGTGCGCAATATCATCTGCCTGTCTACGGACAAGGCGGCGTACCCCGTCAATGCGATGGGTACCTCCAAAGCCATGATGGAAAAGGTCATTGTTGCAAAGTCCCGTACGGTAAGTCCTGAAAAAACCAAGATCTGCTGCACACGCTACGGCAATGTGCTGTGCTCGCGCGGGTCTGTGATCCCGCTTTGGATCGACCAGATCAAAGCAGGCGCACCTCTGACCGTAACGGAGCCCAATATGACGCGGTTTGTGATGAGCCTGGAAGAGGCGGTTGAGCTTGTGCTGTTTGCCTTTGAAAACGGGGAAAGCGGCGATATCCTTGTGCAGAAAGCGCCCGCCTGTACGATCGGCGTGCTTGCCGAAGCGGTCAAGGGCTTGTTCGCGCCGCAAACGGAGGTCCGTACCATCGGCATCCGCCACGGCGAAAAAATGTATGAAACGCTGCTTACGAACGAGGAATGCGCGCATGCTATCGACATGGGCGCGTTCTACCGCGTCCCGGCGGATAAGCGCGATCTTAACTATGACAAATACTTCAAAGACGGGGATGTAAAGCGAAATCCCTTAACAGAGTTCAATTCCAATAATACGCAGCTCCTGACCGTCGAAGCCGTGCAGGAGAAGCTGAAAACGCTGCCCTACATCCAAAACGCCCTGCAGGAGTGGGAGGACGCCTGATGAAACTTCTGGTGACCGGTGCGAAGGGCTTTATCGGGAAAAATCTGACCGCGCAGCTCGAAAATATCCGCGACGGGAAGTGCAAGACGTCTTTGCCGGACGCCGATCTGGAGATCTGTCCCTACGACATGGATTCCGACCCGGCGCTTTTGGATGTATATTGCGCGGATTGCGACCTCGTGTTCAACCTTGCCGGTGTGAACCGTCCCGAAAATCCGGATGATTTTATGACGGGCAATTTCGGCTTTGCGTCCACGCTGCTCGATACGCTGAAAAAGCACAAAAACACCTGCCCCGTGATGCTTTCCTCTTCGACACAGGCGGCATTGGACAACCCCTACGGCAAAAGCAAAAAAGCGGGGGAGGATCTGTTCTTTACCTATGCGCAGGAAACGGGGGCGAAAGTGTATGTTTATCGCTTTCCCAATGTGTTCGGCAAATGGTGCCGCCCGAATTACAACAGCGCCGTGGCAACGTTTTGCTATAACATCGCCCGTGACCTGCCCATCACGGTCAACGACCGCGCGCATGCGATGACGCTTGTGTATATTGACGACGTGGTGCAGGAGCTCATTTCGGCGGCGGCGGGAAAGCCGACGCGCGACGGCGATTTTTGCCGCGTGCCCGTGGAGCACAAAGCAACACTCGGCGAGATCGTCGACCTGCTGTACACGTTCCGTGAAAGCCGAAAGACTTTACAGATCCCGGATCTGACAGAAGGCAGCTTTTCCAAAAAGTTATACAGTACCTATCTTTCTTATCTGCCGACGGACGGCTTTTCCTATCCGCTCACACAGCACACGGATGCCCGCGGCTCGTTTACTGAGATCTTGCGCACTTCCAATCACGGGCAGTTCTCGGTAAATATTTCTAAACCGGGCATCACAAAGGGACAGCACTGGCACAACACCAAAAACGAAAAGTTCTTAGTTGTCAGCGGCAAGGGCGTGATCCGTTTCCGCAAGCCGGGAGAGCAGCAGGTGTATTCTTACTATGTATCCGGCGAAAAGCTGGAGGTCGTGGACATTCCCGTCGGCTATACGCACAGCATAGAAAATTTAGGCGAAACCGATATGGTCACCTTTATGTGGTGCAACGAATGCTTTGATCCCGCACACCCGGATACGTTTGCGCTGGAAGTGTGATGCTTGTGAAACAAAAAGCCGCAAAGGCAGTCTGCCTTGTCCTTGCCATCCTGACGACGGCGTTTATTTTCTACAATTCGGCGCAGCCCGTGGCGGATTCCTCCGCCGCCGCGAACAATGTGGCGGAACAGATCGTGTCCGTCCTGCCGGATGCGGAAACGGTGACAGAAAGCCCGCGCACCATGCGGGAATTTGCCATGCAGGTCCGCAAGGCGGCGCACGCGGTGGAGTTTTTTGCGTTGGGCGCGGAGCTTTCCGTTCTGTTTTACCTGCTGCACAAAAGGCTGCATATCCAGACGCTTTGGAACACGCTTTCGGCGGCGCTCGCCATTGCCGTAACGGATGAATCCATCCAGATCCTGTCGGGCAGAGGTCCGCGGGTGCAGGACGTGCTGCTGGACTTTTGCGGCGCGCTGGCGGCGACGGCGCTGTGCTGGATGCTGTTCGGCATTATATATGCGGTACGCCGTAGAAAAAAGAAAGAAAAAGAGGGATGAACCCATGGGTAAATTGAAGCTGATGACCATCCTCGGCACCCGCCCGGAGATCATCCGCCTGTCGGCGGTCATCAAATGCGCGGACAAATATTTTGACCACATCCTCGTGCACACGGGGCAGAATTACGATTATACGCTCAACGAGGTGTTTTTTAACGACCTCGAGCTGCGTGCGCCTGACTACTATCTCGACAGCGTCGGCGACAACCTCGGGCAGACGATGGGCAACATCCTTGCGAAATCCTATGAAGTTTTGCAAAAGGAACAGCCTGATGCGCTTTTGATCCTGGGCGATACGAACTCCGCACTGTCCGCCATTTCGGCGAAGCGGCTCAAAGTACCGATCTTCCACATGGAGGCGGGCAACCGCTGCTGGGACTGGAACGTCCCCGAAATGACGAACCGCACCATCGTCGACCATATTTCCGATATCAACCTGCCCTATACCGAGCACAGCCGCCGCTATCTCTTAAGCGAGGGCATGGACGGCAAGACCATGTTTGTCACCGGCTCGCCCATGCGCGAGGTGCTGCGCGACCACGCTGATAAGATCGAGCAAAGCCGCGTGCTCGAAACGCTTCGGCTTGAACCGCGCAAATATATCCTGCTTTCGGCGCACCGGGAGGAGAATATCGACAACGAAGCGCATTTCCTTTCCTTAATGAACGCGGTCAACGAGATCGCTGAAAGCTACCAAATGCCCGTGATCTATTCCACCCACCCGCGCAGCCGCAATATCATCGAAAAGCGCGGCTTCCGTTTTCACCCGTTGGTGCAGAGCCTTAAACCGTTCGGCTTTATGGATTATAACAAGCTGCAAAAGAACGCCTACTGCGTACTTTCCGACAGCGGCACGCTTTCCGAAGAATCGGCGATGCTCGGTTTCCCCGCTGTGCTGGTGCGGACTTCCACAGAACGCCCCGAAGTGCTTGACAAAGGCACGGTCGTCATCGGCGGCATCCGCGGTGAGGATGTGCGGCAGGCAATGGACTTGGCGGTCGCCATGTATGAAAATCAGGAAGAAACGGTCATGGCGGAGGACTATGCCGATACGAACGTTTCCGTGAAAGTCTGCAAGATCATCCAAAGCTATGCGAAGATCGTCAACCTGACGACGTGGCATAAAGGCGAATAACGAGAACGCAAAGCGCCCGCAGCAAAATGCTGCGGGCGCTTGTCTTATTTGTGTACTTAGCTTTGCTCATGCGCGTGGATGTGCGATTGCAAGGCGGCAAAGGTCTCGTCGCTGATGATGTGTTCCATTTTGCACGCATCCGCAGCGGCGATGTCCTCCGGCACGCCGAGCGACGTGAGGACTTTCGTGAGCACCGTGTGGCGCGTGTAGATCTTTTCGGCGACCTCGCGGCCCGTGTCTGTTAAGCGGATGTGCCCATCCTTGTCCACGGTGATAAAACCGCCGTTTTTAAGAAGCCCCATGGCGCGGCTGACGCTGGGCTTGCTGAACTGCATATATTCCACGATGTCAATGGCACGCACGGCGGGCTTTTGGCGCGAGAGGATCAGAATGGTCTCCAAATACATCTCGCCGGATTCCTGTAACTGCATCTGCATGCCTCCTTTTTCGATGCTGTAAAAAACAGTCTAACATATTTTCACAGAAAACGCAACCGCCCGGAAAATTGTCGTTTTTTTACGAAGCCTTTTTTGCAGCGATGCTATTTTTAACGAAATTGACGAAAACCGAGAAAATGCAAAATGAGGCTTGACAAATTCCTACCGATTCGCTATTCTATTAGTGGTTAGCGAACGCTAACTTCTGCGACGTGCTTCTTTTGCCGTCGAACAGGGCAAGGAAAGGAACGATACGCCCATGATGCCGTTGAGTTTTGCCGCGAACGGCGAAGAAAACATCATCCGCAAGGTCGGCGGCAGCGCCGACGTGAAGCAGCACCTTTGCGATCTCGGCTTTGTGCCGGGCGGCAGTGTGACGGTCATCTCCGCAAACGGCGGGAACCTGATCGTCAGCGTCAAAGGCTGCCGGGTGGCTGTCAGCCGCGAGATGGCGAATAAAATTTATATCTGATCTGCTGCAAGTGTATCTTGTTAAGTCAATTCAACCGAAAGGGGAAACGATATGAAAACACTTCGTGAAGTGCCTATAGGCGGCGACTGTAAAGTTGTTAAGCTGCACGGCGAGGGTGCGGTGAAACGGCGCATCATGGACATGGGTATCACCAAAGGCGTGGGCATCCATGTGCGCAAGGTAGCGCCGCTCGGTGATCCTGTGGAGGTCACGGTGCGCGGTTATGAGCTGTCTTTACGCAAGGCGGACGCGGAAATGATCGAGGTGGAGTGACCTTTCGCTCACTTTCGCGTATATTTTTTTGACAACACGTTAGCCTACGCTAACTTCAGAAAGGAAGACGGAAATGGAAATTCGCATTGCGCTGGCGGGCAACCCCAACAGCGGCAAGACGACGCTGTTCAACGCCCTGACCGGTTCCAACCAATTCGTCGGCAACTGGCCCGGCGTTACGGTCGAGAAAAAAGAGGGGAAGCTCAAAAAGCACAGCGATGTTAAGATCGTGGACTTACCCGGCATTTACTCCCTGTCGCCGTATACGCTCGAAGAGGTCGTGGCGCGCAACTTCCTGCTGGAGGAGCGTCCGGATGCGATCCTCAATATCGTTGACGGTACGAACCTCGAGCGCAACCTGTATCTGACCACGCAGCTTACGGAGCTGGGCATCCCGGTCGTCGTTGCGGTGAATATGATGGACGTGGTGCAGAAAAACGGCGACCGCATCAACATCGAAGCACTTTCCACTGCGCTCGGCTGCAAGGTCGTGGAGATCTCGGCGCTCAAGGGTACAGGCGTCAAAGAGGCTGCTGAAACCGCTGTGGAAGCGGCGAAGGGGGCGGTGACGGTGCCGCAGCACAGCTTTTCGGGTGCGGTGGAGCACGCGCTTGCACACATTGAAGAAGCCGCCGTGCACAACCTGCCTGCCGAACAGCAGCGCTGGTATGCGATCAAAATTTTCGAGCGCGATGAAAAGGTGCTCGAAAAATTAAAGCTTCCCGCCGACGTTGCGGCGCATATCGAGCAGGATATTCAGGATGCGGAAAAAGAGCTTGACGACGACGCCGAAAGCATCATCACCAATGAGCGCTATGTGTATATCGCATCCGTCATCAAATCCTGCTATCAGAAAAAGAGCAAGGCAAAGCTCACCACCTCCGATAAGATAGACCGCGTTGTCACCAACCGGTGGCTTGCGCTCCCGATCTTTGCCGTGGTCATGATCATCGTGTATTATGTCTCGGTCACGACGGTCGGCACCTGGGCGACGGACTGGGCGAACGACGGCGTGTTCGGCGACGGCTGGCACCTTTGGGGCGGCGCTGCTTACGAACAGGCGGCGGAGGACTATGTGATCCCCGGTGCTGAGACCGAGGCGTTCTTGGAGGCAGCCGCCGAGGCGGGCGCTGTGGATGAAGCCGCCTCCACCGAAGAGGAGACCGTGCTCATCCCCGAAATCGCCCAAAACGTCACTGCGACGGCTGTGCTGTATGACGACGAGGGCAACGTCACCGACGAGATCCCCGTGGATTACGCTACATATCTCGAGGCCTCGCAGGTCGAAGAACCCGACCCCGCCGACTACGGCGTGTGGGTGCCCGGCATCCCGGTGCTTGTGGAATCGGGCTTGACGGCAATAAACTGTGCCGACTGGCTGCAGGGGCTGATCTTGGACGGCATCGTCGGCGGCGTCGGCGCGGTGCTCGGCTTCGTGCCGCAGATGCTCGTGCTGTTCATCTTTCTGGCATTCTTGGAGAGCTGCGGCTACATGGCGCGCGTGGCGTTCGTCATGGACCGTATTTTCCGCAAATTCGGCCTTTCGGGCAAATCCTTCATCCCGATGCTCATCGGCACGGGCTGCGGCGTGCCCGGTATCATGGCGTCGCGTACCATTGAAAACGAACGCGACCGCCGCATGACCATTATGACCACCACCTTTATCCCCTGCGGGGCAAAGCTCCCGATCATTGCACTGATCGCCGGCGCGCTGTTTGACGGCGCGTGGTGGGTCTCGCCGAGCGCCTATTTTATCGGCGTGGCTGCGATCATCGTCTCGGGTATCATGCTCAAAAAGACCAAGCTGTTTTCGGGCGATCCTGCCCCGTTCGTTATGGAGCTGCCCGCTTACCACTGGCCGACTGTCGGCAACGTGCTGCGCTCCATGTGGGAACGCGCCTGGTCATTCATCAAAAAAGCGGGGACGGTCATCCTGCTTTCGTCCATCGTGCTGTGGTTCCTGCAGGCGTTCGGCGTTGAAAACGGCAGCTTCGGCATGGTTGAAGACCTCAACAACTCCGTGCTTGCCGTGATCGGTAGCGGCATCGCTTGGATCTTCGCACCACTCGGCTGGGGCAACTGGCAGAGCGCGGTGGCGACCATCACGGGTCTGATTGCCAAAGAAAATGTAGTCGGTACGTTCGGTGTTCTGTTCGGCGGCTTCGACGAGGTTGCCGAGAACGGCTGGCAGATCTGGGCGAATATGCGTCAGGTCTACACGCCCTTGTCCGCATATTCCTTCCTGATTTTCAACCTGCTCTGCGCGCCGTGCTTTGCGGCGATGGGCGCGATCAAGCGTGAGATGAACAACGGCAAATGGACGGCTTTCGCCATAGCCTATCAATGCGTGTTCGCATATGCGATCTCCCTCATTGTCTACCAGCTCGGCATGCTCTTCACAGGGCAGGGCAATGTCATCGGCGCGATCGCCGCGTTTGTTCTGTTAGGGATCATCTGCTTCATGCTGTTCCGCCCCGACCCGGAAAAGAAAAGACGCGCGCAGCTGCATGCGGCTGCCGCTGCGGCAACCAAATAAAATCATCAAAACAAAACCTGTATTTGCCGTAAAGGAGGCTTTCCCGTGCTCACATTCCTTTCTCAAAACCTCGCAACGATCCTGATTTCGCTTGCGCTGTTCGCCGTGGTGGCGCTTGTGATCGTCCACCTTGTGCGCAACCGCCGAAAGGGAAAGTCCTCCTGCGGCTGCAACTGTGCAGGCTGCCCGATGTCGGGCGCGTGCCACGCGGGCAAGCCGCAAGCGAACCCACATCATTCTTGACATTCTCCCCTTATGATATTTCCTTTATACAGGGTTGGACCGTTCCGCTTTAAGCGGGGCGGTCCTGCCTTTTTGTCCCCAAGGCTTGTGCCGGCGATATGGGATGAAATTGCACTTGTCGTTGACAAAAAATAGAAATATGATATAATTTTTATGCGGGAAACCACGATAATTTTATTCAAAACACAAATAGAGGGAGTATGAATTATGAAAAGGAAACGATCCGCTTTGTTGGCCGCACTGCTGGTTCTGCTTTGCTTCGTGCCCGTATCCGCCGCGTCGCCGGCGGATACGCCCGGTGAAAATGAGGTGTACTTGGGGGACATCGGCACGGACGGCGTGGATGCCACGGACGCGCGCTATATCTTGCAGGTCGTGGCGGGGCTGCGCACAGTCGACGCAAATCAGGCGAATTTGCTGGATATCGACCGCAAAGACGGCGTTACGGCGGTAGATGCGCGCTGGGCGCTGCAAATCGCAGCAAATCTTCGCGGTGTGCGCATTTACAACACGGTGACGGACGAGATCCGCGACGTTGAGATCATCCGTCCCGCAACTGCGGCAGAGGTCGCGGCGGCAATCAACAGCGCTACGGCATCAGCAGTGAACGGCGGCGCCGGCTACACGTGGACGCGTGAAAGCCGCTTTACCGAGCCCGTCAATGTCGGCGGCGCAACGAGTATACTCAACAGCATAATTCAAAATATCGATCCGAACGCGAGCTTGGATTCCGTGGTCGGCAGCTTTGTGGGCATCGGCGAAAACCGTGTCACTGTCAGGAAAGGGCAGGACGCGGCGGACGCCATCGGCTATCACGGCGAAAATTATCGACTGAAAGCGACCGCGCTGCGCACGGAGGACATTCAGAACCTGCAAGCAGACGGCAATACCTATACGTTCACCCTGCCCGATGTGCGTTCTCCGCAAAAGAACGGCGATACGGCGCTTTCCCGCCTGACGGATGATGTTCTTACACAGGCGGAAGTTGCCGCCGAGATCGAAACGCAGATCGGCAGCATGCTGAGCGTGACGAGCCTGGATATCCTGTACTCCGATATTCAAGTTACGGCGGTCATCGAGGACGGGACGTTACGGGAACTGCGCTATTCGTTCAGCGCCGATGTGCAGGAGCTTGGGCTGACTACTTCGATCATTCCGATCACAGGCACGGGCGCCATGACGACTTCGGCGGCGTATACCAATTTCGTCTATTAAATTTTGTCCTACAAAACAAGGGCTGCTGCAAATTGGTTTGCAGCAGCCCTTGTTGTTTTGCCTAATTTATACTTCCGACGAATCCTTTTCGGTCTTACGATTTTCTTCGACGCTTGCGGGTGTGGAGCTTTCCGGCTTTGCGGCTTCTCCTTTCTGCTCCAACAGTTCCCGTATTTCCCTGAGCTGCTCCTCTAAATACAGGGCTTCATTCCCGAAGCTGTAGGTCTTCCATACAAAATAGATGAGCAGCAGCGCGAGAACAGGCGCGGCGAAATTCGGAACGATAAAGCAGACATATCCGGCAACAATAAGAAGCACGGTAAAAATGACCGGAAACTTCATAGAACCCATCGGACGCATACGATTTCCTCCTAAATCCGTATGGTGTACAAGTACAACCATATCTGTAACACCCATCCTAAAATTTATCATAGCAGAGAAAAAAGTAAATGTCAACATATACAAAAAAATCGTTTTAACACTAAAAATATAGACATTACCTACAAAAAACAGGACTTCGGTTTTAGCCGAAGCCCTGTTTTTTGTAGATTGCGTTTTATCTGAAAATTACGCCTGCCCTAAATTTTTCTGCGACTCCATTTTGAGATAGGCGTGGATGAAGCCGTCCAAGTCCCCGTCCATGACGCTGTTGATGTTGCCCGTTTCGTAGTTGGTGCGGTGATCTTTGACAAGCTGATAGGGCATGAACACATACGAGCGGATCTGGCTGCCCCAGGCGATCTCCTTTTGGTCGCCCTTGATGTCGGAGATCTTCTCCAGGTGCTCGCGCTCCTTGATCTCTACGAGCTTCGATTTGAGCATGCGCATGGCGACCTCGCGGTTCTGGTGCTGGCTGCGCTCCACCTGGCAGGCAACGACGATCCCCGTCGGGATGTGCGTCAGCCGCACGGCGGAGGAGGTCTTGTTGACCTTCTGCCCGCCCGCGCCGCTGGAACGGTACACGTCCATTTTGATGTCCTCAGGCGCGATCTCGACCTCGATCGTGTCGTCGATCTCGGGCATGACCTCTAAGGAGGCGAACGACGTGTGCCGCCGCCCTTCGGAATCGAACGGGGACACGCGCACCAGGCGGTGGATGCCCGTTTCACTTTTCAAGTAGCCGTAGGCGTTTTCGCCCTCGATCAGGATGCTTGCGGATTTGAGACCCGCCTCGTCCCCGTCGAGATAGTCGAGCGTCGACACCTTGTAGCCGTGGCGCTCGCCCCAGCGGGTATACATGCGAAACAGCATCTGCGCCCAGTCCTGCGCCTCGGTGCCGCCTGCGCCCGCATGGAAGGTGAGGATGGCGTTTTTACTGTCGTATTCGCCGGTCAGCAGGGTGGTGAGCGTCATCGTGTCTAAGTCCTGTTCGAATTTGCGCACGTTTTCGGTACATTCGGGAAGCAGCGATTCGTCCTCTTCTTCGTCGGCAAGCTCGATCATGACCAGCGCGTCGTCATAGTCGCCGCGCAGCTTTTCATAGGCCGAAACCTTGGATTTCAGCGTGCTTGTGCGCTTGAGCACGGTCTGGGATTTTTGCAGATCGTCCCAAAAGCCGTCTTGGGCAGCCTGTGCTTCCAAGTCCGCGATCTCTGCCTTCATCTTTTCCAGCCCCAACGCCTCGGCCAGCTCGTCGAGCGCGTTTTTGTGGGACAAAAGCTGCCCGCGCAGCTCTTCGTATTGCAGCATACAGATATTTTCCTTTTCTTCAAAAATTTTACAGCCTTATTATTTTACTATACTCCGGCGGAATATGCAACAGTTTTGCGGGTGCTTTGGCATAGAAGCGGCGCCGCACGATGAAAATTTATCAAAACTCACCAAACAAAAAGACAGATGGATGCCGAAATGCATCGACAATATATTAAGGAAAAGTAAAATATTGCCGGCCATGCATATTTTTGTTGCATCCTGCCTGCGAATTTGTTACAATGAAAGCATATTCGGGTATTTTGCCCGTCAGGAGCTGATAACAAGTGCAAAAGAGAGGAAACAAGGCATTAAGCGTCGTGCTTTGCGCGCTGCTGATGCTGACCATGGCGATGCCCGCGCTCGTCGCAGCCGCGGCGGACGCGCAGATCGTCATCACGGATGAAGACGGCGCCGAAGTGACCGAGCGGCTCGAGGTCAAGGAGTTCGAGTCGATCCAGCTCGGCTACACCACGTCGGGAGACGTGCCGGCGGGCGCGTACGTCACATGGGAGTCGAGCCAGCCGCTGCTTGCCGGCGTCGATGAAAACGGCGAGGTGCACGGCTACGACTTCTCGAAAGAAGCCATCGTGCATCAATGGCTCGATGAAAACGTCCGCGTTCTGCCGCTTATTGGCGACAGCTTGGCGGATTCGATCCTCCAGACCATCGAGGACCAAGGCATCGACCTGGCCGACCCGGCGGACATTGAGCTGCTTATCACCCTTGTGGGCACCATGGGCGGCTCGTTCGGCGAATCGCTGGCAAACAGCCTGCGCGAAACGCTCGACAACATGAACATCGAAATCACCGCCACGCTGCACGCGGCCGACGGTTCTGTGCTTGCGAGCGATACCGTCGAGGTCGTCGTGGCGCAGAGTACGCTCGACTTTGCGAGCATTTACCCGACCGCGGTGCATATTACGAACAAGAACTCCGTGCCGACGACCGTGGCGGTCGGCGCGACGGTGCAGCTTTACGGCGTATGTACGCCCGTGCGCCTCGAACAGGGTATCAAATGGACGATGGGCGGCACGATTTTTGATACCGAGTCCGGCAAGCACGCGACCGTTTCCTCCGACGGCCTTGTGACCTTTATCTCGCCCGGCGAAGTCACCGTGCGCCTGAACCCGGAAAGCGCGGCGTATGCTTTTGTGACCGACACGATTACGTTCAACGTCGTAAGCCCGGAGGAACTGCCCGTCACGAGCTTCGAAATCACGGGCGAAACGGAGATAGACGAGGGCGAGACCACGCAGCTTGCCATTACGAACGTGCAGCCTGCGGGTGCATATACGGGCGATCTCGTTTGGGAAAGCTCCGACCCGACCGTCGCCGTGGTTGACCAAAGCGGCGTGGTAACGGGCTTGGACGGCGGCAGCAGCTGGACACAGCTCAACCGCAAAACCAACGTGACCGCGTCGATTGGCAGCGTTTCCCGCTCTGTGGAGGTGCAGGTCAATAAAAATATCCTCAACGCGGTCATTTCCGGCGTGGAGATCGTGGGCAATTCCAATATCCCGAACAATACCACGACGAACTATACGATGAAGGTCACCCCGGACCGCTTGAACAACAGCAGCGACGTACAGCGCGAATGGGGCATTACCGAGCCGCTGACCGGCGAGATCGTCTGGGCGACGGCGGATGTACCTGCGGATACGAGTATCGCCACCCTGACCGCCGACGGCGCGCTGACCCCCAAATCCAGCGGCATTATGACCATCCATGCCCGTGCCACGCAGGGAGAAACGGTGCTGGAAACGAGCCTGACCGTGAACGCCGGTAATCCGATCACATCGTTTGAAATCTATGGGGACTTTGGTTGGACCGGTCGCTTTACAGAGGGGGATACGGTACAACTGGAGCTGCGTAATATCCAGCCTGCCGATTATGACCCGGCACTGCTGGATACCGTAGTCTGGACTTCTTCCGATCCAACTGCCATCTCTGTCGATGAAAACGGCGAGATCACGGGGATGGACGCCGGTGGTTCGAACCCGTGGGACAGCCGCGATGCGACGATCACCGCCACAATCGGCGGGGTATCCGTCAGCACGCATATTACGGTCTATGGCGGCGTTCTCAGTGAACTGGTAGCGGCTTCCGTTACAGGCAGTGACTATGTCATCAGGGACTTCCCCATCTCCTACACGGCATCCTACACCCCGCCGCGCTTGGACGTAAAAGACGTGCATTGGGGCGTGCCCTATGATGACGGCAGCAGGCCGTGGGAACCCGACTGGGACAGCACCAGCGGTAATCAACAGAACAGTGTAGCGAGCGTGGACAACAACGGCACGGTCACGGGTCTTGCTGCGGGCAGCACAACGGTGTGGTACTTTGCCCATGAGGGCTTGACCTCCATTGACGGCTCCTATGTGGAAGCGACCAAGGACATCACCGTCGTTGAGCTCGAACCCGAAAGCATCACGATCACCGCACCCACGCGCACGAATTATGTTGAAGGCGAGACCGAGCTTGACCTCACAGGGCTGAAAGTAGAGCTCAATTACAGCCGTGAGGCAGTCAGCCAATATTACGATACGACCGGCTGGTCGGACAGCGATTTTACCGTGGAAGTCACGGATTACACGGTCGGCGAGATCAACCAGAGCATTTTGGATACCGAGCAGTACATCATTGTGACCGTCACGCGCGCGGGTACAAGTTACCGCGGTGTGTTCACCATCACGCTCGAATCCAAAAAACTGACGGACATCACACTTGAAAATCCGCGCTATGCCTACAACGAAGGCGAGTATCAGCTTGACTTGGAGGGGCTGACTGTCACGGCGAATTACAGCAACGCCGCTTCCGAGCAGGTCACGGACTACACGGTGGATTACAGCGCCTTTGACCCGACGCTTCTCGATGTGGAGCAGCAGATCCCCGTCACTTATACGCACGCGGGGCTTTCCGCTACGGCATACTTCCCGGTCATCGTGTACGGCTACCCGGTCGTCACGGTGGACGCGGGCGATTATGCCGGCGGCTGGACGACGGGCGATGTGACCCTGTCGCTTTCCGCCACGCACCCAATGAACGGTCTTACGTATTCCTACTATACGGATTCCGACCCCACCTGGCGGACGATCGAGGGCGACACGCTCGTCATCAACACCAACAGCAGCGATACCTATTACTTTAAGGCGGTCAACTCCGTCGGTATGGAAAGCGCGGTCACCGAGCCCATAACCGTGCAGCGCGACGACGTCACACCGTCGTTCACCCTCACCCCCGCCGTGCAGGAGCTTACGAATATGAGCTACCTTGTCAGCGTGGAAAACGTCAATGTCGGTCCCTCCGGCATCCAAAGCGTCACGCTCAACGGTGAGTCTGTCACGGATTCGTATGCCACCTTCCGGGTGGATCAAAACGGCGAATACACGGTCGTTGTGACCGCAAACAACGGGCTTTCCTCCTCGCAGACGCTTACTGTCGAGAATATCGATAAGGAAGTACCCACCGTCACCGAGGTCACCGTGGCGCATAAAAACAGCGGCGGCTTTGCGCGCTTCCTCAATGACCTGACCTTCGGGCTGTTCTTCAACGAAGAGGTGGAGCTGACCGCCGCAGCCGAAGACACGGGCGTGGCGGGACTTGACCGTATTGAATACCGCTTCTATGACGACGAGACCGAGACCTATTCCGAGTGGCAGGTCTACGATGACGCGAGTAAGCCCACGCAGCTGCCTGATTTCCGCGGCTATGCCGAGGTGCGCGCCTATGACCGCGCAGGCAACGTGTCGGCAGTGTATACCTCCGACGGCTATGTTGTGGACGGCACTGCGCCGACCGATCTGCAGGTGACCGCCTTATTCGATGACGAAATCTATGCGGACAGCACCTGGGTCGCGGACGACGTGGAGATCACGCTCGAAAGCACGGCGTTCTCCGGCATTTACGAATACCAGTACCGCATCGACGGCGGCGATTGGCAGTCGATCACGGGCAACACTATGGCGGCAACAGAGGAAGGCACGCACCTTTACGAGTTCAAGGCAATCAGCAACGCAGCGCTGGAAAGCCCCGTTGCGTCGCTGACGGTCTGCATCGACCGCCAGCAGCCGGTCATCCGTGTCGAATTTGACGGCACCTTCGGGCGCTGGACCGCCGGCGGCGCGCACTTCAGCTTCTCGACAGAAGAAGAGAGCCTTTCCGGCATCACCTATTACTATTCCGACGGCACCGGCTGGCATGCGTTTGACGGCGCCGACCTGCATCTGGAGGAAAACACCAACGCCGTCTACGCCTTTAAGGCGGTCAACGGCGCGGGCACGGAAAGCATCGTGTCCGACAGCTACCGCGTGATGATCGATACCACCGAGCCGGACGTGGTGCTCACGCCCACCGTTACGGATCCGACTTGCGTGCCGTATGAAGTCACGATCGAGACGGTGACAGGCGAATCGGGCGTCGAATCGCTCGAAATGGACGGCGCGGACATCACCGGGAAGTCGTCTGTAACGGTTTCCGAAAACGGCTATTATCTGTTCACCGTGACCGGCGGCAACGGGCTTCGCAAGACCGAACTGCTCGTGATCAACAACTTCTATACCCCCGTTCTCGAGATCTCAGACATCGACATTGCCCAGAGCATTTCCGGCGGCACTGCCGCACAGGACGATTCCGAATTCGGCAGTTATTACAAAGAAGATGCCGTCGTGACGATCGACGTCAACAATACGGGCGCGGGCGAGATCAAAGAGATCCGCTATCGCCTGCTGGACGCGGACGGCACACCGACGACCGAATGGCTCGTGTATGACGAGAAGCAAAAGCCGCAGCTTACCACCGGATTTAAAGGCTACGTCGAAGCGCAGGCGTTTGACACCACGGGGCTTGTTTCTGAGGTGTACGTTTCTGAAGGCGTTACCGTAGATACGACCGCGCCGACCGCGCCCGCCATTACGGCAACGAACGGCGATGCAGCCTATGCCGACGGCGATTGGGCAAACGGCAGCGTAACGCTGACGGTAGAGAGTTCCGCGTTCTCCGGCATTTCCGGGTACCTGTACCGTGTGGATGGCGGCGATTGGCAGCCTCTTTCGGGCAACACGCTGACGGCGACTGCGGACGGTACGCACACCTATGCGTTCAAGGCGGTCTCCAACGCCACGCTGGAAAGCGAGATATCCGAAGAATTTACGGTGCAAATTGACAGCGAAACCCCGATCCTGCAAGTCGGTGTGGACGGTGCAGTCGGCACAAAGACCGAGGGCCCGATCACCTTTACGCTGTACACGCCCAACTGCCTGTCCGACGTGACCTATTACTACAACTGCGGCGACGGCTGGGTGCGTCTGGAGGGCAACACGCTCACGCTGACCGAGGAAACGCAGGCGGAGTATCGCTTCAAGGCGGTCAACGCTGCGGGCAAGGAAAGCTATGAGAGCCCCGTGTACGCGGTGTATATCGAAAAAGAAGAGCTGAGGCTGATCGTGCCGAAAGACGACGGCTCCACCACCATTGTGGTGGATCGCTCCGGCACAACGGCGTATCTTACCGGCATGACGGCGGGCACCACCGTAGACGCCCTGCGCGCGCAGCTCCAAAACGAAGAAACGCAGATCCGCGTGCTGCGCAACGGCGTCGAGCTTTCGGATGACGAATTGGTCGGTACAGGCTGCGTGGTGCAGTGTGTGTCCGTCAATGATCCGCAAACCGTGTACGAAAGCGTTACGGTGCTTCTTATGGGCGATGTGGATGGCGACGGCGCGGTCACGCAAGCCGACTACAGCGCAGTCGCGAAAGCCATGTTCAATCCTTCCGCTATAGCGGACGGTGTATACAGCCTTGCAGCCGACCTCAACGGCGACACCGTGCTCGACGGGTTCGACCTGGCGCAATTTGATCTGGAGCGCAGTATGTCCGCAGCACAAGCATAACAGCGAGGAGATCTTTCCCATGCAGAGTGAAAAACAGGCACAGTGGGTGCGCGGCTACTGCGAAGCCGTAGGCGACCTGCTCACACACGAAAAGGTGCAGCAGATGCGCCGGTATCCGCACCACAAGCCTGTAGATACACTGTATCACAGCGTATATGTATCGTTTCTGACCTATCGTATTTGCACAGCGATGCACTGGCGCGCGCGCGAAGCGACGCGCGCCGCATTGCTGCACGACTTTTATCTATATAATTGGTATGTCGATAAGCACGAGGAAGGACACGCGTGGTACCACCCGAAAGAAGCGGTCAAAAATGCCGAACATTACTTCGGTCCGCTTACACCCATGCAGCGCGATATGATCTTGAGCCATATGTGGCCGCTGCATCTTATGCCGCCGCGCTCGCGCGAAGGCATGGCGCTCACGTTTGCCGATAAAGTCGGTGCGGTGCGTGATTTCCTGCGCCTTTCCAAACGATTTGAACCCGTTTACACCTGCATAGAAACGGAGATGAAACGGTATGCACGTCCTGCGGATCCTTGCTGAAGGGTTTCTCTGGTTCCTGCTTTACAGCGTTTGCGGCTGGATTATGGAAACGCTGCTTTATATCATCGTACAGAAAAAGGTCGTCAAGCGCGGCTTCCTGTTCGGTCCCTTGTGCCCGATCTACGGTGTAGGCGCCGTTTTGAGCACCGTCCTTTTTTACGGGCGTATTGAAAATATCTTCCTGCTGTTTTTGGCAGGTTCGGCAGTCTGCACGGTGCTTGAATTTATGACGCATCTGGTGCTCGAAAAGCTGTTCCACGCTACCTGGTGGGATTATTCCGAACGACGCTTCAATATCCAAGGGCGCATCTGCCTGCGCAACAGTCTGCTGTTCGGTGTGGGCATCGTGCTCATCGTGCGTGTGTTCCAGCCGTATGTGATGGGATTTACCGCCGGGCTTTCGGATGCGGTAGTATATTCCGTAGCGCTGGTGCTGTACTCCGTTTTCCTTTTGGATCTTGCCACAACGGTAGCAGGGCTTAAAAACACAGTGGAGCTTTTGAAAAATTTGCAGGAGATCATCGGCGAGCATGTGCAAAAGGGCGTGGACACGACCGATGAATATATGAACGCCCTTGCCGAGCGCATCCGCACAAATCCAAACCTCGCGCGTTTGGCACAGACGGCGCGCGGCGGGTTTTCTCCGGTAGAGCGGCTAAAAAACGCCTATCCGAAATTCACCATGAAGCGCTATAAAGACGCGCTGCATGTTTTATTTGACCGCTCGGAGGAAGATCGCCGGGATGACGGCGCGCAGGATCCGAGCGAACCGAAGGACTGACAACAAACGTATTTCGCGGCGCACAGCAAATGCTGTGCGCCGCCTTTTTATGCTGTTTTCGAAAACGATCCGTCACATAAAACGCAGATGCTCATACTATGATAGTGAAGTTGTCAAACTTACAATATCCGCATCGGGTTCGCCCGGTGCAGCTTTCAGGAGGAATCTGTATGGCAGAAAACAGAGCCTGCTGTCCAAACGACAAAGGGCTTCCGAAGATCCGCGAGGCGGTCTGCATCGATACGAACCGCGTGTATGATTCATGCGCCGATAAGGATTGCCTTGCCGACCTGCGCGTGTACTTCCCGCCGCAGTGTCAGGAGATCGTGGAGCGCGCCACCAATGTGCGCTGCCGCGGCACCGAGATACTTAACGTGTTTATGGATGTGGAAAAAGTGCCGTTCAACCGCGGCTGCTACAGCGTGGATATCACCTTTTTCTTCAAGGTGACGGTGGAGGCATACTCCGTGGCGTCCGCACCGCCCACAACGCTTTGCGGATTTGCAACCTTCTCGAAAAAGTGCATCCTGTACGGCAGCGACGGCAACGTGCACGTCTATTCGTCCGAATACCGCGCCGATGCCGACGACAACCAGCTTATCCCGACCAATACGAATCCGCGCGCCAAGATCCAGGTCGCCGATCCGATTTGTCTTGATGCAAAGCTGTGCCGCCCGTGCGACTGCTGCAACAACCTCAGCGACAGCTGTATGCCCATCCCCAAGTGCGTGCGCCGCGCGTTCTCCGAAGAATTTCCGGCGGATTTCGGTGCGTCGCGCAATGCGGAAAAGGTCGTTGCCGTGACCATCGGTATTTTTACGATCGTCCAACTGGAGCGCGATGTGCAGATGCTCATCCCCGCATACGACTTCTGCATCCCGCAAAAGGAATGCAGCTGCGACACCGACGACCCGTGCGAAGCGTTCCGCAAGATCAACTTCCCTGTGGATGCGTTCTTCCCGCCCAACGAAGCCGGCAGCAGCTGCTGCAATACGGCAGGTCCGTTCTGCCCCTGCGGCGACTGAACGTGCATTTAATCTGCGGCGCGTCAAGGTTCCTTGGCGCGCCGAGCTTTTGTCTTTCGCTTGCAAGTGCACCCAAAATCCTGTATACTGATAGGGTAAATCATAAAGGAGGCGGCGCCATGCTCGGCAGAGTGCATTCGTTCCAAAGTCTCGGCACGGTAGACGGCCCCGGCGTGCGCAGCGTCGTGTTTTTGCAGGGCTGCGGCTTGCGCTGCCCGTACTGCCACAATCCGGATACGTGGGACATGCGCGGCGGTGAAGAGGTAACGGCGCAGGATATATTCCAAAAGGTCTGCCGCTACCGCGCCTATTTCGGCGAAAAAGGCGGCGTAACGGTCTCGGGCGGCGAGCCGCTTTTGCAGGCGGAATTTGTCACCGAGCTGTTCACGCTTTGTAAAGAAGCAGGCATTTCCACCGCACTCGACACGTCGGGCGTGCGGCTGGATGATACAGTGCGGCGGCTTTTGAATGTGACGGATATCGTGCTGTTGGATATCAAGTTTTCCGACGATGCAAAATACAGAAAGTATATCGGTATTCCTTTGGCGCAGGTCCTCGACTTCCTGCGCGAAGCGGACAAGCTTCAAAAGCACATCATTCTGCGGCAGGTCATCGTGCCCGGTGTTAATGACACGCCCGCAGACGTACACGCGCTCGGCGAAATTGCTAAACAATTCCCTTGTGTCCGCAAGATCGAGCTGCTGCCGTTTATGAAGCTGTGCGCGGAAAAGTATGAAGCCTTAAAAATTCCTTTCCCGTTCGGCGATAAGCCGGAAGCGAACGGGGAACTGATCGAACGGCTTTCCGCCGAACTGCCGAAATTGCCCTTATAGCTTTTACGATCCCATTTTTTAAAGGAGAATTTACTATGTTCCAAACCGAATCCCCCAAGCGCGGCGAAGAGATCGCCGTCATGAAAACCAACATGGGCGAGATCAAAATCCGCCTATTTCCCGCGCATGCGCCAAAAGCCGTGGAAAACTTCAAGACCCACGCGAAAAACGGCTATTACAACGGCCTTATTTTCCACCGCGTCATTAACGATTTTATGATCCAGGGCGGCGACCCGACGGGCTCCGGCATGGGCGGTGAGAGCATCTGGGGCGAGAGCTTCGAGGATGAATTCACCCCGGAGCTGCACAACCTGCGCGGCGCGCTTTCCATGGCGAACGCAGGGCCGAACACAAACGGCAGCCAGTTCTTCATCGTGCAGGCGAAGGCTGTCTCCTCGGATATGCTCGATCAGCTCGAAGCTGCCTCGGAGGAAGCGTTCCCGACCGAATGCGTGCGCGCGTACGAAGAACTCGGCGGCACACCGTGGCTCGATTATAAGCACACCGTGTTCGGGCAGGTGTTCGAGGGGATGGATGTGGTGGATAAGATCGCCGAAGTCCCGGTGGATTTCTTTATGAATAAGCCCATGCGCGATGTGGTAATGGAGTCCGTTACGATCGAACCGTACCAAGGCTGAATATATGCGACGGGCGAACGCCCGACCGCTTTGCGGAGGTAATTATGCTTTTTGAAAACATTGCCGTGTTGAACCGCGATTTTACCATTTCCGAACACCAATATGTCGCCGTCCGCGACACGCATATCGCCTATGTCGGCGCGCAGCGTCCGCAGGAGGATTTCGGCGAAAGCTATAACGGCGCGGGAAAGCTTTTAATGAGCGGCTTTGTCAACGCCCACACCCACACGCCCATGACGCTTCTGCGCGGCTATGCGGAGAATCTGCCGCTTGACCGGTGGCTCAACGAGCGGGTATTCCCGTTTGAGGATCAAATTCACGGCGAGGACGCCTATTATGCCGCCCTGCTCGCGATCGCGGAGATGGTGAGCACCGGCACGACCTCGTTTTCCGACATGTATTTTTTTTCGGAGGACGTCATCCGTGCGGTAAAGGAAAGCGGCGTGAAATGCAATTTCAGCCGTGCCATCACGAGCTTTCAGGACGGCGACATCCATGAACTTGCGAGCTTTCAGGAGAGCGAAAAAATCTTAGGCGAGTGGCATAATGCCTTTGACGGCAGGCTGAAGATCGACATGAGCCTGCACGCCGAATATACCAACCGCCGCACGATCATCGAGCAATTTGCAGATGCTGCGGTATCGCACGGCGTGCGCGCGCACATCCATCTGTCCGAGACTGAAAAGGAGCACGAGGAATGCAAACAGCGCCATGGCGGGATGACGCCCGCCGCGCTGTTCGACGCCTGCGGGGTGTTCCGCGTGCCGACCACGGCGGCGCACTGTGTCTGGGCGGAGGACAAGGATATTGAGATCTTCCGCGAAAAGGGCGTGACGGTGGCAACCAACCCCGCCAGCAACCTGAAGCTCGGCAGCGGCGTGTGCAACACCTATAAGCTCTTACAAAACGGTGTAAACGTCGCCATCGGTACGGACTCCGTCGCATCGAACAATAACCTGGATATGTTCAAGGAAATGTACCTTTGCGCCTTGCTGCCCAAGGGCTTTTACCGCCGCCCCGATATTGTATCCGAACATGACGTGCTGAAAATGGCGACCGTCAACGGCTACGCAGCGCAGGGACGCGACGACTGCGGGCGCGTGGAGACGGGGTTCCGTGCCGATTTGCAGGTTGTGGATATCGACACCGTGCACATGACGCCGCACCACGATACGGTCAACAATCTGGTCTATGCCGCAAGCGGCTCGGACGTCCTGCTGACCATGGTGGACGGCAAAGTGCTGTATCGTGACGGTGCATTTGTGACCATCGACATTGAAAAAGTGAAATATGAAACGGAAAAGCGCGCCGCGCGCATCCAAGCGGAGGTGGCAGGCAATGCGTAAAACACCGCAGGAATATGCTTCGCTGATTCGGGAAAGATGTCCGCTTGTTCCCGAAGCTGCAATCATCCTCGGCTCGGGGCTCGGGGAGCTCGGCGAACAAATCGAAAACGCGGTCGCTGTTGATTACGGCACACTGCCCGGCTTCCCCGTCTCCACCGCGCCGGGGCACAAGGGCCGTTTCCTGCTCGGCACGCTCGGCGGCAAGGCTGTTGTTTGTATGCAGGGGCGGCTGCACTACTACGAAGGGCACAGCATGGCGGACGTCATCCTGCCCGTGCGCGTCATGCGCATGCTCGGCGCGAAGACCCTGATCGCCACCAATGCGGCGGGCGGCATCAATACGTCCTTTTCCGTCGGGGATATTATGCTCATTGAAGATCATATCAACTTCATGGGCAAAAATCCGCTGGTCGGCGCGAACGACGAGACGCTCGGCTGCCGTTTTCCTGACATGAGCTTTGCCTATGCGCCGGAACTTCGCGCCCTCGCGGAACGCTGTGCCGGGGAAATCGGCACGCAACTTTGTAAAGGTGTTTACCTTGCCTGCTCGGGCCCGAGCTATGAGACGCCGGCGGAGATCCGCGCGTTTCGAATACTCGGTGCGGACGCGGTGGGCATGTCCACCGTGCCGGAGGTCATTGCCGCGAACCACTGTGGGATGCGGGTTTTGGCGTTTTCCCTGATTTCCAATATGGCGGCGGGCATATTGCGGCAGCCGCTTACGGAAGAAGAAGTGCTCGAAGCGGGCAGGCAAAAGGGCGCGGAAATGCAGCGCCTGATCGTGAAAATATTGCGAAATCTGTAAGGTTAAATAGCTTTACACAAAAAAGGAGATCCCATGTACGACCTGCGCGGCGAGACCGTTCATTTTGATGTCGAACACAACCGCCTTTTGGCGCTCGATCAGACCGAGCTGCCGCAAAAAACGGTGGTTTTGGCGCTGCGAACGCGCGAAGAACTGTTTGAAGCCATCCAAAGCCTTCGCGTGCGCGGCGCACCTGCCATCGGCGTGGCGGCGGCGATCGGGCTTGCCGTGCTTGCAAACGAGAGCTGCCAAACCGAGATACCCGCATTTTGCGCCGAGGTGCGTGAAAACGCCGCGTATCTGAAAGCCGCCCGTCCCACGGCGGTCAACCTCCCGTGGGCGCTCGGCGAAATGGAAAAAGTTCTCAGCAACGGTGCAAAGACCGTCGAAGCGCTCAAAGCCGCGCTTACTTCGCGCGCGCTGGCACTGCACGCGGCGGATGTCGAGGTCTGCCGTAAAATCGGCGAAAACGGCGCACCGCTTTTGAAAAACTGCCGCGCAGTGCTCACGCATTGCAATGCGGGCCGCCTTGCCGCCGTCAAATACGGTACGGCGCTCGCACCCATATACACGGCAAAGGAGCAGGGACACAACATCGCCGTTTACGCCGATGAGACGCGCCCGCTTTTGCAGGGCGCGCGGCTTACTGCCTACGAATTGCACGAGGCCGGTATTGATGTCACCGTCCTCTGCGACAGCGCCGCATCTTATGTGCTCGGCAGCGGAAAAGTGCAGGCGGTGCTGGTCGGCTGTGACCGCGTGGCAGCAAACGGTGACACGGCGAATAAGGTTGGTACAAGCGGCGTAGCCGTGCTCGCGCAGCATTACGGCATACCGTTTTATGTTTGCGCGCCGTTTTCCACAATCGATTTTTCCTGTGCAAGCGGTGCGGAAATCCCCATTGAACTGCGCGATGACCGGGAGATCGGTACGCTTTGGTATCAGAAAAAGATGCTGCCCGACGGTGTGTGCGCGCTCAACCCCGCGTTCGATGTAACAAGTGCAGACCTCATCACCGCCTTCATCACGGAAAAGGGCGTTATAGAGCCGAAAGCTCTTGCGCAGTATCGTTAAATCACCGCAAACCGTAGGGAAAGCCCTTGCGGCTGTCCGTGTTAGATATTAGATGTTAGACGCGGGACGGGGAGGTTTGTGCGAAACCGAAAGTCCGATCAAACGCGTAGCGGCAGACTTCCATGCCTGCTTGCAAAAATTTTCTGCTTCAAACACAAAAAGCCCGAGAATTTCTCGGGCTTTTCTGTATTTGCGTTTAGATCTGCGTCATACCGCCGACCAAAATGCCGAGGTTATCCCGATAATTTTCGGGAAACTGCGACACGGGCAGCGGGTTCTGCCCGATGCCGATCTCAATGGTGTAGCCCGGGCGGTTGTAGGTCTCAATAAACCAGTCCTTGTAGCCCGCTAAGCCCGAAGCAAACGGCGTTTCCTCCACCGAATAGCCGCTCACCTCGCCAAAGTATTCCGCGATCTGCCGCGAGCGCGGGGGCTCGTAGTCGAGGTATTTCCAATAGATGATCTGCCCTTGGCTGTGGTAGGAGAGCGTCAGTAAAAAGTTGTGTCGCCGCGTGAAGTTGTAGACCGCGTAGCTTTCGGGGGCAACGAGCGGCGCGCTGCCCACAAAGTCCCGCGGGGCGGGGGAGGTGAAGCCCTGCTCGTATTTGATGCGCTTTGCCTCCTCCCAATTCGCGGGGTATTGCAGATTCAAATCGACGCCCGCGATATTGGCCTTCCACCCGTCGGGGAACGGGATCTGCGGGTAGTTCTGCGCTATGCGCAGCGCGTTATTGTAATAGCCGCCCGCGTGCAGCACGCCCGTTACCAAGTCCACGCCGTCGGGATCGACCATCGGCAGCAGATACAGCGAATACGAATTGAACAGCTGCGCCGCCACCGCACCGCCGATCTCGCCGCCTGAAGCGTAGCTTTCGGCGTACTCTTCCGCGAAGTGCAAAAGCACGGGCGTTGTCAGCCACTCGTTCGCGTGGTGCGCGGCATTGTAAAAGATCTCCTTGGCGCCGCGCCCGAAGCGCAGGACATAAAGCGGCTTGCCCATCACACTGCGCCCGACCGTGGTGCTTTCTAAAAACGGGTACCGCACGGTCAGCCCCTCGATGATAAAAGCATTCAAGACCGACGAATAGGGGATGCTTATGGGCACAAGCGAATAGTCAAACGGCACATACACGACCGTGCCGACCTGCAAATCGCGCGGGTCAAGAGTAGGGTTTGCAAGCATGATGCGCCGCAGGCTCGTGTTGTATTGCTGTGCAAGCGAAAAAAATGTGTCGCCCGGTCGTATTTTGTGCGTGGTGTAGCCCTTGAGATACGGGATGAGCAGCGCCCATGTAGCTCTTCCGGCCACACCATCGGCGGAAAGACCGTTTTTTTGCTGAAAGTCGCGCACCGCATCCAGCGTGCGCGCACCGAAAATACCGTCTAATGCGAGCGTCGTGTAACCCGCGCGCCGCAGGGCGAGCTGCAAATACAGCACCATCGTGCCGCGGCTGCCGTACCGCAAGGTCTCCATATGTATCCCTCCGAAATTTCCTTGGTTCCTTTTTTATATATGGCGGCGTGCAGGAAAAAAGACCGCGGACAGGTTGATTTTTCGGTTGGCTTTCGATACAATGGGTTTGAAAACACTTTAAAATTCAAGGGAGTGATACAAATGACGCCGCAGGAATTGGTCGCCTGTGCGCTGGACGCGCAAGCACACGCCTACGCGCCGTATTCGGGCTTCCAGGTGGGCGCGGCGCTTTTAACACGCGGGGGCAGGGTCTATCTCGGCTGTAATATTGAAAACAAGAGCTTTTCCCCGACCGTCTGCGCCGAGCGCGTGGCGCTGTTTAAAGCGATCAGCGAGGGCGAAACGGATTTTGAAGCGATCGCCGTGGTCGGTCGCGACAAAAATGGGGTTTACAAGCATTTCTGCACGCCGTGCGGCGTGTGCCGGCAGGCGCTTTCGGAATTCTGTGCGCCGGATTTTAGGATCATCTTCGGTGACGATACGGGCGAATGTGAGGTGCATACGTTAGCCGAGCTCTTGCCGTATTCCTTTTCGATGGAGTAAACGCAACGCGCCAAATTCGGCAACAGACCTGACCGATATGCTAAAAAAGCACATAAAATTTTGTAAAATTCAGGGAATTGCTATAATTTTTACCGTTTGCTATACTATAGATGAGGGGATACCAATGGGTCATGAAAATATCCGAAGCATAAAATGACGCATTTTTGGGGAGAAGACTATGGGTAAAAAGCGAATTTTTGCGGCTGTTGTTCTTTTGGCTGTCTGCACAATTTTACTGCTTGCCGGCTGTGTGCGGCCGTATGATATGCAGATCTTTCTGACGTATTCCGAAAACACAAAAGCCTTTATCAGCGTTTCGGTGCCATGGGATGTCCGCACCGATCGGTCGCCGTCGTATTCCGAGCAATACGGCAGGAACGGCGAGTTTATATCTACGGAGCCTTTTTCCGAGATCGTTGCGGCGCTGAAAGCCGAAAATCCCGACGTCACGTTCCAAAAGATCCTCGACGACCGCTGTTTGCTGACCGATACGGCGGGCAGCATGTGTATGCTGAAGGTGGAGATGATCGGCGAAACGGCGGGACCCGGTGAGGAAATTCCCGATTATGCATTCCCGAATGGACTCACAGAGGGAGAATGCGAAACGGACGGCAGCAAAAGTATCCGATTTTATCAGCTGAAAAGCGGCTGCAGGGTCGGCGACGTCTCGGAGAATTTCCTCTGCCCGCTGCACCTGTTCACGGCCGAAGAGCTTGGGCTGATCCAGCATATCGCGTTCGGCGACGCGCAGCCGGGCTCTACGTATCTTGCGGTCGGAACGCAAGAGGATTTCCAAAGCTTCTATACGGACTTCGGCTTGCAGCCCGAACCGACCGAGAACGGCTTTTCTGTGCAGTGCACGGGGTCCGGCGGTTCGCAGCTCCTTGTGACGTTCACCTTCGGTACAGATGAAAACGGTGATGCGACCGTGTCTTTTGAAGCACAGGCGGCGTAGATCAAAACAACATATTGCGGCGGGAATCGGCATTCGCCTGCCCGCCGCATTTTTGCATTTTCGTCAAATCTGCCCAATGTGCGGCATGTGCCGAAAAGGAAAAAACTACGGCAGATGCAACGCAGGCGGGCGTTCAAAAGCAAAACATAAGCACAAAGACGACCGAAAAAAGGCAGAAGTGTCGTCCACGGCATGCAGGCATACCAATGCCCATATAATCCATCTCCCGCATTTCACGGAACGTCAAGCTGGAAATACTTTATTTCCGTAAAGCAAGCCGCAGTTTCTCTTTTTCCGCTTTGCTGGGTTTAAGATAATATCCGTTTAAATCGGGTACGAGCAATTTTTGCAGCGCGTTCAAATCAATGTCCACCGCCGCAGCCAACCGCATAGCGGTGCCAAATAGCGGCTGCATTTTCCCACTTAGGTAATTTTGATATTGCCTTGGCGAAAGATCCGCGCGCGCTGCTAACTCCTCAATCGTCAATCGCAGCGCTTGGCGCTGTTCTTCCACAAGCCGTAAAAATTCCCATTCGATTACAACAGCCATAAGATCACCCATTCTAACATTATGTGATAATATATCACTATTTTTGCAAACTTCCATCCAAATTTACAAAACAACATATTTTTTTGCAGAAATAACACGAAATTTAAGGGATTCATTTGCAGCGCTTTGCAGCGTTGCGATTTATGGATTGCTTTGGAAAAATTTTTGTAACAAACGGCTTGGGCGCTGGATGCACAAACGGCTTTTCACTTAGTGCTTTGCCGAAAAAATTTACAAATACAAATCAAAAAGAAAAAGCGCAGGAGCCCTGCGCGCGACGGAGAGATTTTTGTTTTGGAAACACTGAAAATGTCCCAAACATGCGAGACAAAACAAAAAGCCCTGAATTCCTTATAAATCAAGGAAAATCAAGGCTTTTTGCTTGGCGCGCTGCGAGGGATTCGAACCCCCGACCTTTTGGTTCGTAGCCAAACACTCTATCCAACTGAGCTAGCAGCGCAAATGCGGGTTCAAGCTATTGCTTTTAACCGCCCGAATATAATACCACCGAACGAAACAAATGTCAACAAATTTTTGCACGATTTTTTTAAAAGCAAATCATTTTACGCAGGATTTGTTTGCGGTTGGGTACGTAACGGTTAGATCGACGCCCCAATATCAGCGGATGCGGGAAAATTCTCATCCCCGCTCTCCTCCCGCTTCGAGAAAATGCACCCGCAGTCCGTCTGCCGATACAGATCGTAGGCTTTGGACAGTGCAATGGAACGCTTGTAGCCCTCTTTTTTCTTGAAATCCGAGGGCAGAAAGCGCACGCCGATTTCTTCACCGATCTCTTTCCCCAATTCGTTGAGGATCGCCGCATCCTTGTGGGGGCTGACGGTCAAGGTCGTCGTAAAAAAGTCAAATCCGAGAGCGCGCGCTTTTTCGGCAGTGGCGCGCAGGCGCAGCCGAAAGCATTCCGCACAGCGCGCGCCGCCCTCAGGCTCTGCTTCCAAGCCCTTGACCGCGTCAAAGAATTCGGCAGGGTCGTAGTCGGTGCGGATCTGCCGCACGCCTTTTGCAAACGGCGCGGCGGGCAGCAGCTTGTCGAATTGGCGTAGGCGTTTTTCGTATTCCGCGCGCGGGTGGATGTTCGGGTTGTAAAAATATATGGAAACGTCAAAATGCGCGCATAAGACTTCGAGCACCGCGCTCGAGCACGGTGCGCAGCAGCATTGCAGCAGCAGCGAAGGCCGTGCTTCTTCGGGCAGCGCCGCGATCACCGCTTCCATTTCCTTTTGATAATTGACCTTCAAACGCTCATCTCCGAAAGGGGTTCTGTTTACATAGTACCCGCCCTGCGGCAAAATGTCAAGCGGCGCGCGCAGGCACTGCCGTTGTTCGCGCGGCGGAGAAACGATTTGACAAACTGTGAACAAAGTGTAACATTTTCGGTTGAAATTCCCATAAAGGTGTGCTATACTATTCACAATCCCGCAGAAGCGATTCGGCATTACCGTACCGTTTTTTCTGCCAAAATTCGGAGGTATGTGTATGAAAGTCTTTATGATCGGCGGCACGGGGCTTTTGGGCTGCGAAGCTGCCAAGATCCTGATCGAAAAGGGGCATGAAGTCAAGAGCGTCGCTCTGCCGCCGCTGCCCGAAGGGGCGCCCATCCCGCAGGAGATGGAGATCATTTTCGGCGACATCAACAAAAAGTCCGATGACGAGATCAAGGAGATGCTGAAAGGCTGCGACACCTTCATTTTCGCCGCCGGCGTGGACGAGCGCGTGGAATTCCCCGCACCTGTTTACGATGCGTATTACAAATTCAACATCGCGCCCTTAGAGCGCATCCTGCCGCTGTGCAAGGAAATGGGCCTCAAGCGCGCGGTCGTGCTCGGCTCGTATTTCAGCTGGCTTGCCAAAGAGCGCCCGGATATGCCGATCTGCGAAAAGAACCCCTATATCCGCAGCCGTATCGAGCAGGAAAAGGTCTGCGAGAGCTTTGCGGATGAGAACTTTGATGTGTCTGTCCTGGAGCTTCCCTACATATTCGGCACGCAGCCCGGCAGACGCCCCGTGTGGGTCATCCTCATCGAGCAGATTGCCTTTATGGATAAGTGGCCCTTTACCCTGTACCCGAAGGGCGGCACGACGATGCTCACCGTCCATCAGGTCGGTCAGGTCATCGCAGGCGCTGCCGAAAAGCATGTCGGCGGCTTCCGCGCTTGGAAGATCGGTATGTACAACCTTACCTGGCAGGAGTTCCTTGCTATCGTCTATGAAGCCCGCGGCATGAAGGGCAGAAAGGTCATCGGCGTTGCGCCCTGGATGATGAAGATGGGCATGGGCAAGGTCGTCAAGGACTACAAGGAACGCGGCATTGACAGCGGTATGGATCCGTTGTACCTGCCCTATATCATGGATGTCAACCTGTTCACCGAGCAGAAGGACGCGATCGAGCTCGGCGCGACCGAGGACGATATCCGTGCGGCGATCTTCGATTCGATCAAGGTAAGCGAGGACGCCTACAACGGCAAGGTCAAGCTTTTGGAAATGAAAGGCGAATAAGGCGGGCTTTCCGCCGTGCATCAGGCATCCGCATACCCTGCGGGTGCCTGTATTTTTCACAAGATATGCACAACTGTGATTTTGTCACGGAAATTTCGGCGGCTTTGCGGTATACTGTGAATATCGAAAGCGGAATTTCGCTTTTGTTATTCTTTTACCGTACAGGAGGAAACAAAAATGTCAGTTTTGCATATCGAAGCAGAGAATTTTGAAACAGAGGTTTTGCACAGCGAAAAACCCGTGCTGTTGGATTTCTGGGCGTCTTGGTGCGGCCCTTGCCGCATGGTGGCGCCCGTGCTGGACGAGATCGCCGAAGAACGGCCCGAAATCAAGGTCTGCAAGGTCAATGTCGACGAGCAGGCCGAGCTTGCATCCGCATTCGGTATCATGAGCATCCCGACGCTGATGGTCGTGAAAGACGGCAAGATCGTCCGGCAATCGGTGGGCGCACTGCCCAAAGCGCAGATTTTGGAAATGATGGAATAAGCGAAACGTTTATTCCGCCGGGCTCGGCTTTCGGGAAATTCGGAGAGGTGAACGTATGAAGGTTGTTATTGTCGGCGGCGTTGCAGGCGGCGCGACCGCCGCCGCGCGGCTGCGGCGCTTGGATGAAGCGGCACAGATCATTGTGTTTGAGCGCACGGGCTTTGTTTCGTATGCGAACTGCGGACTGCCCTATTATGTCGGCGGCGTGATCGAGGATGAAGCGGAATTGACGCTGCAAACGCCGGAGAGCTTCCGGGCACGTTTCAATGTGGATGTGCGTGTGCACCACGAGGTGACGGCAATCGACCCGAAGGGCAAGTCTGTGACCGTGCGTAACTTGGAAACGGGAAAAACGTTTACGGAAACCTACGATAAGCTGGTGCTTTCCCCCGGGGCGAGGCCCGTACGGCTGGGGCTACCGGATCCGTTGCCCGAGCGGGTATTTACGCTTCGCACCGTAGAGGATACACTGCGTATCTACGAGTATGTACGAAAAAATGATCCGGGTTCCGTGGTGATTGCGGGCGGCGGATATATCGGCCTGGAGCTTGCGGAGAACTTGTTGCGGCAAGGGCTTCAAGTGACGCTCGTGCAGCGCGGGCATCAGCTTTTGACGCCGCTGGACGCGGACATGGCGGCGTTTGTGCACGCGCATATGCGCCGCGCAGGCGTGCGCCTGCTCTTCGGGCATGCCGTGCAGGATGTGTCCGCAGATGCAAACGGCGTTCGCGTGCTGTCGGATAACGCGCCGCCGCTTTCGGCGGATATGGCGGTGATCGCCGTCGGCGTTGAGCCGGATACAAAGCTTGCCGCCGAAGCGGGACTTGCGCTCGGCGAAAAGGGGAGCATCGTTGTAGATGCGCATATGCGTACAAGCGAGCCGGATATTTACGCCGTCGGTGACGCGGTGCAGGTGAAAAACGGCGTGACCGGCGAAGCGGCGTGTATCCCGCTGGCGGGACCTGCCAACCGGCAGGGGCGCATCGCGGCGGACAACATCTGCGGCGGGAACAGCGTGTATCGCGGTTCGTTCGGTTCCAGCGTGGTGCAGGTTTTTGATATGACCGCCGCGTCTACGGGGCTCAATGCCCGCGCAGCAAAGGCTGCGGGTATTAACTATGACCGCATGTATCTCGCGCCTATGAACCATGCCTCTTATTATCCCGGCGGCAAGGTCATGAGTATGAAGGTCTTGTTTGAAAAAGGGACCTACCGTCTGCTTGGCGCGCAGATCGTAGGCTTTGACGGCGTGGATAAGCGCATCGACGTACTCGCGACCGCCATGCAGGCGGGGCTGACCGTGCGGCAGCTTAAAGATTTGGATCTCGCTTATGCGCCGCCGTATGCTTCGGCGAAAGACCCTGTAAACTTAGTCGGCTATATCGCGGACAATATAGCTTCGGGTAAGCTGCAACAGTTTTTCTGGGATGAGGTCGAAGCCCTGCCGCGTGACGGCAGCGTGACGCTTTTGGATGTGCGCACACCGGGCGAATATGCCCGCGGGCATATCGAGGGTTTCCGAAATATCGAGCTTGACACACTGCGGGATCGACTTGCGGAACTGCCCAAAGGAAAACCGATCTATGTCCATTGCCAAAGCGGGTTGCGCAGCTACGTCGCCTGCCGCATCCTGTCGCAAAACGGCTTTGATTGCTTCAATCTTTCCGGCGGGTACCGGCAGTATGCGGCTGCCATGGCCGAACGCGAAGCCGCCGCCGAAGCGACGCTTTGCGGTATGGAGAAGTAAACAGCGGTTTTATTAAACCGTATAGAAACGGCGCGGGAAGCATTTGACTTCCCGCGCCGTTTCTTTGGTTTTGTCTACTGTGCGCTAAGCTTCCGCAGCCGCTTTTCATCTGTGAGTTCCACTGTCCCGCGTGACAGGCGGATCAGCCCCTCGTTTTGCATATCCCGCAAAACGCGCGTCACGACCTCGCGTGCGGTCCCCAGATGGTTGGCGATCTTCTCGTGTGTGATATGCAGCGTGCCGCCGCCCTCAAGCGCGGCTTCCTCCAGCAAAAAGCCCGCCAGGCGTTTGTCCATGCTCTTCCACAAAAGCTGTTCTACCCGCCACATGACCTCGGAAAAGCGGCTTGCCATGATCTGGTTGGTGTAATTGGCAAGCGCGGCGCAGCTTTCGGCAGCTTTCTGATAGACCTTTGCAGGGATGACCCACACCTCCGATGCCTTTTCCGCCTCCACCGTAATATCAAATTGCAGGCTTTGGATCATACATGACGCGGAAAGCAGGCATACATCCCGCTCGAACAGGCGATACAGCGTGATCTCGCGTCCCTCCGGGGAGAAGATATAAGCGCGCAGCTGCCCCGACGCTACAAGCAGAAGCCCCGTGCAGCCGGAGGCTCCGTCATGCAGCACCGTCCCGGCCGGTACGCGGCGGTATACCGCTGCGTCGGCAAGCTTTGCGCGTTCGGCTTCGGGCAGTTCCCCGAGCATCGGAAAAAATGCAGCAAGCTCCATGTAACGACTCCCTTGCGGTGAAAAACGCGGTCACTCCAAATCGATCTTGCGATCCTTATAGTAATAGATGCGGTCGTGCTCGCCGATCTCGCGCAGCACGCGGCAGGGATTTCCGACCGCCACACAGTTTGCGGGGATGTCCTTTGTCACCACACTGCCTGCGCCGATGACGCTGTTGTTGCCGATCGTCACGCCGGGCAGGATCACCGCGCCCGCGCCGACCCAAACGTTTTTGCCGATGTGAACGGGAACATTGAACTGCATCCCGCGGCTGCGCAAATTCGGCTCCACAGGGTGCCCCGCCGTAGCGACAGTAACATTCGGCCCAAACATGCAGTGATCGCCGATGTAGATATCGGTGTCATCCACCAGCGTCAAATTGAAGTTGCCGTAAACGCCGTTGCCGACATGCACGTGCCTGCCGCCCCAATTTGAGTGCAGCGGCGGTTCAAAATAGCAGCCCTCACCGATCTCGGCAAACATCTTTTGCAGCAGCGCCTGCCGTTTTTCCTGTTCGTTGGGGCGCGTGGCGTTGTAATCGTATAAAAGCTCCAGACAGGCAAGCTGTTCGCGCATCAAAGCCTCATCGTCCGGCGGGTAGATGCGGCCTTCGTTCATCCGCCTGCGTGCTTCTTCAGGTGTCATGGGGATTTCCTCCTTGTAAAGGTATATCTCTTAACAGCGCCGCGCGCCGCTTATAATCGGGCAGCACGGCGGCAACAACGTTGTAAAAGGCGGGGGAATGGTTCTTTTCACGGATGTGCGCAAGCTCGTGCACCACCACATAGTCCACGGCTTCGTTCGGATAGAGCATCAGCCGCCACGAAAAGCAAAGATGGTCTGTCCCGCTGCATGAGCCGAACCGCTTTTTTGCCGAGGTAATGCGTATCCCGGCAGGCTGTACGCCCAGGATCGCCGCAAAGTGCGCCACGCGCGGCGGGATCTCGCGCTTGGCGCGCGCACGAAGTTCCGCAATGCGCGCTTCAGTCAGCGCTGTATCCAGTGCGCGCCGCTTTGCCTGCCGTTCTTTGGCGGCGGAAAGCCACGCCCTGTGGTGTTCCAAAAAGCGTTCGATCTCCGCTTTCGGCAATCCTATGGGCGCTTTTACAAGCGGTATGCCGTCGTCGTCAACGGAGAGGGAAAGCGTTTTGCGCCGGCTGTAAAGGAGTTTATATTGCATGGTATCTCCCGAAAAAGGCAGAGTGCCGTTCTTGCGAATGTATCCTTATATCATGAAAGAGCATAGCACCCGCACCGTGCAGTTGTCAAGGGATTTGCGAAAAAGAAAATCCGCTGTGCTTCAAACATAAAAAGGGCTTGAAAAACCCCCGAAATTGCGCTACAATAAGCATTGAAAATCGGAAAAATAAGGAGAGAGTTCCATGGATAAGAATTGGCTGAATTTCAAAACCGTTATCGTCACGGGCGCTTCCAGCGGCATGGGCAAGGGCATTGCCGAAAAGCTCATCAAGGTGCACGGCTGCAACGTCATCGGCATTGCCAGAAGCGAAAAGAAGATGAAGACCTTCGTCGAGGAACTCGGCGAATATGCCGACCGCTTCTCCTATCAGCTATTTGACGTTTCTTCGCTTGAGAATTGGGTGAATTTCCGCCAATATCTCGAGGACAACCATATCAAGCCCGACATCCTTATCAACAACGCGGGTATTTTGCCGAAATTCGATAAGTTCCAGCACTACACGATCGAAGAGATCGAAAGCGCCATGAACATCAACTTCTATTCGGCGGTGTATTCCATGCACACCCTGCTGCCGCTGCTGTTAAAATCCCCCTCGGCGGCGATCATCAATGTGGACTCCTCCGCCGCACTGATGTCCCTTGCGGGCACGTCGGTATATTCCGCCAGCAAATCGGCGCTCAAGGCGCTGACCGAATCCATGCGCGAGGAGCTGCGCGGCAAGTGCTATGTCGGCATCGTCTGCCCGGGCTTTACAAAGACCGATATCTTCCGCAACCAGGGCTCTTCCGACGAAAAGGCGCAGAAGATGCTCAACATGGTCAGCACCTCCTGCGACAAGATGGTCAAGCTCATCATGAACGGCATCGGTCAGCAGCATGAGCTGATGGTGTTCGGCAAGGACGCCGCGTTTATGAACTATTTCGGCCGCATGATGCCGGTCCTGGGCGGCAGACTGTTCAGCGCCGTGATGAAGATGTCCAAGCTGCCGCTGTTCGACGGCGTGTTCAAGGAAGACTGAACATACATCTCAATATATACAAAAGGCGGGAGACAAAAAAGTCTCCCGCCTTTCGCATACCGTTTTACTCTTGCGCGCCTATCGCAGCCGGCAGAAAGATCCCGGCGGAGTAGCAGCGCTTTACACCGCGCCCTGCGCCGACACGGTGGTCTTTCCCTTTTTTACCTTTGGCAGGCGACAACCCTCTGCGTGCTCAAAACGAAAATTCTCTCCCTGCCGTCATCATTTTCGGTGCTAGGAGCTTAAGCTGCCGGCCTTGGCGCTTACGCCGTCAGCGCCGCGATGATGCTCGAATAGAGCTTTACGGGATCCTCCAGAAAATTATTTTTGACGACCTCGACTTGGAGCCTGTCTGCCACATAGACGGTCAGGCGCATCAGCTCGTTTTGCTCGTCGCCCAAAATGAACGTGACGTTATAGCCGCCGTCAGAGAGCTGCTCGGTCAAGATCTTGTTTTCCCGCTTATTGCGCGCCAGCGTCATCAGCTTGATCGCCGAGTTGACTGCCTGCTCGCGCACCGAACGCGGCAGTGTGGTCTCCAAAAGCTCCGCCGATTCGCGCCCGCGCGCGGTGTCGGTGAGCACTTCGTCCTCATCCTGAATATCGCGGTCAATATTGCCGGACTTCAAAAGCTCGTCGATCGCTTCATTTAATTCAAAATAATTGGCAAGCCCTTCGCGCAGCACCGCGTCCACAAGCAGGTTCTTCGGCACTGGGCGGTCTATGGCGCGCAAAAGATAACACACCAAAAGCCGTATCTCGCTGCGGTTGCGCAGCCCGCCTTCTTTCACGCCTGCGTTAAAGGCGTCAAAGGAACTGAAATCCATAATTGCTACTCCGTCTCAACATAAACCGAATTGCGAAAACAAATCGCAACTTATATTGTAGAGAAAACAGACGGTTTTGTCAAATCAGCGCGTCCGCAATTTCGGACACAGCGCCGTTTTCGATATACACACGCGGCACGCGCTTGTTGATGTCACAGCAGAATTCATAGTTGAAGCGGTGGGAAAGGTCGGCAGCCTCCTCAACGGGAATGCGGTTTTCACCGTCCGCGCCGATGAGCGTCACCTCGTCACCCTGACGGACATTCGGGATGTTTGTTACGTCCACCATAAACTGATCCATGCAAACTCTGCCTACAATGGACGCAAACTGCCCGTGGATGAGTACACGCCCGCGATTGGAGAGCGCGCGCGGGTAGCCGTCGCCGTAGCCGACGGGGATGGTCGCGATCACGGTTTTTCCCTTCGTCACATACGTCGAGCCGTAGCTGACCGCAAAGCCCGCGTCCACCGTTTTGACGAACGCAACATGGCTTTTGAGCGACATGGCAGGATACAGCGGGAAATCCGCCTTGTTGACTTCTTCCGACGGATACAGCCCGTAGGTCATGATGCCGCTGCGCACCATATCGAGAAAACCGCCGTCAAAATCTATGATGCCCGCACTGTTGCACATGTGCCGCAGCGGGATGTGCACGCCCGCCGCCTCAAGCGCGCCGAGAAAGCTCAAAAACCGCTCCTTTTGGCGGTTGCAGCTTGTTTTGTCCGCCGCGTCCGCACAGGCAAAATGCGTGAAAATGCCGTCGATCACAAGATCGTCGAGCGCTGCAATGCGCTTGACGGTCTCCACACCGTCCGTGTCCGGCTGCAAACCGATGCGGCCCATACCCGTGTCCACCTTGATGTGCACCCGCGCGGTTTTCCCGAGTTCAGCGGCGCGCGCAGCATACGCTTTTGCCGTGTCATATTGAAATACTGTATGCCAAATGTCATGCTCCAGCATCAGGTCAAAATCTGCGGGGAACACAAACCCAAGCACCAAAATGGGGTTGTCGATCCCGTTTTGCCGCAGCTGCACTGCCTCCTCGGCAGTCGCCACGCCGAACGCATAGGTGCCGATGCGCTTTAACGCCTTGGCAACAGGCACGGCGCCGTGTCCGTAGGCGTCGGTTTTGATGATCGCCATGACCTTGGTGTTCGCACCGACCTTTTGCATGGCGGTTTGTATGTTTTGGCAGATCGCATCCAAGTCGATCTGCGCATATACGCGCGCGGGAAGCTCCATAGATATTACCTTCTTTATATGATTTGCGCAAGCGGCGCAAGCTCGATGCCCGCCGCCTGAAGCGCGGAACGGATCTTTTGCACGAACAAAAGCGCCTTTTCGCCGTCGCCGTGTACGCACACGGAATCAGCGCGGATTTCGATCTCCTTGCCCGTGATCGTGCGCACCTTGCCCTTCTCTACCATGTCGATCACGCGCGCGATCGCCTCGTCCTCGTCCGTGATCATTGCGCCCGGCTTTGTACGCGGCACCAGCGAGCCGTCCTCCTCATACGCGCGGTCGGCAAATACTTCGCATGCCGTCCGAAGCCCTAAAGCCTTTGCCGCCGCGTGCATTTGGCTCGAAGCGGGACACAGCAGGATAAGGCGGTCATCCGTTTCGGCAACGGCTTCGCAGACGGCTTTGGCGAGCGCACCGTCCTTGCCCGCCATGTTGTAAAGCGCACCGTGCGGCTTAACATGCTGTAAAGTTGATCCGCTTGCCTTGCAGAATGCTTGTAATGCGCCGATTTGGTATTGCACATATGCTTTTGCTTCTTTCGGGCTTGCGGCAAGATTGCGCCGCCCGAAGCCCAAAAGGTCGGGAAATCCCGGATGTGCGCCGATCGCAACGCCGTGTGATTTTAAAAGCGCAACGGTGCGTTCCATGACCATCGGGTCACCCGCGTGAAAGCCGCACGCGACGTTTGCCGAGGTGATATACGGCGCGGCCGCTTCATCCGCGCCGATGGTATATGCGCCGAAGCTCTCGCCCATATCGCAGTTTAAATCGATTTTAGCCATATGCCGCCCTCCTTAAAATTTCAGATCTGTGTTTTTCACGTCCGTGATCAGCATATGCCCCGGCGCGTGCGTGATGCAGAAGTCCGGCTTCGAGTGCATCACAATGGATTGCGGTGTGACGCCGCATGCCCAGAATACGGGCGTTTCGCCGGGGTTAATCGTGACCGCGTCGCCGAAGTCGGGCTTCGACAGATCCGTGATACCGATCGCCGCCGGATCGCCGATGTGCACAGGCGTGCCATGCACGCGGGGCATCGAAGCTGTAATGTTGACCGCCTTTACGATCTGGTCATAGGGCAGGGGGCGCATGCTCACGACCATATTGCCTGAAAATACGCCTGCCGGTTCACAGGGGATATTTGTCAGGTACATCGGCACGTTTTTGCCCTCTTCGATATGGCGAACCGGCACGCCCGATTCCAAAAGCTCCGATTCAAACGAAAATGAGCAGCCAATGAGAAACGCCACCAAGTCGTCGCGCCAAAGGTTTTCCACGTTTTCGTATTCGCCGATGAGCTCTCCATGACGATATACGCGGTATTTCGGGATGTCCGACGCGATATTGCAGTCCTTGGCGATTTTTTTGAGATAGGGGCTGCCTACGTCCGTGACCTCTAAGATCGGGCAGGGCTTCGGGTTGCGCTGCGCAAACAGCAAAAAGTCATAGGCTAAATCTTTCGGCAGCACAGCAAGGTTTGCCTGCGCGTATCCCAGGCACATCCCCGAAGTCTGCGTTGCGATCTCGCCCGCGCGGATCTTCAGCCGCACGTCATGGGGACTTGTATGTGCGTAAGCGTTCATCGAACCAGATCCTTTCCGTATCGAAGCAGCAGGCGGTCAAGCGCGCGCTGCTCTTTTTTGTAAAGCTTTTCGGCTTGATGTGCAGAGACCGCATGGAAATACACCGTGTCGCCGGGACGGCGCTGCACGAGTTTGGGCAGATCGGCGCTTACGACCGTGGCGATCTTGGCGTAGCCGCCCGTGGTCTGCCGGTCGGCGAGCATCACCATCGGTGTGCCTGCGGGCGGCACCTGGATGCTGCCGAACACGATGCCGTCGGAGATGATGTCCACGCCGTCCTTGTATTCAATCTTCGCACCGTCCAATTTACAGCCCATGCGGTCTGTGTTTGCCGTGACACGGTACGGCGCCGATAAAAACGTCTGAAGCCCCGCCTTTGTAAAATAGTCGTTCTGCGGGCCCAAAACGACGCGCACTTCGGCGGCGTCGCCCGCATAGCTTTCTGCGGGAACGCGCACGCGCGGAAGGCGCTCCGGCGGTAAAGCCGGTTCGCGCAGCGTGAGTACGTCGCCCTTTTGCAGCTTGCGGCCTTGAAAGCCGCCAATGCCGCATTTCAGGTTGGTCGAACGGCTGCCGAGCACGGGCTCGACGTCGATGCCGCCCGCAAAGGCGATATACGTATAAAATCCCGTTTTCGCAGCGGAAAAAGCGAGCACATCTCCTTCATCCGCAAAAATCGTTTGATACATGCGGATCTCTTCGCCCGAAAGCGTCGCACCCATATCCGCGCCCGTTACGGCGAACAGGCACGGCGCGGTAAATTCGAACCGCCCGCCGAGCATCGCCATTTCGAGCACCGCCTCGTCGGTGAAGTTGCCCACCAGCGCGTTTGCTATGCGGTAAGCGCGCTCATCCATCACGCCCGAAGCGTTAAAGCCAAGGTACCCGTAGCCGTTCCGCCCGCCGTCCTGCACGGTGGTCAAAGCGCCGGGGCTGAGCACACATACGCTCATACGCTTCCCTCCGTTCTGCGGCAGACGTAAACGCCCGCGTCCACCTGCTTTTGGATTTCGTCAAACGCCGGCTCGTCAATGGGCACGAATCGGATATACTCGCCCGCCGAAAACAGCACAGGCGGCGTGCGCGCCGCGTCGTAGGGACGCACGGGCGTGGTGCCGATGAGCCGCCAGCCGCCGGGCGACGGGAGGGGATAGATGCCGGTCTGTTCACCGCCGATGCCCACCGCGCCCGCATGGATCCTCGTGCGCGGGGTCGTAAGGCGCGGACAGAAAATGCGCTCGTCCATGCCGCCCAAATACACAAAGCCCGGCAAAAAGCCGAGCATGTAAATGCGATAGTCCCGCCCTGCGTGCAGGCGCACGACCTCCTCGACGGAAAGCTTTGCGTAGTCAGCGACATCCTGTAGATCCTCGCCGTTATACAGCACCGGAACTTCCACTACGGTCTTTTGCGTCTGCGCTTCTGCGGAAAGGGTTTTGCAAAGGCGCAAAAGCTTTTTTTCAAGGCGATCTCCCGAAATCAACATGGGGTCGAACAGCACGGTCAGGGAACGGAAGGTCGGCACGCATTCGCGCACGCCGAAAATACCCTTATCGCGCACGGCGCGGTCAAGCGCATGCACCAAAGCATTCGTGTGCTCGTCGATCTCTTTCCCGAATTCCGCCACCAGCGCGCAGTCGCCGCTTCGCAAGATCTCAGGCTGTTCCATACCGCCGCCTCCTTTGCATAGCAGGATTTATGTTTTATTTTTCCTCAAAAAAACCGAGCTCCAGCGTCTTGTCAAACCAGATCTTGCATTTGACTTCAAGCTTCGGCGCATAGCGAATACATTCGCGCATCATGGTTACAATGGCTTTGTTGGTTTGCAGGTCAAAGCCGTCAATCGCGGGGATCGTCCAGCCGTACATATCGACCATGCCGCTGCGTGCCGCCGCTTTTAGTGCGTCTTCTTCTAAGCTTGCGTCATGCAGAATGTCCATATCGCCGCACAAAAATGCAAGTGCTGCGATCAGCGCATAGCATCCCCAGTCCGAAACCGTGGCGGTGATGATGTGCTCGGCGCCTACGCGCGCCGCGAGCCCGCCGCCGCAGCCGCATTCGCAGGTGCCCTTTGCCGCCCGCGGGATATACCGATCCAGATGCTCGGCGATCGTGCCCATGCCCAGCTCGTTGCCCAGATCCCCGATGGCGATGTTCAAAACGCCTGCCTTTTGCAGCTTTTGGAACAAAACGTCGCTTTTCGCTTCCAGCGGCGTGGTGCGTTTCCCTACGGAATTGTGGTATTCGCCGATGCGGTTCTCGCCGGGACATTCAATGGCGACGACCGCCGCGGGCAAGCCTTGCTCGAGCAGCGCGTCCGCCTGCGGTTCTGCTTCTGCCTTATCCTTCGTGAAAGGGAATACCGCCATGGAAACGGGGTTTGCCCGCAGGTCTTCGATCGAGGTGTAAAGGTGCAGCCCTACCACGCGCGAGAGCGCTTCCACGGCGGGCAGATTCTCATGCTGGCAGATGACCACGGGCTTTGCACCGAAGGCGAGAACGAGCGCGCGCGCAAGCAGCATGGTGCTGACGATGCCGTCCGTTTCCGCCGCTTTGTTATCTAAGAGCACAAAACCGGTCATCAGATAGACGAGATCATTTTCTTTGACCGTCTCGCACAAAAGCTTTGCCGCGTGCATAGAAAGCGGTTCGCCCGTATAACGCCGCGCCGCGTCGTAAAGAATACGGCACACCCCGTACCCGCGCGGATCGAGATTCGCAAGATCATCCAAATTCTGCCCAATGTTATAGGCGGTCAGTTCTTTCTGTGTCATAGGCGCCTCCGTTACGCTTTGGGGGTCGTTTCTTTCAGCAGCTTCGCACGGCAGGCATCCTGCAGCACCTTCAGCGTTGCGGGATCTTTGCCGCCGACGGGTTTTCCGTCGAGCTCACAGGCAGCCATGCACTGCGCGCCCGAGGACGAAACAAGGATCTCGTCCGCGTTCCACAGCTCGCCGAGCGTATAGTCTCTCTCTTCAACGGGAATGCCCTTTTCTTTGCAGATCTCAAGCAGGTGTTTTCTGGAAATGCCCGGCAGCACAAGGTTGTCAAGCTGGTGTGTGATGAAGACGCCGTCTTTTAAGATGGAAACGTTCGAGTGCGCGCATTCCGTCACAAGGTCGCCGCGGTGGAACACCGTCTCCTGACAGCCCTTTTCCCGCGCGCGCTGGCTTGCCATGACGCTTGGAATCAGATTGAGCGTTTTTATGTTGCAGTGCAGAAAGCGCGTATCTTCCATGGTGATGAGCTTATATTTCTGCGCCATATCCTTCATCTCACACGGCAGGCAGTAGATGAGCAGATTGCTTTTTCCCTCGGGGAAAATGTGCTCGCGAAGCCCGCTGCCGCGTGTGCACTGCCAATAGACGAATTGGTTCGGGTTATCCACCTTCTGCACGCAATCGTAAAGCGCGGCTTTGAGCGCCTCGCGCTCCATGGGCGCGGGGATCTCCAACAGGCGGCAGCTGTTATAAAAGCGGTCCAGATGCTCCTCCAGCGCGAAAATGATATGGTTCACAGAATAGGTTGCGTCATATACGCCGTCCCCGAAGTAGACGCTGCGGTCGCCCATCGGGATGGTCATTTCCTCAATAAGCCCCGTTTTTCCGTTGTAATAGCCGATGTTTTCCATGTCTGCAACATCCCCTGACAAAAATTGAAAAATAGAAAGCCAGGCCGTTTTCCTTTGCCCTTCCTTGCGCATGTGAAATACGACCCGACTTCTTTTTCATTATAGTATGCCGAAGGAAAGGTGTCAACTAAAAACGCTTTTTTTCACGAAAATTTTTGCGTGCGCGCAGCAGCCATGCATACTGCATAACGGCAAAAAACTTTCAAATACTATCACAGAAAACGGCACGCGGAGACTTGCCGCGAGCAAATCAAAAAAGACAGGAGAACGATCGACATGCAGGCGCAAACGCTTGTGCAAATGAAACATGTGCGCAAGGAGTTCCCGGGCGTGACGGCGCTTTCGGATATGTCCTTTGACATCCGCGCAGGTGAGGTGCACGTGCTGCTCGGCGAAAACGGCGCGGGTAAATCGACGCTGATGAAAATTTTGAGCGGCGTGCACAAGCCGACCTCCGGCAGCGTTGTGATCGACGGAAAAGAATATAAAAGCCTCACCCCGCACGATGCGAACCGGCTCGGCATCCGCGTGATCTATCAGGAACTGAGTGTGATCCCGACGCTTTCCATTCGGGAAAACCTGTTTGTCGGCAGGCTGCCCGTGAAAAAGCGTGCTTTTTTTCATACGGTGGATTACGGCGAAATGCAGCGCCGCGCCGAGGGCTTGCTCGAAAAGGTAGGGCTGCACCGTGACGCGCGCACGCCCGTTGAGGATCTGAGTATCTCGGAGAAACAGCAGGTCGAGATCGCAAAGGCTCTTGCTGTGGACAGTCGTGTCATCATTATGGACGAACCGACCGCTTCGCTGACGCACGAGGAGGTGCGGCACCTGTTTGCCGTCATTCGCGCGCTCAAAGCGCAGGGCAGGGGGATCGTATTCATTTCCCATAAGCTGCCGGAGATCATGGAGATCGGCGACCGCGTGACCGTGCTCAAGGACGGGGCGAACGTCGGCACAAAGCAGATTGCCGACGTAACGGCAGACGACCTTGTGACCATGATGGTCGGGCGGCAGATCCGCAAGAACTATCAAAACGAAAGCGCACCCGACGGCTTCGAGCAGGAAGAGGTGCTGTTCGAGGTGAAGGGGCTTTCGCGGCGTGACGGCAAGGCACGCGACGTTTCTTTCCGCCTGCACAAAGGCGAGATCTTAGGCTTTGCCGGGCTTGTGGGCGCGGGACGCAGCGAGCTGATGGATGCCGTGTTCGGTGCAGCGCCGAAACAGTCCGGACAGATCCTTTTGCACGGAAAAGAGATTCGCACGAAAAGTCCCTATCAGGCGATTCGAAACGGACTTGCCATGGTGACGGAAAACCGCCGAGAGACAGGGTTCTTCCATAATTTTGACATCAAGCAGAACATTTCCCTGCTGCCGTTTGTCAAGACTGCGCGCGGCGGCGGAACACTGGGACTCATCGACCGCCGCTTTGAAAAGCGTTGTGCCGAGCAGCAGCGCAAGGCCTTGCGCATCAAGTGCGCTTCCGTAAACCAACCGGTCACGGAGCTCTCGGGCGGGAACCAGCAAAAAGTCATTTTGGGCAGATGGCTTGCGGCGCAGTCCGAAATTTTGATCTTTGACGAGCCGACCAAGGGCATCGACGTCGGCAGCAAAGCGGAGATCTATGCGCTCATGCGGGAACTTGCGGACAGCGGCAAGGGCGTTTTGGTGGTCTCATCAGAGCTCCCCGAGCTTCTTGCCGTATGTGATACCATTGCCGTTTACCGCGAAGGGGAGATCGTCCGCGTCTTCCCGCACAGTGCGGCAACAGAGGAAAACATCGTGCTGGCTGCTGCGGCCGGGGACACAGAATGAAAGGGGAACGCAACATGGCTTCCAAAGAACGGGCGAAAGAAAAACTGACCTTTAACACGCTTTGGCAGCGCTTCGGCACCTTCGGTATCCTGATCCTGCTGCTTGCGATCCTTGCCGTTGCACGCCCCGGGCACTTTTTCTCCGTCTCGACGGTCACGCAGATCTTGGCGCAAAGCTCCGTAAATATTTTGATCGCGCTCGGTGAATTTTTTGCGATCCTGATCGCGGGCATCGATCTTTCCGTCGGCTCTGTCGTTGCGCTGACGGGCATGGTGACCGCGCAGCTGATGGTGGCGGGCGTACACCCGCTCTTAAGCCTTGTGCTCGGCGTCCTGCTCGGCGGCGTGCTGGGACTTATCAACGGTGTGCTTGTCAACCGCACGGGGCTGCACCCGTTCATCATTACGCTGGGTACACAGGCGATCCTGCGCGGCGTCACGCTGATCATCTCAAATTCCAGTGCTGTGTTCGGTTTTCCCGCAAGCTTTACACGCACCATTTCCGTCAATGTGTTCGGGCTCGTCCCCTTAGTCGCGATCATCGCCCTTTTAACGGCGGTCGTGCTCTCGTTTTTGACACGGCAGACGAAGCTCGGCAGAAACATTTACGCGCTCGGCGGCAACCGCGAAGCGGCATGGTACGCGGGGATCAATGTAAAGCTGCATACCTTGATCGTGTTTATGATTTCGGGGCTTTGCGCGGGCCTTGCGGGCGTGGTGCTCCTCGGGCGCGTCGGCTCCGCGGAGCCTGCGGCGGCGACCGGCTTTGAAACGTATGCCATCGCGGCGGCGATCATCGGCGGCACCAGCTTTTTCGGCGGCAAGGGTAAAATTTTCGGTGTGGTCATCGGCGGCTTTATCATCGGGGTCATCAATTTCGGTATGAACCTGCTGTCGCTGCCGAGCACCCTGCAGCAGGTCGTCATGGGCGCGCTCATCATCGGCTCCGTTGCGCTCGACCGTTTTGTGGCGAACAAGAAGTAAGAAGAGGACAAAGCTATGAAACCTATGTTTAACCCATCCTTGATGTGTATGGACTTTTTGGATATGCGAAACCAGGCGGAGATCCTTAATACCCGCTGTGATATGTACCACGCGGATGTCATGGACGGGCATTACGTCAAAAATATCACGCTCTCACCCGACTTCATCCGCGCATTTCACACAGTCGCGCAAAAGCCGATGGATTGTCACCTGATGGTAACAGACCCCGACCTGTTTTTGGAGCCGCTTGCCGAGGCGGGCGCGGAATATCTTTGCGTGCAGGCGGAGACGGTCAACCGCGATGCGTTCCGTATCCTCAATAAGATCGAAGCCCTCGGCTGTAAGGCGGGCGTGGTGCTCAATCCTGCCACGCCGCTCGAATTTGTACGGCATTATCTGGAGCGCGTCGACATTTTAACGATCATGACCGTAGACCCCGGCTTTGCTGGGCAGCCGTTTATCCCCGAAATGCTCGAAAAGATCCGCGAGGCGCGCGAATTCAAGGAAAAACACGGGTGCAAGTATCTTATCGAAGTGGACGGCTCGTGCAACGAACGCACCTTCAAGGCCTTGTATGATGCGGGCGCAGAAGTCTTCATCGTCGGCACGTCGGGACTTTTTTCGAAGGACAGCGATTTGAAGCTTGCATGGGAAAAGATGCTGGCGGATTTCCGCAATGCGACCGGAGAATCGGTTTGAGGAAGGGGAAAAAGCGTTGGAACAGTTGACCATCGGCATTGACATCGGCGGCACGAATTTTCGGATCGGCACGGTGGATGCGGCGGGAAATGTCGAGGACTTCGAAAGCCACTCGAGCGCCATGTTCCGAAAAGAGGATGCAGCCGAGGTGCTGGCGCATGTGATCCTTGGGTATATGGAGCGGTATGCGCTGCGCGGGCGTATTCGCGGCGTGGGCGTGGGCGTTCCGGCCGTCGTCAGCCGGGACAAACGCCTGGTGCGCTCTGCGCCGAACCTGCCGGGCTTCGACTCGCTTGCCCTTCCCGCGCTTTTGGAAGAACAGATGTGTCTGCCCGTATTTTTGGATCGCGACGTCAACCTGCTGCTGCGCAGCGATATGCATACGCTGCTATTAGAGCCGGACAAGACCGTTTTAGGCTTCTACGTCGGCACGGGCTTCGGCAATGCGATTTACCTCGACGGCGGCTTTTATGCGGGGAAAAACGGCGCGGCGGGTGAGCTTGGGCATATCCCGATGCTGGACCTGACCGAGACGTGCCCCTGCGGCAACGTCGGCTGCTGTGAGGTGCGCTGCTCCGGAAAACATCTCGAATGGATCGCCAAGCGGATGTTTCCCCAAACGCCGGTGCGGCAGGTATTCGCAAGGCATCACGGGCATCCGGCGCTCGAACGGTATGTACGCGACCTTGCCGTGCCTATCGCCGCAGAGATCAATATATTAGATCCCGACTGCGCCGTGCTTTCCGGCGGGGTGCTCGGTATGCCGGGCTTCCCGCGGGCGATCTTGCTCGAGGCGATCCATGCGCATGTGCGCAAGCCGTATCCCGCCGAGGGGCTTGACCTGCGCTTTGCGGCGCAAAGCCCGCAAAACGGCGTGCGCGGCGGCGGGATGCTTGCCGCAGAACAACTCAATAAAGCTGTGCCGCGCACCGCACGACCGGTGCAAGCGGCTTCTGGAAAGAGGGAATCTTTATGAAAAAAAGTATACGCAAACGCATATGTGCCATTCTGCTTACGACCGCATTGCTCCTGACGGGCGTGCTCGCAGGCTGCGGCGACGATGCGCCGGGCGGCGGCACGGACACCGCGCAGGCGGAATACGCCGTGATCTTAAAAACACTGTCCAACGATTTCTGGGCGACCATGAAAACGGGCATTGAGGAAGAGGCGGAAAAACAGGGCGTTACGGTGGATATTTTTGCCGCCAACAGCGAAGAGGACACCGAGGGGCAGCTGCGCATTTTGGAAAACTGTATTGCAAAGGGCTACAAAGCCATCGGCGTTGCTCCGCTGTCGCCCACCAATCTGTTGAATGGCGTAGCGCAGGCAAACCAAAAGGGCATTTATGTGATGAATATCGACGAGCAAATGGATATGGAAACGCTGAAAAACGTCGGCGGCAGTGTCATCGCCTTTGCCACGACGGACAATGTCGCGGTCGGGGAACAGGCGGCAAACTATATCGTCGGTAAGCTGACTGCCGGCGGACAGGTCGCAATCATCGAAGGCAAAGCGGGCAACGCCTCGGGCGAGGCGCGCAAGCAGGGCGCGACTGATGCGTTCCGCGCGGCGACGGGCGTGGAATTGGTCGCGTCGCAGCCGGCGGATTGGGATCGCCAGAAGGCGCTCGACACCGCCGCAAGCATTTTGCAGCAGTACCCGGAGCTCGGTGCGTTTTATTGCTGCAACGACACCATGGCGCTCGGCGCGCTGCAGGCGGTAAAGAATGCCGGAAAGCTCGGTCAGGTGCTGGTGGTCGGCACGGATGGCGCTGCAGAGGCGATCGAAAGCATCCGCGCGGGGGAGCTGACCGCCACCATCGCCCAGGATTCCGCCGAGATCGGCGCGACCTCGCTGCGCAAAATGATCGAGGCGGTGCAAAGCGGTGCGGCGATCGACCCTGAGGCACAGCCCGAAACGATCCCCGTGGAAGCCTATATTGTTGAGCAGGATACCGTCGGGTAAGTTAGGAGGCGCAGGATGAAGATCGCGATCGGCTGCGACCATGTGGGTCTCGAACTGAAAGACTGCATCGCAGAGCATTTGAAAAAGCACGGGCATACCGTACAGGACTTCGGTACAAACAGCGGCGAGCGCACGGACTATCCCATTTACGGCAAGGCCGTCGCCGAAGCGGTGGCAAGCGGCGTGTGCGAAAAGGGCATCGTCCTTTGCGGCACGGGCGTTGGGATTTCCATCGCCGCCAACAAGGTGCGCGGGGTGCGCGCCGTGGTCTGCTCGGAGCCGTATTCCGCACTGCTCTCACGCCGCCACAACGACACGAACGTGCTGGCGCTGGGCGCGCGCGTGGTTGGGCGCGCTTTGGCGCTGATGATCGTGGATGCGTGGCTTATGGGCGAATATGAAGGCGGCAGGCACGCAAAACGTGTGGAAATGCTTGCAGAGCTGGATGATATGCGCTGAATACAAGACGTGCAAATACAAAAAGCGGCTTTGTTCGAAAACAAAGCCGCTTTTTGTTAAAATGTTGTCAAAAACAGGCTGAATGTTGACAACCGCATGTTTTTTGTGGTAGACTGCAATGGTTCTGCCGTACAGAGATACAGCGGGGGAATAGGGTTTCGGAGGTGCGAAAAAATGAATATTTATGATGCCGTGTACCAGGTCAATTGTTCTCACCCTGAAAAACGTGCCATGTCCATCGCTTTGGAAAACGGCGAAAACCGTGTCTATACCTACGGCGAGGTGTTTCAAAAAACCGAGCTGTATGCCGAACGTCTGGCTTCCTTTGGCGTGCGCGCGGGCGACCGTGTGGCGTTCGTCTGCGAATCAAGCCCTGAGTGGACGATCGCATTTCTTGCTGTGTGCAGGCTGCGATGCACAGCGGTGCTGCTTGATGCGTCTCTCGGCGGCGAAGAGCTTGCGAATTTCCTTCAATTTTCCGATGTGCGCGCCGCTTTTTTCTCGGAAAAAGCGCGGCAAAAACTGTCGATGCATACGTTTTCGTTCCCTGTGTTTCATGTGCTCGACGGCGCCGTTTCCCCGGATTCCTCTGCATGTGTGCCGGATTCCATGCCGCAAACGCCCGATCCGGATGAAGAAGTTGCGTGCATCCTCTTTTCTTCCGGGACTACGCGCAAGGCAGCGGGCATTCTGCATACGCATGACGCGCTCATCGAAACCACGCGCATGACGCTCGAAGTACAGGGGCTCAAGGCCGATGACCGCTATCTCGGCATTTTGCCGAATTCCCATATTTACGGCCTTGTCTGTTTGGTGCTCGGCCCGGCGCTTTCCGGCGCGGCGGTGCATTATATCGAGTCTGTCAGCGCTGAGGCGGTGCTTGGGGCGTTCGCGTCCTATCACCCCACTGTCCTGCCCGCCGTGCCGAAGGTCTATGAGCTGTTCATGACGCAGATCCTGCGCCGGATCAACGCGAACCCTGCAACCAAGCTGCTGTTTAAGACGTTTTTCCCGCTCTGCCTGAAAAAACGCCGCAAAAGCGGAAGCCTTCTGGGCAAGCGGCTGTTCAAAAGCATCCACGAAGGCTTCGGCGGCAGCCTGCAATACTTATGCTCGGCGGGCGCGCCGCTCTCCAAAGAGGTCGCGGACTTCTATTACGGAACAGGCTTTGACATCCTCATTACCTACGGTGCGACTGAGACGAATATCCCCACCGTCGGCAACATACCCGGCAGCATCCGTACAGACTCCTGCGGAAAGCCCTATCCTGCGGTCACGCTCAAGCGCAGTGAGTCCGGCGAGCTTTTGGTGAAGTCCCCTTACCGCATGAAGGGGTATTTCCGCGACGAAGCGGCAACGCGCGCGGCGTTTACGGAGGACGGCTACTTCAAAACAGGCGACCTTTGCGAGATCGACGAGGCGGGCTTTGTGCGCGTCACGGGGCGCAGCAAGGAAAACATCGTCCTGCCCTCCGGCAAAAAGGTCACGCCCGATGATCTGGAGGAGAAATACGCCGCGCTTGAGGGCGTTTCGGAATTCGTGATCTGCGGCGTCCCGCGGGAAAGCGCGGACGGCGACGAGATCCATGCCTTTTTGGTGCTTGAAAACGATACGCCCGAAACACGCGAAGCCGTTGCGGCACAGGTACGCGCACGGGGTGCGGACGTGCACCGCAATATGCGCGTTGCAAAACTGCATTTCGTCCGCGAGATCCCGCGCACATCCCTGCAAAAGCCGAAGCGTTATCTTTTGCAGCAGCAGGCGCTGAAAGAGCGCCAAGCCGGTATGCTTTCGCCCGAGGCCACCGTTCCCGAAGCGGCATCAAACGCTGCGCTTTTTGTGCGGAACGCCGTAGCGCGCGTCGCGAATGTCGAACCCGAATCCGTGCTGCCCACGACCCGTATTTTTGAAGAACTGTCCGTGGATTCGCTGAGCTCGATCGATCTGGCGCTGACGATCGAGGAACACTACCATGTCAATTTGGAAAACCGTTTTACGGCAAGCATGACCGTTGCCGATCTCGTTGCGGCGCTGGAGGACCCTGCTGCCGCACCGGGTGCTGCTGAAGAAACGGGAACGGCCTATCCCAAGGAAAAAACGGTCGGCGATTATCTTGTTTATGCTTTCTTCCGCAATCTTGCGCGCACATGCTACCGCATGCGTTTTCACGGTGTGGAAAACGTCCCGCAAAGCGGCGGGTTCATCCTTTGCGCCAATCATGTCGCCAAGCTCGATTACCTTTATATTTCCGCCGCTTTTCCGAAAGACCGCTTCATGCACCTTTGCTGCATGGCAAAAAAAGAGCTGTTCCGCACAGATCCGTTCAGCAAAAAGCTGATCCGCATTGCGGGCATGGTGCCCGTGGACCGCAGCGGTGTCAACATGAAAACCATGGCGGCGCTTAAGGAAAAACTGCAGGCGGGCTGGGGCGTCGTCATCCATCCCGAGGGAACAAGAAGTGCGGACGGCATTTTCCGCGATATGAAGAACGGCGCCTCCGTGCTCGCCGTCGACGTAGGCGTGCCGATCGTACCCGTTTATGTCAACGGTGCGTATGCTATATTCCCGAAAGGTGCGAAATGGTTCCGCGTGTTTGACTGGCGGCATATGCGCAAGTTCCCGCTGGATGTCTATTTCGGCGCGCCCATTGCGAGCGAGGGGAAGGATGTGCAGGCGCTGACCGCCGAGGTGCGCGATGCGATCTTGGCGCTGCAATCCGCTGCGCGCGGCAAAAACGAAAAAGGAGCATAAGAAAAACGCCCGTCTTTTGACGGGCGTTCATCATTGCAATACACAATCAAACCGCGCGGGTAACCTTGCCGGAGCGCAGGCAGCGCGTGCAGGCGTAGACCCGTTTAGGAGAGCCGTTTACGATTGCTTTTACTTTTTTGACATTGGGCTTCCAGGTTCTGTTGGAACGTCTGTGCGAGTGCGAAACCTTGATGCCGAACGCGACGCTTTTGCCGCAGAATTCACATTTCGCCATTTCAAAGGCACCTCCCTTTTCTCGTTTAAGCAAAGAAAATAATAGCAGAAATACATAGGAAATGTCAAGTCTTTTTTTCAAAAGACGCAAAAAAGCCGAAGCGGGCGGGAAAAACGCGCACCGCACCGAGAAATCGGAAAAAAAGGGTTGCTTTTTTTATTAAAATGGTATATAATGCAGAAAACGAACATTTGTGCGATTTGGAGGATCGATCCTATGGCGGAAAAGAATAAGGCATTGGAAACAGCGCTTGTGCAAATCGAAAAGAAATACGGCGCAGGCGCAGTTATGCGTTTGGGTGAGACGCGCGCGCTGCAGATCGAAGCGATCTCCACAGGCTCGCTTTCTTTGGACATCGCCACAGGGATCGGGGGCTTGCCGCGCGGCAGGATCGTGGAAATCTACGGCCCCGAATCCTCCGGTAAAACCACCCTTGCGCTGCATGTGGTCGCCGAAGCGCAAAAGCAGGGGGGCGAAGCGGCGTTCGTGGATGCCGAGCATGCGCTCGACCCCGTTTATGCCGCAAACCTCGGCGTAGATGTGGACTCGCTTTTGGTTGCCCAGCCCGACAACGGCGAGCAGGCGCTTGAGATCACCGAGGCGCTCGCGCGTTCGGGCGCTTTGGATGTCATCGTTGTGGACTCCGTCGCGGCGCTCGTACCGCGTGCCGAGATCGACGGCGACATGGGCGACAGCCACGTGGGGCTGCACGCGAGACTTATGTCACAGGCGCTGCGCAAGCTCACGGGCGTTATTGCGAAATCCAACACCGTCGTTATTTTCATCAACCAGCTTCGTGAAAAGGTCGGCGTGGTCTACGGCAACCCGGAGGTAACGACGGGCGGCCGTGCCTTGAAATTCTATGCCACCATGCGCATCGATGTGCGCCGCGTAGAGGGGCTCAAGGGCGCAGGCGGCGAATTTGTCGGTTCGCGCACCAAGGTCAAGATCGTGAAAAACAAGGTCGCGCCGCCGTTCAAGACGGCGGAATTCGACATCATGTACGGCGAGGGCATTTCCCGCGTGGGCGAAGTGCTTGATGCAGCGGTGGAGCTTGGGATCGTCAAAAAGAGCGGTGCGTGGTTCTCCTACGGCGGCGAGCGGCTCGGGCAGGGGCGCGACAACGTAAAGAACCTGCTTTCCCGCGACGAAAAGCTGTGCGGCGAGATCGAAAAGCAGGTGCGCGAGCAGATGGCGAATGCCGCGCAGAAGACCGAAAAAGGGGCAAAAGACCCGGCGGATGAACCTGTCGCCTATAAGCCTGTGGCAACTACCAAAGCCGCTGCGCGCGCCAAGATCGACGTGGCGGTTGAGGACGACGAATGAAATTAAGCACAAAGCCCGGCAAAGGGGAAAAGATCCACATTTTTGTGGATGACGAATACCGACTGACGGTGGACAGCCGCTTCTGGTATTCCGAACGCTGGCACAACCAAACACAGATCGACAGCGGGGAGCTTGCCGCCTTGGAAGAGGCGGTCGGCTCCCGCCGTGCGTTCAACAGCGCGGAGGATTATCTTTCGCGCCGCGACCACAGCGAAAAGGAGCTTTACGAAAAGCTCTGCCGCAAGTACCCGCCCGCGGCAGCCGAGACCGCAATCGAGAAAGCAAAGGATTTAGGGCTGCTGGATGACGAACGCTTTGCTGCAAACTATGCAGCGGAGTTGTATGAAAAAAAACATTTTGCCTCCCGGCGCATCCTTCTGGAGCTGCGGCGTAAGGGCATAGACCGTGAAATTGCGGAAAATGCGGTGGAAGGGCTTGACAAAGTCGGCGAAACCCGTATTATAGAACTGTTGCGCGGCAAATACCGTGCCGCCTTTTCGGACGAAAAGAGCAGGCGGCGCGCCGTAAACGCGCTTTTACGCATGGGCTATGCGTACACGGAGATTCGCGCCGCGCTGGAAACATTGGAACAGGAATTCGAGGAGCTGGATACAGATGGCTGAAAAAATCGGGATGATCTCGCTTGGCTGCCCGAAAAACCAGGTGGATGCGGAACTTATGCTCGCGCGCCTGTCCGAAGGCGGGTTTGAGATCACCAACGAGGTGGACGGTGCCGACCTTGTCATCGTCAATACCTGCGGTTTTATTGAAGAGGCAAAACAGGAAGCGATCGAGAATATACTGGATATGGCGGAACTCAAAAAAGAGGGCGTCATCGGCAAGATCGTTGTTACGGGCTGCCTTGCGGAGCGTTACCGCGACGAGATCCTTCGTGAGATTCCCGAAGCGGACGCCGTTGCCGGGATCGGCTCAAACGCCGACATCTGCGACATCTGCCGCCGCGTGCTCGACGGCGAAACCGTCGAACAGTTCGGCGAAAAAACGGATCTGCCGCTTTCGGGCGAGCGCATGCTCACCACGCCGCCGTGGTTTGCGTATCTGAAAATCGCCGAGGGCTGCTCGAACCACTGCACGTACTGCGCGATCCCTGCCATCCGTGGGGAATTCCGCAGCCGTGCGTCTGAGGACATTCTGAAAGAAGCGAAGGAACTCGCCGATTCGGGCGTCAAAGAGCTGATCGTCGTCGCACAGGACACCACCCGCTACGGCGAGGATCTTTACGGCAAGCCCGCGCTCGCCGCACTCTTAAAGGCGCTGGACGCTGTGGAGGGTATCGAGTGGATCCGTGTGCTGTACTGTTACCCCGACCGCATCACCGACGAATTGTTGGACGTCATGGCGAAAAGCGATAAGATCCTGCACTATATTGATTTGCCCCTGCAGCACGCCGACGCACGCATTCTGCGTGCCATGAACCGCAGAGGCGACAGCGAAAGCCTGCTCAATCTCATCGAAAACATCCGCAAGCACATGCCCGACGTCGTGCTTCGCACTACGCTCATCACGGGCTTCCCCGGCGAGGACGAAACGGCGTTCGAGACGCTTTGTGCATTTGTAAAAGAAGCACGTTTTGAGCGGCTCGGCTGCTTCGCCTTTTCCGCTGAAGAGGGTACGCCCGCAGCCGAATTCCCCGACCGGGTAGACGAGGATGTCCGCCGCGAACGCGGGGAGACGATCATGGATATCCAAAGCCGTATTTTTGATGAAAAAAGCCGCGAATGCATCGGCAAGGTCTATAAGACCGTCGTCGAGGGGTACGACCCGTATACGGATAGCTATTTCGGCCGCACCTGGCGCGACGCACCCGAAATCGACGGTGCGGCACATTTCACCTGTGGGTATGAGCTGCATGAGGGCGATATGGTCGAGATCGAGGTCTTCGACGTGCGCGACTGTGATTTGATCGGAGAAGTCATATGAAATTAAACACGCCAAACAAGCTCACCATCGCGCGCATGCTCATGACGCCGGTGTTTCTTGCACTGCTTTTGTGGGAGTCGCTCCCGCATCGGTTCCTGATCGCAACGATCGTTTACGCCATCGCCTCCGCTACGGACGCCATTGACGGCAAGCTGGCGCGCAAAAACGGGCAGATCACCAATTTCGGCAAGCTTTTGGACCCCATAGCCGACAAGGTACTCACCACTTCGGCGCTGCTTGCGTTTTTGCAGATGGGGCTTTGCAATATTTGGATCGTGATGATCGTCTTAACGCGCGAATTCACCATTGCCTCCATCCGCATGATTGCGGCGGCGGGCGGCGTTGTGATCCCCGCAAACTTTTGGGGCAAGCTGAAAACCGTCAGCCAAATGGTCTTTACCATCATCATTATGCTGCTCGGCGAGGTGTATCAATATGTGCCGCAGATCTATCCCGGCGTTACGGTGCCGTATTGGCTCACGCTCGGGAATATCTCCAATTTCCTGTTGTGGATCACCGCGATCTTGACCGTGATCTCCGGCGTGATCTATATCAAGGACAGCAAAAGTGTGATCGATTACACCAAATGACCGTTTAAAATCCGAAACGTGTTTTGGCAATTTGACAGGTGCACATTTTTGTGTTTTGTGCTATACTGTATTTGACAGGATATTTTAACTGCAAGGACGGAGAGAAGTAGCAAAGCCTTTTGCCCGCCCAGAGAGAAAGCGCCACGGGCTGCGAGCGCTTTTGCGGGTCCCTTTGCGAAATGCACTCCCGAGCAGGCGGGGGGAAGAGAATGTATCCCCGCCCGTTTTGGCCGCGTTAAGGCAAACGAGCCGTTCCCGAAAAGGGAGCGGGAAACGAAGTGGAACCGCGATATTCGTCGCCTTCGTCGCGCCCGAAAGGGGCGGCGGAGGCTTGTTTTTTTCGGAGGAAATCTATGTTTGAAAGACTGAAGGAGGATATCGCCGCCGTCAAGGAACGCGACCCCGCGGCGACTTCCACCCTGCAAATTTTACTGCTGTATCCGGGGCTCAAGGCTGTTCGGATGCATCGCCGCGCAAACTGGTTGTGGCGGCATAATCACAGATTTTTGGCGCGGTGGCTCTCCCAGCGCGCCGTGCGTAAAACAGGCATTGAGATCCATCCCGCCGCCAAGATCGGCAGACGCTTTTTCATCGACCACGGTACGGGCGTCGTCATCGGCGAAACGGCGGAGATCGGCGATGATGTGACGCTGTATCAGGGTGTGACGCTCGGCGGCACAGGCAAGGACACGGGCAAGCGCCATCCGACCATCGGCAACGGCGTGATGATCGGCGCGGGCGCAAAGGTATTAGGGCCTTTCCGCGTCGGCGACAACTCCAACATCGCCGCAGGCGCGGTGGTGCTTGAGGAGATCCCGCCCGAAAGCACGGCGGTCGGCGTGCCCGCGCGCGTGGTCAAGCGAAACGGCGTGCGCGTGGACTGTCTCGATCAGGTGCATGTGCCCGACCCGGTTTCGCAGGAGCTTTGCCGCATGTCGGTGCGCATCCATACGCTCGAAAAGGAATTGGAAACCTGCCGCGAAAGCGGGCAAGCTAAATAAAAGCGATCCAGAACAAATCGGATCGTAAAGGAGAAGAATTATGCGCGTTTACAATACGCTCACCCGCAAAAAAGAGGAACTCGTGCCCGTCACGCCCGGTGAAGTGAAGATCTACGCCTGCGGTCCGACGGTCTACAACTTTATCCACATCGGCAATGCACGTCCGCTGTGTGTGTTCGATACCCTGCGCCGCTATCTCGAATTTCGCGGCTACAAGGTGCGCTTTGTGCAGAATTTCACGGACATCGATGATAAGATCATCCGCCGTGCGAATGAAGAGGGCACGGACTACAAGACCGTTTCCGAGACGTACATCCGCGAATTTTGGACGGACGCCAAGGGGCTTAATTTCCGCGAGGCGACCGTGCACCCCAAGGCGACGGAAAACATTGACGAGATCATCTCGATCATTTCGACCCTTATTGAAAAAGGCTATGCCTATGCCGTCGAAAACGGCGACGTCTACTTCAGCCCCGGGAAATTCACGGAATACGGCAAGCTGTCGCACCAGCCGCTCGAAGACCTCGAAGCGGGCGCGCGCATCAACATCGGCGAGCTGAAAAAGGAGCCGATGGATTTTGCGCTTTGGAAGGGCGCCAAGCCCGGCGAGCCTGCATGGGATGCGCCGTGGGGCAAGGGCAGACCGGGCTGGCACATCGAGTGCTCGGCGATGGCGCGCCGGTATTTGGGCGAGACCATCGACATCCACTGCGGCGGGCAGGACCTCATTTTCCCCCACCACGAAAACGAGATCGCCCAAAGCGAGTGCTGCAACGGCGTGCCGTTTGCGCACTATTGGATGCACAACGGCTATATCAATGTCGATAACGTCAAAATGTCTAAGTCCTTAGGCAACTTCTTCACCGTGCGCGATGTCGCGGAAAAATACGGCTACGAGCCGATCCGTTATCTGATGCTGTCCTCGCACTACCGCAGCCCCATCAATTACAGCGTGGACATCATCGAGCAGTGCCGCGCATCACTTGAGCGGCTGTATACCTGCCGCGACAGCATCGATTTCGCCTTGCAGAGCGCGGGCGATACGGAACCCGAAAATGCCGCCGACATCCGCCGTCAATTAGAAAGCCGCAAAGCACAGTTCATCGCGGCGATGGACGACGACTTAAACACCGCCGACGGCCTTGCCGCCGTGTTCGAGCTTGTGCGCGACATCAATGTATCTGTGCTGCCCTCCGGTTCGAAGGCACTTTTGGAAGAAGCGGCAGCGCTGTTCGACACACTTGCCACCGATGTGCTCGGGCTTGTGTATAACCGCAAAAAGGAGACGCTCGAAGCGGACATCGCAGCGCGCATCGAAGCGCGGCAGGCGGCAAGAGCGGCGAAAAACTGGGCGGAGGCCGACCGCATCCGCGACGAGCTGAAAGCCGAGGGCATCGTGCTCGAAGACACCCCGCAGGGTGTCAAATGGCACCGCGTGTAATGGGGTTTTCCCATAGAAAGGCCGGCAGAGTATGGAAGTTTTAAATCGAGCTGCCATCAAAAAAGAAGCTCGCCTGTTCATCGGGCAAAATAACCGCTGGGGCAAAATGTTCCTTGCGTATCTCCCAATCCTGCTGGCGACGGGGGCTGTGAGCGCCATCACCACCGGGATTTCCGTCGCGCGGCAGTTTTCCGAGCTGTTCGGGGGCGGGTATGCCGCTTATGACCCTGCGCTTGAATTTCAGATCAGCTTTAACCTTTTTTCTCTTGTGGATATCCTTCTCATCCCGTTTGTGTGTGCCGCAGCGGGCTATTTCCTAAATCATTTGCGCGGTTTCCAACCGGAATGGAAAAGCCTTTACAAAGAGGGCGCGCATTTTTACGGCAAATACTTTGTTGTCGGCTTTTTGCGGGAATTGTTTATCGGGCTTTGGTCTTTGCTGTTCATCATCCCGGGCATCGTCAAATCCTATGCGTGGTATATGGTGCCGTATATCATCCACGACAATCCGACGCTTGACGCCAAGCATGCGCGTGAGATCAGCGACTGTCTGACGCAGGGCTTCAAATCCGATCTGTTCGTTTTGGATCTGAGCTTTATTTTGTGGGATATGCTCGTCGGCGTGACGGGCGGCATCGCTTCGATTTATGTCGTGCCGTATCAAATGACCACCAAGGCGATGTATTACGAAAACCTCAAGGCATATGCGATCTCCACGGGGCGCGTCGCGCCCGAGGTGTTCTCGCCCATACCGCAGGGCGGCGCATGGGCACAGGGGCAAAACCCGTATGTAAGCCCGCAGCAGCCGCCTTACACAGCACCGCAGCAGGCGAATCCGTATACGCAGCGGCCGGCTGCGCCGCAGGGTGAACCGGGGAACACCTTTACACCGCCCGCGCCGGAGGATACCTTCCGCCCATGGGACGTTCCGCCCGGAACGGGGCAAACGCCGCCGCAGCCTGCGCGATCCGCGCAGCCGACGCAGCAAACATCCGCGCCGCCTGTGGACACACAGACGGGCGAAACTATAAACCGTGAAGAAAAGGAGCAGGACGAATGAAATATGTGATCGTTTTGTGCGACGGCATGGCAGATTACCCCGTGCCCGCGCTCGGCGGCAAAACACCGATGGAGGTCGCTAAGAAACCGCATATCGACGCGCTCGCAAAGCACGCCGAGGTCGGGCTCGTGCGCACGGTCGCAGAAGGCTTAAAGCCCGGCAGCGACGTTGCGAACATGAGCGTGATGGGCTTTGACCCGAAGCTTTATTACACGGGGCGTTCCCCTTTAGAGGCGGCAAGCATCGGCGTAGAACTTCGCGACACCGACGTGACGCTGCGCACCAATCTCGTAACGCTTTCCGATGCAGAAAACTTCGAGGACAAGACCATGGTGGACTACTGCGCGGGCGACATTTCCACGCCCGAGGCTGCCGAGATCATGCGCGATGTGCAGGCGCGCTTCGGCAATGCGGAATTCACCTTTTATCCGGGCGTGAGCTACCGTCACTGCCTGGTTTGGGCAAACGGCACGACCGATCTCGGCGCCATGACCCCGCCGCACGATATTTCCGGGCGCGTGATCGGCGAATACCTTTCGGATTCCCCGAACGCCGCGCCGCTTATCGCCATGATGCGTGACAGCTACTCGTTTTTGATGCAGCATCCCGTCAACCAAAAGCGCATCCGCGAGGGCAAGCGTCCCGCCAATGCGATTTGGATGTGGGGCGAGGGCAAGAAGCCCATGCTGCCGTCGTTCGAATCGCTCTATGGCAAGAAAGGCGCGGTCATTTCCGCCGTCGACCTGCTCAAAGGCATCGCAAAATGCGCCGGGATGCTCGCGCCGGAAGTCGAGGGCGCGACGGGGTATATCGATACGAACTTTGAGGGCAAGGCGAACGCCGCCGTGGACGCACTCAAAAACGGCTGTGACCTTGCGTACATCCACTTGGAAGCGCCCGACGAATGCGGCCACCGCAACGAACCCGAAAACAAGGTCAAGTCCATTGAAGCCATCGACAGCCGTGTGCTTCCCATCGTGCTCGACGGGCTTTCTGAGATCGGTGAGGATTATAAGATCATGATCCTGCCCGACCACCCCACCCCCATTGTTACGGGCACGCATGCAAGCGACCCCGTGCCGTACCTCATTTATCATCGCGGCGGCGAAAAACAGGGCGTCGAGACCATTAACGAACAGACCGCCAAAGCGACAGGCGTGTTTGTGGAGCACGGCCCTGACATTATGAAAAAATTTCTGGAGGAAGCATAATGAAACCGGATTACAAAATCGAGACCAAATGCGTGCAGAACGGTTATACGCCCAAAAACGGCGAACCGCGCGTACTGCCGATCTACCAGTCCACGACCTATAAATACGATACGGGCACAGCCATGGCGAAGCTGTTTGACTTAGAACCGGGCTATATGTATACCCGCCTTGCCAACCCCACCAACGATGCGGTGGCGGCAAAGATCGCGTCACTCGAAGGCGGCGTAGCGGCGGTGCTGACGGCCTCCGGGCAGTCGGCGAATTTCTTCGCCCTCATCAATATCCTCGGTGCAGGCGATCACATCGTATCGTCCGCGACGATCTACGGCGGCACGTTCAACCTCCTGAACGTCACCATGCGCAAGATCGGCATCGATGTGACCTTTGTCGATCCGCGTGCGGACGAAGCGACGCTCAACGCCGCATTCCGTCCGAATACCAAGGCCGTGTTCGGCGAAACGATCGCCAACCCTTCGCTCGAGGTGCTGGATATTGAAAAGTTTGCCCGCGTCGCGCATGCACACGGCGTGCCGTTCATCGTAGATAACACCTTCCCCACACCCGTCAACTGCCGCCCCTTTGAATTCGGCGCGGATATCGTGACCCATTCCACCACGAAATACATGGACGGCCACGCCTGCGCTTTGGGCGGCGCCGTTGTGGACAGCGGCAACTTTGACTGGGAACAGAACGACAAGTTCCCCGGCCTTACTACGCCCGACGAAAGCTATCACGGCGCAGTGTATACGCGCGATTTCGGCAAGGCGGGCTATATTACCAAGATCGTCGCCCAGCTTCTGCGCGATTACGGTTCCACACCCTCGCCGCAAAACAGCTTTTATTTGAATCTGGGGCTGGAAACGCTTGCACTGCGTGTAGAGCGCCATTGCCAAAATGCGCAGCGCGTTGCCGAGTTCTTGGAGCAGGATGAGCGCATCAGCTGGGTAAATTACCCGGGGCTTAAAAGCAGCCCGGACCGCGCGCTGGTGGAAAAATATCTTCCGCACGGCACCTGCGGCGTCATTTCGTTCGGCGTCAAGGGCGGCAGGGAAGCGGCGGAAAAGTTTATGAACCATTTGGAGCTCGCCGCCATCGTCACGCACGTTGCCGACACGCGCACCTGCGTGCTGCACCCCGCCTCGACCACGCACCGCCAGCTTTCCGATAAGGAACTGGAGGAATGCGGCGTCACGCCCGATATGATCCGCTTCTCCGTCGGGATTGAAAACGTCGAGGACATCCTTGCGGACATCGAACAGGCGCTTGCAAGCCTGTAAAGCTGGTTGACTTTACAAAAAAAGACAACGATCTTTGATCCTTTTATTTACGGCAGGGACGCTATGCGTCCCTGCTTTTTGCTTTTGCACCAATAACCAAATCCCGCACATCGGCGTAAAATACAGAAGAAACCGAAAAGCGGGTGACAAGGATGCGGCAGAAATACAGTGCGCGAACGCAGAAGTCCAAAAAACGGCGCCGCAGAGTACGCTTTGTTGCAGTGCTTTTGGCATTGTGCATCGTGACGGTCGCCGTCTTGGTGCAAATGCGTCCCGTCGTGCTGCGGTATGCACAGACGGTCGGCAAGCGGATTTTGCTCAACGCCGCCAACGAAGCGGTGGTGCAGGTGCTCTCCGAGCTCGGAACGGATTATACAGACATCGTGGAGCTTGCCACCGACGGCGAAGGGCGCGTCACAAGCCTGCAGATCGATGCCGTGACAGTCAACGTTTTAAAAAGCCGCATCTCCCTTGCCATTGCCGAGGCGGTCGCCGCACAGGAGTCTTATCAGCTCTCTATTCCGTTGGGCACATTCCTGGGCAATGAATACACCGCAGGGTTAGGTCCGCGCATCACTTTTTCCATGCAGCTGACGGCGCACACGGTCGTCAACATTGAAAGCGCATTTGAAGAAGCGGGTTTAAATCAGGTCAAGCATCGCATCCTGCTGCAGATCGAGAGTACGGGGCGGCTGGTTTTGCGCGGCGCGACGGATGGGATCACCGTAGATTCCACGGCGCTTGTGGCGGAGACGGTCATCGTGGGTGTAACGCCCGACGCCTTTACAAATGTTATCGAAACACCGCTTTCGGATGCGGCCGGCATCATCAACGATTACGGTGCCGTCAGTGCGTCGCAGTAGTGCGATTTCTTGAATACGCAAAATATTAGAACGGAATTTTGCTGTTTCATTCGGATTTTTGATAGATTTTCGCCTCCCTACGTGCTATATTCAAGCCAAGGGAGGCGATCGTATGGAAAGCAGAACAAAATTGGCTTTATCGGAATCCACCGTGCGCCGCTTGTTTGCAGCGGCGGGGATTTCGGAAATCACGGACATTGCGGCACTCGGCGCGGGGGAATTCAACGCCGTGTATGCCGCGAAAGGGAACAAGCAGGCGTATGTGCTCAAGGTCGCGCCGGGCATCGACATACCCGTGCTGCACTATGAGCAGGGTATGATGCGCGCCGAGGTGTTCTGGTACAGCCAAATGCGCGAGCATACCGACATCCGCGTGCCGGAAGTGTACTATACGGATTTTTCACATCAGCTGATCCCGGCGGATTGGTTCATCATGGAGCGCCTGCCCGGCGAGCAGCTCGATCAGATCAAACTGTCTGCCGGGGAAAAGGCGGCGGTGGATCGCCGGCTTGCACAAATGGTTGCGGCGATGCACAAAATCTCCGGTGAGCGTTTCGGCTATGTGCAAAATGAGCTGTATGCCGATTGGTATGCGGCACTGCACGCGATGACGGAAAACCTTTTACACGACGCGCGCGTAAAGGGGAAACGCTCCAAGCGCGGCGAACGGCTGCTGTGTTTGGAAGAAAAATACCGTACCGTCTTAAGCCGCGTCGAATGTGCCATGGTCAATTTTGATATCTGGGCGCCGAATATCCTTTGCCGCCGCACGGAAAACGGCATGGAATGTATGTGGATCGATCCCGAACGCTGCTTTTGGGGCGACCGTATCGCCGACCTTTTCTGTCTGGAGTTCGGTACGCCGCTAAAGAAAAAGGCAAAGACCTTAGAAGCCTACAATGCTGCGGCAAAAACGCCGATCCGGGTCACGCGCGACGAGCAGATCCGCTATGCGCTGATGTTGGGCTACGCTGCGCTCATTATGGAGATCGAAAAGTACTATCGCTATACCCCGCGTCACTTCGGCTGGTGGCGCAATGTTGCCGCTTCCTTTTATCTGTATCAAAGCGCATTCCGTGAACTGCGCGCCATGGAGCATGAAACGCGATAAGGCGGCAGCGCTGCAAAGCGCGCCGATTCTGCGGCTGATGCTCACCTTTTCAGGCGGGACACTCGCCGCCCTTGTGCTGTCGGGGCTCTACACGCTGACGGACACCCTGTTTGTAAGCTACGCCGTGGGCGCTCAAGCAGTCGGCGGCGTCTCCGTCGCGTTCCCTTTTGTGATGTTCCAGTCGGCGGTCTCCACGGCTTTGGGCGGGGGCGCGGCGACGCTCGTTTCACAAAAAATGGGAAAAAACGAACCCGCCGCAGCGGGGGAGATCGCCCTAAACGCGATGCTGACCTTTTGGCTCACCGCGCTCCTTGTCACCGTGCTCGGGCTTTTGAGTCTGGATGGCTTTCTGCGCTATTCCGGGCTTTCGGGAAGCCTTTATAGTTATGCGCGCGAATATTTGCAGATCATCCTCCTTGGCAACCTGTTTTCCACGGGCTTTTCGTCGGTCATCCGCGCCGAGGGGAATATCCGCTACGGCGTTCTGATCTGGGTCATCCCCGTGACGCTGAATATCCTGCTGGATTACCTTTTCCTCCTGCAATGGGGCTTCGGCGTGCGCGGCTCGGCGATCGCCACGGTGCTGGCACAGTTTGTAAGCTTTTCCATGAGCCTGCTGTTTTTTGCGCGGTTTTCCGTTTTGCGCTTTCGCGGTGCGCGTTTGCACATAAAAACCGTACTGCGGATCTTGGCGATCGGTCTGCCCTCCCTCGTCCAGCAGTCGGGGCTGGCGCTCTCCCTTGCGGTCATGAATATGGCGCTCGGCCGCGCGGGCGGGGAAGCGGCGGTGACGGTATACGGCTTTATTTATAGGATCTTAGTGTTTGCCTATTATCCGTTCCTTGCGGTGACGCAGGCGTTAAGCCCTGTTGCAAGCAGCAGCTATGCCGCCGAAAAACATGACCGCGTGCGTGCGGCGACACGCATTGCCATGACGCTGGCCGTCGGCAGCGGCGTTCTTCTTTGTGTACTGCTGTGTGTGTTTCCCGAAAGCGTCCTGCGGCTTTTGACCGACGATGGGCAGGTGCTTACGGAAGGCGTACCCGCATTGCGCAAAGCGGCGCTTTCCTTACCTTTCGTGCCTGTTTCACTGGTGGCGGGGACACTGCTGCAATCACAAGGCAGGGTAAAAGCATCCCTGTTTTTACAATCGTCGGGCAGCGTACTGTGTCTGTTCCCCGTGCTTTTGGCTTTATGGCTTGTGTGCGGGCTCGACGGCGTTTGGTACGCGCCCTTTGCCGCCGCCCTCCTTTCCGCCGCACTTACCGCTGTCTGTTTTTTGCGTTTTCGCAGGATGTGAAGCTTAAGCATCCAAAAGCCAAATGAAATCCGAAAGGAGCAAAATGTATCCGTGGCATTAGGCACCGGCGTGAACATCAAGCATTCGCCGTTGTGCGGCAGGAATTTCGAATACTTTTCCGAGGATCCGTATTTGTCGGGCGTGATCTCGACGGAGATCGCAGATAGCATGGTGGATATTTTGGACGGCAAAGGCGTTGCAAAGCCCTTGCTTCGTATCCTAAAGGGCTTGACCAAAACCCTGAAAAACCTGCCGAAGCTGCTGGATACGGTATCCTAAAAAGGAATAATACAAAAAAGGGGGCGCACCGCGCGGTGCGCCTCCTTTTGCACTCCTGTTTGGTTACGCCACAACAACAGTGGACGCTTTGCCGCGCCGCTGCCTATCAGACGGCGCTCCTTTCCGTCCGCTTGTCTGTGTTTCAGCCGCCTTATATCCGCAGTGACTTTACATATTGCTTCGTCTCTTTATCCACCCGCAGGCTGTCGCGGATCTTGCCGATCGTCATATTCTGCACCTCGCGCGAAAGAAGCCTGCTCTCCAAAATAGGCAGTACGCGATCCCGATACCGCACGAATGCGACCGACAGCGCCCAGGCAACTGCCATGTTGACATAATAAAAATCGCTTTGCAGACCCTGCAAATACGCAAGCGACATGTCGATATATTCATCTGTAAGGTAGTAATCCATCAGAACGACAACAGCAAAGCGCAGCTCGTATTCCTTTTGTGAGCGCATATAGGTTTGCAGATAGTCTAAAAATGCCTTGCGAGACTTTTCGATGAATTTCATAGAAGCTATTGCGCAGTCGCAGACCGCCCAGTTATCGATCCTCGGGATGAATTCATCCAAAAGCGTGAGCCTGTCTTCAAAATCGAGCTTTTTGTACCCGATGTAAAACCCGTGCAGCATGACTTCTTCGTAATAGTCCCACGCAAAATCATCCTTGTCGAGCTTTTTTCCGAGCTTTCTAAGCTGCGGGATGCGCACGCCGAGAATACGCGCCTCCGGAACATTCGGGATCAGCTTTTTATGGAAATCCCTGTACTGCGTGTCCGCGAGCATGAGCAGCTCTTTGCGTACATCCATGCCGGTTTTATCCTCCTTGTTGATTTGTAACGGCGTTTCGTGCCGAAGCAATGCGTACTGCCGCCGCCATCCCGCCGTCTCCGTAAGACGGAGCGTTCAGAAAGTCCTCCGATGCTTTGCTGCATGTCCCGCTTGCAGCTATGGTATGCAGAATCTCACATTCCCAGCCGCGCAGCCTTGCAGCGGAGGTGGCTTCCATCTGTAAAAGTACCTGTATCATGTGCGCGCGGTAGGCGGCGCTGTGCTTCTCCATGATATAACGCATGAGCTCGAGCCGCCGGTTCATGCTTTTTATATTGGAGGAGGCGGGCGCTGTGCGGTACCGCAGCAGTGGCTGCCGGACAATACCGATATTGGCTTTCTGGTCGGTTTCCAGCAAAGACAAAAAGAAATCCCAATCCTCAAAGCCCGTGCGCATGGCTTCGTCATAGCCGCCGCATTGTTCCCATGCATTGCGGCGGAGGATATGCGTTGCAGGGCAGCCGTTTCGCGGCAGAAACGCGGCAATGTCCCCGCCGCACGGACAAACCGTTGCCGCAAGCACGCCGAAGGTGCGCATCCATGAAGACGCCGCAACCATTGCCGCATCTTCGCGCAGCAGACGGCTTACCTGTTCGATATACGTGGGCTCGAGCATATCGTCGCCGTCCAATATCAAGACCAGCGGGGCTTGTGCATGCTGAATACCGACGTTCCTTGCAGACGAGACGCCGCTGTTCGCCTGTTTGATCACCGTTAGGGGAACCGGTGCGTTTGTGTCCGATACAATTTGATCCAAGATGTCTATGGATTTTTCATCCGTCGAACCGTCATCTACAAGGATGATCTTTGCGGGAAGCAGGGTTTGGCAGAACAGGGAACGAACCGCTTCAAAAAGCATAGCGCCTTGGTTGAAGCTTGTAACGACCGCTTCCACATCGTTCGCAATGCAGCGATTCTCATATTTTGCGTTCACGATATACCTCCCCGAAATGCCGTTGTGATATATTGTTGTTTTTGTTAAGCGCCCGTGCAGCCATACAAACAAAAGCTTTACTGCCCGCGCCGCAAAATTGCAGTTCTGTTTGATTCCGTTTGCAGCCGAAATTGTTCTATCTGCATTATAGCAAAGCCCTGCACACCGCGCAAGATATTACGGAAAAGCGTACAGCGAAAAAAGTCGGGAAAATATAAATTTTTGCTTGACGAAACGGGTTTTGTATGCTATGATATTCGAGCGTTGAAAATGCTGGTGTAGCTCAGTTGGTAGAGCAGCTGATTTGTAATCAGCAGGTCGGGGGTTCGAGTCCGTCCACCAGCTCCACCCTCGGCTATGCCGAATATTTTCATGGACGGACTCTACCCTCAGGAGGGTGAGCGCCGTAAAGAAAACAATTCGGTGGGCGCAACGTACAATTTCATATGGGAGAGTTCCCGAGCGGCCAAAGGGAGCAGACTGTAAATCTGCCGTCTACGACTTCAGTGGTTCGAATCCACTCTCTCCCACCAACCCCGAAAATGCTGATATATCAACGTTTTCGGGGCTTTTTTGTATCTGAAACGAAAAGACGAAAAATAATCAAATACCAATAAATTCTAAAAAAACGTACCT
>JFBN01307331.1_pt1 | contig 103574 bp, 87 predicted proteins | sample 768741 | NCBI WGS metagenome assembly JFBN01 (sample SAMN01983846, study PRJNA193217) | chicken gut metagenome | biome: terrestrial biome; isolation source: ceca of Broiler chicken | host: Gallus gallus | place: United Kingdom: England | collected 2010-09-07
TACGCCGGATATATCCGCTACTGTTCCAAAGTACACGGGAAAGTCAACGCCGAGGTTGAGGAATATGTGAAGCAGAAGCTAATTGCCGCGTTGTTCAAGTTTCGTTTCGACCGATAAGTAAAGAACGAACACCGGCCGCCATTAGCGATTTTCCCCATCAGATTTACAATTCATCTATTCCCCAATATAGACAGTCATAGTATAATGAAGTCAGTTGCAAATTAGAGCTTGTGGAGGTAAATAGAATGATTCATCTGGAAAAAATAAATGGCGAAAATATCTGGGATATTCTAAAGTTAAATGTCTCAGATAGTCAGAAAAATTTTGTCGCCAGTAATGATATTAGTATTATTGAAGCGTATGCCGCTATTACATCCAACGGGTATGCTTTTCCATTTGGAATTTTTGAAGGTAATAACCCAGTCGGTTTTGTGATGATTGGTTATGACAAAGATGATTATTGGAAAGATGCACCTGCCATAGCAGACGGGAATTATAACCTGTGGAGATTGATGATAGATAAGAACTATCAAAACAGGGGATATGGAAAACAGGCGGTAGAACTTGCGTTAAGATTTATCAGAACATTTCCCTGTGGTAAAGCCGATTTCTGTTGGCTGTCATATGAGCCAGAAAACGCAGTTGCCAAATCTTTGTATGCCTCTTTTGGATTTATAGAGACCGGAGAAAAGGACGGAGAAGAGCTAATTGCCGTATTAAAACTCTAAGACAACTTCCAGTTTGTCGAACTGAAAAACTATTGAAAACTAAATACCAGCCGCCACCGGCGGCCAGCGAAAGCAGTAAGTCTGAAAAAGATTTGCTGCTTTTTTGTTGCCCGGCTCCGTTCCCGGCCATTTTGCCCTGTTCTGATTGTAGTAGTAAGTGAAAGGGAAATTTTTTTGCCCCGGCGTTTGGCATTTTTCCCCTGGTATGCATATCGTCAAGCCCTTCTAATCTTATCAAATGATTCCTCTTTGTTCTATCATAAATACCGCATTTCCACAAGAAAATTCGACAATTGAACAAGAAAAAGAGACTTTGCAACAAATATTTGCCTGCTCGAGTGAAAGCGCTTTTGTTAATTACTGCTTTTTTTGAGCTGAACACCGCAAAATATCGAAAGCTCTCTTTTTTATTTATGATATTTGCTTTTTGCGTTAATGGAGTGCGCGCGGTAAATTTGCTCCAAAAGCATGACACGCGCCAGCTGGTGCGGAAAGGTCATTTTGCTCATCGACAGGCGCAGCTGTGCCTTTTGCTTCACTTCCTGTGAAAGCCCGTGCGATGAACCAATCACAAACGCCACCGAAGAAACGCCCTCCAGCGCCTTTTTTTGAAAATATTCCGCCAGTTCCTCACTGCCAAGCTGCTTGCCCTCAATGCACATTGCCACCAGCGCCGCCCCCTTAGGGACTGCCTGCAAAATGGCTTTTCCCTCTTTTTCCAAGGCTTTTTCAATCACGGCGGGTGAAGCGCTTTTTTCGGCAATCAATTCTTCGTCCAACTCCACAATTTCCAGCTTACAATACGCCGAAAGCCGCTTTGCATATTCCTGCGCCGCTTGTTTATAGTAAGGTGCATTGAGCTTTCCCAGTACAATCAAGGTTACACTTTGCATCTCATCCCCTCCTGTTGGGTCAAAAAACTAACCATTCATCCGGCGCAAAGCGCGATGCCGCGCGAAGCACTGTGCTTTCCGGCAAAGAAAGGTTGTTGTTTTGCAGCTCCAAATGTACACTGCCCAGCGCCAGCTCCGGCTCGTTATTTTCTTTGCTCAAATGGCAAAGCACAATTTTATCACAGCCGTTTTCCATCAGTTTGACCACCGTTTTGGCGCAGTCCTCATTGCTGAGGTGGCCGGAGTTGGACAGAATGCGATATTTCAAAGCGGCGGGATATTTGCCGCTCATTAAAAGATAAGGGTCATAATTGGCTTCCAGCGCAACCACATCGGCGCAATATAAATTTGCCAGCACTTCCGGGGACACAAAGCCGAGGTCGGTGGCAAGCGCCACGGTTTTTTGGGTGCGCGTCACCACGCGATAGCCGCAGCACGCCAAAGAATCGTGGCTGGTTTCAAAGCTCTCCACCCAAAAATCGCCCACATGCAGGCTTTTATTTTTTACATCAAGGCAAGGCACATTTTCCGGCACAATTTGCTGTCTTTGCAAAAATGCCAAGCTTTCGCCATAGCCATAAACGGGCACGGGATGCTTTTTTAAAAACACCGATAAGCCTGAAATATGGTCGCTGTGCTCATGGGTAATCAAAATGCCCTGCAACCCCTCCGGGCTCAGTCCCATTTGCTTTAAAAAAGCAACCGTCTGGCGACAGCTCTTACCCATATCAATCAAAAGATAGGCGCCGTTTTCCTCTACTACGGCACAATTCCCGGAAGAACCGGAGTATAGTGTTGTAAAACTAGCCATAAACACTCACTTTTCACAAAAGGAAAAGGGAGGTTTCCCCTCCCTTTTCCAAATTTTTCTGCTTAATAAAGCTTTACTGTGCTTGTTTCAGCGCTATGCCGTCCGGCTTTTCAATGCGCTTAATATCTGCACCCAAGCCGCGCAGCTTTTCCACAATATCCTCATAGCCACGCTCGATGTGGTCAATCTCGCTGATTTCCGACACACCGTTGGCGGCCAGCGCGGCCACCACCATAGCGGCACCGGCGCGCAAATCGGTCGCACGCATCGGAGCGGGCAAAAGCTCCTGCACGCCTTCAATGACCGCAACACGCCCAGCCACCTGAATGTTGACGCCCATGCGGGACAGCTCGTCCACATAGCGGAAACGGTTTTCCCAAATGCCTTCGGTCACAATGCTGGTTCCGTTGGCTAAGGTAAGCATCACCGTCATCAAGGGCTGCATATCGGTCGGGAAACCGGGATGCGGCATGGTTTTGATGTTCAAAGCTTCCAAATCGCCTTGGCGTGTCACACGCACAGCATCGTCAAATTCCTCAATGGTCACGCCCGCTTTTTCCATCTTGGAGGTAATCGGCTCCAAGTGCTTCGGAATCACGTTTTTCACCAGCACATTACCACCGGTAACAGCCGCGGCCACCATATAGCTTCCCGCCTCAATTTGGTCGGGAATGATGGAGTATGTGCAGCCATGCATTTTTTCCACACCGCGAATTTTAATCACGTCGGTGCCTGCGCCGCGTACATCTGCACCCATGGTGTTCAAAAAGTTTGCCACGTCCACAATGTGCGGCTCTTTCGCCACATTTTCCAAAACCGTGGTTCCCTTTGCCATAACGGCGGCCAACATGGCATTGATGGTTGCTCCAACGCTGACCGTGTCGAAAAACACTTCTTCGCCGTGCAGCTCGGTTGCCTGTACGTCAATCATGCCGTTGCCGACAGAGTCCTTTGCGCCAAAAGCAGCAAACGCCTTCAAGTGCTGGTCAATGGGACGCGGACCTAAATTGCAGCCGCCGGGCATAGAAACCGTCGCTTTGCCGAAACGACCCAGCAGTGCGCCGATAAAGTAATAAGAAGCACGCATCTGGCGGGACAGCTCGTCCGGCACCATGGTTTTTGTGATATTGGCGGTATCAATCTCCACCGTGTGCTTATTGATGGTACGCACCTTGGCGCCCATCGCGCTTAAAATATCTAAGCACGCGCCTACATCGCTGATGCTGGGAAGGTTTTCCAAAATGCATTTTCCGCCCGCCAAAATGGTAGCCGGCAAAATTGCCACAGCGGCATTTTTTGCACCGCTGATTGTTACTTCACCCATCAAGGGCTTTCCGCCACGAATTACAAATTTCTCCAAAATTCCTGACTCCCTTTTTATCTCAATCAATACCGCCGAACAAAACCGACGGCTGTTGTCATTACGCTCTTTATTAGTATACACATATTTTTCAAAAATGAAAAGAAAAAAATGCACGAAAACAGGATTTTTACAAATATTCCGATTCCGTAACAAAAACACCGGCTTTTTTAGGCATTTTTACCGTTTTCCGATATTTTCCAAATTTAGGAGTCAAGCAAAGCTGCCTCCTGCACCCGATTGGGAAGCAGTTCGCAGATATCCGGCGGCAGCGGGCACGTTACTGCCACCCGTTGTTCTGTCACCGGTTCCCGAAACGAAACACTGCCGCAATGCAGCGCCACCCTGTTGATATACTGTGTGCTTCCGCCGTACAAATCATCCCCGCACAGCGGATGCCCCAAGGTGGAAGCGTGAACACGAATTTGATGGGTTCGGCCTGTTTCCAAACGGCATTCCGTCAAGGCACAATTCTTGGTCGGCTCATAGTGCAGCACACGATAGTGGGTCAGGCTCGGCTTGCCATCGTCAGCACAACAGCGTTTAATAATAGAATCTTCACAGCGTCGAATTGGCCGATTCCAATCGCCTTGCGGCGGGCTGGGCATTCCCTGCACGACCGCGTAGTAAATTTTCTGTACTTCCTCGGTCAGCCATGCTGCGGCATACCCATGCATAGCGCATACCACAAGCCCGGAAGTTTCTCTATCCAGCCGATTGAGCGGGCGAAACAAGCGCTTTTCGCCCCGGCGCTCCATTTCGCCGCAAAAAGCATTGGCTAACGTGTCGTGCGCAAACCCCAAGGTAGGGTGAATCGTCATTCCGGCAGGCTTATTCAGCACCATCACATGCGGGCTTTCATAACAAATATCCAGCGGGATATTCTGTGGTGTCACATGGCTTTCCTGCTCCTCGCACAGCGGCATCACAATCTTCTGCCCGGCGGCAATGCGCTCATGGGCGCAAATCAAACGCCCATCACGCAAAAAGCCGCCGTTTCGCTTTACCGCCGCGCGCAGCCCAGCCGACACCCGCTTGCTGCGCAAAAAGTCGCGCAGCGTCATACCGTCACAGCACGGAGCTACCTGCCAGCAAATTTCCTGTATCATAACAAATCCATGCTCAATTGCTGCGCCCCGTCGTCCGCTTTAATCAGCGCGCCGGAAGCGGGTAAGGTACGGATGCGGTAGCGGTGCGGGTCTTGCAGCTGCAAATTGCAGGCACGCTGCACTTTGATAATTTTTTGGTTCTTTTTCAGCGTGATCACCTGCACGCCTGCCGTTGTTTTGGTCTGCTTGGCGGGAATTTGTTCCGAATGCACCAAAAGCAGCCGGTTTGCGCTGGTGCGAATCGCCATTTCTTCCTCTTTCGGCAAGTAATCAATACCTGCCAGCGGTTCTTTGTCCAAAAAGGCATTCACCAGTTTTTTGCGGTTGGTTTTGGTTGCGTAGGCACTCATGGGTACTTTTGCGGCTTTTCCGTTTGCAAACACAAACAGCATGTGTCCCTGATAATCCGTGGTCACGGCCATATAAATGGCAAACTCACCCTCGTCCATGCCAAGCTTTGCGGGAATATAGTCGCCCATCAAGCTGGCTTTTCCGTCGGCAAAATCGCCCGCCCGGCATTTATACACTTGGCAGTGATTGGTGAAAAACAGCAGTTCGGCGTTGTTTTTCGTTTCCAGCTGAACGGCTACTTCATCGCCTTCTTTCAGCTTTTGCTCACCGGACATTCTCAGCGACTGCGGCGTAATTTTCTTAAAGTAGTTTTCCTTGGTGAAAAAGACGGAAACGGGATAATCCGGCATTGCATCCGACTCATCTGTCGGGTCAAGCTTTTCCACATCATACAAAATTTCACAGCGGCGCGGTTCACCGTATTGTTTGGCAACGGCCGTCAGTTCATCAATGATGATGCGTTTAATTTTCGCCTTGCTTTCCAAAATGCCGCGCAAACGGTCAATATCCTGCTGTAAACTGTCCGTTTCCTGCGTGCGCTTTAAAATATATTCGCGGTTTAAATGGCGCAGCTTAATTTCGGCCACATATTCCGCCTGCACCTCGTCAATGCCAAAGCCGATCATCAAGTTTGGCACTACCTCGGCTTCCTCTGCTGTTTCACGCACAATTCTTACCGCTTTGTCAATATCCAGCAAAATAGCGGCCAAACCTTGCAGCAAATGCAGCCGCTTTTCCTTGCCTTGCAGCTCAAAATGCGTTCTGCGGCGCACACATTCGGTGCGAAACGCCGCCCACTCGGTTAAAATCTCCCGCACGCCCATGACACGCGGCATTCCGGCAATTAAGATGTTAAAATTGCACGAAAAGCTGTCCTCCAGCGGCGTCATACGGAACAGGCGCTGCATGACTTTTTCCGGGTCTTGCCCGCGCTTCAAGTCCAGCGCCAGCTTCAAACCGTTCAGATCGGTTTCGTCGCGCATATCGCTGATTTCTTTCACTCGCCCCGCTTTGACCAAGTCGGAAATTTTGTCCATAATCGCCTCCACCGTTGTGGTGGGGGGAATTTGGGTAATTTCCAGCATGTTTTCTTCTTTTACATAACGGTAACGCGCGCGCACCTTCACACTGCCGCGCCCTGTTTGATAAATTTGGTCAATTTCTTTTTCATCGTAAAGAATCTGACCCCCGCCGACAAAGTCCGGCGCAGGCAGAGTGGATTTTAAATCATGCTGTTCGTCCTTGAGCAGTGCAATGGTGGTTTCGCACAGCTCTTTTAAGTTGAACGAACAAATAGACGAAGCCATGCCAACCGCAATGCCCAATGTATTGTTGGCCAAAATGGTGGGAAACGTAACGGGCAGCAGCGTCGGCTCAGTGGTGGAAGCATCATAGTTCGGCACAAAGTCCACCGTGTCCTTATCAATATCCCGGAACAGTTCCGCGCAGATTTCCTCCAGCTTTGCCTCTGTATAACGGGAAGCCGCATATGCCATATCACGGCTGTATGCCTTGCCGAAGTTGCCCTTGCCGGACACATACGGCACCAACAGGCTTTCATTTCCGCGCGCCAAACGAACCATGGTATCATAGATTGCCTGGTCGCCGTGCGGGTTCAAATGCATGGTATTGCCCACAATATTGGCCGATTTCGTTCGGGCGCTTTTCAAGAGCCCCATGTCATACATGGTGTACAGCACCTTTCGGTGGGCAGGCTTAAAGCCGTCAATTTCCGGCAATGCACGCGAAACAATCACGCTCATGGCGTAGGGCATATAGTTTGTTTCCAGCGTTTGCGTGATTTTTTGGTTGAGCACGCTGCCCGCTTCCAAAATGCGCACGTTCTCGCCCAGCTGCGGGCGCGTCAGACGCACCTCGCGCCCGGATGCTTTTTTCTTTGCCATATATCCTCCCTATGCTCAAGATACGTCGAGGTCGTCCAAATATTCACAGCCGTGCTGTGCAATGTGTTCCTTGCGTCCGGCTAAGTTGTCGCCCAACAAAAGGTCAAACATCGCCGCTGTTTGCTCGGCATCGTCCGGCGTCACTTGAATCAAGCGCCGGGAAGCCGGGTTCATCGTGGTCAGCCACATCATTTCCGGGTCGTTTTCGCCCAAACCTTTGGAGCGCTGAATGGTAAACTTATTCTCACCAATTTCCTTCAAAAACTCGGTTTTTTCTTGCTCGGTATAGGCAAAATATGTTTTTTGCTTGCTTTGAATTTCGTACAGCGGCGACTCGGCAATATACACATAGCCCTCGTTGATCAGCGTAGGAACCAGCCGATAAATCATGGTTAAAATAAGGGTGCGGATTTGGTAGCCGTCCACGTCGGCATCAGTACAAATCACCACTTTATTCCAGCGCAGATTGGCAAGGTCAAAGCTGGACAAATCCTTCTTTGCCTTTCCCGAAAGCTCCACACCGCAGCCCAGCACCTTAATAAGATCGGTGATGATATCGCTCTTAAAGATGCGGTCATAGTCGGCTTTTAAGCAGTTCAAAATTTTGCCGCGAACGGGCATAATGGCCTGATACTCACTGTCGCGGCTGGTTTTGACCGCACCCAACGCAGAATCACCCTCCACGATATACAGTTCCCGCTTGGAAATATCGCGCGAGCGGCAATCTACAAACTTCTGCACGCGGTTTGTGATATCCATTTGGGAACTCATCGTCTTTTTAATTGACTGGCGCGTTTTTTCGGCATGTTCCCGGCTCTGCTTATTGATCAGCACCTGCTGGCACAGCTTTTGCGCTTCCTCGGGCTTTTCAATGAAATAAACTTCCAGATTATGCTTTAAAAACTCGGTCATCGCCTGCTGGATAAATTTATTGGTGATGGCCTTTTTGGTTTGGTTTTCATAGCTTGTCTGAGTGGAAAACGAGCTGGAAACGAAAATCAAGCAGTCCTGCACATCGGAAAAGGTGATTTTGCTTTCGCCTTTTTTGTACATGTTTTTCGATTTCAGGTAGGCGTCAATCTGGCCGACAAACGCCGTTCGGACGGCTCTATCCGGGCTTCCGCCATGCTCCAGCCAAGAGGAGTTATGGTAATACTCCAAAAGCTGCGTTTTATTGGAAAAGCAAAAGGCAGCGTTCATTTTCACCCGGTATTCCGGGCGGTCGTCACGGTCGCGCCCCTGTGCCTCCGAACGGCAGAAACGAACCGGCGTCATGGCGTCCAGCCCCGCCAGCTCCTCCACATAGTCCTCAATCCCTCGCTCATAGAAAAACTCGGTTACGCGGTTTTCCGGCGCTGCTGTTTCATCGGTAAACACAAAGGTAACGCCAGCGTTTACCACCGCTTGACGTTTCAGCGTGTCCAGATAATAGCTGGTGGGAACGGCAATATCGGTGAAAACCTCGGTATCCGGCATCCAGCGAATGCATGAACCTGTTCGCTTGCCGGAAAACGGCTCCTTTTGCAAACCGCCGACATTTTCGCCTTTTTCAAAGTCGAGGTGGTAGTGAAACCCATCTCGATACACGTCCGCTTTCATCCAACGGGAGGAATACTGCGTAGCACAAAGGCCAAGGCCGTTCAAGCCGAGGGAATATTCATAGTTATCCCCGCCGGCTTCATACTTTCCGCCCGCATACATTTCACAAAAAAGAAGCTCCCAGTTGTAGCGTTCTTCGTTTTTATTATAATCCACGGGCATTCCTCGCCCGAAATCTTCTACCTGTACCGAGCCGTCGGCATAGCGCGTGACCAAAATTTTATCACCATGGCCTTGCCGGGCTTCGTCAATGGAGTTTGACACAATTTCAAAAATCGAGTGCGCACACCCATCTACTCCGTCGGAACCAAAAATAACACCGGGGCGTTTTCTTACGCGGTCGGCGCCTTTTAAGCTTGTAATGCTTTCATTTGTGTAGGCAGCTGTTCGTTTTGCCATGCGTCCTCCTGTTTTGCTTCTCAATAAAGTGCCGCGCTGTGCGTGTGCACAGCGCGGCGTTTTTTCTTTTCATACCGGCTTGTTTCCGGCCCTATTTCAGAATACTTTCTGAACCTTTGTTTCTCAGCGCTGTCCCGCAGAATGTGCGGCAATTCCCTGCACGGCTGCAAAAAGATTTGCCCTGTCTGCACCGCATTCGGTACACTTCGTTTTACCCTTGCCCGCGTTGTAGTTAAACGCCCCGCAGGCACACTGCCAGCCATCCGTGAGCTCGGCAGGATAAAAACGCAAAAAGCGGGAATTCATCGCGGTGCACAAAGCATTTCGCATCTGCTCCGGCAAAGCACGCGGCGCAGGAAGCGCCACGGGGCCGCAGCGCTTCAAGCTATGCAGAATGCCATCGTCGTAAACCACAGAAACGAGGTTGACATCCACTGAGCTAAGCGGTTCATCGGAAATAAACACGCCGTCATTTCCACCAAAGCAAGCCCCTTCGGGAGCTTGTACATTCAAATAGTCGAAATCATCCTCGCCCACTACAACGCCGGCCTGGTTTTTGCAGCGATAGTGAATGGTGAGCTTATTCACCGGACGAGAATAGAGGTTTTTAAACGTCAATGTAACGACGGTACTTCCTGTGCTTTCCATACGGAACAGCTCCACCATTGCAAAATGCACAGGGCTGCCCTTGCAGTAATAGCTGGAACGGCTTCTTGCCAGCGGAGTAAAAACTTCACCCATTCTTGTTACACACCACCTTGGCTCATAATTCTAACATATCATCGGGCGTCTTTCAAGCCCTTTTTCGAACGGGCCGCCGCGCAAAAGCGCTGTTTCGGCCATGCCCTAGGTACTCTGCTTAGTCAATCACATGACTGTAAAGCGGCGTTGCATAGCGGCCGGTGAAACAGGCTTCGCAAACATCCTGTCCGCCGCATGCTTCGCGCAGTGCGTCCATAGTTAAAAAACGCAGCGAATCCGCGCCCAGCGTTTCGCACACCTGCTCCACCGTTTGATTTGCACTGATCAGCTCCTTACGAGTGGACATATCCACACCATAGAAGCACGGGTACAGCAGCTGCGGCGACGCAATGCGCACATGCACCTCGGCAGCGCCTGCCTCACGCAGCAGCGTTACAATGCGTTTGCTGGTGGTACCGCGCACAATAGAGTCGTCAATCAGCACAATGCGCTTTCCGGCTACAACATCTCGGTTAGCCGAAAGCTTCATTTTTACACCGGCATCACGCTGCGCTTGTGTGGGCTGAATAAAGGTTCGGCCCACATAGCGGTTTTTAATCAAACCCATCTCATAGGGCAGGCCCATTTCTTCGCTGTAACCGCTGGCGGCAGAAAGCGAGGAGTCCGGCACACCGACCACAATATCCGCCTCTAATACGCCTTTATCATCCTGCGCCAAAATTTTACCGCACTGACGGCGCACGGTGTGTACATTGTAGCCATGCATCACCGAGTCGGGACGCGCAAAATAGACATATTCCATCGCACACAGCTTTTTCTGTGTAATATTGGTATAAAAATCGCTCTCTAAGCCCTGCGCAGAAATTTTAATAATTTCGCCGGGGGCAATATCGCGCACAAAGTCCGCATTGACAATGTCAAAAGCGCATGTTTCGCTGGACAAATACCAGCCGTCGCCCTTTTTCGCCAAAGACAGCGGACGCAGACCGTTGCGGTCACGAATGGCATACAGATTCTTCTCTGTCATAATCAAAAACGCAAACGCACCGTCGAGGCGCAGGCAAGCCTTTTTGATCTTCTCCAGCAGGCTTCCCTTTTCGCATTGAATTAAATGCAGAATAATTTCACTGTCGGACGAGCCGTGGAAGATGCTTCCGCGGTCTTCCAGCTCTTGACGCAGCTCATCCGCATTGACAATCTGCCCGTTGTGCGCCACGGCCAAAGTACCGATCTTCGCACGCGCAACAATGGGCTGCACATTCTCCAGCTCACCGCCGCCCGCTGTACCATAACGCACATGACCGATTGCATTCAGTCCGGGAAGTGCGGCAATATCATTGTGGGAAAACACCTCCGTCAGCAGACCTTTCCCCTTACGGCAGCGTGTTACGCCGTTTTCGTCGGCTGCGGCAATTCCTGCGCCCTCCTGACCTCGATGCTGCAAAGCGTGCAGGCCAAGATAGGTCAAGTGTGCGGCGTCCTGCTGGTTATACACCCCAAATACACCGCATTCCTCGTGCAATTCACGTCCCCACTGCATGCTGCTTCTACTCCTTCCGTGCTCTGTCGATCTTATTTTCACCGTTTTGTTTTTATTCCTTCACCAAATATGCTTCACGATCCGCACCTACGGAAATGTAACGAATCGGGCACCCCACTGCCTTTTCTAAGTACTCAATGTAGTCTTTCGCTTCCTGCGGCAGATCGGCCCAGCGGCGGCACTTGGTGATGTCGCACTTCCAGCCAGGCATTTTCTTCACCACCGGCGTAGCGCGGTCCAAATCGCCGCCCATGGGGAAACGGGTGGTTTCCTTGCCGTTGACAAGGTATTTTTCCACCACAGGAATTTCTTCCATATAATCCAGCACATCCAGCAGTGTCAGCGCCAGAATATCTGCGCCTTGACACTCTACACCGTAGCGGCTTGCCACAGCGTCAAAGGGGCCGACGCGGCGCGGACGGCCTGTTGCCGCGCCGTACTCATGGCCGGATTCACGCAGAGCGTGTTTTTCCTCCTCGGTCATGGCCAGCTCAGCGGTAAAGGGACCCTCGCCCACGCAGGACGAGTAAGCCTTCATAATACCAATCGACAAATCCAGCTTGTGGCCCGGAATGCCTGCGCCAATCGGTGCATAGCTGCCGATTACGTTGGAGGAGCTGGTGAACGGATAAATGCCGAAATCTACATCGCGCAAAGCGCCCAGCTGAGCCTCAAACAAAATTTTCTTGCCGCTGTCGTCGGCATGTGCCAAATAGGCGCCGGTGTCGCAGATATAATCGCGGAACACCTCGGCGTAGTGCTTGCACCAAGCCCACATTTCTTCCACATCCACGGGCCTCTCGCCGTAAACGCGCTCCAGCGTCAAATTTTTCCACTCAATCATCGTCTTCAAGCGATGCTTCACGGAATCATCCAAGTGCAGAAGATCGCCCATACGAAGCGTCTTTTTCATATATTTATCGCCGTAAGAATAGGCAATACCGCGGCGTGTCGAACCAAACTGGCTGCCGCTTTGGGAAAGACGGTCTTCCTCCAAAGCGTCCTCACGCACATGGTAAGGCATGCAAATGGTAGCGCGGTCGCTGATTTTCAAATGGCTGGGGTCAATGACAACGCCTTGCTGGCGCAGCGTAGCCATTTCTTTTTCCAAGTGAGCGGGGTCGATCACCATGCCGTTGCCCATCACGCATACAACCTCCGGGCGCAAAATACCGGAAGGCAAAAGGTTTAAAATAAACTTTCCGTTTTCATTCACCACCGTATGGCCGGCATTGTTTCCGCCTTGGTAGCGCACCACAATGTCATACTCTCGGCTGAGCAAATCGACCATGCGTCCCTTGCCCTCATCGCCCCAGTTGATTCCTGTAATCGCGGTCAGCATAAAATCAACACTCTCCTTTTTTATTCGCCTCACACCACGGCTCAGCCGCATCCGTCACAAGCCGGTCACAGCTTGCAATCGCACACGGGTCACATGTTTCTTTTTTACGGATCTTCCACACGCAAAAAAGATAAAAGACGCCCATGGGGTTATCTAAAAAGCTTCTGCCTCCTCCCACGAACGCCATTATTCTCCGGATGTTATCATACCATTCATTGTTTTCGCCGTCAAGTGTCAAATGTACCATCCGGCTGTTTTTTCACGCTTTTTCCGCACAACGGCGCTGTTTTCGACTTTCCGTCCAGCCATTCAGCTTTTTACCGTCCCTAACAAATTCCGCTTTACATTTTTTGTGCAAAAGACTATAATTACCCGTAATGAAGCATCTTTTTTAACATTCTTGCTGTCAGCACACACCGTTCAGCAAAACCGTTTGTCCTTGTAAAGAGTACTCCCTCGGCGCACGGTTCGGGCTGAGGTGTTTTTTTAGGAAATAAGGTTAGCTAAGACTAACCGATAGGAGGTTTTTCTTTTGTCCAAGCAGCCATCTGTATCTTTCGTCCCCTCCCTTTACCATTTTCAGCCTGTTTGCCAAGCGCTGATCCATGATGGCGCCGCTCAGGCAAACGCCATATTTTGCAAACAGCTCAAAGCACTTCCCGGTTTAGCGGACGGGTTATCCGAACAAGACCGCATAAAAATTCTGCATCGGCTGAATCAAAGCCTTTACCACTTCATTTTGTTTCATTGGAAATTGTCGCTTCACGAGCTGTGCGAAGAAATGGAAAACACCGCATTTTCTCTGCCCTGCCAGTGCGAGCTGGAAAACGCCGCACAGCAGATGATTTGCGCCTATTGCACCGAGCTGTCGCGACGCTCGTGCGGCAACCAGTATATTTCACGCGCAGCCGATTATATCGAGCAGCACATGAGCGGTGATCTCAGCCTTCCGCGGGTTGCCTCTCATGTATTTGTATGCTCGGCTTATTTATCTGAGCTTTTTCCCGCATGTACCGGAAAAAAGTTTTGCGAATACGTTGCTTATCGACGCATAGAGCGGGCAAAAGAACTGCTGCGAACCACACGTTTCAGCGTTCAAGAGATCAGCCAGCAATGCGGATTTGGCTCATCCTCTTACTTTTCTTGTGTATTTTCCAAACACACAGGTCTTTCCCCCCGCTCCTATCGCACATTCCATGCAGATGCCTGTTCGTCGGCATAAATAAATATACCGGACAGTTTAAACAGCAAAAGGGTGCAGAAGAAAGCCTTCCGCACCCTTTTTCTTACTTAATTCGATTGATTCAGCAAGGTGTCCATAACATCTTTCACGCCGCCAACAGTAACGTCAATTTCCGCCACCAAATCTTTCGTAGACAGCATTTTTGTGTTTTGGTTAGAAATCTCCTCGTTTAACAGCTCAAAGCGCTGCACAACATTGGTTAAGTATTGCCGCATATGCTCCAAATCGCCCGAAATTTCCTTCGACACAGTGTCGCTGTTCTGCGCCAAGCTGCGAACTTCCTCCGCCACAACGGCAAAGCCCTTGCCCGCATTGCCTGCGCGCGCTGCTTCTACCGAAGCATTCAGCGACAGCAGATTGGTTTGGCGCGAAATATTTTGGATGGCGTTAAATGCGTTATTCGTGCGCTCCATCTGCTCTTGAGAATCCTTTAAAATTTGTGCCATTTCCGTTTGGCGGCTCATTACCAGCTGCATCGCCTGCGTATTCTCATTGATGATCTCATTGATTTTTGCCAAGCATTCCGTCAGCGACTGAACATGAGAATTCATGTTTTGCTCCACCAGCTTACGGGTGCTCTGCAATTCGGTTACATCATTGACAACACCAACCACAAAGCGAGCTCCCCCAGCCGCTTCCTGACCCACATGAATGGCAACGCGAACCCATAAATAATTTCCGTCTCGGTGCTGCACACGGAAATCGGTTTCAACCCAGTCCGTCTGCTGTGCAATGCTTCGGTTCAGCAGTTCGGTAAAAGCGGGCAAGTCATCGGAATGAATGCGCCCAAACCACCGTTCCAGCTGATTCGGAAAATCGTTTTCGCTTAAAAAGCCCAATTGTTTGCGGAACGGGTCGGAAAACCAAACGGTATTTTCTCTGGACTCTAAGACATTTCTTGCCAAACGAATATAAAACGAGCCTTGCGTTGTCACTTTGTCAATGGCAGAATAGCGGCGAAGCAGCTGATCCAGCGCCACCTTGCTTTCGTGCTCATCATTGACATCCACAAAAATTCCGATAAATTGAATCGGCTCACCCTTTTCATTTCTCTGCACGTTTCCGGCGGCACGGTACCAACGATAGCCGCGGTTTTTTGTTTTTAAGCGATACTCCAAGTCATATTTTGTCTTTCCTGTTGGATCTGCAAGTGTCTCCACAAACAAATTGAGCGTTCGGTCTTTATCCTCAGGATGCAGCAAATCCGACCAAGATTCCAAACGGTTGGGAAAATCGGTTTCGTTGTGGTAACCGATCATATGCCGAAAGTCATCCGACCAATAGGACGCCACCACCTGATTTCCCGGGCCAATGTCCATATTCCAAAGGCCGGAGGAAATGGTTTGGTTCACCAGATGCACGCTGTTGCTCTCCCACTCAATGCGGTTGTAATACAGCGCCAGCACACGGTTCAGCTCTTTTTCCATGGCTCCCGAAACGCCAAACGGCAAGGCGGACGGAATTTTTTGAACATCGGTAAAATGATCAAAATCAATTTGTTTTAACGCTTCTAATGTTTGCTTTTTATACCCCAACATCATACTAAACAAGTTCCTTTCTGCGTTTTCCCAGAGCCAGCCTCTCGATTTGCCGCACCAGTACAAAGCCGCTTGTACTCTCACGGTGCTGCAGAAGGCGGCATTCCCTCAAAAAGCGCTTACATTTTTTATGAAAACGGTAAAATAATTGAATACTCACCCTGATAAAGGATAACGCCGCAGACGATACTTGTCAAGGTTATGTCATATGATTCATGACAATAATGGGACAGGGTTTATTTTTTACGAAAGCAGTCCATCATTTTACTTTCAAAGCACGCATGGCGTTTAAAATGGCAAGCACAGACACACCTACATCCGCAAAAACAGCCTCCCACATCGTTGCCACACCAAACGCGCCCAGCAAAAGCACCACGCCTTTCACGCCAAGTGCAAAAACAATATTTTGACGCACAATGCGCAGCGTTTTTCTGGCAATCTTGATTGCCAGGGAAAGCTTTGTTAAATCGTCATCCATCAAAACGACATCCGCCGCCTCAATGGCCGCATCCGATCCAATCGCACCCATGGCAACGCCCACATCAGCACGCGAAAGCACCGGAGCATCGTTAATGCCATCCCCGACAAAAACGGTAGCGCCATCCCCCGCGCCATCCATCAATTTTTCAATCTGGGTTACTTTATCGCCGGGAAGCAGCTGTGCAAAATATTGGTCTGCTCCTACCTTTTTCGCGGTTGCCTTCGCAATTTCTTCTTTATCGCCTGTCAGCATCACCACTTGCTTTACACCGGCATCGCGCAGCGATTTTACAGCATCCACAGCAGAAGCTTTCAGCGCATCGGAAACTGTAATGCATCCCTCATATGTTCCGTCCACCGCCACATATACAATCGTTCCTTCATGTGCCATATCCGGCAGTGCTGCACCTATTTGCTTCATCAGCGCAGCATTTCCCACGCACACCTGTCTACCGTCAATTTCCGCACAGACACCTTTCCCTGAATATTCTTCTACCTTCGTCACGCGGTCTTCCCGGCGCTCGCCATTCCACGCACTGCGCAGACATTGTGCAATCGGATGGGTGGAATAACCTTCGGCCAAGGCAGCCCATTCCAGCAGCTGGTCAGCCGATGCGTGTACGGAGTGAATATCTTGTACGGAGAATGTTCCCTCTGTCAGAGTTCCGGTTTTGTCCATCACCACCGTTTTGGTTTTGGCGAGCACCTCTAGGTAGTTGCCGCCTTTCACCAAAATGCCTTGCTTGGACGCCCCGCCGATACCGCCAAAAAAGCTAAGCGGCACACTAATGACCAAAGCGCACGGGCACGAAATCACTAAAAAGATCAGCGCCTGATGGAACCACGCCGTCCAATTTCCCACAAATAACGGCGGTATCACTGCCAAAGCGAGCGCCGCAATGACAACTGTCGGTGTGTACCAACGCGCAAATTTTGTAATAAAATGCTCGGCTTTTGCCTTTTTGCTTCCTGCATTCTCCACCAGCTCCAAAATTTTGGAAACCGTGGAATCCTCAAATTCCTTTTCTACCTCAATGTGCAGCAATCCCGTTTGGTTGATGCAGCCGCTGAGCACTTGCATTCCCGGCGCAGCGGGACGCGGCAAGCTTTCGCCGGTTAATGCTGCTGTGTCCAGCATACTCTCTCCTTGCAGTACTTTGCCATCCAAAGGGATTCGTTCGCCGGGCTGAACCACAATCACATCGCCCACGGAAAGTTCCTCCGGGTCTACGCGAACCAATGTTCCGTCACGCTCCACATTGGCATAATCGGGGCGAATTTCCATCATTTGTGCAATCGAACGGCGCGAGCAGTCTACCGCATAGCTTTGGAACAGCTCTCCCACTTGATAAAACAGCATAACAAAAACAGCTTCGCCGTATTCACCCGTGGCAAAAGCACCTACCGTTGCAAGCGCCATAAGAAAATTTTCGTCAAAAATTTGCCCGTTGATAATGTTGCGCACCGCTTTCCAGAGAACATCCCAACCGATTACAGCATACGGCACTAAGTAAAAAAGCAACGCCTGCCAACCTGTCGGCGCTAGTAAGAAAACCGCTGCCAAGAGCACTGCTGCGGCCAAAATTCGGTAGAGCATCTTTTTTTGTTTTTTTGTTAATTGGGCCATTTCCTTTCCCTCATTTCCTGTTTCCTTCCCTTTCGTGTTGCGCAAGGCTTCCAAAGGGACCGCTTACTTAAAACTTATCGCAGAATACGGCAGTCCGGCTCAATTTTTCGGCAAGCTTTTTGTGCGGCATCCAAAATTTCTTCCAAGCGTTCTTCCGGCGCATGGATTGTCATCTTTTGAGCCAAAAAGCTGATGCTAACTTGTTCCACGCCATCAATTTTGCGAATGGCATCCTCCATCTTTGCGGCACAGTTCGCACAATCTAAATCTTGCATTTTAAATACTTTTTTCATCTGAAACGCCTCTTTCCTTAATATTTGAACAAGTGTTCAAGCTTGTTGCTATTATTATAGTTGAATAGTTGTTCAAATGTCAACACTTTTTTCGGAAAATCAATTGACAAATGAACTTTTTAGCTACTATACTAATAATAAACCGTAATTTCTTTGCACACTGTTTCTTTCGATGCAGCACAAAAGAATCTACTGTTTGGACTTTGGAAGCTTTATTTGCCGGTACAGGAGGTTTTTTCATTTGAACCGTGAGCATTTAGAGCAGCTGCGGCTTTCCATGCCGCAAACTGCACTTTTATATGATTTATCCGACTTTTTTAAGGTAATGGGCGACGGTACGCGCATCCAGCTGTTGTGGGCATTAGAAGAACGGGAAGAACTTTGTGTTGGAGATCTGGCAGCATTATTAAACATGACGCCTTCGGCAGTCTCTCACCAATTGCGTGCTTTGCGCACGGCGAAGCTCATTCGATGCCGCAAAGACGGAAAAAATGTGTTTTATTCTTTAGACGATGATCATGTGAAAGACATTTTAACAAAGGCACTGGAACATATTCGAGAGCGCGAGCATCACGGCGGACATTCTCATTCATCTGTACACTAAAAAGAACAAGGGGCGCCTAACTTCCGCCCCTTGTTCTTTTTAGTGATATTCCGTTGGACTAGAATCAATCCGCGCGCGCCTCAATCCGCTTTGCGCACCCATTTGCCCAACAGCGTTCTTTTATAGCAAGCCAATTCCTGCACGGCAGGCGGATAATCCCCTGCCTGTTTCAAATACTCAATGCCCTTTTTCACATCCTGCTCCACACCGGTTCCGTTTAAATACATCAAAGCTCCGGCATACATCATTTTGCAGTCACGCTGTTCGGGATGCAGCTGAGAAAACAGCTCATAGGCTTTTTCAAAGCTAACCGTCGTGCCCGCCCCTTTTAAGTAAGCATACACTAAATAGGGCTGCACTTCCTTTGCGCCCTGCTCATAGGCTTCGTGTGCCCACTGAAACAGTTCTGCGGAATCAATGTGCGGAATTCGAACTTGATAGGCAAGCTTGATGAGGGCCACCGCGCAATCCAAATGGAATTTCATCTTTAACTCTTTACTGTAACACTCTGCCGCCATATTGGGATCTGCCGGCAAATCCTCACCGCCGGTTTCGTAAATGCCGCCCACCCGGAACCAAGCGCCTTCTTCGCCGCCGGCTGCCGACTTTTTATACCACTCAATGGCTTCTTTCAGGCTGCCCGCTTTTTGCAGCTCCTCTGCGTAGACAAATTGGTGAATTGGATAGCCGTACTCCGCTCCAGTTTTCCAAATATTATCCGCCTTTTCGGGCTGGGGATCTACCAAGCCGGGCTTTCCGTTTTCATAAAAGCTGTGCAAATTATTGCCTGCAAAATGCACGCCACCCATGAAGGCCTGCCAAAACCATTGCTCACACTTTTCCGTTTGTTCTTTTAAGTAAGCTTGATAAGCCTCTTTTGTGGAAAAGCTTTGTTCCGACTTATTCTCAATTCGCAAATAATCGCCCCAAAAATAAACATTTCCGAGCGCATACTGACACAAAGGATCTCCCATTTGCGCCTTTTGAGACACAATTTGAAATGCCTGCATCAAGCTTTCAAACGGCATAGTGCTTTCCAACTCAGGCGTCAATTCACCGCTTCGGAGTGTCATTAAAACACCCAGTGCACTTTCCTGACGAATGGAAAGCTTCAACAGCGCCAATGCACGTTCATGATCTACCGGAAACCCATGCCCCTCCCACACATACTGTGCACCGGAAAGGCAGCGGGCTAACACGCAGCTGGCATCTCCATCGCCCGCGGCAGAGGCTTTTTCCAGTAATTCAAAACCTTCTTTACCGCGCCCTGTTCGGACATTATAATAAATATCATTTAATGCCTTTTCCACAGCGTCGCTGAAAAACAAATTGACTTGTAACATCAACGTGTCCCCTTTTCCCATATTATCTTACTTTATATTTACCAATCGCATCACCAAGAAAACCCTTATCCAAAAAAACACGCCACAAACGCGGCGTGATTTTTGTGGTGCGGGTAACAGGGGTCGAACCTGCATGGATTGCTCCGCTAGATCCTAAGTCTAGTGCGTCTGCCAATTCCGCCATACCCGCATATTTTTTATATTATACCATTTCAGTATTAAAATGTCAAATGTTTCTGAAAATAAAATCAATTTTTCTTTAAAAATAGATGAATTGCAAAAAGAAAAGGGGTGCTGTATTTTACAACATCCCTTTTTCTTACAATCATTTGCGCTGTTTCAATTTTCCTTTTGGAGCACGCACTCCATGAGAAACTTTTTTATTTTGACGCCGTGCTTCATTTGCCGCCGTATTTTTTGCAATTTGTGCCGTGGCTTTGCCGCGCTGCGCTGCTGTGCGCAGGGCTTTTACCTCTTGCGCAGTCAGCTCACGATACTGGCCGGGCTGGAGCATTCCAAGCTTTACGGCTCCCAACGCGGTTCGGCGCAAGCGAATCACATCCAGGCCCACCGCTTCACACATGCGGCGAATTTGACGATTTTTGCCTTCTCGAATGGTCATTTCCAGCACAGTTCTCTCTGCTTCATCGGTGACCACTCGAATTACGGCCGGCTGCGTTACACTGCCGTCATCCAAGGTCACGCCGTCCGTCATTTGAATAATTTGCTCCTCTGTTGCATGAGGGCGCACCGTGACGCGGTACAGCTTTGACACGCCATGGCTGGGGTGCGTCAGCAAATTGGCAAATTCGCCGTCATTGGTAAAAAGCAGCAAGCCTTCGCTGTCTTTATCCAAACGCCCTACGGGAAACACTCGCACAGGCACATCTGCCATCAATTCCATCACGGTTTTTCTGCCGCGCTCATCGCTTGTTGTCGTGATAAATCCGCGCGGCTTGTGAAGCATGTAGTAATATTTTTCTGTTTTCTTGGGAACGTAAACACGCTGCCCATCCACACTGACAATATCCTGCTTAACGTCCATCTTATCGCCCAAACTGACCGGACGCCCATTTAACTTTACACGTCCCTGCAAAATGAGCTGTTCCGCGGCGCGTCGTGAACACACGCCTTGGGCTGCCAGCACTTTTTGTATTCTTTCATCTCTCATGGGTAATTCCTTTCTGTTACGTTTTCCTTAAAACATCTGGTCCTGTTTTGGCTTTTCGTTATCCTTTTTAAACAAATCGGCAATTTTATCCACCAATTCGGGCAGCATTCCAATGGCACGGTCTACACTGTTAGAAGTATCCGCCAGCTGAATCATACGCACATTTCCCTCGCGCACGACCAAAAATGCAATCGGAGAAATCGAAACGCCAGCACCGCCGCCGCCGCCGAATAAATCCTGATTATTTTTGGAAGCAATATCGGAGCCGCCGGATGCAAACCCAAAAGTAACCTTAGAAATGGGCAAAATCGTGGTACCATCCGGCATTTGAATGGGGTTTCCGATGATTGTGTTGGAATCCACCATTTTGCGTATTTTTTCCAGTGTGACATCCATTAAACCCTGAATGGGATGTTCATTCATAGCGAACCCTCCTATCTGCCGCTGGGGAAATGTTTTTTGCGATAAGCTTTCCACAGCACGGAAAGGCATACCGCAAGCAGAACAAATGGCGTTGCGCCGATTCGGCAGTAAAAATAACGCCTGTATTTATATTCGCCGGTAAAATCGGCAATGATTTGCAGTTTTTCAATTTGAATTTCAAAATAATTTTGCAAAACACCTAAAGCGCTGCCAACTGCTGCTTGCATTTTTCCATACTGGATGGCCGTCTGAGCGGCATCTTCGGCCGCAATCGGAAGAACCAGCTGCACCTTTTTAATGCGAATGACACGCAAAAAAGCACGCATCAGCTTTCCCGAGGTGGTAATAATTTCAAACACACGGCCCGGGCTCCACCAACCGCTCTCGCCGCGCTCGCCTTGCTCTGTATCGGCTTTTTCTTCTTTGGGCGGAGGTGCTTCACTCGATTCCTCTTCCCCTTTCGGTAAATCAGCGCTTTCCTCCGGCTGGGACGTTTTTTCTTTCAAATGCTTGGGACGGTACTTTTTTTTCTTTTTGGGGAGCGGATAAACAGGAATTGCTAAACCCAAAACATGAATTTTGACCGTCAAGCGGTCGTAATGAACCTCCACCGCAACCCAAAGCGGAAAAACGAGCAGCAATAGCACCAAAAAGGCTACCAGCAGCAGAACCCAGCCAAAACCTTTTACAATCCACAGAAAAAACTGTGCCATGAATCATTCACCCACAGAAGCTTCTTGCCCGTGCAGCGGCGGAAGCTGCCCTAAATTCTCCAAACCGAACACGCGCAGAAAAGCGTCTGTTGTGGCAAACGCCAAGGGCTTTCCCGGCAAATCCATACGTCCGGCTTCTTCAATTAAACCACGCTGAAGCAGTGTGTGAATCACAGCGGTTGAGTCCACCCCGCGCACCTGCTCCACAAAGGAACGAGATACCGGCTGGTTATAGGCAATCACCGCCAATACTTCAAGCGCCGCCTGGCTCAATGGGGCATTTCTGCTTTTATCCAAAACGGCACGCACCAGAGCACCGTATGCGTTTTTCGTCGAGAGCTGCCAACGATCCTCTACGCGAATTAAGGTAATACCGCGTGTCTCCTTGTCATATTCGAGCTGCATCTCTGCCAAGCAGCGCTCAACCGTTTCTTTGCTTGTTTCCAAAACCTCTGCCAGACGCTGTGCGCTGACGGCGTCACCGTGAGCAAACAGCATTGCTTCCAGTGCGGCTTTTAAATGCTTTTCCTCCACAGTGTACGCCCCTCCTCATCGTTTCATGGTGAATCGTTCTTCCTCGTCCAAAGTAATACGCCCTGCACGCATTAACTCCAAAACGGCTAAAAAAGTTGCCACTGTGCTGCTCTTACTTTCCTGTTTGGAAAAAAGCTGACGCAGACACTTCACCCGTCCGACAATTAACGAACGCAAAACGTGTACAATCCGAGCTCCAACACTGACAAACGGCGCACTGGTTAAAGGCTCAAACTGCTCTTGCCGTACCGGCGGCTTTTTTACTTTTTTGCCCTGAACCGCCTCGTAAGCCTTCTTTAACAAAACAGGATCATGCGCAAGGGTATACTCTGTTCGGCCTTCTATCGGCTGCGGCTGACGCACCGCAATGAAAACGCCTTGTGCCAAATCCTTCAGCGAAGCAGCCACCTGCTTGCATAAAGAGTATTCCACCAAAAGGCCCGTCAATTCCTCTTTCATACGCTCTGCTTCCTCGCTTTTCGGCAAAAGCAGAAACGACTTCATCTGCACCAAACGCGCAGCCATTTCAATAAACTCACTGGCGGCATCCATCTGCTCTGGTGAAATTCCTTGCACTACACTGAGATATTGGTCAATTAAAGACACAATCTCTATATCATACAAGTTCATCTGGTTTTTAATGACCAGTGAAAGAAGTAAATCAAGCGGCCCTTCAAAATCTTCTACTTTAAATCGCAGCTGCTCCATTGCTGTATTCAATCCTTTACCGTTGTTCCTCAAACCAACGCTATCCGCCACGGATGATTAGCCGTGCAACAGCAAATACAGCATGTCAATATAGCGCGTTCCCCAGTCAAAAAGCATGATCGCCTTTCCAAACAAAAAGCTGAGGGGGCGATCCAAAAAGCCGAAAAACAAAAATACAAATAAACCCAGCATGATATATCGTTCGTATTTCATAATACGAAAATACCAGCGGGCAGGCAATAGCAGGTTAAAAATACGCGAACCATCCAACGGTGGCACGGGCAGCAAGTTGAACACGGCCAGCGTAATGTTCACCTGAATCATGGTCAGCAGCACACCTACGGCAAATTGCCACAGCAAACTTTCCGGCGCATAGCCAAAATAATAAACGATTTTGTAGCAGATCATCCACACATAGGCCAGCAGCAAATTGGCTGCCGGGCCTGCCGCAGCTGACAACGCCATATCCCTGCGCGGGTGACGAAAATTGTGCACGGCAGCCACAGGAACGGGCTTTGCCCAGCCAAACCCCACTAAAATCATACACAAAGCGCCCAAAGGGTCAAAGTGGCGCAAAGGGTTCATGGACAAACGACCACACCGTTTTGCCGTTGGATCTCCCAAACGGTCGGAGGCCCAGGCATGTGCCATTTCATGAAAAGGAATCGCTGTTAAAAGCGCGATTGCACGCGCAACATACATTGACAGAGTTGTCCAATCCACCATTTTTTACAGCGCCTCCTTTGCACATCCTGATGGTTTCCTTTTCCTAAAAAGGCACAAAAGGAAAAACCTAACGAAAGTCATTATAGCATGGGCAGGCAGAAAAAACAAGTAAACGCCTGTCGAATAGAAAAACCCCATGCCGATTGGCACAGGGCTTTATCGCTGGTTACACAGCACGCGTTACTTTTCCAGAACGAAGGCAACGGGTGCAGGCATGGATGTAACGGGGTGCCCCGTCCACCACTGCTTTCACCCTTTTCACATTGGGCTTCCAAGCGCGGTTGGAACGACGGCAGGAGTGAGACACCTTAATTCCAAAGGTAACACCCTTTCCGCAGCAATCACATTTTGCCATTGGTACTGCACCTCCCTTTTAACCAACATCTTTTTATATGATAGCAAATTCCTTTTAAAAAAACAAGTATTTTTCCTGAAAATATTATCGCACTGCTTATTTAATGCCGAAAATCATTTTTAAAATACCGGTCAAACATTTCGGGCTTTTCCAAATAACAACTTTCATGCAAGTTCCCCTCCTTTGTGGATCTGAGGCATTGCCGCTGGCGGTTTCATTTCACTGAACCATGTGCGGCATCGTCTTTATTTCACTATATCCACCAATACCGAAAAAGGTTCCTGCTTTGCTCGTTATTCTTCCATTTTACAGAGCATACAGTACAATTTCCCTTTGGAAACGGTAATTTCTGCCCGCTCGGCTGCAAACTCATTGCTCACACCAACCGGCCATAAATAAGTGATGTCGGCATTTTGCAAAGGATATTTTACGCCCCGCAGCGTCACCCCCTGCGCCTGTTCTCCACAGGAAAAAAGCGAAAGATACCATCCTGGGCGTGCAGAAATATAATGTGTGCCTTCTCCCAGCACAGTAATTTCCTGGCCTTGTTCAGCAGCCATTGCCGACACACCTTGCTGCTGCAAAAAAATCAGTGTTTGCAGGTTGGCCATGGTGTGATCCAGCCTGCCTCCCAGCGCTCCAAGAAGGACAATCTCGCGGCAGCCTGCCTCCAAGGCTTTTTTTACGGCGAAGAAGGTATCGGTGTCATCCTTTTCCGCAGGCAGACAGATCACCTCTTTGGCATTCTTGGGCACCGGGGAGCTGTCATAATCGCCCAAGGCAAGATCCGGCTCAACCCCCGCTTGGAGCGCCCTTTCATAACCCGCGTCCGCAGCAATCACATAGTCCGCATCCGCCCAATAAGTACACAATTCTTTCGAGACTGGTCTGCCCGCAAAAATCACACATTTGTTCACAGCCATTTTTCTTTTCGCCTCTTTTCAGAAAAGCAGCGCCGCTGCTGCAGCGCTGCTTTTTGTTAAACGATGTTACCATTCGGGACGCTGCTTTGCTTCTTCGTAAAGCGCTGCATAGCTTTCATACCGCGTTTGGCTGATTTCTCCGCGTTCCACTGCATCCCGCACTGCACAATCCTTTTCCGAAATGTGCGCACAGCCCCGGAAACGGCATTGGCCAAAATAAGCCGCAATTTCTGGAAACGCAAGCTGCAAATCCTCTTTTTTCATCTGGGCAGCGCGCTCCATGTCCAAACTGGCAAAACCGGGCGTATCGGCCACAAGGCCGCCGTTCACTTCATACAGCACTACTTCGCGTGTGGTATGACGGCCACGCCCCAGCTTTTTGCTGATTTCGCCCGTTGCCAGCTCCTGCTGCGGAATCAAAGCAGAAAGAAGCGTTGATTTTCCGACGCCGGAGTTTCCGCAAAAAACGCTGACCTTGTCACGCAGAAGCTCCAGCAAGCGGTCCAGCCCTTCGCCCGTGGCAGCATTGACACACAGCACCGGAAAGCCTGCTTTTTCATAAATTTCACGCAAAAAGTCGGGCTGGTGCAAATCGGTTTTTGTAATCACCAATACGGGCTGTGCCTCTTTGTGCACCGCAATAGCCGAAAGCTTATCAATTACCAATGTGCTGGGGGTGGGCTCAATTGTGCTCGCCACAATAAAAAACAAATCTACATTGGCAATCGGAGGACGCACAAACAAATTTTTGCGCGGCAAAATTTCTGCAATCACGGCTGAGTGTGCATCTTGTTCCAAACGGACAAAATCACCGGCCACGGGAGAAATTTTATTCTTTCTGAAAATTCCTTTTGCTTTGCATTCCGCAATGCCCTGCTCGGTCTGGACGTAGTAAAATCCGCCGATTCCCTTGACAATATATGGCGTTGAACCTTTCATATTTCCCTCACTGCGTCATCGCGTTTGGCCGCATACGGTGCAAACCTGATTAGACGTACCGGCAATGGTTTGCCAAGTGTGGATGTGTCCTGTTACAGAACCGGGAACCACCTGGCCATCGGCGTTTCCTACCATCGGGCCGCCCGGATACAGCGGCTGGCCTTCTTGCGCACCTCCGGTGGTTTGCGTAGAATCAGCGCCTTTTCCGTTGGAGACGTAAAGTTCAACCGTTGCATTAGAACCTGATTTTGAACCTGCGGCGGGCGATTGTGAAATCACCGTTCCGGCTGGTTCACTGCTGTCTTTCAGCTTTACAATACCTACAAGGCCCATATTACTCAAAATATTTTTGGCTGTCTGCTGGCTGCTGCCTATGCAATTGGGAATGGTAACCATCGTAGATTCATTAACGGTGCGGCTGACATACATGGTAATCACATCGCCGGCCTGAACCACTGCCCCAGCCTCGGGATCCGTTTTAATAACTTTATTGGGCGCAACGTTTTCATTTGACTCCGACTGAATCAAAACGCTCAAGCCCAAATCCTTAAACTTTTCACGCGCTGTGTCGCGGTTCCAGCCCACAACACTGGGCACCGTGATGCTCTCCGGACCCTTGCTGACCTTTAACGTGATTGTCGCATTTTCTTTCACCGATTTCGGCGGCTTCGGGCTTTGGTCGGCAATGGTGCCGGCTGCAACTTCGTTGCTGTAAATTTCCTCAATTTTAAAGCGGAAATTTGCGTATTCGGGATTTTCCAAAACCTCATCCAACTGCATTTTCGTAAACACCGGGAGTTCTACTTCCGGGATATTGGCAAAAAAGGCATTGTTGGACGACATAAACAACGAAGCCATCGCAGCGGCCGAACCGATTACAACCAATAATGTAAAAATCACTACATAGAACGTAATTCCATGTCTTTTTCTGCGCTTTTTCTTCTTTTTGCTTCCGGTTTCAGCGCTGGGCTCTTCAACCTTTTGCTCATCCGCCGACTCTTTTGCACGGATATCCTCTTGCCGCGTTGTTTCCTGTTTGAGCTCTTTTTCTGCTTTTGCAGCTTGTGAGGGGCTATCTGTTTTCCGGTCGGATGAATGCGATTTTTCGGCTGCTGTCTGAGGTGTTTCTGTTTTCTCCTCTTTTGCAGTATTTTTCGAGGCATTTTCCTGTTTTGTGGCAGAATCCACTTTTTCGGCAGAAACCGGCTGTGCATCTTCTTTCGGTTTCTTCTCCTCTTTTTCTTCCTCGCGCTTCGTTTCAGCGTCTTTCTTTTCGGAATCCTTTTGTTCGGATGTCTTTTGTTCCGGCGCCGGCTTTTGATTCTCGTCAGCACTTAGATCGCCGTTTGTTTTCGCCTGATCTTGCGGCTTTTCATTCGTTTTTTTGTCAACCGCTTCCTTTGAATCGTGTTCATCCACATGTTCAGCCGCCGCTTGTTCGGGCTGACGATTTTCTGCACGCGCAGCTGCGGCAGAGGAGGACGAAGAATGATTCTTTTTGGAACGCCGCCGATTTTTCCGTTTTTTACCGGATGAATTTCCCGATTGCTTTTGTGGCTTCTCGGTTGCGCGCGAGTTTTGTTCTTGATTAGTCTCCACTGTAATCCCCCATCATTTCTGCCAACCTTTGGCATCGCACCAAGGCGCCGCGCTGCATTTGAAGTCATTCGGACACAATGCTTCAAATGCAGGCTGCGGCTGAACCTTTTTGCGTTAAATTACAATTAAAATCAGTTGCGGCATACCGCAATTATTGCGCTGTGCTCGTCTGCCCGTCCGGCGTTGGTGTCGGCACCGGATCGGTGGTCGGAGTAGACTCCGCCGGCGGCTGAATGGGCGTTGAACCCGTAATCGGCCCGATCGTAATGTCGCCGCCGTCCGGGCCAAAGTTCACACTGGCTGTATGGTCGCCCGTCGGTCCGCGCAAAAGCACTGCTTTCACGCCGGTGTCGGTAAACGGAATCTGCCAGTTGACCGCCTGACCGGCTGTTGTGTGGTAGGTAGCTGTTGCGCCGCCTTCCAAAACAATCGTCCAATCGGCTTCGTCTACCGTTTGGTCAAATACAACGGTAACCACACGCTGGGTGGGAACCGCACCACTGGAAACCACCACATTGATGGCACTTCCTTTGATTGCTTCCGTTCCCTCTGTCGGCGTTTGACTGAGAATCGTTCCCTTCGGAGAAGTATCATCCTGCTCCGTCACGGTTCCGATGCGGAAATTCTGCGGGTTCTGTTCAGAATCTGACAGCATCTTTTCTACATCATCTATCAGTTTTCCAACAAAAGAGGGAATCTGATAACGTTCAATTTCCTCACGGCTGACCACAATCGTCACCGTATTTTCCGAAGAACCGGCCTTTACTTGTGTACCGGGCGCAGGGTCCATGCGAAGCACATTGCCCGGCGTGGTTTCTTTGGTTTGCTCTGTTTCAATACGGAACAAAATTCCGCTTTCACTGAGCACCTTCATGGCTTCTGTTTTTGTTTTGCCAATCAGGTTCGGCAGCGAAACCATCTGCGCCCCTTTGCTGACGTACAGCTTAATTGTTGCGTTATCTTTTACCGTTTTAGGCGGTTTTGGGCTTTGGTTAAAGACAATTCCTGCCTCTACCTCTCCATTGTACTGTTCAATTTTTTCAAAGCTGAAATTACTGTATGCCTCGTTGGAGAGAATGTCGTCAATCGACGTGTTAGTAAAGTTCGGCAGCTCTACATCGGCGTGTTCGCGGAACAAATTTTCGCTGGTAGAGCTGAAAATCAACGCAACCAAAATGGCCGCACCAACGGCAAACGCCACTGCCACACCCGCTAAAATGGGCAAAAACAAGCTTTTTTTCTTTTTTGTTTGTGACGAGCTTTTCTTTTTCTTTCCCACAGGCTTCACCCCTGTCACGCGGGTACGACCCATATCTTCTTCCGGGTCGTGCGCACTTTGTTTTTCCTGCGCCTTCGGCATACAGCGCGTAGGTTCCTCCACCGGCGGCGGTGCTGCCACCGGCTGAGGACGCATTCCTCTTCTTGCCGAATTGGGATTTTTCTTAAATTCCTCTAAATCCGCCATCATTTCCCGTGCGGACGGGTAGCGCTCCGCCGGGTCTTTTGCCATAGCGCGCGCCGTGATGGATGCCAGCGCTTCCGGCACGGAGGGGTTCAGCTCCCGCAGCGGACGGGCTTCCTCACTGATTTGTTTAATCGCAACGCTCACCGGGCTGTCCGATTCAAACGGCAGTGTTCCCGACAGCATTTCATACATCATGACGCCAACACTGTAAAGGTCGGCACGCAAATCGGTGGGGTTGCCTCGGGCCTGTTCGGGGCTGATATAATGCACCGATCCAATGGCTTTATCGGTAATCGTTCTGCTTTCGCTGCGCGAAAAACGAGCAATGCCGAAATCCATCACCTTGATGGTTCCGTCCGACAGCAGCATGATATTCTGGGGCTTGATGTCTCGATGAACAATGCCTTTATCATGGGCGTGCTGAAGCGCAGCGAGAATCTGCATAATAAAGTGTACGGTTTCTTTATAGGTCAGCGCCTTGCCGCGATATTCCATATATTCTTTCAGCGTAATGCCTTCAATATACTCCATGACAATATATTGCAGGTCGTCCGATACGCTGACATCATACACTTTCGTGATATTCGGGTGGTTGAGCAGGGAAATCGCTTTTGCCTCATTTTTAAAGCGTCGCACCAAGTCGGGGTTGTTGACATATTCCTGCTTTAAAACCTTCACTGCAACCAGCTTTCCGGTCTGCATGTCGGTTCCTTTATAAACATTTGCCATTCCGCCCGCGCCCAAAAGCTGCTCAATGCGATAGCGGCCTTCTAAGCTGCGGTGAATTAAATTATCCATTCTTTTCCTCCTCAGGCTGTTCCACACCGACAAGCAGCACGGTGATATTATCTAAACCACCTGCTTGAAGGGCTTTTTCTACAAGCGCATCGGCTGTTTGGTAAAACGGTACATGCTCAAGCACATCCACAATTTCATCCGCCGTCACATAGTTGGACAATCCGTCCGTACACAACAGCAGAATGTCACCATCCGAAAGCGCTACCTCTCCACAGTCGGGAGTTACCTCCTCGGCTACGCCAAGCGCGCGCGTGATCAAGTTTTTTTGCGGGTGAGAATACGACTCTTCTTCCGTAATCGTTCCCTGTTCAATCAGCTCTTGTACCATCGAATGGTCTTTCGTAAGCTGAAACAACGCCTTTTTATGAAACAAATAAATGCGCGAATCACCCACATGTGCGTACTGCACTGCATTGCTTTTCACAATCGCGCAGACCACCGTTGTACCCATTCCGCGTGCAGCAGGAGTGGTCTGCGATTTATTGTAAACCGCAGCGTTTGTATAGTTGATGGCAGCGCGCAGAAAAGCCGCGGCATCTGCCGAGCTTCTCACAGCGGTAATTCCCGCGCGAAAAGCCTCCTCCATTCCGGCAGAAGCCATGCTGCTGGCCAGCTTGCCGCCGCGGGCGCCGCCCATTCCGTCGCACACAACAGCCCACACGGTACCGCCGGGCATTCGGCCAGCGCGGTAGCTGTCCTGGTTTTCTGTTCGCTGATTGCCGATGTCCGTCTTGGCCACCAGTTTCATCTGACCGTCACTTCCTTTTTGGCGTTTCGTCTAAGCTGTCCACACGCCGCGCTGATGTCTGTGCCCAGCCTTCTGCGCACGGTTGCATTCACCCCAAGCTTTGTCAGCGTTTCTTGAAAGCGCTTCACCGCGGCGGCATCTGTTGCCGTAAACGGCGAACCGTCCACGGGGTTAATAGGAATCAGGTTTACATGCGCCCCCATGCCGCGAATCAGCTCGGCCAGCTTTTTGGCCGTTTGAGGGCTGTCATTCACGCCGCGCACCATGGAATACTCAAAGCTGATGCGTCTGCCCGTTACGTTTTGATATTCGCGGCACGCCGCAATGAGTTCTTCCACCGGGTAAGCGTCGTTTACCGGCATCATTTTGCTTCTCATCTCATTGAGCGGCGCGTGAAGCGACACAGAAAGCGTCAGCTGAAGCTTTTTCTGTGCCAATTCTTTGATTTTGGGCACAAGACCGCAAGTCGATAAGCTGATGTTGCGCATTCCGATGTTGACGCCTTTGGGCGAGGAGATGATGGAAAGAAAATCGAGCACATTGTCAAAATTGTCCAAAGGCTCGCCAATCCCCATCAAAACAATATGCGATACACGCTGCCCGGTATCCTTCATCACAGCGTAAATTTCTCCGGCAATCTCCCCGGCCGTCAAATCGCGCACTTTACCGCCCTGTGTGGAAGCGCAAAAGCGGCAGCCCATGCGGCACCCCACCTGTGTGGACACACATACAGTATTGCCATAAGAATACTGCATCCAAACCGTTTCAATGCAATTTCCATCCGGCAGCGAAAAAAGATATTTGCGCGTACCGTCCTTGGAAATTTGGCACTGCTGCACCGCAAGGCGTTCAATGGTGCATTCCTGCTCCAAAACCGACAAAAAGCTTTTCGGCTGGTCGGTCATTTCGGAAAAGGAATCCACCTGACGGCCATGCAGCCATTGAAACAACTGTCCCGCGCGAAATTTCGGCTGACCCTGTTCCTTTACAAAGTTTTCAAGTTGTTCCAGCGTCATGGATGAGATCGCTATCTTCATTATTTTACCACAAACTTTCCTTTGATGCTATACACAATCCTCAAACACCGCATTTACTGCAAGCGCTTTTGCAGCTTCGCAATGAAAAATCCGTCCGCCTGCGCGCAGGGCGGACACACCAGCACCCCTTCCGGCGTCTGACGCGCCCATTCGGGAGCATCAAAGTGCCGCACTTCAAATTCCGGGTGACGGTTCAAAAAGTCCCGCACCACACATTCGTTTTCATCGGGGTTCACGGTACAGGTCGAATACACTAAAATTCCGCCCGGCTTCACATACCCCGCGCCCGTTTCCAAAATACGCGCTTGCAATTGCGTAAGCGTTTCTAAGCCGTCTAGGCTCTTATAACGCACATCGGGCTTTTTGGCCAGTGTGCCTAACCCGGAACACGGCACATCGCACAGCACACGGTCGGCATTGGCCAGCGTCTCATCCCAAACGGATGCATCACCGGCTTGTACCTGTGCATTCGTAATGCCAAGGCGCTGCAAGGTTTCTTCAATCAGCCGAACACGGCTTTTTGAAACATCGCGGCAAAAAAGTGCACCTGTATTGTTCATCTTTTGTGCCAAAAGCGCGCTCTTTCCGCCCGGCGCTGCGCATAGGTCTACCACTTTTTGGTGTTCGCCCGCATCGAGCGCCGCACACGCCAGCTGGGACGACTGCCCCTGCACATGAAACCACCCTTGGCGAAACGCTTCGCACTCCGTCAAGCTTCCGTGCCAATCGAGCAGCAGAGCGCCTTTTACCTCGCCTTCTTGCGCGGCAATGCCCTGCTGTTCAAAAAAACGCTGTAATTCTTCTACGCTTGTCTTTAAAGTATTGACACGCACACAGAACGCCAGCTTTTCAAACGAAGACTGCAAAAAGGCCTGTGCATCCTCAGGGAGCTTTTCCAATAAAAACTGTGCCATCGGCTCCGATACGCTGTACATAACGCGCAGACGTTCCGCCTCACTCGGAAATACGGCTGCGGCCAGATCGTAGGAAACCGCTTTGCGCAAAACGGCATTCACCAATCCGGCAGCACTGCCCTTTCCCATGCGCTTACACAGTTTGACCGATTCGTCAACCGCCGTGTGTACGGGGACGCTGTCCATCCAGCGCCCTTGATATAACCCGCTGCGCAGCACAGCGCGCACGACGGCATCCGCTTTTTCCAGCGGCTTTGTCAAAAACTGCTGCAAAATCCAATCAATGGTCGCCATGCGCTCCACAGTTCCGTAAAAAATCGCCGACGCAAGCGCCTTTTCCTGTGCGCTGGCTTTCCAGTGCGCCAAAACGCTTTTTAGCACCAAATTTGCATATCCGTTTTTTTCCTGCCGCATCAACGCTTCGGCGGCCACTCTGCGTGCATCTTTCATAAAAGCTCCCTGAATTGTCAAACCGTCAAGTTTCGCTCAGCACATCTCCGGTGTTCAAGCGGCGGCCTGCGGCCCACTCGCTTCCCTGCATGGGGCGGCTGCCCTCAGGCACCACTTCTACTAACGTCAGCGCACCCGCCGCACAGGCAACCCTTAAAGGCTTCACCGACAACACTGTGCCGCAAGCGGCCTGTGCAGACTCGTCGCCCGCAATGCGCGATGTTTTCACCTTGATTTTTTTGCCTTGATACTCGAAGTACGCCACCGGCCACGGGTTCATACCGCGAATGAGGTTGTGCAGCACTCTTGCATCCTTGTCAAAATCAAACTTTGCCATTTCTTTTGTAAGCGGCGGCGCCAGTGTCGCCTTTGCATGATCCTGCGGGGTGCGTTTTGCACGGCCTTGCTCAATGTCGTGCAGGGTTTCCAAAAGCACCTGCGCACCGAGGGCACTCACACGCTCAAATAGCTCACCGCTTGTTTCATTTTCCCCGATTTCAATGGGTTTCACCGACAGAAGATCGCCGGTATCCAGTCCCTCATCCAACTGCATAATGCTGACACCCGTCTGCGCATCGCCGTGGATGACGCTCCACTGAATCGGCGCCGCGCCCCGGTACTTCGGCAAAAGGGAAACGTGCAGATTTACCGCCCCAAAACGCGCAGCGTTCAGCACCGGCGGCGGCAGAATGCGCCCATAGGCAACTACGACAATCAAATCCGCCTGCATCGCCGCAATCTGCGCTTGCAGTGCTTCGTCTTTCAGCGTTTTCGGCTGAAACACCGGAATGTCATATTCCAGCGCCAGCTGCTTCACCGGCGGAGCCGTCAATACCTGTTTGCGCCCTACGGGCTTATCCTCGCGGGTAAACACCGCGCACACCTCATGCGCACCCTCCTGCAAAATGGCTTGCAGCGACTGAGCGGCAATATCCGGTGTTCCCATAAAAATCAGCTTCATTCTTCCTCGCCGTCCATATCCTCATAAAAATACTCTGCGCGGTCCACGATGGTCACGCCGTCCAGATGGTCCGACTCGTGGCAGATGCAGCGTGCAAGCATTCCTTCTGCTTCAATCGTAAAAGGATTGCCGTGGCGGTCAAATGCGCGTGCCACTACCTTTTCCGGGCGCTTAATCGCGCCGTTTCTGCCGGGGAAGGATAAGCACCCTTCATACTGCATCACTTCTCCTTCGGTGGAGAGAATTTCCGGGTTGATAAACTCCAAAAACTTCATTTCCTGCTCTTCGGCGTTCTCATCCATGTCACGCTCATCCACGCTGATGAATACGCGGCGCAGGATGCCCACCTGAGGCCCTGCCAAGCCGTAGCCGTTTGCCTCAATCAGCGTTTCGCGCATATCATCGAGCAGCTGTGCCAGTTTATCGTCAAAATTAGTGACAGGGCGGCATTTTTTCGTTAAAATCGGATCTCCGTCTTGTACAATTGTTCTTAAACCCATGGTTGTTTCCTCCAAATATTATGTTTTATAGTGCTTTTCAAAGCATTCTGATCGGCAGGTTTTTTTCAAACGTCTGCCTGTGCATAAAAGTCAATCGTTACGCTGGCTTTTCCCGACCAGCCGGCTCCGTCATACGCCTGCACCGCTTGCCGCAGCATTTGGCGCAGACGTGCGCCGACACGGCACTTTAACGTCAGCTTATAACGGTATTTTTCCTGAATCATAGCCACGCTCATCGGCGCAGGGCCCAGCACGCGCAGCGGAAGCTCGGGATAGCTTTTTGCAGCTATCTGCGCAATGATTTGCGCCATCGCACGCGCCGCTTGCTGCACTTTCTGTTCCTCCTTACCGGAAAATCCAATCATACAAATAGAGCAAAACGGCGGATATAAATTGAGTTTCCGAAAGGCAATTTCACTTTCATAAAATGCATGGTAGTCCTGCCGCGCTGCCATTTGCAGCACAGGGTGGTGCGGCTCTACGGTTTGAATCAGCGCATAGCCCGGCTGCTTGCTGCGTCCGCCGCGCCCGACTACCTGTGTGACCAAGCTGAACACTTGCTCAAACGCTTTATAGCCTTGGGAGAAAAGCATTTGGTCAATGCCCAATACGCCCACCAGCGTGACACGTTCAAAATCCAGCCCTTTGGCTACCATTTGCGTGCCCAGCATAATGTCGTACTCTCCGCGTGCAAAGGCCGCCAGCATTTCCTCGTGGGCATTTTTCTTGCGGGTCGTGTCCATATCCATGCGAAGCACACGCGCAGCAGGAAACTTTTCGGCCAGCTCCTCCTCTACACGCTGTGTTCCAAAGCCGGTATATTTTATCCGCTCGCCGCATTCCGGGCATTGCGAGGGCACAGGAGAAACGCTCTTTCCGCAGTAATGGCACAACAAGCGTTCTTCCGCTTTGTGATACACCATTGGAACGCTGCACGACGGGCATTTCAGAACCTGACCGCAAGCCGTACACATTCCCACCGTTTTATAGCCGCGCCGATTGAGAAGCAAAATTGCCTGTTCCCCTCTGGCAAGGTGTTCTTTAAGCTTTTGCTCCAAACGGCCCGAAATACCTGACGCATTCCCCTGCTCCAATTCTCGGCGCATATCAATCATTTCTACTTGCGGCAGCGGCATTCCGTTATAGCGCTGCGTCATTTCGGCCAAGTGATAGCGCCCTTGTTTGGCATAGTAATAGCTTTCAATGCTGGGGGTGGCACTGGCTGCCAAGAACAGCGCGCCATGCCGCACGGCTCTTTGCTTTGCAATGTCATGCGCCAAAAAGCGCGGCGGGTTTTCGGAGTGGTAGGTGTGCTCCTGCTCCTCATCCAGAATAATCAGCCCGATGCGTTCCAGCGGGGCAAACACCGCGCTGCGTGTCCCCACTACAATATCAGCGCCGCCCTGCTGAATCTGATTCCATTGCAGCAAGCGCTCAGTGTGTGACAATGAAGAATGCTGAACCGCTACACGCTGGCCAAAAGCCGCTTTCAGCCGATAGACCATTTGCGGCGTTAAAGAGATTTCCGGCACCAGCATCAGCGCTTGCCGCCCCATGGACAGCGTCTTTTCAATCAGCTTGATAAAAACCGCTGTTTTTCCGCTGGATGTCACACCATAGAGCAACGCCGCAGCCGGAGGAGCTTCCAGTAAAGCGGCAAGCTGCTCGTAAACCCGGTTTTGTATTTCGCTGAGCACTAAAGGCGTTTTTTGTTCCTTGGCGCCTTCATATAAACGCACCGTTTTTTCCTGCGATTCCTTGCGCAGCAAACCGTTTTTGCAAAGAGTGTTGAGCACTGCACGGCTGATGCCCATGCTTTCCATCTGCGCAGCCGTGCGCGGTGCCTGCGCCAGCAAATCCAGCGCAGCCTGCTGCTTTTGTGTGACGCGCTTTTTTTCGCCCGGTGCTTCGTTGACGGCATAGAGCGTGTCGCTGTGGCGTACCAGCTGCTTTTGCAGGCACGGGCGGCCGTCTTTCAGCACCGCTTTGTACTGCGCTCCATACGGAAGCACCGCTTTCACCGCTTCATAGTAGGTGCAAAACGTTGTTTCCCGCAGGTCGCGGGCTAAATCCAGCAATTCACCGGAAAGTCTCGCTTGTTCGGGTGCCGCATCAAAAATGGTTTTCAGCTTTCCGACATCTTCACACTCCTGCAAATCCGCCACCAAGCCAACGCGGGCGCGTCCGCCCTTGCCGAATGGCACCAATACAATGCTGCCTGTCTGTACGGCATCCGCCAGATGCGGCGGAACCACATAAGAATAAAGCTTGTCAAAATGAAGCGTCGTGCGCTCCACGGCCACTTGTGCCACCTGCAAACGCCGCTCCTCCTTTTGCTTTGCCGTTTCCTTTGTGTTTTCGGTCATTCACTCTGTCTGCGCTGCAAAATATCGTAGACTTCACCGGCACATTCATCGACATCCAAATTGGTCACCGCGAAGTCGTACTCACCCACACGCCCAAGTTCTTCTTTGGCGCGATGCAGCCGCTGCTGAATGACTTCTTCGGTTTCTGTTCCGCGCGTGCGCAGCCGGCGTGCCAATTCTTCTTCGTTGGGCGGCATAATGAAAATCAGCGTACTTTCCGGGTAGATTTTTTTAATATTGGCCGCGCCATACACCTCGATAATTAAAACGGTAGTCACGCCTTTTTCCATACGCTGTTCAATTTCGCTTTTTAACGTACCATAGTAATTATCACAGTATTTTACATGCTCCAGTACGTCGCCCTGTTCCAGACGCTTTTCAAAATCTTCCTTTTTCAAGAAATAATAGTCCACCCCGTCCACTTCGTGCTCACGCGGCGCACGAGTGGTTGCAGAAACAGACATTTCAATTTCCGGGTGCTGCTCCAGCATTCTTCGCACCACGGTATCCTTACCCGCGCCGGACGGGCCGGAAATCACCAGCAAACAGCGTTCCTTATTCATCATCTTCCTCCTCGTTTTCCGCCTCATCATTCAAGCGATTGGCCACCGTTTCAGGCTGCACCGCCGAAAGCACCACATGATCCGAGTCCATAATAATCACCGCGCGTGTGCGTCTGCCATAGGTCGCATCAATCAAGCTTCCTTTATCGCGCGCTTCCTGTACAATGCGTTTAATGGGCGCCGACTCGGGGCTGACAATTGCAATCAGCTTTCCGGCATTCACCATATTTCCAAACCCAATGTTAATCAGCCTCATACGGGGCCTCCTTACTCCATATTCTGTACCTGCTCGCGAATTTTCTCAATTTCGGCTTTCATCTCAACCACCAGCTTTGTGATGTCCAAATCGGAGCATTTGGAACCGATGGTATTCGTTTCGCGGTTGAGTTCCTGCGTGAGAAAATCAAGCTTTCGGCCAACCGGCTCGTCCAACTGCAAAATCTCACGATATTGCTTAATGTGGCTGCGCAAACGCACCGTTTCCTCGTCCACCGCCGTTTTATCGGCAAAGACGGCAGCTTCCGTCAGCACGCGGGCATCGTCCACGCTGCGGTCGCCCAAAACAGCTTTCAAACGCTCATACAGGCGCTCTGTGTAAGCCTTCACACGCTGTTCACTGCCTTGCTCCACTTGTCCGACCATTTGTTCCAAGCGGCACAGACGTGCTTCAATATCCTCTTTGAGTTTTTCGCCCTCAGTGCGGCGCATTTGCAAAAAGGCTTCCAGCGCCTGCTGTGCAATTTCGCTGACATTTTCCCAAAGCGCCTGTTCGTCCTGCTGCGCACGAACGCTGGCAAACACATCCGGCTGACGCGCCAACACGGAAAGCGTCACGTCATCCTCCAGCTTCAGCTCCTGCGCCATCTGACGCATGGCAGAAAGATACTGGCCGGCCAGCTCCAAATTGGGAACAATCCGGGTTTCCTGCTCGGACAGATTCACCACGCTGACGCAAAGCTCCAGTTTTCCTCTTGCCACTTTTTCATTGACGAGCTTTTTGAGGCGGTCCTCCATAAAAGCAAAGCTGCGCGGCATTCGTGAAGAATATTCAAAATAGCGAGAATTGACGCTTTTCAGCTCCACTGTCAAATCCATGCCGCCTTTTTCGCCGCGAGCCCTGCCATAGCCGGTCATGCTTGAAACCATTGCACACACTCTCCCAAAAACACACAATTATTTTCTATCATACCTTTTTTAAGGATATTTTTCAAGGGAAGAATGATATCTTTTACTTTTTAGACGCAAAAGCCCGCTGTACCGTGCGGTTAGATAGGTACAGCGGGTTATCATTTACAAACAAAGCTTATTGTGCAGCACATTCGGCCTCCATGCGGCGCATGTGGCGATGCTCGGCACGAACTAAGATAATCGTGGTAATGAATGCCGCCGTGTCTGCAACCGGCGCGGCATACATAATACCATCAATGCCGAAAAGCAGCGGCAGAATTAAAAGCAGCGGCACCAAGAAAAACACTTGGCGTGTTAACGACAGCAGCGCACCTTTGAGCGGCTTTCCAATCGCGGAGAAGAAATTGGAAGACAGCAGCTGCACGCCGTTGAGCAGCACCATCAAAAGGAAGATGCGCATAAACTTGACAGCAAATTCAAAGTAGAGCGCATCGCCATTGCCGAAAATGGAGATAATTGCCTGCGGAAAGAACTGGAACAGAATGAAGCCTACTGCCGAAACCACCAAATTGCAGGTAACGGCCAGACGGTACACCTCGCGCACGCGCCCATATTGGCGCGCCCCGTAGTTAAACCCGATAATGGGCTGGGAACCTTGAGAAATGCCAATGATAATGGCCAAAAGAATGGCGTTTACCTTCATGACAATGCCGCAGGCAGCCAGTGGAATTTCGCTGCCGTAAACGGAAAGCGCGCCGTAATAAGTCAGCGAGTTATTCAGCACAATCTGCACAAAAGTAATGGCAACCTGATTGAGGCTGTTGCTCATTCCAAGGGAAGCCGTCTTGAGCCATTGTCTAAAATCGGGCACAAAATGGCGGCGTTCCAAATGGATGTGACGAAAATGCCATGCATAACGCAGCGCCAGTGCAAACGAGAAAAACTGCCCAATCACCGTTGCCCAAGCAGCACCGGCGACCCCCAGCTTAAACACAAAAATGAAGATGGGGTCGAGCACTGTGTTAATGATAGCACCCAAAACCATGCAGCTCATAGAATATTTCGGGCTTCCGTCTGCGCGCGCCAAGTTGCTCATACCGTTCATGACAATCAACAGCGGCATTCCCAGCGCGGTAATGCGCGTATAGCTTTCTGCATAGGAAAACACCTTGTCGGTTGCACCGAACGCAATCAGCATAGGGTCTAAAAACACCTGAATGATGACAAAATATAAAATACCGAAAGTAAACATCATTACAATAGCATTTCCCACCGCCTTGGCAGCGGCATCCGGGTTGCCGGCGCCCAGCTGAAGCGAAAAGCCGGACGCACTGCCAATGCCGATTAAAAGCGCAATGGCCAAACAAATGGTTGTCAAGGGATAGGACACATTGGTGGCGGCATTTCCGTAGTAGCCCACGCCCTGCCCGATAAAAATTTGGTCAACGATATTATAAAGGGAGCTGACCAGCATAGCAATAATGCTGGGCACCGCATAGGTGTTTAATAATTTCGATGGTTTTTCTACCCCTAAAGGGTTCACCGTATTTGCCTGCATGATAGAAACCTCTCTTATCCTTTTGCTTTGTTGATTGCTCGCTTGAAAAAAATTATTCCATGTTCTCCCTGTCCTGCATGACACCATCCACTGCATTTTTGGCCGCTCGTTCTAACATTTGCAAAAACTGCGCCTTTTGCTGCTCGTCAAAACCGGCAAGCAAACGCTCTTGCCATTGCGTACAAAGGGCTTGGATGGTTTCGTTGACAAGCAACGCTTTTTGTGTGGGAAATAAGCGGCAAGTACGCTTGTCCCCTTGATTGCTGCGGCGTTCTAAAAAACCTTCCTTTTCCAGCGCGGCAATCGCTCTTGTCACGTTGCTGGGGTGAATGTAAAACAGCCTAATAAAGCAATCCTGTGTAATCCCGGGCTGACGGCAAACGCGCAGAATGTACATGTACTGGCTGCTGTTGAGCCCCATTTCATCAAGATGCTTATCCAAAAATATTTTGGTGTGGCGATCGGCAATTGACATCCATTTAATAACTTCCAAAAAGGCACTCCTTTCTCAAACTATTTGCGCGCGCAAATAGTTTTTTGCGAAAGAAAAGCTCTGTAAGCCTTTCAAAAAGCTTACAGAGCTTTGGAGCTGCTAAGCGGATTTGAACCGCTGACCTCATCCTTACCAAGGATGCGCTCTACCTACTGAGCTATAGCAGCGTAAGATGGCGACCCGGATGGGGCTCGAACCCACGACCTCTAGCGTGACAGGCTAGCGTTCTAACCAACTGAACTACCGGGCCATCTGGCAGGGGCAGAAGGACTTGAACCCTCGGCACGCGGTTTTGGAGACCGCTGCTCTACCAACTGAGCTATACCCCTAAGTTTGGCGGCCACTCGCAACCACTTGAGCGCCGAGTGCCTTATTATAATACACCAACATGGCCGCCTTGTCAACACCTTTTTTCGATTTTTTTTGATTTTTTTTAAATTATTTTTACGCCCCGGTTTTTACACGTGCCGCAAAGCGTGCAATTATGCCTGCTACCCATCCCACAGCAGCAGCTGCAATCATGGTTCCGATGCCCACACCATCCAAGCGCGCGGCAAACACAAACGACAAAACACCTGCAATCACCGTCATGCTCACATCAAAGGCAATTTTGGTTTTTCCAAACTCGGTTTTCGCGCACACTGTCACAGCGCGTACAAACGCCTCACCCGGCAGCATAACCACATCGGCCAATACTTCCAAGTAGACACCAGCGCCAAGCACAACACAGCCCAGCAGCAAACAGCCCAGCTGTGCAGCATATTGCTGGGGCGAAAACAGCAGCAGCATCGCGCCGTCAATCAAATAGCCAAACAGCAGCGACACCGGAATTTGCAGCAGCTGCGCGGGACGAAAGTTTTTTCTTAACAGCACAATTTGCAGCGTGATCAGCAAAAGGCTGAAAAAAATAGTAAACATGCCCAGCGAATCCTGAAAGTTTAAACTGAGCACATACGGAATCGAGGAAATCGGCGATGTGCCGAAGCTTGCCTTTGTCACGAGAGCCACCCCGAGCGAATTCAACACTAACCCAACCAAAAAATCAGCGTGCGTTTCCCCATTTCTTTTTTTGTTGCTTTCTCCATACAAAAATCCCCTTTTTTTCACAACATCCTGTTTGTTCTCTATCCTTTCATCATTTTGCTGTCGGCTTTTTTGCATAACTGCAAGAAACGCAGGGGTCTTTCAAAACCCCCGCGTTTTCCGCTTGCAGCATATGCTATTGCTTGCCCGATGCAAAATTGCAAAAGAATCCCAATCTAAAACCTCGCTGCGACACAGTACCGCCTTAATTCATCATTAAAATGCGGTAAACCAAAATGCATGCCAAAATAATGTTATAGCCGCTGACAAGCACCATGTACAGCTTTTTTCCCTTTGAACTATTCATCTTTGCACCAAACTGGTGAATCATAATGCCGGAGATGAGCACCGCGCCAATGTCGGCAAACGCGATCATGATATTGCGCGGAAATAAAGTAAAACGGCTAATCCAAAGCGTTACCGGATAAGCCAGCATATGTACCGCCGGAACCAAAAGCAAAGGCGCAACGCCCAAAGCAGCTTTTTTGTAGCCCGAACGCACAAAAATAATAATAACACAAAGTAACAATGCAAAAATAGAAGCGCTTTCCAACAACATAAAAGCATCCTCCCTTGTGTAAAATCAAAATAGAAAACCGCAGCGCAAAATGCACTGCGGTTTTGGAGCTACTGATCCGATTCGAACGGACGACCTGCTCATTACGAGTGAGCTGCTCTACCTGCTGAGCCACAGTAGCACGGGTTACATGCGTCTCTTATAATTATACACACATTTTTAAAAATGTCAATAGAAAAAAGCAATTTTTCAAGAAAAAGCAGCCGGCGCCTCCGCCATGGCAAGCCCTCCGCCCCTTCCATCTTGTCTCTTTCCAGCGCTTGCACACAAGCCGCCTTTTTGCTACACTATACTATTATAATAGGCAAATAAAAGGAGTGCTTTCTTTGAACGAGTTTTCCTGCGTTCCCATTGCGCATGTTTACAGCGGCTTTTCGCAAAAATTCGGTATTCCGCGTCAAAGCGGATTGATTGAAGGGCTGGAAAGCCGTTTGGTATTCACGCCCCCTTTCCGCGCTGCCGAAGCTGTACGCGGGCTGGAGGCTTATTCTTACATTTGGCTGATTTGGCAGTTTTCCGAATCGGTGCGGGAGGGCTGGTCTCCCACGGTTCGCCCGCCGCGCTTGGGCGGCAATCAGCGCATGGGGGTGTTTGCCACACGTTCACCGTTCCGGCCCAACTCCTTGGGGCTTTCATGCGTGCGGCTGCTGCGCATCGACCACGCCGCCCCCGACGGCCCGATTCTTTATTTGGAAGGAGCAGACCTTCTCAACGGAACACCTGTGTTTGACATTAAACCCTATTTGCCGCATATTGACGCACACCCTGAAGCCTCCGGCGGCTTTGCACAGCACACCCAAGGCGAACGCTTAGAGGTAGAAATCCCACCGGAAGCCTTGGCAGTTTTGCCGCCCCGACTGCACCATGTGGTGCGCCAGTTATTGGCGCAAGACCCGCGCCCCGGTTATCACAGCGACCCGGAACGCATTTACGGCTTCCCGTTTGAGCAGTTTGAAATCCGGTTTCGTGTACAGGAAAACCGCTTGACCGTTGTCAGCATTACACCGTGCGATGCCGCAAACATTCATTGACCCGTATTTTGTCCCGTTGCCATTCAGCAAACCAAAAGCCGCCGTATGTTTTGAAAGAGAAGGCCTTTCAAAATATGCGGCGGCTTTATCAAATGGTTACTTTACATAAATTTCGTCACAAACCGGCTCTTTCAAGCGCGGGGTTTGCACTTGAATGGAAATCATGCCCTTTTGCCGTGTTGTTTTTACCCAAAAAACAGCTTTTCCGCCAATCGCGGTTAACAAATTGGGTCCAATCAATTCACCCGCTCCTGTCACGGTCACCTGCACCGGGTCGCTGAAAAACGGCATTTCCCGGTGAGATTGGTCGGTTATGCTGAACACCACGCGGGTTGCATCCCATGTATCGCCATCCGACATCAGCACTTTGCTGTCGGGCTGAAGCTCAAAAAAGGTGGGAACCGGGTCGGCTTGGTAAGTACGGCGTACAGCCTGTTTGCCATTCCAATACCCGATAAATTCAGCGTCGGTCCACTTGCTGCCCCAACCGCCTTCCATGCGGTCAATCACCACAGGCGGATGCGGCAAATGCGGGTAAAGCTCTCGGTTCGGGTAATAAACTCCCAACAGCTCTCCCCCGCAATAGGCGTGAACTTCATCGCAGTTGGTAAAAATGGTTAAAGGAATCACGCCGCCCATGCTGCGGTCGCCTCTCGTCCAATACGTTGCGGGCTCCAGCACAATTTTTTCTTCCGGCTCCACTTGGCTGCTGTATACATAGGCGGCAAATTTCGGAACACGGAAGGCATCCATCACACCATGATAACAAATTTTATCGCCGGAACCAAAGTCCGCATGGGTGTTATAGTCGAACGCACACCATCCAATTGCACCGCTGATCGTTTGATTGCCGTAAGAAGCATTTTGAATGCGTGCATGACGCAGCGCCATCTCCACCAAACGCTCCTCTTGGTCAAAGCGTTTTGCCGGATACATGTGGCCGCAATATTCCGTTACCAAATAAGGCACATCCTTGCCTTGGCCTGTTACGGTCTGCGGCTCTCGAAGCGCGGTGGTCTCACCGTCAATTTCCTGAATATTGTCGTAGGTTTTATAGTCTTTGATCACCTTACTTAAATATTTGCCGTGGCCGTTATCATGGACAAAATCGTTCATCGTATAAACGTCTTCCAAAAAGTCGCTATGGGTTAAATAGCGAACGCCGCCGGTTTGGCGTGTGGGGTCAAGCTGATGTGCCATTTCATTGGTTTTGAGATAAAACTCATGATCATCCAGCGACTCGTTAATGCGAACACCCCACAAAATGATGGAAGGATGATTGCGGTCACGCAAAATCATTTGCCGCACGTCCTCCACCGCTTGCTCCTTCCACGCTTCGTCACCAATGTGCTGCCAGCCCGGAATTTCCTCAAACACCAGCAGTCCAATTTCGTCACAGCGGTTTAAAAAGTGCTTGGACTGCGGATAGTGCGATGTGCGAACCACATTCAGCCCCAGCTCATACTTTAAGATATCGGCATCCTTTTTCTGCACACGTTCCGGCATGGCGTATCCAACATAAGGAAACGACTGATGGCGGTTCAGCCCCCGCAGCTTCACACGTTCCCCATTCAGGAAAAAGCCGTCCGCCTCAAAGCGTGCCTGACGAAACCCAATTTTTTCGCAAATTTCGTCCACCACTTTGCCATCTTTTTTCAGCGTGCAAACCACTTGATAAAGCTTTGGCTGCTCCAGCGTCCACAGAGAAACCTGCGTAATTTCCTTCAATTCCACTGTAACAGCACTTTCCTGCGCCGAAACAGTCATTTCTTTTTGTGCCAAACATACGCCTTCGTCATATAAGGAAACCGTCAGCTCACAGCCGCTTTGCCCTGCGGTTTGCACCAACACCTCGGCGCACATGCGCTTTTGCTCTTGCAATACGTCATCGGTTTTCACAAACAGAGATTCAAGATAGGTCGGCTCCACCATGCGCAGCTGCACTTCCCGATAAATTCCGCCAAAGGTCAAATAGTCAATTTGGCCGCCAAAGGGAGGGATATCCGGGCGTTCCGTAGAATCGACAGAAACGGTAATCTCATTTTCTGCATCCCATCGAATGAAATCTGTAATAGCAACGGAAAAGCCGGTATATCCCCCTTTGTGACTGCCTGCCAAAACGCCGTTGACATAGACTTCCGCATAGGTCATCACGCCTTCAAAGTCCAGAAAAACGAGCTTTCCGCCGTTTTCGGATGAAAAAAACAGGTATTTTTTATAGCATGACACAAAGCGAAAATCCTGATCACTAAAATAATGATAAGGAAGCTCTCGGTTGGTATGGGGAAGCGCCACTTGTTCAAAGGCCATCTGCGCTTTCTCCTGAGGGCACAAAATGTCTTCCGGCGAAAACGACGGTTTATAGTACCATTCGTTATTCAACGAAATCACTTTTCTCATATGAACCACTTTCCTTTCTGTTTTAAGAGGTGTGCTGAAAAACCTCTACCATTATAAAGGCTTTCTGAAAATCCGAACATTTCATTTTTTCAAAAATGCCTAAACAGAAAAAGCCCGAAGATCACACATGACATTCGGGCTTTACTGCACCTTTGTGTTGCCTGAATCTTCAGCGCGGCTGATGTGCGCCGATGCTGCTCACTTCAGACAGCGGCTGGCCGAAAAAGTCTTTTTCCAAGTCATTTTTTGGCAATGGAATCCCTTTTCCAATGGCAATCGAATCGGGTTTCAGACGATAGCCGTCCAGACTATTCAGCGCCGATTGCTGAACACTCCCCGTTTGGCCGGTTCCGGGTGCTTGCAGACCGGGGTCTGCATTCCAGTTATTCCCCTGCTCCACAGGCGGATTCTCGTAACCAAAAAACACGTTGTTTTCGTACTGCGTAATTTCAGGATACCAGTTTTCCTCTTTTGCCGCAATCCCATTGCGATAGATAATATTATTTTTTACAATCATGGGGCCAACGGCATCGCTGTTTGTTGCAATGAACGGAACGTCCGGCCTGATGTAGAATGTATTGTTGTAAATTTCAGCCACCGGGCTGCTCGCCGGAAGCAGAACAGCTCGGCCGTCATTTTGGCTGATATTATAACGAAATACCGTATTCACAGCTTCTTCACCGCAAATCATCAAGCAGCCGCCTTCGTTGTCGTGGCTGTAATTGTATTGATAAATGGTTCCGTCGCCCCAATCGGCATCAAACGCCTGTCCATCTTGGTTTTCGCCGTTGTGATAGCGTGTTTCAAACACCTCATTATACTGAAATAAGGCGTTTTTGCACTTCCACGGCCACACTGCCGCAGCCACGCGCCCCATGTCGCTCTGGCTGTAATCCTTGCGGTTGATTTGTCTTGCGGCACCTTGGGAAATGTTTTTTTCTACCAAAGGGCGGTCACAGTACATCGTTGTGATGGCGTCCCCGCCTGCGTCCTTCACATAATTGCCGCGAATGACAACGCGGCTGGAGCCATAACGTGCAATGACTTCATCCGGTATTTCCTTTGTGGTAAAGTGCGCGTTATAGGCAGTATAGGCTGCGGCAATGCCCCATCGGTTCACATCCTCTAAGTAGCAGTCTTCAATCAGAATGTCATCAAACCGCGCAATGCCCGTTAACGCCTCGTTTGTCGGCTGAAACGCCGTAAAATAAATGCCGCCGTTGTTCATGTGCTTATCGTAAACATTGCCATGCACATGGCGGACATCCAATCCCTTGAGATAAATATGGTGCAGTGTTCCGGCATTTTGTGCCACTACTGCAACACCGGTTCGGTTCATCGCGTCGATGTCATTATAAACTGTATCAATTGCAAGAGCCCGATTGGTGATGGCAATATCCTTCACCTCAATGTAAGAGCAGTCATACAGCAAAATGGAACTGGACACATAGCCGCGATACCGGTGGGCAGGATGATCGAGCGGGCAGCCATAGTTTTGAAACCAAGTGCCGCAGCCATTTGTTTCAATCAATGGCAGTTCACCTTCGCCATAAGCAGCAATGGTAATGGGGCAATCTTCCCGCCCGTGGATATTTTTCAAATGCAGATAATCGTTTTCAAACACGCAGCCCCGCTGCAAAAGAATGCGGTCACCTGCGTGAAGCGCTGTGCCGGAAATCGCCCTTAAACTGTAAAACGCTGTTTGTGGGCTGCGGCCGTCATTGTCATCCCTGCCGGTACAGGTGCTGACATAATAAGTGACTCCTTGGGTATTTGTTTGCATCTTTCCACCAACTTTATAAAAAAGTAATTAAGCATTGAAAATGCTGCAAGTATATCCATTTGTTTTTGTACAAACAACGGCAGCTGCAACGCAAAAAACACGCAAGATTATACCGATTCTGCGCATTTTCACCCAGCAGCCGCCGCTGTTTGCAAAAGCGAAACCATCAAATGTATGGAACTTTCCTCTTAAACAACCAAAGAAAAAGATTTAGTGCAAATTGCAACTTTTGAAAAAATTCTTTTAAATTAAATGCTGAATTGGTGGCACAAGGTATTGGCCGTTACAATTTCGCCATACGATTCCCGGCCCGGTGTGTGGCCATCCATTGCCAGCGTTCCCTGATAAGGAAGTTCGGGCTCATCCAGCTCGGTCAAAGTGGCGAGCTCACCCTTTTTATACAGCTCTAAACGCTGACACAGCGCCCGGCAGCGTGCCGCCAATCCGCCAAGACGCAAATCAATAATTTCTAAGCCCTGCCCTTTGCACTCCTGCGACCAAACAAGCACCGCCGCTTCATGCAGCTGTGCTGCACACTCGCGGCGAAGTCATCCAGCTCCTTTTGCTCCTGCACACTATATCTGCCGCGGCGATACCCGAAATAAGGATATCCCGGCAGCTCATAAGTGTCCTCCATATAAAGGTAGCACTCTGTATAGCCCATCAGTGCCAACTGACACAGAAATTTTTTCATCGTCGGCAGCGTGTAAACGGAATTGCGCGAAACGTCCAGCATAGCGCCAAGCTGATCCAGCCGAGGTATGAGCGATTCCGCAGAGCGGTCATGCAAAGTGAGCGCTCGCCCCAGCAGCATCAGCGCCTGTCCCACGCCTGAACAACGCAGAAAAAGCTCATCATTTTCTCTGCGCCAAGACATGGCTGCATCGCTGTGATACTCCACATAAATCATCAAATGGTCCGGCAGACCGTACATCGGCACAAATTGCTGCACGGCAGAAAGCGCCTGAATCAATTTGACATCAGTCGTTTGAAAACCCATAGCATTCACCCTTTAAAAACAGTGATGATTTATCCTTTTACACCACCAGCAGTGATACCGCTGATAATGGTTCTGGACAAACAGATAAACAGCAGCAGCGTCGGCAAAAATACAATGACAACCGCCGCAAACAAGCCGCCCCAATCGCCCGTATACTGCATTGCCGTCAAAACACTTTTCAAGCCGGGGCCTACGGACATGTTCTTTTCCGAAGAGGCAAAAATCAAAGACAGGAAGTACTCATTCCAAATTCCCATAAAGTTGAAAATACCAACCGTCACTAAGCCGGGCTGCGCAAGCGGCAGCATGATTTTCCAGAAGGTTTGCATCGGAGGGCAGCCATCAATGGCAGCCGCTTCTTCATAAACGCGCGACAAATTGCTGAAAAACGTAATCAAAAAAGTGGTTGTATACGGAATTTGCATTCCGATGTAGATAAAAATAAGAACCACTTTTGAGCCGGTTAAATTCGCCTGTGTCGCCAAGGAAAACAGCGGGAGCACAATCATGATTTGCGGAATGCTCATCGCGGTAATAAATCCGCTGCGGACAATGGAATTTCCTTTAAAGACAAAGCGTGCCAAAACATAAGCAGCCGGTGCGCTGATTAAAATGGAACCGCACATGGCGCACAGCGCATACAGCAATGAGTTTGCGAAAAACACGGAAATGTTGTTGGCCGACCATGCGTTGACATAGTTTTCAAAATGAAAACCGCTTTCAAACGCAAGGGCTTTGCCGCGCATAATTTCCGGTGATGTAGAAAGGCTTGCCGCCACAATCCATCCCAGCATGGCAATGGTAAACAAGCACCATGCACCTACAATGATATGCCCCGGCAGTAAACGAATTTGCTTTTTCCATTCAAGCCCAATGGAAGCTCTTTTAAATTGTTTGTTTGCTTTCATGCTGATCCCCCCTTAAAATTCGCTGTCGTCCTCTTTCACCGTTTTGTTGATGACAAAGAAGATCAACAAAACCACCAAAGCCATCAGAACACCAACCGCCGCGCCAAGTGAAGCGTTTCGCTCTGTGCTGCCCTGCGTACCAAATGTAACATTATACATATATATAAAGGGGGTAATTGTAGTAAGCTCGCTTTGCAGCGGTGCCGACCACATTTGGCTCCAAACAAAGAACCCAACAACGCCAATGCTCCAGAAAGTGATACAAGTTTTCATTACACCGCGCAGCAAAGGCAGCGTAATTTTTCTGAACTGGCACACCTTGCTGGCGCCGTCGATGGTTGCGGCTTCGTAAATATCGCCGGAGATGCGTTCGATGCCGCTCATGAAAATCAACATGTAATAGCCCACCGAGCCAAAGCAGAACGCCACCAGCAGCGTCCAAAACTTAATGCTGCCGCTCATGTAATCGACCTTGGCTAAATCGGACCCAATCCAGTCGAAAAAGTTGTGCAAAAAGCCAAAGCGTTTATTAAACACCGCGGTAATCCACATGGTGGACATCGCAACCGCGTTGATAATATTCGGAATGTAGACAACGGATTTGTAAAATCCTTTAAATTTCACACCGTTTGTTAAAATTGCTGCAAACAGCAAAGAAATGACCATAACGATAATGCCGCCAAACAGCCAAATCTTCAGCATGTTTAACATAGAATCCAAAAAAATGGAGGTAGAAAAAAGCTTTTGATAATTTTCTAAACCGACAAACCTCCATGTACTGACGGAATCGCTGACGCCTTCCGCATAAAAGAAGCTCATAATAATCGTTCTGCACACCGGATATAAAAAGATAGTTGCAAAAAACAACAATGCCGGCGTCAAAAAACAAATAATCATTTTTTTCGTGTCTTTCAAAGAAACCTCTCCTTTCGGCGTTTGCGCTTGCTACCGGTTTTGTTCCCTCTTGCTGCAAGTATTAAGTTCCCAAAGGTTCAAAAAGGTTAAACCGTCTTTTAGGGACAGCTAAAAAATGAATCAAAACGGAACCAAACAATTCTTCCTACACTCTTGCCAAGACCCCGAAACATTTAAACAAGTGATGTGCAAACTTACATCAAATGTGTCATGTTTCAGTACAACCAAGCATTTTTTATTTTTTGATTGCCAAGAAAAAACAGGAAAGGGAGCTCCTGCAGTGCAAGAGCCCCCTTTTAACAATTGCCTTATTTAACAAGGGGTGTCAGAAATGAATGCCCTTTGCATGAAAGCTTTGCTCCTCAATTGATGTTTATTTCATTGAGGCCAACTCAGCAATATAACCGGCGGGGTCAAGCTCTTGCTTGCACAGCTTGTTGATGCCTTCCAGGACATAGTCCTTATAATCTGCATTTGTCTGCAAGCCGCCTGCCCACAGATAAGCTTTGCTCATTTCCTTAAAGTAAGGCTCTGCACCTGCTACCTGTGCCGGCCATGTGGTGTTGTCGGTATCAGCCGGAATGGATGCAACAGCTTCTGCCATCTTCAAGTCATATTCGCCGGTAACAACGGTCATGATGAAGTCGAACGCCTCTTGCTTATGCTCGCTTGCGTCCACAATGCCGAAGCCCTGAGAACCAACCACTGCACCCTCGGTGCCGTCTACGCCGCCCTCAACAGTCGGCCACGGGAAGAAGCCCCAATCAATCTGAGAGCCGGTATTCTGGGCAATCTCATTGGGAACCCAAGAGCATTGCAGCAGCATAGCAGACTCTTCATAGCCAAGCTCGTTCTGGCCGTCGGGATAGTTGGCCGGTGCATACTCAGACATGTATCCGTTTGCAAACAGCTTCTGAATATCTTCTGCGGCTTTCAGCGCTTCGGGTACTTCGGCCCATTTTACGTTATCAACGAGATCCAAAATGCCATCCTGTCCAATATAACGCGCCAACTGATAACCCATCAGCAGCAATGTGCCGTCGCCCTGGTCACATGTCATGGGGTTTACACCGCTTGCTTTCAGCTTTTCGCAAACATCCAAAAGCTCATCAAAGGTGGTGGGAACGGCTTCAATTCCTGCATCTGCAAACATGGCTTTGTTATACCAAACGCCGGAAGTGTACGGCTGATAGGGAATTACTTTCAGCTTTCCGTCGGTGTAGGATTTTGCCTTGTCCAGCAAAACGGGCATTGCATGTTTCTCATAATCTGCCGCGGCAACCATGTCGGTCAGGTCAGCCACATACTTGGAGCACTGCTCCGAAATGAAAATGTAGTCCTGGTCGAAGAAGTCAATCTTCTCGCCGCCGTCCAATGCAGGGCCAATGAGGTTCTTTACATCGCGGCCCTTCCATTCAATGTTAATCTTGATGCCGGTTGCGGCCTCATAAGCATCGGCAGCTTCTTGAATTACCTTAGCCTGACCTTCCGTGGAGTTCCACATGGACCAGTAGGTAAGCTCTACGCCGCTGCTGGGAGCAGCGCTTGCCGCAGTGCTCGCTGCGGTACTTGCCGCCGTCGAAGAGCTGGTGCTGCCGGAACAGCCTGTCAAAATCATGGCTGCTGCACATGCGGCTGCTGTCATACGGGCAAATGCTTTTTTCATAACTTTTTCCTCACTTTCTTGATTTTACAAACACAAAGAACCACACATCCTTTGTGCAAGCAACAATCGGATTGGGCAAACTTCACAGTTTAAAAGCATGTTTGCTGTAAAAAACCGATTGATTTGCTGTAATTTTAGTTTACACGCTTGCAGGATAAATTTGAATATGTTATATTGACATAAAAGTTATACATATTTCACGCATGTGCTAAAAACGAGCAAAAACGCCCTCAAAGAAAGGATTTGCTATGTATGAACTTTTTGAGTTGAACAATTGTCAAGCAGAGAATGGTCTAAAGCTTTTATACGTCACCTGCTTTCGTTCAGAAAAGCCTTGGCACGGTATTCAGCACACCCATAATTTTTTAGAAATTTTCTTTTTTTCTTTTGCGTGGGCGGTCAATGTGAATTTTTTGTTCGAGATCGCTCCTTTCGCATGTCCTCCAACCAGTTTGTCATTATCAATCCCGGTGTTGAGCATGTGGAAAGCACTTTGCCCCAAACGTCCGTAGAATGGATTGTCATTGGCATCAAAGGATGCAGCATGGTGCTTCCGAATACAGCCGACGGCTGTTTTTCCGCCGACTTTCAAGGCGATAACGGCGCCACCGTGAATCTTTTGGTGAGCTTAGTGCATGAATTGCAAAACAAAGCTCACGGATACAAAGAGGCGTGTCTGCATATTCTTCAGCTTTTGATGATTTACGTTGGCCGCGTATCGGGCACCGACATCACCATTGGCTCACAAACACCCTTCCCCCCACAGCAGCATCTCTTGGGTGAAACAATACATTGACGACAACTATACCACCGCCCTAAACTTAGAAACGCTTTCAAACAAAGTCGGCTTGAATCGGTACAGCCTGATTCGTGAGTTTAAAAAGCTTTATCAAATCAGTCCCATCGAATACATGCTGCAATGCCGCTATCGGGAAGGAAAGTTTCTTTTGGAAACCACCGACCGCAATATCAGCAACATCGGCCAAGACCTTGGCTTTTGCAGCGGAAATTATTTTTCACAGTGCTTTCAAAAAAGATTCGGCTTATCGCCCAGTGACTATCGCAAACTTTGCAGAGAGACAGATAAACAAAAAACAAATCCCGCTAAATAAAAAATCCCGCTTGCTTCGCCGATGTAATCGGCTGAGTAAGCGGGATTTTTTATGGTTCATCAGCAATTGTCACTTTTCTTTTGCAAACGCTGGAATCGGGCCGTAGCGGTCATTTAGCGACGCATAGCGTCCGGGCCGCGCATGTTGCCCTGTCCCCGTAACGGCTTCACAGCGCGCATCAAACATTTTGTCTGAATAAGCTTCAAACCAAGCGTCCATTTCCTTCGTCATGGAAAGCACCATGTCCTCATATGCGCTATCGCCATAAAGATTGCGTTCTTCCCCCGGGTCTTTTACAAGGTCATACAGCTCATTCGGGCCATAAGGATAACGCAAAACCAGCTTGATTTCATGATTGCGGATCATTCTTACCGGGCCGTACTCGTCAAACACCACAACAGGGGCATTTTGCTCCAAAGCCGGGTTTTTCAGCCACGGCGCAAAACTGCGTCCGGGAAGCACCTGTTTTGTTTCGCACTTTGTTCCGGTCAATTCACACAGCGTGGGAAGTACATCGTAATGGCTGAACAGCTCGCGGCAAACGGCATTTTGAACGGTATGATTTTTCCACATCGCAATGAAGGGAACTTTTACGGAAGAATCGTACATGTTCTGCGGAAATGTGCCGTTGCCCTTGCCCCAAATTCCATGCTGCCCAAGGTTCATGCCGTTGTCGGACGTAAAAATGACAATGGTGTTGTCCAAAATTCCGCATTGTTCCAGCGCTTGCACCATCTGTCCAATTTGATGGTCCATGGCGGTAATTGCCGCATAATATCCCCGCAGCAGCTCTTTTCGCTTTTCTCCCGTTCCAAACGAGCAGGTATGCACTTGGTTAGGATGCAAGGGAAGGTCCGGCGTAGCGGTAAAGGCACAGTCTTTGTACAAGTCATAGTATTCTTTAGGGTGCTGGTCGGCGCTCCAAGGGTCATGCGGGGCAGTAAAGTGAACGCTGAGATAAAACGGCTTTCCCGCCTGAGCATACTGGTTAATTTTTTCCACGGCATGTTCCCCAATCAAATCGGTCACATATCCGTCTTGGACGCTGACTGTCCCGTTTTCTACAATTTCCGGCTTAAAATAATCACACCCGCCTCGGGCAATGGTGTACCAATCGGTGAACCCCTGCTGCGGGGTCAAACTGTCGCCCAAGTGCCATTTTCCGCACAGACCGCAGGTGTACCCGGCATCATGCAAAAGCGACGAATAGCTGGTCAAGTGTTCTAAGTATTGAATGGGCGTTGTTTCGTGTGCAAAGGCCGGCTTTCCCTGTGCAAACGGATGGGCTTGATCTAAATTGCCGCCGTCGAGCCAGTCCAGCACCCCATGGCAGCTCGGCATGGTTCCCGTCAAAATGGAAGCGCGCGCCGGAGAACATACCGGTGAGGCACAGAAAAAATTTTCAAACCGAATTCCCTGCTGCGCCATTCGGTCTAAGTTGGGCGTTTGAATATCCCCGTTTCCGCCGCAGTGAAGCGCCCATGCACCCATATCATCGGCCAAAATAAAAAGAACGTTTGGCTTTTGGTTCATTTCCTGTTGACTCATAAAAAGGACTCCCTCCGAAAAATATCTGTGTCGTATTTTGCGTGGTTTGATTGGCATAGTACGCCTTTTTTGCGCGTGTTGTCAAGCGGTTCCAACATAAAATTCAAATTTTCCCCAAACTGTTTTTCACAAAAAAATTGAAAAAAGATTGATTTTTATGTTGAAATAAACTGAAAGTTCGCTTAATATAATAGCCAGTATTTCACTGTTGCCCCTTTGCAAATTTGTTTGAGTAAGGAGACTTTATTATGGCAAAAGAAGCTCAACGCGAAATCGTTCGTCATGGTGTTCATGATTATTCTTCCCCCGAGAGATATGTGGCACCCACCGACCCTGCCGTACTGGAAAACTTGAAAAAATTCAGCGGCTATAAACTTGGATTTATGATGCATTGGGCACCGGGGTGCCAAATTGCATCTTACGAAAGCTGGCCGCTTTGTGACGGCGACGCAGAGTGGAGTCAAAAAGACTTGACTTGGGCAGACCGTGAAACGTGTCACCGCCAATATTGGCAAGCCAATAAAACCTTCAACCCTATTAAGTTTGACCCCGCCGGATGGGCCAAGCTGGCCAAAGACTGCGGATTCCGTTACCTTCTGTTTACCACAAAGCATCACGACGGATTCTGCATGTTTGACACAAAAACCACCGATTATAAAATCACTGCGCCGGACTGTCCTTTCCATACTCACCCGGATGCCGATATTGTCGGGGCACTGTACCGCGAGTTTAAAAAACAAGGGCTTGCCATCTCCACCTATTTTTCCAAACCGGATTGGCACAGCCAGTATTTCTGGTGTGATGAGTTCGGAAAAGCGCCTACAAGAAACGTAAACTACGACATCCAAGAGCATCCAGAATTATGGGAAAAGTATGTACAATTCGTGCATGAGCAAATTCGGGAGCTGGCCACTAATTACGGCAAAATTGACGTGTTGTGGCTGGATGGCGGTTGGGTACGCCCGGAAAATATGGGGCAGGACATTCGTTTGACAGAAATTGTTGAGGAATTGCGCAGCACCACCCAGCCGGGATTGATTGTATGCGAGCGCGGGCGCGGCGGAGAAACCGAAAACTTTATCACACCCGAGCAAACCATTCCTCCCATGGCCATCGGCGTTCCTTGGGAAACATGTGTCACTGTGGGCGATTATTTTTCCTTCCATTACAATGATTGTTTTAAATCCGGCAAAGAGCTCACGCACCTTTTGCTGGATGTTGTCAGCAAAGGCGGCAACCTTGCTTTAAATATTCCGGCGCAGCCCGACGGCGCTTTGCCTGCTCCTGCGGTAAAATCCATTCGTGAGCTGGGCGCTTGGCTTTCCATTTATGGCGAAGGCATTTATGACACTGTCTTGTGCGCACCGTATTTTACCGATGAATACTACTTCACGAAAAAGGATGATAAAATTTACTGTTTCTATCGCTATGATGATGAAGCAAAATTGCCTGCAAAATTGGTTTTGCCGCTTGATGTACAGGTAAAAGAAGCCTACTCGCTGCGTACCGGCGACCGCCTGCATGCACGCTGCGAAGAAGGCACCGTTACCCTGCATGTGCAGGATTTGCCTATGGGCGGCGCATTCTTTGCAGAAGGGTTCTGCCTGGTACTTGATGCTAAAGGAGATCAGCAAGCATAAGGGGTGGTTCATGTGGGAAAGAAATTGCGGCTTTTCTTGGGCGAATATATCACTGCAATGGTGGCCTACTGGATTTGCACCGGTTTTATCATTGCAAAGCTGACAGAATATTTTGAATTGCCTCTTGGCGTTTCCAATATTCTTACCAGTCTGTCGTCCATGTTTTTGGTATTGCAGCCGATGGGCGGTGTTCTGTATTCCAAAATCCGACAAAAACGCGGCTATTTGATTTCCGTCAATCTTCTTTGGCGCGTCTGCCTGTGCTTTGTATTTTTCAGTGTATTTCTTTCGCAGCGCACCGGTATGGCTGTTTTTTGTGTTTGTTTGCTGTGTATGCAGCTTTTTCAGCAAATTATTTCCCCCGCCTACGAAGATTGGCATGTGCAGGCGGCTGAAACGGCTCACTATGGCAAATTTTACGCCGTTCGTGAAGTCGTATTCATGATTTTATACACCGTCATGGCCACTGTGGTGCAGATTGCCATTTCCCTTTCCGAGCACTGGGGACAGCTTCAGCAAGGATTCATCATCACCGGAATTTTGGAGAGTCTGCTGCTGATCATCAGCATTATTTTAATGTTCCGGCTTTCTGCACCGAGCAGTTATGCCAACCAATCGTCCGGCTCTTTGCGCATGTTCATACAGGTTTTGAAAAACCGCTCCCACACTGCGGTCATTATTGCCAATTCCGCTTGGTCCATTGCCAACGTGTTCATTGGTGGTCTGTTCGGTGTGTATGCCGTGCGCGTGCTCAACATCGACTTTATTCAGCTGATGATCTGGGGCATGGTTGGAAATTTGCTGCGCACGCTCTTTGGGCCTATTTTTGCCAAGATTGCCGCGCGCATCGGCTGGAAACAATGTGTATCGAACATCTTCATTATCTATGCTTTTTTGGCCGTTCTGCTGTATTTCACAACGCCGGAAAACGCATTTTTAACGGCACCGATTTACCTTTCGCTCAGTTCATTGCCCGTCTCGGGGCTGAATGTCGGCATTTTGAAAATGCGTATTGCCTCCAGCACGCAAGAATTGCGCAGTGTTTACTTTTCTGCATATTCGCTGTTCAGCGGCGGCGCTTCCATGATTGGCACATTTTGCTCCTCGTTTTTAATCAGTCTGATTGAAGCAGATTCCATTTCCCTTTCGCTTCACAGCCTGTTTTTGTTCGGGCTTGTTTTGCTGATTATCCCGTTTGTTTTATTCCGAAAGATTCCCGTTGAAATCCCAGAAGACAGCAATTAAGCTTGCACCTTTTCAAAAGCAAAGAAATCCTGATAAACCGAATGCCCCTTTCCGCATAACACCGGAAAGGGGCATTGAATTTTTTATGTTATTCTTCTGTCTGTTCGGTTGACGGGTGCATTCCAAACGGAAAAAACACACCGCCATGAAACCGCTTCAAAAATACACATGCAACGATCGAGGCCACCAGCTCCGCAATGGGAAAAGCAGCCCAAACACCGGAAGCCTGCCACACACCGGAAAGGAAAAAGCCCAGCGGGAGCGTAATGACTAACTGGCGCAGCAAGGAAATGCACAATGAAAGCGTACCCTTTCCCAGCGCCTCAAACACACCGGAGAACACAACGCCGATGGCAGAAACTAAAAAGCCCAGTGAAATAATGCGCAGCGCAAGAGCACCGGCTTGCAGCAGCGCTTCGTCGGCATCAAATAAACGCAGCACCTGCTCGGGAATCGCCAAGGAAATTACTGTCCCCAGCAGCATAATCACACCGCAAGCGACCAAACTGTACCGGATGAAACCGCGCACACGTTCGTACTTACCCGCGCCGTAGTTATAGCTCACCAAGGGGCGCATTCCCTGTACAATGCCGCTCACCGGCAGATAAATAAAGCTTTGCAGTTTAAAATAAACGCCCAAAACTGCCACATACACCTCGGAAATCGCAGCCAAAATGCCGTTGAGTGCGCCCACCAGCACAGAAGGGAGCGTCATCATCAGCGATGACGGAATGCCCACCGCGTAAATGGGGCGTATCACATGAGAATAGCCTTTTAAATAACGCCAATGAATTGTCACACCCGGATTTTTCACAAGGTACACAATGACATACAAAAAGAATGCCGCAATTTGTCCCGTTACGGTGGCAATCGCCGCTCCGCTTACCCCCATGGCTGGAAAGCCTAAATAGCCAAAGATTAAAATAGGATCTAAAATAATATTGATGACACAGCCCGTTCCCAGCAGCACCATCGTGGTTTTCATCGCGCCAAGACCCTGATAAATCTTTTCCATGGTAATCTGCATCAAACAGCCAAACGACAAGCACATGACAATGTAGGTGTAGTCACACGCTTGGCGTAAAACTTCCGGGTTTTCTGTAAACAGCGCCAAAAAAGGCTTTGTCGCTACAACGCCTAGGATGACAAACAAAACACAATGAATGACAGACAAAAGCACTCCCCATGAAGCAGCCGCATTTGCCTGCTCCTGGTCTTTTTGGCCCAGACTGCGCGCCAGCAGGGCACTGATTCCCACGCCCACGCCCACAGCAACTGAAAGCACAATATTTTGCAGCGGAAACGCCAGCGAAACCGCCGTCAGAGCCTGTGTCCCCAAGCGCGATACATAGATGCTGTCAATGATATTGTAAAGTGATTGCACCAGCATCGACAGCATCATCGGCATTGACATGCTCATCAAAAGCGGCACCAAAGGTTTTGTTTCCATAAAATTGCGTTCTTCCATTATTGTTCCTTTCCAAGTAAAAAGCCACACCGCTCTGTTTAATGCTGAAACAGAAAAACCGGTGTGGCTGTGTTGATTTTTACACGTTACAGCGGCCAAGACAGCCGCGCCTGTGTGAAGATACCATAAAAACGTCTTTTTGTCAAGAGAATTAAAGCTGAAAATCCTCGGGGGAAAATTTCGGCATGGGGGGGCGGCGCTTCGGCACACGCTTCAATGGGTCGTACTCGTAAAACTTGCAGTGATACCCCGCGCACACAACGCCCTTTTTATTACAATAGTAGGTTTCCGGCTCATCGGGCGCCGGGCGCTGATGGCCGCAATATTCACAATTCGGTGGGAAATCCCCTTGAAAAAAGGGCTTTCGTTTGCGAAACAGCATACTGCCTCCCCTTTCCTTTCTTCCATAATTTTTCTCTCCATCCGTGCGCAAATGGTTCTGCGCCGGTGTGCTGCCATACAGCATCCATTATACACGTTTTTTTCGGTTTCGTAAACCACCCGTGCTGCCATTCACCATTAAGGCGCAAAGCACAAACAAAATACAAGCTGCGTCCACCGGCAAACGCGATGCATACACCTCGTTCCAAGCCGCCACGCTCTGTGCCATGGGCAGTACCGAAAGCAGACATTTCACCAAAAACAGCATCAGCGGCAAGTGCAGCAGACGAGACAAAAGCAGCGCTTTCAGCGAAATTTCTTTTCCTGCAAACGCACGCACCTGCAAAAATACACTTGCTCCCATGGCGCTCAGCGCCGACGCACACAACACCACACGAAATGCCCCGCCGCCCTGTGCCGTTGCGATACAGGCATTTGTCACTTCCAAAAAGAAGCAAATGCCATAGCGTGCCGCGTTTCCAAACGGCTGTGCATAAGCCGACAAAAACGAAAACAGCGTGACATATCCGCATAAAACAGAAGTGGACTGCACCGCTTGTGTCACAGCCTGTGCTGCATCACAAGCTTGATATTGTGTGGCAGCACGGCGCAAAACATCGCGTTCACGCTCGGGCAGAAGAAAGGAAAAGACAATTCCGCACATTGCGCTTGCCGCACATTGCGCTGCAAATAAAACCCATCCAACGGTCAAGCTGCCCAAAAGACGCCCGCCCACGCCCGCCGCCACAAATGACGGGCCCGAAACCGTTCCCGCTACCAGCAGCAGCGCACCTTCCCGCTTGGTAATTTCGCCCGATTGGTACAGCTGGCCTACCTGAGCTGCCCCTGCCGCAAAGCCGCCCATCCAGCCGCATAAAATAGCGCTGGCAGCTTTGGGCGAAGCAATTCCCATCGCTGCTGTCAGCGGACGCAGCGGCCAGCTCAGCCACTTTGCCCCCTCGCCCGAAAGCAGCATACGCGAAAAAACAAAAAATGGAAACATCGTGGGAATAATGGTTTCTACACAAGCCCGCAGACCGCTTTGTACCCCTTTGGCAGCCGTAGACGGGTCGCCCAAAAACAGGCACATCGCCGCAGCGCAAAGCAGCCACACCCCAATCCGCGCCCAACTTCCTTTTTTTTGCATAAATCATCCCTCCCGCTTGATATATATGAAAAAAAGATTGCTGTTTATCACCCAGTAAAGGAGCGCGTTATGAAACATTCACGCAAAAAAAAGGCCTCTTTCAAAGAAGCGCTTTGTTTGGGAAAAGCGCTGGCACAGCAAGCGTGTACGCCGATGGCCGCTATCCATGTGACAACCAATGGACAAATCGAGCTTGAGAACTGCAAGGAAATTACTGCATTTGACGAGGATGCGCTGATTGTCAGCATGGGAAAACGAAGCGTCCGCATTGAAGGCAATCACCTCACAGTGGACACCTATCGCAAGAATTTAATGACCGTACACGGCACTGTTTTCCGCATTGTGTTTTTAGAGGGAAAGGAGCGCTGAGACATGAATAAAAACATTTGGGGATACCTCTCGGGCGAAGTTTCTTTTGAAGTGGTCAACGGCAGAGTGGACCGCTTTTTAACGCTGTGTGCGGAACGAGCAATTCCCCTCGGCTGCATCCGCGCCGTTCCGGGCGGTGTGAGCGCACAGGTTCCGGCGCGGCTTTACGCCAGACTTCCCGCGCTGGCACGCACCTGCCACTGCCGTCTGCGTTTAAAAGAACGCTTCGGCCTTTGTTTTGCGCTCTTTCTTCTGCGCAAGCGCTACGGGATCCTTGCAGGAATTGCAGCAGGCGCCTTGGCGCTGTGTGTGTTTCCAAACCTGATTTGGAATATTCGTTTTTATGATTTCACACCGCAGCAGCAACAGGAAATGCGTCAAATGCTTTACAACTGCGGCGTGTATGAAGGCGCCTTTGCCACGCAGGAGGACATGGGCCGCATTGCGGCACAGCTGCGGGCACAAACGGATGATTATAGCTGGATTGCGCTGAATCTGGTGCGCGGAAAATTGATTGTAGAAAAGAACGATATGGAGAAAAAACCAACGCTGCAAGAACAGGAGGTCACCGATTTGGTGGCGATTTCTGACGGCATTATTCGCTTTATGGATGTGCGCGGCGGATATTACCTGGTTACCGCCAATCAATCGGTGCGTGAAGGCCAAACCCTTGTCACCGGCATGTGTGATGAAAACGGTGAAGGCCGTGTTTCTTACATGCACTCCGAGGGAGAAATCTATGCAGAAGTAGAAAAAACTTACGAGTTTACACAGCCTTTTCATGTGACAGCCGAGCTGCCGCAAAGCCGTACATCCGCCTCTCATCGCTTGTTCTGCTTTGGGCTGGAAATCCCGCTCGGGCAGAGCGAAAACGCCGAAAACACCGCGCAAACCGTTTACCGCCAGCCGCTTTCCCTGTTCGGCTTTCCCCTTCCCGCCACTGTTGAAACAACACTCTGCCGTGAAGTAACACCGCAGGAATACACGGTCAGCGAAACGCTGGCATGTGACCTTGCGCGCAATGCCGTTTTGCGGCAAGCCGAGCAGGATTTCGGGGAGATTGAGCTTTTGGATTTAACGATGGACACCACCACACAAGAGGACAGCCTCACGGCTCGTTTCCACCTGCGCTTTATTGCCAACATTGCCAAAAGCGTTCCTTTTGGCGGTTTGACAGGAAATTAAAAAGAAATTTTGTGTAAATAATACACAAAATCCTCTTTAAAATTTTGATTATTATGCTATAATAAGAGAAAGAAAGCATCCAAAGCGCAGGGGTGGCGCTTGGTGTGCTTTTGTCAATGTCAAATCCTGTCATCGAGGTGATTGTGTATGGAAAAATTGTTGGAAGTTGATTCGATTGACGCAGCGCTTGCCATTTTCGGCAGCTGTGATGAAAACATTCGTCTGTTGGAGCAGGCTTTTTCCGTTACAGCGGTGTGCCGCGGCACGGAAATTAAGCTCAGCGGTGAGGAAGCCAATGTTCAAAAGGCCTACAAAGCGATTACTTCCATGCTCACCTTGCGGGAAAACGGAACCCCTTTGGAGGAGCAAACAGTGCGCTATTGCATCTCTTTGGCCGATTCCGGCGAAGAGGAAAAAGTGCGTGAGCTGACGGGCGATTTTATTGCCATTTCCGCGAAAGGCAAGCCCATCCGCCCCAAGACATTGGGCCAGAAAGAATATATTCAAAAAATACGCGAAAACGCCATCACCTTCGGCGTCGGCCCTGCGGGCACGGGCAAAACCTACTTGGCAGTTGCCATGGCGGTCAAGGCGTTTAAAGCACGGGAAGTCAGCCGCATTATCTTAACGCGCCCCGCTGTGGAAGCCGGAGAAAAGCTGGGCTTTTTGCCGGGCGATTTGCAAAACAAGGTAGACCCCTATCTGCGTCCGCTTTACGACGCATTGTTTGACATGCTGGGTGCAGAGACGTATCAGCGTCTTTTGGAAAAACAAGTCATCGAGGTAGCGCCGCTGGCTTATATGCGCGGACGCACCTTAGACGACGCCTTCATTATTCTGGACGAGGCGCAGAACACCAGCCCCGAGCAAATGAAGATGTTCTTAACCCGTATGGGCAGCGGATCAAAAGTCGTCGTTACAGGCGACGTGACCCAGATTGACCTGCCGGACAAAGCCAAAAGCGGCCTTGTCGACGCCTTGCAGGTGCTCAAGCATGTCAACGGCATTGCTATGATGTATTTTTCAGAAAAGGACGTTGTGCGCCATCGCCTGGTGCAGGCCATCATTAAGGCGTACGATAACGCTTCCCGTTCAAAAAAGAAATAACGGCACACCCTGTGCCTTGATCCCCTTGGAAAGGTTGTGACAAACAATGTCCCACAAAGTTTATATTACAAACAATCAAAAGGCCGTCAAAATCCCCTCCGGGCTGCGCATTTTAATTCGCCGTGCGTGCAATGCGGCGCTGGAACATGAAAAATTTGAAGGCAATACGGAAGTCAGCGTTATTTTTGTCGATAATCAGGAAATTGCCAAGCTGAACGAGCAGTACCGCAACAAGCCCACCCCCACCGATGTATTGAGCTTTCCGCTGGGCGAAAATAACCATTATGACATCAACCAAGAGACCGGGGCCGCCATGCTGGGCGATATTGTGATTTCCATGGAGCGCGCGATGGAGCAGGCCGAAATGTACGGCCACAGCCTCCAGCGTGAAGTGGCATTTTTAACGGTTCATTCCATGTTCCACCTGCTGGGATACGACCACGAGGCAGGCGGCATTGAGGCGGTGCGTATGCGCGAAAAAGAGGAGGCCACACTGATTCAGCTGGGCTTGCCGCGTACCGTTTCCTATACGCCGGACGAATAAGCCATGAAAAAACAACCTTTTTATTCCAGCTTTGTGTATGCCGCACAAGGAATCCGCACCGCTTTGCGTGAAGAACGCAACATGCGCTTTCATCTTTGCGCGGCTTTTTATGTCTATCTGTTCAGCGCATTTTATGAATTTACCAAGCTGGAATACTGCGTCATTACCATCATGGTCGTAGGGGTAATGGCATTGGAGCTGGTGAACTCCAGCTTGGAACGCACGGTGGAACGCCCCACGCCGGACCGCTATTGCACCGCAGGCGTTGTCAAGGATATGGCGGCGGGCGCTGTTCTCGTGTTCAGCATCGGCAGTGCCGTGTGCGGCTTTTTGCTGTTTTGGGATTTGCAGGCGTTTGCCCGCATGTTCTGGTTTTTTACGCATTATTGGTTTGCTTTGATCGCGCTGTGCGCTTCCCTTGCCGGTGCTTGGATCTTTGTTTTCCGCAGAAAGGACGATTAACTTTGCAGGAATGTACCACAAAAACCGTGTTTGTTGCCTTGGTAGGCCGCCCCAATGTAGGAAAATCCAGCTTGCTGAATGAGCTGGTGGGCGAAAAAGTTGCCATTGTAACATCAAAACCGCAGACAACGCGCACCAAAATTACAGGCATTTTAACGCGCGGGGCAACCCAGTATATCTTTTTGGACACCCCCGGCATTCACCGTCCGCGCACAAGGCTGGGCGAACGCATGACAAAGGCCGCTTCACAGTCGATTGCCGAAGTTGACGTGGTTGTGATGCTGTTTGAGCCTTACGGCGAGCTGAACCCCGCCGAGGAAGAATTGCTTTCGGAAATTCGCGCACGGCGTGTTCCCGCCTTGGCCGCTGTCAACAAAACGGACACGTTAAAAAAAGAGAGCGATTATGATGCACGCGCTGCATTTTTAAATGAGCAGGGCTTGTTCCGCTGTGTGATGCCGCTTTGCGTCCACGAGAAAAAGGGCTGTACCGAGCTTTTGGATACGCTGGAAACCTACGCGGTAGAAAGCCCGCACTATTTCCCGGACGATTCCTACACCGATTTGCCGGAAAAGGTGCTTGTGGCTGAATGCGTGCGTGAAAAAATGCTGCTGTATCTTTACGACGAAATTCCCCACGGTACAGCTGTGGTGGTTGAGCGCTTCAAAGAGCGCCCCGACAAAGATATCATTGATATTGACATCAACATTTTCTGCGAAAAGAAAAGCCACAAAGGCATCATCATTGGAAAAGGCGGCGCGATGCTGAAAAAAATTGCCAGCGAAGCACGCCGCGAGTGTGAAGAATTTTTAGGAACGCGCGTCAACCTGCAATGCTGGGTGAAAATCAAAGACGATTGGCGTGACAATGACTTTTTGCTGAACAACTTCGGGTTTCAAAAGTAAACCCGATGCTATCGCTTCATAGGAAATCCTTCCCTGTTGGGATAAAAACGCGCATATCTGCCCATGATAATCTTGTCAGAAGCGCTGTTTGACGAACGGAATCATCTTAAAAATGATGGATCACGTTTTGGGAGGGTTTCCTATGAACAGTAAAAATGCATGGAAAACGTTTGAAAGTACCGGCTCGGTTCAAGATTATCTGACGTATAAAAACGAAAGCACCGGACGGCGTAAGGAGAACACCGATGCAAATGATTACCACGGGTCTGGTGCTTCGCGCAACCAAAACCGGCGAGGCGGACCGGGTTCTGTCCATTCTCACACCTGAACATGGCATCATCAGCGCCATAGCAAAAGGGAGCCTGCGGCTGAAAAGCAAGCTTTTCAGTGCCACGGGTCTTTTTTGCTATTCGGAGTTTGAACTGTTTGAAGGCAAAAGCATGTATGTTGTGGACAGCGCCAGCGTAAAAGAGCTTTTTTGGGGCATTCACCAAAGCGTAGAAGGCATGGCGCTGGGCATGTATTTTTCCGAGTTTATTTCCACCCTCTCCCCTGTCGGGGCAGAGTGTGCGGCTATTTTTAAGCTTTTACTCAATACTCTTTATTTCCTTTCCAAAAATGCACGCCCCCCGCTTTTGCTCAAAGCCGTGTTTGAGCTGCGCGCACTGAGCCTGACCGGTTTTTTGCCCGCCTTAACGGCGTGCAGCGGGTGCGTAAAATATGAGGGCGGACCGTTTTTCTTTGACGTTTCTACCGGCCTTCTTTACTGTGCCGACTGCGCTCAGCAGCGCGGATTTTCTCCCAATTTAGATGCCGCCGCCCTGCGCGCGATGCGTCACATTATGCTGTGCGACACTGCGGACGTGTTTCGCTTTCAGCTCGCCGAGGAAAGCACCCGCCATTTGGCTGCCGTCTCCAAAAGCTATGTCCTGCAATGTCTCGATAAGCCTTTTAAAACCGAAGATTTTTTAAATACCATTCTGGGAACGGTGTAGCATCGACGCACGTTCCCTTGAGATTTGAGGAGTATCATGCACGAAAAATATTTGAAATCGTTGGAATTTGACAAAATTCTCAATACCGCGCTTTCCTATGTCTTATGCGGGGAAGCGCGTGAACTTTTGCAAAACGAAACCCCAGGCGAAACTGCCGAGGATGTGCGCGCTCTCTTGCAGCGCACCGATGAAATCACCACATTGCTCATCAAAAACGGCTCTCCCCGCTTTTCGCATGTGGACCATGTCGCTTTTACCCTTCAGCGTGCGGTAAAAGGCGGCGTACTGAGCATGGGCGAGCTGTTGGAAATTGCCGCAGCCCTGCGCAATTTCCGCGAGCTTTCCAGCTGGTATCACATAACTGAGCATGACGCATTGAGCATTGACGACCTGTTCTATGCCATGACGCCGCAGCCCGGCTTAGAAAAAGCGATTGGAGAAGCCTTTTTGTCGGAAACCGAAATGGCGGATACTGCGTCGGACACCTTGTATGATGTACGCCGCAAAATCCGTGCCGCGGAAAATTCCATCCGCGATAAGCTCGATCATCTCACGAAATCGCAGGCAAATGCAAAATACTTACAGGAAAGCGTTGTTTCCTTGCGCAATGGCCGCTTTGTTGTGCCGGTGAAGGCCGAATACCGCGGCGAAATCGGCGGCGTGATTCACGACGTTTCTTCCAGCGGCTCTACCCTGTTTGTCGAGCCGACAGCGGTTGTCGAAGCCAACGCGAAGATTTTGCAGCTGCGCAATCAGGAACAGCAGGAAATTGAGCGCATTTTGGCGGCGTTTTCCGCGCAGTGCGCCAATTTGGAGCCAATGTTCAGCTTTGGATATGAAGCCATGCTGAAAATTGACGCACTTCTGGCTAAGGCGCATCTTGCCTTAGAGCAAAAGGCGATGTGCCCCACCGTGCGCGATGACGTTTGCTTTTCGCTGGTGCGCGCCCGCCATCCGCTGATTGACCCAGAAAAGGTTGTCCCGATTGATGTGGAATTGGGTCGCACCTACGACACGATGGTAATTACCGGCCCGAACACCGGCGGTAAAACCGTCACGCTGAAAACCGCGGGGCTTCTTTGCACCATGGCGCGGTTCGGCTATTTGATTCCCGCGCACGAGAGCAGTGAAGTTTGCGTTTTTGACGAAATTCTGGTGGATATCGGCGATGAACAAAGCATCGAGCAAAGCCTTTCCACCTTCTCCGGCCACATGAAAAATATCACCGAAATTTTAGCGTGTGCGGGGCCGCGCTCGCTGGTTCTGATGGATGAGCTTGGCGCAGGAACCGACCCGGCGGAAGGTGCGGCGCTGGCGGTGTCCATCATTGAAGAACTGCGCGAAAAAGGCGCACATGTGATGGCAACGACGCACTATGCTGAAATAAAAACCTTTGCGCTTGACACGCCGGGCGTACAGAATGCCTCGTGCGAATTTAATGTCGAAACGCTGCGCCCCACTTACCGCATCAGCGTCGGTGTTCCCGGCAAGTCCAACGCCTTTTTAATCAGTGCGAAGCTGGGCATTGGCGAACACATTATCGAACGAGCCAAAACGCATTTGTCCGAGGAGGATCGCCAGTTTGACGCGGTTCTTGCCCAGCTGGAAGACTTGAAAGCACAGCTCAAAGAAAAGCAGGAGCAAGTGGAGGAGCTCCAGCACAGCGCCGAAAACGAAATGAAAAAGGCGCAGGAAAAATGCCGCCGCCTGGTGGAGCAAGGCGAAATTGAGCTTGCCGCCGCGCGTGAAAAGGCTCAGCAAATGGCACAGGATGTGCAGTCGCAGGCATACGCGCTGATGGACGAAATGCGCAAACTGGAAAAAGCGCAGAATCAGTCGGCTCAGCAGCGTGCACAACGCGCCAAGGAAATTGCGAAAAAAGAAGCGGAAAAGCTCTTTACTCGTTCCGACGTCGTTCATGCCCCGCAAAAACAATTCACCCCGTTAAAGTCTGTCACCGTTGGCCAAGAGGTTTATCTGGTTGATTTGGATAAAACGGGCGTGGTATGCTCCAAACCGGATCGCGACAACATGGTGGAAATCCGCGCGGGTATTTTGAAAACCAAGGTGGCGTTAAACCGTCTTGCCGCACCGCAAAAGCAGCAGCCCGCCAAAAAGCAGCCGAAATACACACCGCGCAAATCGTCGGGTGGTTCCTCGTTTGGCGAGCGCGTGGCACGCAGCGCCAATATGGAAATCAACCTGCTCGGCATGACGGTGGAAGAAGCGCTTATGGAAGTAGACCGCTTTATTGATAATGGCGTGATGAGCGGCCAAAGCACCTTGTATCTCATTCATGGACGCGGTACCGGCGCACTTCGCAAAGCCATTCAATCTCACTTGCGCCGCCATCCGAGCGTGAAAAGCTATCGCCTTGGCGTGTATGGCGAAGGCGAAGACGGCGTAACGGTTGTCGAGTTGAAATAAGCGCCTAAAAACAAAACATGAGAAAGCAAATCTGCCCCGGCTTGTGCTGTACGCACAGGCTGGGGCGATTTTTGTTATGATTTTATGATATCACATAGCACTCCATACATTGACAAAAAAAACACAATGCCTATAATAAAGATTGGGGTGGGGGTTCAGCAGAGCGCAAAACAAAAAGTTTATGGAGTGAATCTTTTATGAAATCTTGTCTAAGACCCTCTTTGCCATGGATTGCGGCAGAGATCGCACTCGATCTTATCTGCACCGCATTGCTGGCATTGGGGCCGTATTTTCAAAAATTATTATTCGACACGGCACTTCCCGGCGGATTACAAGCAGTACTCGTGCTGTGCGGGGCTTACTTATTCGTGCAGCTGGTGTACAGCATTTGCTCGTGGCTGTGCATGAAAGCCACTTGGAAAGGTGCGATTTGGTTTGAACGTTCGCTCAAACGCCGCTTTTTCCATGCACTGCTGGCAAAAAGCAAGGTCGATTTTTTCAGCCGCGATACCGGCGAGTATCTTGCCATGCAGTCCAGCGACATCACCGCATTGGAGCAGGACTATTTACAGCCCTTGGTGGATGTCATCCGTTCATTTAATATGTTTGTTGTATACGGCATTATTTTGTTTACTGCCATTGACTGGCGCATTGGTCTGGTTATCTTTTTGGCCACATTGGTCGTTCTGGCCGGGCCGCATTTAACGGGCAAACCCTCATCTCGCACGCGTCAAACGTATCAGGAGGCCGTCGGCACTTATACATCTGCTGTGCAGGATTGGCTGGCGGGGTTTTCAGCGGTCAACCGCTTTACCGGCTCCGCCATCGAAGCTGCACACGAAGCGGTGCTTGGCCAAACAGCCGACAAACGCTATGCCTACGGCAAAGCAAAGTCGCTGGCCTTAGGGGTGGACACGGGCGCTGTTCGCTTTTTGCAGGCGGCCGCTTTCGCCATTGTCGCCATTCTGCTTTGCCTTGGAAAAATCAGCGTCGGAACGGCTGTGGCGGCCTTTGGCTATGTGGAATGCTTTTTAGACCCGTTAAATTCCATTTTATACGATGCCAGCACGTTGCAGGGAATCAAAGAAACCCGGCAGCGCTTTGAGGAATTTACGGCATCGGCGCAGGAACAGCAAGCAGCGGTACTGCCCGCGCCTTCCTCTTTGGAGGATGCACTGGAACTGCAAAACGTGCGTGTATCGCGCGGCAGCTTCACTTTTGGCCCCGTTTCCCTTCGGCTGGAAAAGGGCAAAAAATATGCGCTGGTTGGCGCGAACGGCACGGGAAAATCGACGTTGTTCAAGCTGATAACCGGTGAAGTGCTGCCCGACAGCGGCTGTATTACCTTGGACGGCCAGCCTATCGGCGGCCTTGACACCACACAGGTGATTGCTTGTGTCACACAGCGGGAACATTTATTCCGCACAAGTGCGCGGGAGAATATCACGGTTTACGGCGCTTATCCGCTGCAAAAAGCGGTACAGGCCGCGGCTCATATCAAGCTGCCGTTTTTCGAGAAAGCGCTCCGTGATGACATCGCAAATTGTCAGGAGTTAAGCGGCGGCGAGCAGGAAGCGATTGCCTATTTGCGTATGGCCGCCCAAGACTGTGATATTGTGCTGTTGGACGAACCGTTTGCCGCCGCAGACGTCAACGCCACACACGCTATGGAACAGCACCTTTTAACTGCACCGGAGATGAAAAACAAAACCGTGGTCGTCATTACACATGACCACTCCGAGCATTTAGAGCAGTATGACGAAGTGCTTCAAATGAAAGATGGGGCAATCGTTTCCCATCACAACGAAACGTTTCAGTAAAATAATGAAACAAAGCAGCAGAGCTTTGTCATTCGATTTGATTCTTTAGACACAAAATGGGCGAAAGAACACTTTTGTTCTTTCGCCCATTTTACTGTTAAATTCCTTGCAAAAAATAAAATATTTACTCAACTTTATAATACTTTTTTCACCACAACAAAATCATCCGTTCGGCATTCTTCACGGAATCCTTGTTTCAGAAAAAGACGAACCGAAGGGTTATCAATCGCAATCTCGTCATACAGGCATTCAATTCCGTTCTGTTTTGCACAATTGCATAGCAGCTTGAGTCCGGCAGAACCATAACCCTTTCCGCGATATTTTGCCATGACAATGACATTTGTAACATATATCTGTCTGCTCTCATCAAAATGATAGGCTGCTTCCCCTACAAAACCATCATCTTCACTCAGAATATATTGATAAAATCTTTTATTCTTAGGGTGAGCCACCCAACGAGCATACCAATCCTCCCACTTATTTTCGGGGAAATCAATTGCTCCTCCCCATTTTTTGTTATATGCCATGGTTTCTTCATCTCCGACCAGCGTTTCCCGAAACCACATATCTTCCAATTTAGGAGTAACTAATGTAATCATTTTTATGTGCTCTTTCTAATTGTTTCATTCCGCTTGATAGGCATAGTTGATGCGGATATGAATCCTTCAATGTCTTTCGGTGTATTGCTCAAGGAGCGCTTGCATGGCTCTCTCTTTTCCGTTCTTCTTTCAAGCGGCCGAATACACTGTCATGCCCACGCCGCTGTCCTGCACCAAAATATCCTTTGGCATTTGGGAAAATTGAACTGTTACAAATAAATCGCCCGCCGCACCGGAAACGTTTAATATCTGCAAAAAATACACTACCCAAAACCATTCCAGCGGAACAAGGACATTTATCACAGCAAGCACAAACAGAAACACCACCACAGGCGCTAGCGCGATGGTGATATAACTCTTTTTGTCATAATAGTCCTCACTGCCCGCAAAGGCATACAGCCCTGTGAACCCATACTTTACTTGTTTTGTTCCAAACGCTTTCATGGTAATCCCATGAATCAATTCGTGCAAAAAGATATAGGCAATCATCGAAGCGATGAAAACCAAGAAGCGAATCAAGTAACGGAGCAAGCCGCTTTCCATGCTGAAAAGTGATGATATGGGAACAAAAGCATTCATGGGAACGATCATCGCTGCCGCAATAACCAGCGCCAAAATATTTAAAGTAATTGCAACCTTTTTATCCGTTTGAAGGTTTACAGAATAAATTTCTCGATACCCCGCGGGCAAACTTTCTACTGCTCGCATTGCAAAGCCCCCTTTTTGAAAGCATTTCCCTTTCCAAAGGCAGTATATCACTTGCATTTCTTTTTTGTCAAACATCAAAAGCCGAGCGGCAGGAAAAGTTTTCTCTCCTGTCTCTCGGCTCTTTTTTATTTCAAAGCAGCATATTGTTCATCACTCACGGGTTCCAGCCATTCATTGGAGCCATTCTCCCCCGGTACTTCCACTGCCAAATGCGAGAACCAGCTGTCCGGCGCAGCACCGTGCCAGTGCTTAACTTCCGGCGGAATGTTGACAACGTCGCCCGCGTGCAGCTCCTGCGGCTCTTTTCCCCATTCTTGATAGTAGCCGCGTCCCGCCATACAGATTAAAATTTGCCCGCCGCCCTTGTCAGCATGGTGAATATGCCAATTGTTGCGGCATTTTGGCTCAAATGTCACGTTAAAAATTCCCACCTGACTCGTGGAAATAGGTGCGAGATAACTTTGTCCGACAAAATACGGTGCAAAAGCGTCGTTCGGCTCACCAATCGGAAACAGCATGTTGCCTTGATGGGCTGATTTTGCATCAGCTGCGGTTTCTTCTTCGCCATAAACCTCTTTCGCCATGCGAAATGCTGCCCAAGCTTTGGGCCATCCCGCATAAAAGGCGGCGTGGGTTAAAATCTCCGCCATTTCCGCTTTGGTGATGCCGTTGTTTTTTGCGGTCGCTAAATGATATTGGAAGGAAGAATCCACCAGCCCCTGAGACATCAAAGACACCACGGTAACAAGGGAACGGTCGCGCAGCGAAAGCTGCTGTTCTCGGCTCCAAACCTCACCAAACAAAACGTCATCATTCAAATGGGCAAACTGGGGTGCAAATGTTCCCAACGCATCCCGGCCCGCTGTTTGTTTTACCGCCATATCAGCTTCCTCGCTTTCTTGCTTTGCTTATTTTTGTTGTTCTAAAGAAAAGGTAGCTTCGATGCTGCCCTCTCCTAATTTTTGTTTTAAATCAGACGCATCTTCTATTTGCGCCAGCTTGGTAAAATTCCACGAATTGGGCGCATAGTAAATCACAATTTGATTGCCTTGATACAAAATCACATCGCCCGGCTGTGTAGTAATGGATTCATCACTGCGCGTCAGCGTAGCCCCCAAAGGCCCCACTTTTTCAAAGCCCCCATAATCATCCATCGAAACGGTGATAGGTCCTTTCTCCAATAGGTCTTTCAATTCCTGTGCCGAAGCGTTTTCTTCCAGTACCGCCCGGAACTCGTGCTCTCCCACAGTAATATAGAGCATTTCTTTCTTCGCTTCTGGCTGAGAAGCGTCCTTTTCCATCGAATCCGATTGTGCCAAGGCTGCACTGCTCGTCACAGCCGTCTGCGTACAGCCGAACAAGCTGAACGCTGCCAAAAGAACAAACAAGCGTTTTATCATCTGACACCCCTCTTTTTTTGATCATCCAACAAGATAAGTGCGGAAAAACTGCTCGATTTTTTCAAAGGGAATGATATCTGTCTTGTCATACAAATCCGTGTGCACGGCGTTGGGAATGAGCAGCAATTCTTTATTGTCTCCACGCAACTGCTGAAAAGCGTCCTTGCTGAAATAACACGAATGCGCTTTTTCCCCGTGAATCAGCAGCACTGCGCTGCGAATTTCATGGCTGTACTGCAAAATCGGCATATTGAGAAAAGAAAGAGAGGAAGTTACATTCCAACCGTCATTGGAGTTTAACGAGCGGGCATGATAGCCCCGCGGGGTTTTATAATAGTCATAATAATCTTTGACAAAAAACGGCGCGTCCTCCGGCAGCGGGTCTGCCACACCGCCCGCACGGGCATAGCTTCCGCTTTGAGCATCCAGCGTCCGCTGGGCATTGAGTGCCTTTCGTTTTTCATAGCGGGCTTCCTCACTGTCCTCGGCATCAAAGTAGCCTTTCGCCGTTACCCGCGTCATGTCATACATGGTAGAGGAAACCGTGGCTTTCACTCTTGTATCAATCGCAGCAGCATTCAGCGCCATGCCGCCCCAGCCGCAAATGCCGATGATGCCGATTTTTTCTGCATCTGCGCGGTCATGCGTACACAGAAAATCAACCGCAGCTTGAAAATCTTCGGTGTTGATGTCGGGCGAAGCCACATAGCGCGGACTTCCGCCGCTTTCTCCCGTAAAAGACGGGTCAAACGCAATGGTCAAAAAGCCTCTTTCCGCCATCGTTTGTGCATACAAGCCGGAACACTGCTCCTTCACCGCGCCAAACGGCCCGCTCACCGCGAGCGCCGGCAAGCGCCCCTGTACCTCTTTCGGCATATATACATCCGCTGCCAGACGGATTCCATAGCGGTTGCAGAACGTCACCTTTTCATAGTGGACGCGGTCGCTTTTTGGAAACGTTTTATCCCATTCCCGTGTCAATTGCAGTGTTTCTTCCATGAAAAATCCCCCTTTATCCAATGGCTCGGCCCATCTCATACACCTTTTGCAGTGCAGAATGTTCCTTGATTTCTCCTGCTTCAGTCACTCCACCGGCAAAGAGCGCACCAGCAAGCTTCGCTTTTTCAAAGCAGGCAATCCACCCTTTTAAGCCCTCCACTGCTCCTTTGGCTGCACTCTCGTCTTCTTCCGCGGCACAGGTCAGCAAATAGATCTCTCGGAACTGATAATCCGAACCATACAAAGGGTTCGCTCTGTCCAGCATGGTTTTCATCTGACCGGACATCTCGTAGTAATAAATCGGCGTCGCAAATACAACAATCTCTGCATCCTGCATTTTTTGGGCAATTTCGACGGCATCATCGCTTATAACGCAGCGGCCGGTCTTTTGGCAAGCAAGGCACCCTTGGCAGAAAGCAATTGATTTGCCCCGCAGGGAAATTTTTTGCACCTCATTTCCCGCGTCTTTTGCCCCGCGTACAAATTCATCCGCCATTCCCTCGGAATTGCTGTCTTTTCGTAAGCTGGTTGAAATCACTAACACGCGCTTGCTCATACTTCTGCCTCCTCAATTTCTTTGATGATTTTTGCGGGAACCCCGGCGGCAATGGTATTGGGGGGAACATCCTTGGAAACGACGGCCCCCGCCGCGATAATAGCGCCGTCCCCAATGGTAACGCCGGGAAGAATGGTGGCATTTGACCCAATCCACACTTTTTTCCCGATGTGAATGGCTGCCGGAATCATATCACCTCGTTCTTCCGGCGATTGGGCATGATTGAGCGTTGCCAGCACAACATTGTGGCCAATCAGGGTACCATCGTCAATGAAAATGCCGCCCTGGTCTTGAAATTTGCAGCCCATATTGATGAACACTTGCTTGCCAATGGTGATATTTTTTCCGCAATCCGTGTAAAAGGGCGGAAAAAGCGTAAAGGTTTGATCTACCGGCTTTCCAATCAGCTCGGAAAACAGCTTTCGCATAGTTTCCGGTTCCTGGTAGCCTGTATTGATTTGCGCCGTCAGCTGCATCGCCTCTTTGCTGACATCGTGCATTTTCAAATGCACCTCGCTGCCCGCTTTTACCGTTTTCCCACTGCTTAAATATTCTAAAAACTCGTTCAGTTCCATGCTAATCTCCCGGTTTCTTTTCTTATGCTGATTGTAGCACTGTTTACAAGCAATAACAAATACTTATATCGAATAGCCTGTCATGCTTGAAAGCTATTGATGTTTTGCTTTATAATACATTTATGATAAGGGCATTCAGGAGGCAATTTTTATGGAGTTACGAGTGCTGCAATATTTTGTTGCTGTTGCCAAAGAGCAAAACATCTCATCGGCAGCAAAATCGCTGCATCTTTCCCAGCCAACGCTTTCCCGACAGCTGAAAGACTTGGAGGACGAACTGGGAAAGCCGCTGATGATTCGCGGAAACCGGAAAATTACGCTAACCGAAGAAGGCTTGCTGCTGCGAAAGCGTGCAGAAGAAATTCTCGACTTAGTGGGGCGAACAGAAAAAGAAATCACGCAGTCTGATGAAACCGTAAGCGGTGATATTTACATTGGCACAGGAGAAACCGACGGCGTGCGCCAAATTGCCAAGACTGCCAAGCAGCTGCAAAGCATGTACCCTAAGATTCATCTGCACATTGTCAGCGGTGATGCACTGGATGTGTGTGAGCGGCTGGATAAAGGGCTGTTTGATTTCGGGATTCTATTAGGCGATATGGACAAAATGAAATATCATTATTTAACACTTCCTACAAGAGATACTTGGGGCGTATTGATGCGGCGCGACAGCCCTTTGGCGCAAAAAGAAGCCATTGTGCCTCAGGACTTATGGGATAAGCCGCTGATTCTTTCGCGGCAATCGGAAAACAAAAGCGGTTTGTATCGCTGGCTGCAAAGAGAGCCTTCCCAGCTGCACACCGTTGCGACTTATAACCTGATTTACAACGCTTCTTTGATGGTGGACGAAGGAATGGGGTATGCGTTTACTTTGGATAAACTAATTAACACCACGCAGAGCAACCTTTGTTTTCGCCCGTTAAATCCACAGCTTACTTTAGAAATGAACCTTATTTGGAAAAAGTCGCAAGTATTTTCCAAAGCCGCAGAAGTCTTTCTGCAAACGCTGCGGGAAAGCTTGCTTTCTCCCCCGCCATCCAACGAACCAAGCGGCGGCAAAAACACATAAACATCAAAAGGGCAGGTTGTTGAAATGCATTCCAACAACCTGCCCTTAATTGAGCAAAAAGAATTTCTGTTTGTAGGGTCAGCGCTCCATTTTCCAATACTGGGCGCTGTACGGGGCAAGCTCGCTTCCGCCGCCGAAATCGTGCGTTTTTCCCGTGAGCAAATCTTGTGCCAAACCGCAGCCCGCGTCAAAATGAGCGGTGTAGGGCTGTGCATCCGCGTTGATGGCCACCAGCACGCGCTCCGTGTCGGTTTTGCGCTCGAAAATCAATTGACGGTTCGTCAGCACCACATTGCGATAACTGCCGTAGCAAAGCGCCTTACTTTCCCGATGGGCTTTTGCAAGCACCGCAATCCAATCACTCAGCTCATTCCACTGCGGCAGTGCAATCTCGGGGCGCAGCACCGCATCGCTGCCCGCCTGTTTGCTGCCTTTTTCGCCCCACTCGCTGCCGTAATAAACAGCGGGAACGCCGGGCATACCGAACATCAGCGCATACGCCAAGGGCAAGTGCTTCGGCTCGGTCAGCTGGCTGGCAATGCGGGTGACATCGTGGTTATCCAAGAACGACAACAAATGCGCACCTTTATAAAGCGTCCAATCCTCCGAGCCAAACTGACGCGCCAAGCTGTGGGCAATTTCAAACAAATTCATGGAGTTAAAGCTGGACCAAAGCCCCTTATAGCATTCATAATTCGTGACCGAGTGGCACATATCCCCGCTCATCCACTGCTTGTAATCGCCGTGCAGCGTTTCGCCCATCAAAACGAAGTCCGGCTTTAAGCTTTGCGTAAATTCCCGAAGCTGGCGCAGATAATGCTGCGGCAGACAATACGCCACATCCAAGCGCAGACCGTCAATGTCAAATTGCTCTACCCAGGTGCGGATGGCGTCAAACTGATGGCGCACCACATCGGGGTGGCTGAGGTTCAATTTCACCAGCTCGTTATGGCCTTCCCATGCTTCATACCAAAAACCGTCGTTGCGGTCGGTATTGCCGCCGAAATCAATATGGAACCAATCTTTATACGGGCTGTCCCACTTTTTTTCCTGCACATCTCGAAACGCCCAAAAACCGCGCCCCACATGGTTGAATACACCGTCCAGCATAACGCGCAGCCCTGCGTCGTGCAGCGCTTTGCACACCTTGGCAAAATCCTCGTTTGTGCCCAAGCGAACATCCAAACGGAAATAATCGCGCGTGTCATAGCCGTGCCGATCACTTTCAAACACCGGGTTAAACAACACTGTGTCTGCGCCCAGCTTTTTGATATGCTCCACCCAATCTAAAATACGCAGGATTCTGCTTTGGGGCACACCGTCATTCTCCTGAGGTGCGCCGCATAATCCCAGCGGATAAATTTGATAGACGACCGCTTCATCAAACCACATAGAACCTGCCTCCTGTTTCGTTCAGAAGGCTCTTTCCGCGCCTTCTGCATTATAAGATGATTATATGACGGATGGCTGCTTGCTGTCAAACCTTTCCTATAAAAAAAGATTGCCCCGCCGCAGTGTGCTTCATACACAAAACGGCAGGGCAAAAGATTATTCTACGGTAACGCTTTTCGCCAGATTTCTAGGCTTATCAATATCGCATCCATGCTGACGCGCGGTGTAATAGGCAAACAGCTGGGCATAAACCGTTGCCAAAAGCGGGGCGGTATACCACGGGGCATTTTCAATCGGCCAAACTGTGCAGCCCTCAATCGGCGTTTGCGGCAGCGTGCCGATTAACAGCAGATACGCACCGCGTGCTTTTACTTCCTGCATATTGGAAAGCGTTTTTTCCAAGATTTGCGGCTGGGTCGCAATGGCAGCTACCAGCGTGCGCTCGTCAATTAAAGCAATCGTGCCGTGCTTCAGCTCTCCGGCCGGGTAGGCTTCGCTGTGCAGATAAGACACCTCTTTCAATTTGAGCGCCGATTCCAAAGAGGTGGTATAATCCATCAATCGGCCAATGAAAAACACGTCATGACAAGCGCGGTTCGCGCGTGCAAAATCCTCCACAATGGCGCGCTGATTTAAAATCGACTGAATCTGCCGGGGCAGTTCCACCAGATGTTTCAGTGCCGCTTTCAGCTGATCGTCATTCATTTTGCCCCGCAGATGTGCCAAATCCAGCGCCAAAATTTCAAACAGCAGCACCTGCGTCAAATAAGCCTTTGTGGAAGCTACAGCGATTTCCGGCCCGGCCAGTGTGTACATAACGGTGTCCGCTTCGCGGGCAATAGACGCACCGATCACATTGGAAAAGGCAAGCGCACGCATTCCCAATTGTTTTGCCTTGCGCAGTGCCGCCAAGGTATCTGCGGTTTCGCCGCTTTGGCTGACCGCCAAAAAAACATGCCCTTCGGGATTGCGCTCTTGTTCTACCACTGTTTGATAGCGGTATTCACTGGCAATGCAGGCATCCGTGCGCACACCGGCAAACTGCTCGATCAGCGCCTTTCCCATGCAGCCCGCATGATAGGCCGTACCGCACGCGGCAATGGTCAGCTCTTTTAACTGCTCGGCCTGCTCGGGGGTAAACGGCATATGTTCCCGGCGGATGGTGTAAGTGCTTTGGTCAATGTAATGCGCTAAGGTGTCGGCAATCACCTGCGGCTGCTCACAGATCTCTTTCAGCATAAAATGGTCAAAGCCATTTTTCTGCGCCGCGCTCGTATCCCATGAAATTGTGACGCTCACCCGCTTGCGCTCTTTGCCGTCCAAGCCAAAGAAGGCGGCTTTGTCGGGTGTTACCACCGCAATATCGCCATCCTCCGGCAAATAGACACTGCGCGTATATTCCAGCAATGCGCATACATCGCTTGCCACATAGTGGCACCCCTGCCCTATCCCGATTACCAGCGGGCTATGGCTTCTGGCGCAGTAAAGGGTGTCAGGCGCCGCGCGGTCCAAAATGACGAGTGCAAACGAGCCTTTCAGCATCGCCAGCACCTTCACCAGCGTCGTTTTCATGTTCTTCTCATAGTGATAGGCCAACAGCTGCGCCACAACCTCGGTATCCGTTTCCGAGGCAAACGAGATTCCTTCCTTCATCAGCTGTGCTTTCAGCTCGGCATAATTTTCAATGATGCCGTTATGCACCAGCGCCACGCGCCGCTCGGTATCAAAATGCGGATGGCAATTTTCCACGGAGGGCTTGCCATGGGTTGCCCAGCGCGTATGCCCAATACCGCATACCCCGGAAAGCGGATTTTGTTCCACTTCTTCCCGCAGCCGGTCAATGCGCCCCACCGCTTTGCGCACGGAAAACCCGTCTGCCTGCATGGCGGCAATTCCCGCAGAATCATAACCGCGATACTCCAGCGCAGAAAGTCCTTTCAGCAAAAATTCACAGCAGGAAGTTTTTCCTGTAAACCCAACAATCCCACACATACTCGACGCTCCTTTTGTTTTGGCGCATAGAATTCCAAGCTTTTGCGCCGCTGATTCGCCTCTATCGCCGCAGGACATCAACCGCCAAAGCTGCCGCCTTGCTGATTGCGTGTCTTGTTTTTGCCTTGCTTGCGTCGGCTCTCTCTTACGACGATATGCAATGTGCCTATTGTAACTGCTTTTTTCCAAAAAATCAATACCGAAAATGAAAAAAAAGTGCGCAAAAGTACAAATATTTTCGTAAGTTTGTCAAGTTTAAATAAATCCTACATCAAATAGCTCTGCGGTTTTGTTTTGTATACACAATATCAATCTTTTACCCAGCAGCTTCTTTGACGCCGATATGTGTAAAATCACTCTGTGTCTTTTTTGCTGCGCTTTTGTGCCAAAAAGCCGTCAATGACTTTGCATAAATTTCCAAAATCAATCGGTTTTGCTACATGTTCATCCATGCCCGCCTGTTTTGTCAGGGCAATATCCTCCGAAAAGGTATTGGCGGTTACTGCAATAATGGGAACATTTTTGGCATCCGAGCGCTCCATGGCACGGATGGCACGCGCGGCATCACAGCCTCCCATGACAGGCATTTGCATGTCGAGGAGAAGAATATCAAAGCGATTCTCTGCGGAACTTGCAAACTGCTCCACCGCCTCTTGCCCGTTATGCGCTTTTGTAATTTCTGCGCCCTGCGCGGTGAGAATTTCCGTTGCAATTTCCATATTGATGGCGTCATCCTCCGCCAACAGAATGCGCACGCCGTCCAAACGCGGAGTTTCGCCCTTTTTCTGTGTTTGTTCCGGCTTGTCGCTTTGCGGCACATCCACCGGGGTGAGGGGCAAAGCAATCACAAAACGGCTTCCTTTGCCCACGGTGCTTTCACAGTGAATTTCTCCGTTCATTTGCTGCACCAGCTGGCGCACAATTGCCATGCCAAGCCCCGTACCCATCGTTTGACGTGTTCCAAAACGAGTTTCGCGCGCATACGGCTCAAAGATATGCGCTAAAAATTCCTGCGACATTCCAACGCCGTCATCGGAAATTTCAAACACATATTTGCCCTGTTTTTCATACACATGGACAGCGATATGCCCGCCGTCTTTTGTATATTTAAACGCATTTGACAGCAAATTATTAAATATTTGCCCAAGGCGAACGGAATCGCCCATCACTTCCTTTTGGTGCAGGGTTACGCTGACATCAAATTGTCTGTTTTCCCGCTGCGCCAAAGCGTGAAACAAGTCGCAGTATTCTTCGATGCAGCGGCACAAGTCCATTGGCCGACATTCCAACGAAAATTTGCCGCGTTCCATTCTCGAAATTTCCAAAAGGTCGTTAATAAGCGCCAACAGCTGCTTTGCAGCAAATTCCATTTTGTCAATATGTGCATTGCCTTTTTCCGGCTGGGAAAGGTCACGCCTCAAAAGCGCGCACATGCCAATGACGGCATTCAGCGGCGTGCGCATTTCGTGGGACATTCTGTTAAAAAATGTCGTCTTTGCTTTTTGCGCTTCTTTTTCCGCATCCAAAGCGCGGTTGAGCAAGTCAATTTCATTCATTTGACGGCGCTTTTCCACGTCAATATCTCGAAAGCAAAATACCACTTCATGCGTATCAGGGTTTTTATCAAACAGCATTTCCACGTTCACCCAGCGGAACTCCTGCCCAAAACGCCGCAGATAATCGCCGCCGAAACGCTTTGTTTGATTTTTCACCAAATGACGCACGTTCTCCAAAGAAAAGCTTTTTTCAAATTCATTATAAGTCTCTTTGCTGATGACTGTTTCAATGGCACATAAAAAGCTTTCATAACTGCCGCTTTGGGGCATTTTTCCCTGCATATCTTCAGCACACTTGAGCATTTCAAACGTTCCGGCCTGATAATCCACCCGGTAAATGGCATAGTAAAGCTCGCCCAGCGCCTGCACCGTTTCGCTTGCTGCACGAAGCTTTTTGGTTTGTTTGCTGTCACGCCATGCTGTGATTAAAAGAGCCGCTCCAAACAGAAAAACCAGCAGGAAAAAGAAGCGGATCACCGTTTCCAGCTCATACAAAATTTCATGAATTGGAATGGTCAAAACCGAAACCCAGCTATTTTCCATGACATGATAGTAAACGCCGTGCTGTTTGCCGTCGGGCGCTGTGATGCTGGTGTCATACGCCAAAAGGCTGCCATCCTCAATTCCATTTTTTAAAACAACGGCGTAAGCATCCAACTCGCTGTCCGAATAATTCTGCTCTGTCATGGTATACAGCACATTGCCGCTTTCATCGCACAGAAAGTACACACTGCCCATGGGCATTGATTCACGCTGTGAGATTCCCCAATCCTTGATTGGAGCCCACAGCGCCAGCACATTGCCTTTCTCATCGAGCTGCTGAGAAAAAACAAGCCATTTCCCCCCATTGTTTTGCACCACACCGGCAAATTTTGTTTCGCCGCCTGCATTTTGTGCTGTTTCAATCCAAAAAGGGTCTGCATCGTTGTAAATCCCCTGCGAATTGATGGTTTCGCCATTCCAAAGCGCTGTAAAATATAACCCTTCTTCGTCAAACTGTTGCATTTCTTCCTGCTGCTGCGCAAGCCAAGTAAACATTTGCTGCGATTCCAGGCTTTTATCGTTGATAAGCTCCGCCTTCATATTCAAAATTTGCAGATAAAAGCGAATTTTGTTTTGCTCCTGATTGGAGTAACTGCGCGTGACATAGTTTCCTACCTCCTGCGCATCCTGAAGAAGCCGCTCCCGCACAACCACAGCGCTTGCCGCCAGAAAAAGGCTGAAGGCCACTAACATGGCAACATTAAACCAAAAATGTTTTAAAGCTCCTTTTCCCTTCACTTTTTTTCGCTGCATTGCATTCACCCATTCCCTTCTTAAATCTTTTCCCGTATTCAGTATAAATCAGCCTGTTAAAAAGTCAATCTGCCGCGCAAAAAAGCGGCTGTCCGATTGGACTTTACCGCTCAAACAAGGTATAATAATGGCAAGTGAAAATAAGTGATCTCACATCGTTACAGGACAAGGAGTTTTGCAATGGAGCAACAAGAATTTTTCTCGCAATTAAAAGCAGCCGGAGTTGATACCGATACTGCGCTGGAGCGCTTTATGGGAAACCAAGGGCTGTATCTTCGCTTTCTGCTTCAGCTTCCCGATATTTTGCATTTTGATGAAATGCAAAGCGCGCTTTCGGCTCAAGACCAAGAAGCGTTTTACCACTATATCCACATGTTAAAGGGTACCGCCTCCAACTTGGGGGTTTCGACTGTGGGCGACTGTGCGCACGCCATTTTGGCCGAGCTTCGCACGGGGGGCTTTCGCAATATGAAAAAGCTGCAAGAGCTTTTAAAAGAAATTGAAACCGAAAGCGAGCGGATTGTGGATCTCATTCATTACTATAAAGGAGAGGAACAGGTATGACAAATCGTGATTTATTGATTGTTGTCGATGACTCACAAATTGACCTTGCCATTTTAAACGAAATTTTCAAAGACAGCTTTCGCGTCAAATGTATCAGCGCACCCAAACAAGCCGCTGCGTTTATTGAGGAGCATCATGAAGAAATTTGCTTAATTCTGCTTGATATTTACTTAGGCCATCGTCAATCAGGCTTTTCCCTATTGGAAGAATTGCGCCGCAACAGCCAAACTTCCCGTTTGCCAATTATTTTAATTACATCGGACGCCAATAAAGACCATGTTGTCAGCGGCATGGAAGCCGGAGCGGTTGACTTTTTGGCAAAGCCGGTCAATCCTCACACGGTTCAAGAGCGTGTTTACAACATTATCCGCCAATTCTGGCCGTCGGAAACCTTGTTTTTGTCAAAGCAGTCCTCCGACGACTCAAAAGATACCTTTACGCTTTTCCCGGAAACCATCACCTCCAAGCAGGCTCTGCTTGCTCTGAGACCCTGGCTGGAAAGCCTTTCCCTGCTGTGCTCGCTTCGCCCCACGCTGTCTTTTGAATCAATGCGGCGTACCGCTCACATGGTTTCTGTTTTGGCAAAAACATACGCTTCTTACTGCCACACCGTTCCTCTCAGCGGCACTGACGCCGTGTGGATCGGTATTGCCGCTTCCTTTTTTGATATTGGCCTTTTGGCACTGCCTGATGAGGTACTTTCTACCCGAGCAGAAAGTACTTATCAGAAGCACACCGAGCTGGGAGCACAAATTTTTGAGACAAGCGCATCTATGCATCCGCTTTTCCAGCATCTTTCCGATATTTGCCGCTGGCACCACAAAGACTATGACGGCGCGGGCTGGCCTGTGGGTGAAGGCGGAGAGGCAATTCCGCTAAGTGCACAATTGACACGCACCGCCCTGCTTTGCACGGAATATGCACAACAGCTTGGCGAGCAAGCATCCGCACAGCAAATTCTTCGCTTGCTGCAAAAGGATGTCGGCTATGCTATTTCTGAAGAAATGTATGAAAACGCTTCTCTTTGTGCCGACAGTCTTCTTTCTTAAAGCATCTTTTTACTGCTGTGCTGTTTGCCGGCACAAACGATTGCCAACAGGAGAATTGATATGAAGAAAATCGTCCTTCGTTCTGCTTTTATCGTGCTTGCGCTGATTTTAGCCATCATTGCGGCGTATGTCGTATATGTATTTGTTGACTATCACCGCCTGGGAGATCGCCTTCCGCTTACACCCGAGGGCAGCGCGAATGAAACCTTGCAGACACAAACCGTTTACCGCGCGCTTTCTTATAATCTCGGATTTGGCGCATACAGCGCTGATTACAGCTTTTTTATGGATGGCGGAACCGAAAGCCGCGCCCGTTCTGAACAAGCTGTCACAGAAAATATCACCGGTGCCGTAACCACTGCCGCTTCATATGAACCGGATTTTTTGATGTTCCAAGAGGTTGACGTCAACGGCACACGCAGCCACCATGTCAACGAGTATGCGCTGGCTTGTGAATTGTTGTCTGATTCCCAATATGCGCATGTATTTGCCCAGAACTACGACAGTCCTTACCTGTTTTGGCCGCTGCTGGAGCCTCACGGCGCCAATCAATCCGGGCTTGCATTCTTTTCGCGCTTTCCGATTCAGGAAGCCGTTCGGCGCAGTTTACCCATTGAGGAAAGTGTGATGAAGCTCGTAGACCTTGACCGCTGTTACTCCGTTCAGCGCATCCCCGTTGAAAACGGCAAGGAACTGGTGGTGTATCATCTGCACTTGTCTGCATATACCTCAGACGGTACCATTGCGGAAGAACAGTTGAAAATGCTGTTTGACGATATGCAAACGGAATACGAAAAAGGCAATTACATGCTTGGAGCCGGTGACTTCAACAAGGATTTGCTGGGCAATTCCGCAGAGCGCTTTGGCTTTGAGGACGCACAGGCTTACACTTGGGCACAGCCTATTCCCGATAGCCTGATTCCGTCGTTTCTTTCCATCCTTGGCCCGTATGATGAAGCAAATCCCGTTCCCTCGTGCCGCAATGCGGACAAACCCTATTCGGCCGAAAGCTTTGTGGTGACCGTAGACGGGTTTATTGTTTCCGATAATATAGAAGTAAAAGAAAGCCAAGTGATCGATACACAATTTGCATACAGTGACCACAATCCGGTTTTGCTGGACTTTGCATTATTGGATTCCGCAAAGAGCGAAGTGTAACGCCGCCTCATCCCCCATTCAGCCCAAACTGTGATTTCACATTTTCTTGCATAAAAAGGCACGCCCTGCCACAGTTTTTCTCTGCGGCAGGGTGTGCCTTTCTGTTTATTTTTTAAGCTGCTGATCGCCTTTTATTACAGAATCGAGGTATTGGGATAATAGTGATTCAAAACCCAACGCCAATCCTGACCTTTTTTGATGTAAGCAGCTGCACCATACTGGCTCATACCGACGCCATGGCCGTTTCCGTTGGTGGAGAACGTCCATGTTCCGTTGCCGTTATACTTCCAGCTGTTTAAATTAACGCCATACAATCCCCAGCAGTTTTCATAGAATTTTCCGCCGCTGATGGTAACGCCGCAAACCACAGCACTGCTGATATTTCCGTAAGCATCTTTGTTTACAGAAGTAATCCAGCGGCTCATGTCGTTTGCATACAAATTAAACTGCGCTTGACCCACCATCTTAATGATATTTTTGCGCATCGTGTCGGTTCCGATGGTGTTCACCTTCGGGTAAAATTGCTGTGCGCCTGTCATGATGTAGTCATACGGGCTTTCTACCGTTGTCAGATAGGCATAATTGCCCCAACCCATATTGGCAGCGGAATTCGTGTAAGGCCCAGAGCAGCTGCCGTAGGCCGCGTTGATGATGCTTCCGTTGTAATAAACACCCAGATGGGAAACAATATTGGAGGACATCATTACTTCACTGCTCGGTGCTTGCAGGCCCACACTGGGAACCTGTCCAATCCCAAGGTAGTATTCCAAATAGCTTCTTGCCGCAACTGCCTGCGCCTTATAGAGCTTTTGCTTATCGTTGCCGCTCAAGCCAAGGCCGCTGCCCACTTCGTTTTGAACCATCTGCGGAACGAGGTCTTTCACTTTTGCTGTTACCTGCTTGCCGCTGTTCACATCGTACACCGTTACAGAACGGTTCATTTTGGAATAATCACGGTGGGAATAGTTCATATCCACTTTTCCGTTGATGCCCGGAACCTTGCCGCTGCTGGTGTACTGCCACATGCCGGCATTGGGCCACGGATTGGAGGAAGCACCGTAATGAGCCACCCAGAACTCGTAACCTTCATCAATCAGCTGCTGCGCATTGATATAAGTATTGGCTGCATTGTAGTAGGTATAGAATCCCGGCAAATAGCCATTCTGGGCCAAAAGATTCATGCCGTAGCGAATCAAATCTGTGTGCTGGTCTTTCGTGAGGTTCTTATCCCAGTTCAGAGGATCTTCGTAGTCGATATAAACCGGATAAGTAAAGCTGTTTTTGTATGCGTTCAATGCCGTCAGCGCCGTAGAAACTTCCAGATTCATATAATCATAGGTTGTTCCGTAGCTGTAAATATAAGCGCCCACTTGCAGGCCGGCATTCAAGGCACCCTGCATATAGGTGTGGAAATACTGGTCAACATACGGGCCTGCATTGGTGCTTCCCAACACACGAATAATCACAAACTGCACACCGCTTGCTTTGACTGCATTCCAGTCGATCGGCCCTTGGAATTTGGAAACGTCAATTCCGAGGATCTTTACCTGCTGCGGATTCTGCATTTTATAGGTGGTCGGGTCAAAATAATACTGGTTGCCGTTTACAGTAATCCAGCCGCTGTCGGCCAAGCCGTCATTTCCAAAGTAGTAATAATCGCTGCCGACACTTTGCAAACCGAACTGCATTGCACCGGTCGCACCAAAATAGCGCAGACCGTCGGACAGCCAAATCAGCTCGTTTTTCGCCAAACTGTAATCGCCGCTCTTTTGGGAGTACCACAAAGAACCTACATAGAACAAACCGGGCTTGTTGGTCAAACCGTCTGCTTTTACATAGTACAGCTTCTGGTTAGGAGCTTGGTAGAAGGTGTTAACCAGCATCACGCCATCATTATTGAAAACACGCACGCCATCGGCAAAGCTCACTGCACCATTGATTGCCAAAGAGTAGTCAGCCTGAATGTAGCGCCATGCGTTGTTAATGATGCGCAAGCCGCCCTGCGGAATGATGCCGGTGGGCTGTGCATAATAATATTTTCCGTTTTGTGCACGGTAGAAGTTGGTTGCCATCTGACCGTTATTTTGGAAAACACGCGCACCGTCGGCAAACCAGAATGCCTCATCTTTCGCAACAGAATAGTCCCATTTTACAAAGTACCATCCGTTGCCCAGGTTGTGCAAACCGGCGACCGTGGGAATCACACCATTTGCATTGGTCACATACAGCTTTCCGTTAGACGATGTGAAGGTACCTGTGCGCATCGCACCGTTCGAGTCGAATACACGGGCACCGTCGCTGAACTTCACCGCTGTGTTTGTTGCAAGAGAATAGTCATCTTGAATATATTTCCAAGAGCCGTCTAAAACTTGCAGACCGCCGCTGGGAACAATACCGGCGCCGTTGGAGTAGTATAACTTTCCATCAGGTGTTTTGTAATAGCCTACGCGCAAAGCACCATTGGTGTCAAATACACGGGCGCCGTCGGAAAACCATACGGCTTCATCCGTCGAAAGGAAATAACCCCAAGTAACATTGCTCCACTGATTTCCAATTAAATTTAAGCCAATGGTCGGCACAAGGCCGTTTGCGTTTGTGTAAAAAAGGCGATTATTTTTGTCTCGATAAAATCCTGTGCGCATTGCACCGCTTGTGTCAAATACACGAGCGCCATCGGAAAAACCAATGACTTGGTCTTGCACAATGGAACGGTCAGACTGGATGCAGTACCATGCACTCGTAGCTGCATCCAAATACAAACCGGCGCCGGGAAGCTGACCCGCTCCGTTCGGCAAATAGGTTTTTCCGTTGTAGGTGAAACGGCTTGTCATCAACGCGCCGCTGCCGTCAAAACCATACCAAATTCCGCCGATCTCTTTTGCTCCCTGTGCAGGTACGCCATTTTCATAGTAGTACCACTTGTTGCCAATGACTTCCCAGCCTGTTTTTCCAGCTGCTTTTGCATCTTCAGCCGGGGCATTATCCGTTTGGCCGGCCGTTTCTTCCTGAGAGCTCTCCGAATCGGCATCATCTGTCGCTTCTTCTTTCTCGGAATCAGAATCCGTTACCGCACTTTCGTCATTGGAATCGGAAGAGCTATCGGGCGCGGTGCTTTCCGAGCTGGAGCTGGAAGAACTGTCCGGCGCGGTGCTCTCCGAGCTGGAGCTGGAAGAGCTGTCCGGCGCAGTGCTCTCCGAGCTGGAGCTGGAAGAACTGTCCGGCGCGGTGCTCTCCGAGCTGGAGCTGGAGGAGCTGTCCGGCGCAGTGCTCTCCGAGCTGGAGCTGGAAGAGCTGTCGGGTACAGTGCTCTCCGGGCTGGAACTGGAAGAACTGTCCGGTGCGGTGCTCTCCGGGCTGGAGCTGGAGGAGCTGTCCGGTGCGGTGCTCTCCGGGCTGGAGCTGGAGGAGCTGTCCGGCGCGGTGCTCTCCGGGCTGGAGCTGGAGGAGCTGTCCGGCGCGGTGCTCTCCGGGCTGGAGCTGGAAGAACTGTCCGGCGCAGTGCTCTCCGGGCTGGAGCTGGTAGAGCTGTCGGGTACAGTGCTCTCCGGGCTGGAGTCGGCAGAACTTTCCGGCGCGGTGCTTTCTACTCCCGCGTTCGGAACGGATACAGTCCCGCTCGCCTCACTTTGAGAGTTCGCCGCTTCGCCGCTTTGCGACTCCGATATCTGCACTCCAGCCATCGACGTGCTGTCGAGCTGTGCAGCGCTGACATTTGCGCAAAGCAAGGTTGCACCCAAGCAAAGAACCAATGCTTGTGCTGCTATTTTTTTACTTAATCGCTTGCTCATTCATCTTCATCCTTTCATTAAAATTTTAACTTCCTTACCTTTTCCTCCCGCTTCTTCACTGGATAGAGCAACTTTTAAGTCCTTGCCAACTTCCAGCAAATCAGTGGGAACTGTAAATGAATAAAAACCATCTCCTTTGGTATATTGTATTGATTTCCCATTTAGCAGAATTTGCAGGTCTTCCCATTCTCTCGCAGTTTCTAACCCGACAAAAACAGGTTCTTCCCCGCTTAGCTGCTCGTCTGTAAGCACCAATTCTTCTGGATAAATGAGGTTAATCTTTAAGAAATCATCTACCGACTGATTCCGCTTTACCTCTCGGATCTGTCCGTCGTCATATTCTAAAAAGAGGTACGGAGCCTGCGGTTCTTTGGGGAATTCATCCACAAGCACAGTTGTAAGGGTTTCGTCGTCATATAAAAGCCTCAGCGCATTGCCCGGCCCATAAAAGAAAATATTATATCCTTCCTGCGCACCCTTTACATAAACCGTTGTCATTTTTACCGGGCTTTCCATCGCTTCCAGCTGTTTCCACTCTTTTTGGTCGGCAGCACACGTTTGAAGCCAAGATGCGCGGAACTGCACCATGCCGGGCATCATGTTGAAAAAATACAACATAGGAATCAATGCAAGTACAGCCAAGCGAACCGAAAAACGGCTGAAACAACGTTTGCACTCCATACACACAACCGCGGCAGTCAATCCCAAAAAAATCGAGGGAATATACAAATACAACCGGTGCTGCATGTTGACCATGGGCAGAACTACAACAATGGAGCCGCCTGCCGCAATCAGGCTCAAAAACAGATAGGCTCTTTTTTTGAAAATGAGAAGCCACAGGGAAAACACGAAAATCAAAGCAAATAGAATCAAACCCCATGTGGCCGAGCTTTGAAATTGCGTGTAGGTGAAGCCGCCATGGTTCCAATCAAAGTACAAGCACAGATAACGAAATGCATTTCTGAGCATCAAAAGCGGCGAAAAAGATTGATAGTAGGGGTTGTCTTCAGGAACTTCGCTTTGCCCTCCGGCAAACAGCATCGCGGCATATACCAGCATAAAGCCGTTTAAAATAGCCAACGTTTTCCACGGCAGCTGCCATACACGTTTGCGCAGATATTGAGCCAGCTCATAAACGAGTAAAATAACCGGGAACGCCAGTGACATTTCTTTGCAGCGCAAAGAAAGGACATAAAACGACAAGCTAAAAATAGTATATTGAACCGTGTACTGAGGATTTAATTTTAATTTAAAATAAAAATATGCGCTCAGAAGCATGAAATTACAGCACTGAAAATCGCATGTAGAGGAAATCCACTGCACCGCCATCAGTGAAGTTGGAAAAACGCCAAAGATGGCCGCCGGAATCACGCTGTATACAAACCGGTCCTTCTCCATGCCTATGCAGCACAGCATCATCTCGCAGACACGGTAGACAAGATAGACATTCCACAAGTGAAAGCCGACAAAAACCAAATGATACGGCACCGTAGAAAGGCCAAACATTTCGTTTAATACCTTTAAAAACAGCATCCGCACAGGGCGGTCGTTATAAGACATCGCCGGAAAAATAGAGAAAGCATCCGCATAGTTGGAAAACCTTGCTTCCGCCAACAAGGTAACATCATCATACACCAAGCCATTCTGCGGGCTGATTGTCCACAAAACTGACAAAAAGGAAAAGAGCAGCGTCATTCCCAAAAGAAAAAGATGGCTATTGTCCTCTTTTTTTCTTAAAGTCATTTCACACTCTCCTTTCTCTTGGGCAGTTTTGCGTTGACTAGATAATTGGTCAGGGCATTTTTTTCTGCCAGCACTGAAATTCCGCAACACAACGCAACCGACACGGCAATTTCATAAAGCCACCAACAGCTCGACGTCCACGCAATCTGTTTCAGCGCATCAAAAGGCGCCAGCCCGCATAAAGCAAGCAGCAGCGTGGCAATTTTAAGCGTTAAAAAGTGGCCGCATAAAATGGAAAAGGTTCTTTGCCCGATTTTTTGAAAGAAGCCATACAAAGGCACAAATGCTGTATGAGCGTATTGAATAAACAAATAGCTTAAATAAAAGCCGCTCCACACTCCCGCCAAGTACAAAAGCGGGTGAATAAACTCGCGCACCGGCCAATTGACCAATCCATCTTTGAAAAAGAAAGAAGCAATCAAAACCCCGGTGACTACTGCCATGGGCGCCATCGTTCTGCTGTCCACCTTACACTCCAAAATGCGATAGTGCTTGAGCATCATTCCCAGAACAACAAAGCCCACAGCGAAAAAGCCCAAGTCCAGCGTCCAGCGGCTCAGCCAGCCACGCTCAATGCAAATCCAGCCAATTCCCATCACCAACGCACCGCTCAGAAAAATCCATCTGTGTGAATGCTTGGTTTTTGAAAATGCAAACTGCAATAAAAGCACCACTGTCTGCGCGAAGAACAACACGAGTAAAAACCATGTTGCCCCGCCGAGCGGCGACATTGCCTGCGGCCATTGCAAAAACACAAGCGTATTTTGCACAAAGCCTGTCGGCGGAGTATCCGACACATAGGAATATAAACCCATGCGGTTCAAAATAGAGTACAGCGCAAAAAAGCCTTCATTGATGACAAAATATGGTACAAATAAGGTTAGAAATCGTTTACCAATCATGCGAAACGGATGTTTTACATCCAATTTCTGCGTGTAGCCGGACAGAATGAAAAACGCCGGAACATGAAAAAGATAAATGTATGCCGTTCCGGGAGCACCTGTATGCCCCCATACCATCATCACAATACACAGCCCTTTGAAAGCATCTACCCAAGAAATCCTTTCTTGCGCCGTATTAAAGTTTGTATGCTCCATAGATTCCCCCGGTTAATTAAAAATTTCTTTTTGATAGCGCTTGCCATACAGATAATCATACTCCAAAAGCAAGTAAGCTTCATTCGCTCGTTCTTCTTTTTCTGTTGGTTCCTCTGTATTTTTCAGCGCGCCATCTAAAGACATTTGATTGATCATCTCAAACCACTTAGGCATGGCCAGGCCATACTCGGTCAAAACACGCGGGAGCAGCGATGATGAGGGAACGGTGCCCAAGTTTTTGTGAACCTTTTGGGTATTGGACCACGCGACAAATGGCGTTGTGTACATCATTTCTTGTTGCTGCTCCTCATTTAATCCATCATACAAACCGGACTGCTCAAAAAAGTTTTTAATGCTGTCCCCTGGCACCGATTTATGGTCGCCAAAAAACACAATCACCACGGGTTCTTCCACGTCTTCAAAATATTCAATCAACCGGCCAAGCGCAGCGTCGGCATGGTGAAGGCCCGTTGCCAAGTCTTCAATGCCCGCCACTACCTGATCGGAATATTGCGGCGCTTCACATTTGACAAGCTCACTCGGGTCATAGCGGCCCGCTTCATAAGCAGGGTGATTTTGAACGGTTACGGTGAAATGGAACCACGGTGCATCGCTTTCTTTTTCGTGTTTTTCGTACTCTTCAATAATCTTATCCGTTACGGTTTCATCCGAAATATATCCGCGCTCATAGAGAACGTCTGCGTCTTTTTCAAAATCATCCTTGGATAAAAACTCGTTAAATCCCATAAGTGGATAAGCGTTATTGCGGTCCCAGTTGCTGGCATGATAGGGGTGCATTGCTTGTGTATCATATCCTTGTTCTCTGAGCCAGGAAGCAATCGAGAAAAATTCCTTGAATACCAGCTTTTGATAGCACGATGTCTCCAGCGGGATCAAAGGCCGTGCCTGAAACCCGGTTAACACCTCGAATTCTGTGGTACTTGTACCGCCGCCAAAAATGGAGACGCGCAAATTGCCGCTAATCGCAGTATCTCGCAAATGGTTGATGGTGGGAAGCAGCTCGCGATCAAATTGAATTCGGCTGGCCGCCTCCAAATCCCAAAACGACTCGCTCATAATAAAGATGTAGTTGGGCTTCACGTCATTTTTTACTTCCGGCGTATCTTGATAAGCCAAAAATGCTTGCTCCACATTTTCTTTATTATAATGCTCCATCTTGGGCTTTTGCAAGCTCTTAAAATTTGCCAAAAATTGAAGCCACATTCCGTTACTGCGATAATAGGAGATCGGATCGAACGAAGAAGCAGGAATTTGCGCGTTCACTCCTATAAAGAAGAACGCACTGCACCCTGCCACCGCCGCTGTTGCTGCAACCCTCTGGGCAAGACGTCTTTTTTTTGCCTGTTATGGAGTAAGGGCGATACAAATAGATAGAAAGTGCCGCAACGATCACAATAGACAGAATTAAAGCCATCATTGGATCATTGAACACAATGACCAAACCATCCGAAATCGTTTTGACCTCTTTAATTCGGCCAAGATCCCATGGGTAAACAGAACTTCCGCGGTACAGCTCTTTGAAGTAGCTTGCAATGGGAAGCACCCCGCCGACCACCGCCAGGCCCAACGCACCCGCCAAAGGATGGAACAAGCTTGCCAGCAGCATAAAAATCAGCCAGTACGCCAGTATATTTCCCAAAGCAATCCCCCAGCTTTGGAAAATCCACTCGTTCATCTCGCCCCATGTACGGAATAAAAACTCGGCTCGAAAGAAAATCAGTGCAGAGGCGCATAAGCCAAACAAAGCCAGACAGGCCCAATGCACAATGCACCTCGCCATATTGCGCTGAGGTTTTATAAAGGATGCTGCTGTGCTCACTCCCAAAACCACAACCAGACAAATTTGGATCACTAAAAACACAACCGGGCTGACGGTCTGCCTTTCCGGCAGCACAGCTTTTTGAAAGCTAAGATCGAAATAACCCTTAGGAACTACCAGCATGACCAAGCCATTGTCGTCCAAAGATGCCTCTACCCCTTCCGAATAAGATAAGGCATCCAACAGCGACTGACCGCTCAGCGTTGCTTCTTCCGATGTTTGGAAACTGTAAAAAGTAATCTCCTCGAGCCAAATAAGGCTAAAGGAACTATTTTCCGGCTCCACATTTTGAATTTGAATTTTTAATGCATCATCAGAACGCAATGCATATTCCGGCAAATAACATTGCAATGTCTGCATCACATCCAGAGGCTTTGCCTCTAAAGCAGCACCATTCATGTCATCCGAATAACGCTCTTGTTCCGCATGAAACCAATAAGTCTTTCCTTCCGTATCCAAAAAAGAAAGCCTTATCTTCGCATCTTGCAAATCAAAATTCCAACTCTCTTGTGTGCCCCACGACGACACCACCAGCAAAACAAGTATAACACAGAATACACCAATGATAAATTGATGTATTCTGTTTACTCTATTTAACATGAAGTCTCCTTTTTATTCAATTGTGTTGTGGATATTGGTATCCCAGAACACACCGGGGCGCTTCTGGTGTACCTTCCATTCCGTGTTCCATTTTTTCTCAAAAATGGACTTATTTTTTTCAAACAACTCCTTAAAGGATTTATCTTCCAGCTTTTTAAAGGACATGCCTTCAAAATGGTGAATAAAGCTGTCTTCTGCAATGGCAATGCGATAGCCTGCTTTTCGCGCTGCCCAAGAATAGTCATCATCCTCAAACATACCGCGTCCATAGGCCTCGTCGAGGTAGCCGCACTTGTCAATGACGCCGCGCTTAATCATGGTGCAGAACAGCGCCAAAACGCCGGGATCCTGCCAAAGCTCTCCGAGGTGCTCAAACGTATAACGGTTGGCAAACAGCTCTAAGCCTTCCTTGTCAAAGTAATCAACGCGAATTTTTGCTTCGTTGCCAATCGAGTTGGTCACAGGGCCGCACATGCCGAGCGCTTCATCATTTTCCAAATGCTTCACCATGCCCGACAGCCATCCGCGCGTTACCAAGGTATCATTGTTGAGCAATACCACATAGTCGCCTTTTGCCAGCTTCATACCCACGTTATTGCCCGCCGCAAAGCCGAGGTTTTCTTTGTTCAAAACAACCGTCACATTCGGCAGATGCTTTTGATCCAGCTCTTTCAGCCATTCTACGGTACCATCGGTAGATGCGTTATCCACAATAATCAGCTCATAGGCAGGATACGCTGTTTTGCGCAAAATGCTGTCAATGCATCCTTTATTGCACTTCAAGTTGTTGTACGTCAGCACCACAATGCTGATTTTCGGCACTGCCTGTTGAATCAAATCGCAGAAAGCTTCATAACGCTTTTGCCAATCGTTTTCCGCGGCAAACTCGGCGCACTCTTCCGGCCCGGCCAGCGTATCGGTTCCATCGAGACACTCTTTGACGTATGCCAAAAACTGCTCATTGTCATTTGCCATATACACATAGCGGTCACGATACGGCTCCAGCTCGGGAATTTCCGTTGCAACAATCTTTTTGCCGGCGCTCAAATACTCGTAGAACTTCACCGGGTTTGTCGCTTTAATCAAATCCGTGGAGGTGTCAAACGGAATCAGGCAAATGTCAAAATCCTTCAAATACTGGGGCAGCTCTTGATAGGGCTTTTCACCCAGCAGCTGAATATTGTTATGCGAAGACAGGTCGCTTTCCCAATCCGTCACCGCGCCGATGATAACAATATCGCACTGCGGCAGATGTTCTGCCAGATAGCATACCTTCTGCGCATCAAACCAGTGTGCAACCGCACCATAATAACCAATGACCGGGCGCTGTTTTTGGACATTCTTCCCGTATGCTTCATGGAAAAATGCATACTCGGTGCCATTTCGCACAATTCCGGGTACCGACTGATATTTTTGCGCAATATCCGAAAGGAACTGGGAGCTGGGGATGACCGCGTCACAGCTGTGGAGCATTTTGACGCAGTTGCTGCCCACCAGCTTTTCCGCAGGGTTCAAAAAGCCGGTGAAGTCATCCATATAGTCGACAATCATCTTAAAGCCATACGTCTCACGCAGATACTCTGCACCCCAAATCCAGTTGGGATAGTCGACAATCGTCACCGCATCACGAATGCAATAATCCTGAATCAACCCATCGAAATGACCTTTCAGCAAGTTCATATCGTTTGCCCAGTCGGTCACATGAATGGCCACTTCCGTGGGATGATTGATGTTGACAATATACAGGTTGGGGCTGATTTCCTGAACCCCTGTCGGCTGGAAGTGGTTGGCGTTGATATAAAATACACGGTGGCCGTTTTCCGCAAAGCGTGCAGCAAAGTGCTGCGGACGCTGATAGCGGAAGTCATAGTCAATAACAGCAAGAATAATCACATCGTACTTGGTGTAATCCTTCTCTAAAATCTCATATTTTCCGCCTTTAAAATGGCGCTCCATCGTTTGAGCGCGTTTGTCCCAGCTGTTCTCCAGCGCAATCTGCGGCGCTTCCTTTGCAGCCAGCTGCGCAATCTCCGGCTTTAGAAATTCGTCAATTTTCGCAAGGAATTCCCGCCCATTGTCCACGCAAGAAACAAAAGCACACTCATAGTCTTCCATTTCTTTCATGCGGCTGGTGACAACAGGCTTTCCGAACGCACAGTATTCATAAAACTTGATGGGAGACACGCAGTCCATCATCTCATTGATTAAGAACGGGATGGTAGCCACATCAAAGTGTACCGTGTAAGCCGGCAGCTCCTGATACTTTTTCAAGCCTAAGAAATGCACGTTCGGCAGTTTCTCCAGCGCGGAAATATCCACACGCACCGAGCCGATAAAAACAAACTCATAGTCGGGGCGAGCCAGAGCCGCCTGACGAATCCAATCTTGATTCATCCAGGACTCAATATACCCAAAGTATCCGACAATTTTATGCCCCAGCTGTAAAATCGGCTGCAAATCTGCCGGAACCGGCCATTCTTTTTTCGCCGCCTGCACCAGCTCTGCCGGGTGGCATCCGTTGGGCAAATGCACTGCGTCCATACGGTTCGGCGCATAGGAAAGCAGGGGTTTTGCCACATAACTAATCCAATCGGATTTTTGAACCATTTTGTAATGCAGCATTTCAAACACGCTGTCATACAAGCCGAAAATATCAATTTTATCCAGCACATTGTACCAGATTTTTTTGTTCGGTAAGTGGTCGACAAACGCCATGGAACCCATCCATGTGAGCAGCACGGTCACTTCCGTGTTTCCTACCGCCTGTATCACATCGGCTTCCGTTACCATATAGAGATTCTTTTCCAGCTCTCTCACGCCGGAATGGATGTCCGGATGTTCACAGAACAGGCACAGCCAGCCGCGTTTGGCAAAAGCACGCAAAAGCTGCTGCGGCGTTTGCAGCGGTTCCCAGTTGACCGTATGGGGATACACCATAATACCCTTGCATGCCGTGTGCTTGATCATGTCGGCAAGCTGTGCCGCACCCGGCGTTTTGGCCTGGTAAATCACCTGGTCGAAGTAAGCATTCTGTGTTTTGATATGATCCACAAAGCTGCTGGTAAAAATATCCATTTGCTTGAGGATGCCCTGCGGTTCGGGGCGGCAAATCATGTCCACATCCAAAGGCAGGTTCGGTGCAGCACAATTCGGATGCTCTACTCTGCGCAGGGCATCCTGCACACTGTAAAGCGGCTGGAAACGGTGGTCGCCGTCTGTCACGGTTGCCGAACGGTGTGTCAGCCATGAGAAAAAGCGGCGCTTTTCCTGCATATTGCCAAGCAGCAGCTGCCGCTTGATACGTCCAAACAGGTGAATCAGCTTAAACATTTTGGCATCCATCATCTGCTGATTATAAACGAGCGCCTCATGAATCGCCTGATTTTGCAGCTGAATCTGCCGATAATAAATGCTGAACGTATCCTCCGCATAAGCACACAATTGCCGTGTTTTTCTTTCTTCTTCCTTTATCTGTGCGAATGCATGGTCGGTTTTTTCTGCTTGCTCTGCCAGCTGCTGCTCTAAAGCTTCTACTGCCGCTCTTTTCTCTTGCTCCAGCGCGGCATACTCCTGTTTCAAGCTGCCGCATTGTTCCGTCAGCTGCTGTTTTTCCTGCTCCAAGCCGCTGCACTGTTCGGAAAGCTGCTGCTTTTCCTGCTCCAGCGTGCTGCATTGCCCCGCCAGCTGCACTTTCTCCTGTTCCATGGTTTGAATCTGCTGCACAGCAGTTTCTTTTTCCGACAGCATCCGCGCAAAGGAAGCTTTTTCGGCAACGCCGCCGCTGATTTCCGCAAGCTGTCTTTCTTTTCCTGCATCGTTGTCCTTTTTATCTTTGCGGTAAACAAGCAGCAGCTGATAACCGGGCCATAGCGGGTCGCCGCAGTAAATCCATGTGTGATAGGCCAAGGAAAAACCGTCATACAGGTTGTTGAAAGAATCGAACGAAAAACGGTTAATATGCTCTACATGGCCTGTTTCATCGTCTAACGGCACCATCAGCACCAAATACTCACGGGTATTTTTCAGCATATTTTTCATCACTTGGTCGGGATGCTCCAAGTGCTCCAACACGTTAGAGCTAACGATGACGTCATACGTTTCATGCCAGTTATAAATATCGCCCACATAGAAGCTTGCCTGCGGGTACATGCGGGCAGCTTCCTGAATGGCGCTGGGCGAAAAATCCATTCCGAACACTTTGCACTTGGGAAACACCTGCGCGAGCAGCGCCGCGCCTTCCCCTTTTGCACAGCCTGCATCGCACACCGTATACTCTTTTTCCTGCCATTCCGCTTTCAGCCAGTCCGGCAGGTAATCGACCAAAACCTGCATGAAAAAGCGTGTTTGATCCTGTCCGCCATATTGGTCCCAATCCTTCGAGGCAAATCGCTCTTCCCAGTATGCCTGATCGTTTACTTTCATGTCTGATTCTCCCTTGTTATTTTTTCCGTTAAAGTCAGCAAATGATTCACACGCACCGACCAGTCATTTTCGCGTGCAAAGGAAATGCGTTCCTCCTCACTCGCCAGAACATCTGTTCCATCCAAGCAGCATTGCACCGCGTGCACAAACTCTTGCGGATCGTTTGTCAAATAAGCATATCGGTTCTCAAACGGAACAAGCTCCGGGATGCGTGTTGCAACCACTTTCTTGCCCGCGCTGAGATATTCATAAAATTTTACCGGGTTCGTCGCCTGAATCAAACTGGTGGATGCATCAAAAGGAATCAGGCAGACATCAAAGGTCTGCAAATAATTCGGTAACGCCTCATACGGGACAACATCCGTCCAGCGCACCTTTTTGCATTTGCCCAAGCGCTCTTTCACTTTTTGCGTTGCAAACCCGATCAAGTGAATGTCAATGTCAAGCGTACTATCGTCCAACGCTTGAATCATGTCACATGCAAACCAATCGGACAGCACCCCGAAATATCCAACCACCGGGCGCGTGCCGGAAGATTTTTTCCCGCGTGCTTTTTCAAAATGTTCCACACACGTTCCGTTTCGCAAAATCTCTACCGTTTTCGCGTATTGGCCCGCTTTTTTCGCGAGATAATCCGATGTTGCCAGCACGACATCCGACTCTTGCAGCATGTGTTCCACCATGGCGGGAAGCTGTGTTTGCTTGGCATCCGGGAAGTCCAGATAATCGTCCAAATAGTCTGCAATGAGCGTCCAGCCAAGCTCCCGCTTTAGCTGAATGGCGCCGATGTGCCAGCCGGGATATTCATTGATGATGACATATTCCTCCGCCTGACAAATCTCCTTCACGCGATCTGCCGTCCCCCGCAGAAAGGCGACAATTGCCCCCTTGTCCATTTGGTCTACGGTTTCATAGATATTGTGTGCCTGCATCTCCTCGTAGGCGGGTGTAATCACCGCAACGCCCTGTTGATTGACAACCTCTTTTTTCTCCAAAGGAAAATCGACATTGACATAAAACACCGGGTAGCCCAACGCAGCAAGCTGCACACACAAATGCTGGGGTCTTTGGTGCAAGTAATCAAAGTTGATGACACCAAGAAACAGAAAGGCCGTTTTCTTTTTGCCTGTCATATCATAGAGCTGCATTTGTGAAAGCTCTGTGCGCAGCCGCGCCGTGTACTCTAAGAGCTGATGTACCGGCTGATATCGCCCGTCGCTTTCTCCCCCGCCGAGCCAACCGGTCAATGCTCCCTTTTCGCCCAAGAGCTGCGCTTTTGCCCGCGCAGCTCCTTCCAGCAGGCGAAACGAGTGGTTGCGCTCGATTTGCTGAATGGTATTTTCCAAAGCATTCAAGGCTTCATTCGTTTTTTTCAGCACTTCCTGTTTTGATTCCAGCATGTCGTTCTCCCAATTATGATTTTTGTTGATACCAGTTGAGGATTTCCTTTACAATCCGTTCGCTGGCATGGCCGTCTCCGTACGGATTGACAGCATGTGCCATCGCTTCATATTTCTCCGGCTGTTCAATCAAAGTACATGCCTGCTCGAAAATCTCATGCTCGCACACACCAACTACCTTTACCGTGCCGGCTTCTACCGCTTCCGGGCGCTCGGTTTCCGTGCGCAGCACCAGCACAGGAACGCCGCAAGACGGTGCTTCCTCCTGCAAACCGCCGGAATCGGTCATCACCATAAAGCTGCTGTTAATTAAGTTGTGCAAATCTTCCACATCCAGCGGCTCAATCAAGTGCACACGCTCGCAGTCGGACAAAATCGCCTTTGCCGTTTCCCGAACTGCCGGGTTCATGTGCATGGGATAGACAAACACCAAATCGTCATATTTTTGCTCTAAAGCCCGCACGGCGCGGCAGATATTTTCCAGCGGCTCACCTAAATTTTCACGACGGTGTGCCGTCAGGAGCACCAAACGCTTTCCTGTGAAATCAAGCTGTTTCAAGCTCTCATTTTTATAGGTATAGCCCTCTTTCAGTGTCGTATGGAAGGCATCAATCACCGTATTGCCTGTTACAAACACATTTTTTGTCACGCCCTCCGCAGCAAGATTGGCGCGGTTCGTGTTTGTGGGAGCAAAGTGCAGCTCTGCAATGCGCCCCGTCAGAGTTCGGTTCATTTCTTCGGGGAACGGAGAATATTTATCAAAGGTTCGCAAGCCGGCCTCTACATGCCCCACGGGAATTTGCTGGTAAAACGCCGCCAAAGCCGCCGCAAAGCTGGTGGTGGTATCGCCGTGTACCAACACCAAATCCGGCTTCTCTTTTTCAAAAATGGCCTGAATATTAGTTAAAATGTCGGCTGTGATGGTGGTCAGGGTTTGACGCTGGCGCATGATATCCAAATTGTAATGAACCTTGGTTTGAAAAATATCAATCACCTGCTGGAGCATCTCGCGATGCTGTCCCGTCAGACACACCACACTCTCAATTTCGGGGTGCTTTTCCAATTCTTTTACGAGCGGACACATCTTGATTGCTTCCGGACGTGTTCCAAATACGCTCATTACTTTCATGATGTCATCTCCTGTATCTTTCTTTTACTTGTTACTTTCCCTGTATTCCAACGGTTATTTCCGCAGCTTTTTCACCGCATTCCAGCACCGGCTTGCTTGAACGTCCTGTACAAATGCCTCCAGCACCTGTACGCTGTCTTTTTGCGCATCCACCGGCTGCGGCAAGGTACCGCGCAGCATCAACCGCACCGGAGTGCATACACGCCACGTTGCGCTCGTTAAAATTTCATTCACCGAAGCCCGCAAAGCCGTTTCATGCTGCATCTGCCGAAGCTTCTCCTCGTCGCCCATAGGGCACAGCACAGTGGTTTTTGCACAGTGAACAAACGCTTTCTCCCCGCTCAAAATAAGCGCCCAAAAGCGCGTGGCATCCCCTTGTTCCAGCGCTGCCATGTGCGCTGCACTCATCGCGCTTTGACGGAACATCACCACCCCCAAGGGATAAGGCGGCGTGCAAAAGAATTGCGCCGCACGGCCCGCTTGCGGTATATAAAAACTGTCTATCCAGCGTTTTTCTCCTTCGGAAAAATAGCGATAATCTGTCGTATAACACTGATAATCGGGCGTTTCTTCCATAGCACAAGCTACCGTTTCAAGGTGCTCGGCAAACAGCAGTTCCCCGCTCAAACAACAGAAATACTCGGTATCAAGCTCCTGCACCATATCTGAAAGACGGTCAGCACAGGAAAACCCTAGTTTCAGCTTTTGCTGAAACTGCTCTATTGACGCTCGATATGCTTGAGCCTGCATCGAACAAGGCAGCAGCACCTGAAAGTGCTGATATGTTTGATGTGTTAAATTTTCCAAAGTCTCAGCCAACCGCGGCACAGGCATCTGCTGCACCAAAACAGTCACCAGCGGCGTTTGCTTTGGCTTTCGGCAGCAAAAAAACGCCCCGCCCCGTGCTTCTTCATATTCTGTCCCGATGAATTGGGGACGAAAGGAAGTAGGCTGAATATGTGTTTCATAAAAATGACGATAATAGCGTCGCTGTTTCTTCGTATTCGCTAAACACCGGCGATAGAGCGCCCATGCATCAGGATTTGCAGACAGCTTGGGCTGTAAAATCTTGCGCACAGCTTCCCAGCCTTCTATCTCGTGCAGAGTACCGTATTTCTGCCGTAAAAACAGATTTCCGACCAAGCTGCCGACCACCTGCCCCGGTTTTTCCTGCCCGGCGCTTTCGTAGCAGAAATGCGTTATCACCGCAGCCGGTACATATTGAATGCGGTAGCCCAGCGCGCGAATCTGCCAAGACAAATCGACATCCTCGGCGTACATAAAAATATTTTCGTCAAATCCGCCGGTTTTTTCCCATACATCGCGGCGCACCACCATGCATGCACCGCTCGCCCATGAAACCTCCATGGTTACGGGGTCATAGCACTTGGGATGTTCATACGGAAACTGACGCAATTCAAAAGCCGCCACGTCCTGCCCGGCAGACCGAATGGCGCGTTCCAGATGAAAAAAAGCATCCTCGTGAATTTCCGTATCCAGATTGCAGAAAAAGATATATTCGCCTGTTCCCTCGCGTGCAGCCGCATTGCTGCCGGCTCCAAAGCCACGGTTTTCTTTCTGCGCCAGAATATGGAACCCGGCAAACTGCTCTGCATACTGCTGCTTGCCGCGCTCCAAGGCATTCAATGTGCCGTCTGTCGACTGATTATCTGCAAAATAGAGCGAAATCTTTTTCTTATCATATTGTACCCGAGAAAAGGCTTTTAGGCAACCATCTACCCATTTTTCTGAACAGTACGACACGAAACAAACGTCAAACACGCACATTCCCCTTTTCTCCTCAACTTCCTCATCCGCAGACCATCCGCGAGCATCTCCGTCAGCGCTTTTTCTTTTTCAAAAAAGCCCAAAGACGAAAATAAGGCGCCCATTGGGTTTCCTCCACAAACGCACGATACCCTTCCCTTGTCTGTGTTTCGGGCTGCATGGGGCCAAACCAGCGGCTTGCACCCATCAGACCGTCGG